>Ga0272446_1000427_pt1 | contig 66638 bp, 57 predicted proteins | sample YNPCB0061_FD_194587 | JGI IMG/M metagenome (GOLD analysis project Ga0272446, IMG submission 194587) | Hot spring microbial mat communities from Yellowstone National Park, WY, United States - YNP-CB-006-1 | ecosystem: Environmental > Aquatic > Thermal springs > Hot (42-90C) > Sediment | place...
ATATATACTGGAACGCACGGCATTCAATGCCTCGTGCGCCGATACTATTTTGGCCTTTATAGATATTTCCTCAAGCACGGAAAGAACCCCGGAAACATAGCTCTTATGGCGCACCCGTAATTGTTCAAGAGCGGAAAACGGATACTGTGAATCCCGAGCCTGAACCCATTTTCTTTCACGCCTTCGGCGCAAAGCATCGTTAAGTTCGGTTTTGCTTACCAAGGACGGCCGCGTCCAGAGAACGAAAAATACGTCCTCGTGCGCCAGAAAACGCACTAAATGCCGTCGGCGTTCTTTCAGCAAGTCTTCCAGATTTAGTTCAAGGGCCTGTACCGTACTGCGGTTGGATCGCATGACGCGATCCAGATCATTCATGACCTGGCTATGATTGCGCGAAAAATAGACCTGCATCGCGTAGCCGGGACGGTCAAACCGCGCTCCAAGTTTTGTAGTGGCTTGTTCTACTATCCAGCGATACTCGGCATCGCCTATGATCTGGCGCGAGCCGAAAATCTTTATAAAAGAAACAAGCGAGCCATCCCCGGCCACCAGCGTAGTGGCGTCATCCGCCGTTTCCAAATGAATGAACGACTCGATCGTCTGCCGCGACATCATCGACAGAGAAGCCAGAAATTCATCCAGAATGCCACTCATGAAATCACACCCACGTCAATCAGGCCATCGTTCTTCACGCTTACAATAAAGCTTGGGTTTTTCATCATCGCGCAAAAGGAATCTGCGTGGCGGGGACAATGCTAACCCGGCAAGTTAAGCATTCTTCTTCCGGCAATCAAGGCATTCCGGCTTTGGCGACACAATGATGGGAGGTCTTTATGAATTTTTCGCTAATGCGTCTTTCCGGTTAACGATATAACCGAATTCAACATGGATTCCAGCTTTTCCGGAGAAAAGTTGCCAAAAGGCCCCTCGGGCGAACGCCAGTATTTCAGAATCTGCTGGAAATGATCTGTATATCCCCCCCTGCCGCGAACCAGCCAGCGATCGGCCGGAACAAGCCGTATGCCCTCGAGCTTGGCGGCCCTTTTGGTATATTCGGCTTCGGTAAGATTTTCGCTCAACACTGTGGCAAGCAAAAGAGGATCATCGCTGCCGAGGCGCTTTTTGGCTTCGGCGCGGCGCGTCACAAGCGCTTCATGAACCCGGCTGGCGGTTTCCGCCAAATGATGTTTTGTGCCGCGCAGAACGTAAATGGCGCGCATTATATGATTCAAATCAGTCTGAGATATTTCCGGGAGCCAGACAAGCATACCGCCTCCCGATAACGCGGATTTATCGAGATAGAGACATGATTCGCAAAATTTGCATGCGGTTACAAAATCACCGGCCGAACCGGCAGCAGACGGCGCAGGAACTACGCTTTGATATTTCCGGGCCTGAAAGCCGCAAAATCTACAAGCATACCCGTCGCGCAGAAGCGTTTTGTATTTTTCGCTCCTTAGTCTGGACGGAATATAAAAAAGATCCCCGGCACTGTTTCTTTCACCAATGCCGAGGACCAAGGGCAAATACCGCAATTCTTCTTCTCAGAATCTGGGTGTCCACGCATTAAAATCGGCCGTACCTTGCAAGTGGGTCGATTCCCTCATTGTATTTAGAATGGACGGAGCCGCGGCTATCGCGCCGCCGGCGATCAGCCGGGCAATGCCGGGGGCCATCTTTTCCGCAGCCGGGTTTTCAGCGTGGGCTTTAAGCTTTAACGCTCCGCTCACGCCAAGAAAAGCGCCGCCGATGTAGGCACCTGCCGCAAGAATGTTTGGAATCGATGGGAGCTCGTTGGTCTGAACTTGTTCTATAACATCTTTAATAGTTTGGGCAAAAGAAACCTCAGGGAAAGCAACAGCTACGACCGCTGCTAAGATCCCCCATTTAAATATATCTTTCATAAAATCATCCCTTTTCATGGTCTTCCCCCTGAAGCTAAAGGTTGCAACTCCAATGCCAATTCCCGTAACTGAAGCAAAAGCAAATTAACAAAAAAACATTATCCAATCAAGCTCTACCTCAATTTATCTAAACTGTTTCTCTTATTTTACATTTTATTTTTGCTCAAAACGCTTAACTATGCGTTAATTACAGGGTTTGCCTGCCGCTTATGTTATTTTGTGATAACCTGTTGTCTGATCCGGTTATTTTATTAGCTCGGTTCCGAAAGTCTTGTCGAAAATAACCAGCATTTGGCCTATATTAAGAGCCATAGTGCCGCCTATTACATGGGTAAATCCCTGCGGAACCGTGTTCTGACTGGTCCCTTCGACAGCGTTTTTTATTATCAGCCAGCCGCGGATAAAGGCTATCGCCCCCACGATCTGGATGAACATAAGGATAGCTTTTATGGTCAGATCGGCTTTCGTCGTATCCACCGAGCCACCGGTTATTTTCGACCAGTTTATTATGCTCGAAAAATCTTTCACATCTTCGCTGCCAAAAATAGTGGACAGCATCACCGGTATCATACCGGCGATTGAAAGAAGCACCGCGCCCGCCACAAGATTGACCACTATGCTGTGAGTGGCGGCCGCACGTGGATCGGTTCCGATTTTGGATCCTTTCAGCAGCCCGCGGTATACTAAAAACGCCCCAATTACAAAGCACAGGAATTGCAGCACAACCAGCATCGGGTCGTAAATGTTATTCACCAAGTTCTGCATCATCACGTCGAGCCCAGCCGAGCCCGACGCCACGGCACCGGGAGTGCATCCTTTGGCACCGGTCGATGTTGTGACTATGCCGAGGCTCTGCTGCAAAACTTTCGCGGCGGCTGGGAGCGCCGCAAGTGTTCCAGCCCCAACTAAATGCGCTGTCGCTGCTACTACTTTGCTGTCATTCGGATTTTCAGCGTGCTTTCTGAAAAGCAAAACCCCCTTGACGCCTAGAAAAGCGGCGCAAATATAGGCCAGTGCGCTAAAAAGATTGCTGAACGGACGAAGATTTATCCCGATATTGCATACTATGGCGCCAAAAGTACTGGCCTGTGCAAACACATCGGCAGGCCAAACAGATATAACGACGCAGGCAATAAAAACTAAGGTCCCCCTGCTTTTGTTTTTTCCTGCTGCGGTAAAATCCCTGTTCCGCATAAAAACACCCCTGACAAAACCTGGTTTCCAGAAAACCAGAAAACCCGCTTCTGTATTTTAATGGTATTATACAAACGTTTAACAAGCTGTTTATTTTCCGACGGCCCTTTTTACGGCCTTTATTGCAGTCTCAACTCCTGTTCAATCAACATGGTTAACGCACTGAGCCCTTTTCGCCGACCACTGTCCATGTGTTGCCTTCTTGCTTGATGGACAAAACTTTTCCTATGCCCGGCAAAAAGTCGCCGGTTTTTATCTGCCGCAACTCGGCCGATTCCGCCGTTTCCGAGACCCAAGCGGCTTCAGGGGTGGCGGCGCGCAGCACCCATTTGACGTTTTCTTTCCCTGCGCTTTCGGTTTTGAGAACTGAAGAGGTTTTTCTCGTCCTCGCTTTCGGTGTTCTTTTTGCTTTTTTGTTTTCAGTCTTTTTCGCTAGCGTTATATCCGTTGAATCTTCATCATAATAAGGCTGCGAATAGCTTTTCCGCTCCTGGGTTTTTCCGTCCTTTCCGTTGGAAAGCTTGAGTATTTGCTGTTCGATTCTTCCCAAACGTTCTTCAAGCGAAGCTCCAGCGACGGATGATCCTCCAGAAGCAGATTCCAGTTTCATTGCCAACTGGTTTGTCTGCTGATTCGCCTGTTGAAGGGCGGCCTTCAATTCCTCCACTTGCGAAGTAAGTTCCCTGATTTTCGCCTCTACTCCATCGGCAGGCACAGGCAAAGGTTGTGAAGAAACGTTTACGGTAGTCCCTAGCGTTGGTGCTGGAACGGCGGCGGATTGCTGCAGGGGCGGAACGGGTTTGGCGCCGGCATAAGCCGGTGGAGTGGGGGGAACAGAGATATTGGCTGCTGCACCTGAGGCGGGAGTCAGCGGAGCTGTAGCGATTATTTCCGAGGTTCTTGCTTCGGAAGTTTCCCCCGGTTTACCGGCCCCGGCATCGGGTTGCGAAGCTCCCGGAATCGCCACTGCTCCCGCCTGAGGAGAAATTGTTTTTCCCAAACCGGCGTCATAGACAGAGGAAATGCCGGTCTTAGGAGCAGCAGAAGAAACGGGAAGATCTGCAACATTACTTTGTGTCTGCTCCTGTTTTTGCTTTGCCGCATTGCTGCCTGCTTCCGCAACTGTTGGTGGCGCGGCCCTGCCAACGCCTTCTTTTCCTCCGTACTGCAAATAAACCATGCCGCCTATGAAAACGGCGAAAACAGCTATGATCCCCAACAGAACAGGGGTACCGCTTCTTTTTTTCGCCGCTGCTTGCCCATCGAACGGATTAGGCTCTTGTCCCGTTTCATTTACATCGGCAACTATAGTTTCAGCACCCGGCTGATCATGAAAATCATCCTCAGGCGGTAATTCTTCCCCTTGCCACGTCTCCAGCTGCGTCTCTTCCCCTTGCTGAATGATAATCTCTTCGTCCGAATTTTGCTGATCGCTGGTCATCGCGCCCGCCCTCTTTATCAAAAGCCATCGCAAACGTAGAGGCGAATATCGGCGATTGAATCGCGGGAGTCAATCGCGTGTTAAGGACTGTTGCCAAAGTTCCCGGTTCCTTGCGGCTAACGTCTGTAATAGACGGCGCTTCCGCCTGTCTGCCCCGGAGTAAGTATAGTCACCCCGCCCCGCTGTCCGACGGACGGAAAATATCCGGTAGCATAGGGATTATAACTGCCTGTATTATATCCGGCAGCTCCCTGAATCCCCTGGTAAGGATATCCGCTTTGAGAAGGCGTTCCCACTATCCCATAGCCGGGAATGGCCGTACCTCCCTGGGTTTCGTATCCCGCTATTCCCTGCAATTGGGCGGCAGTGTTTTGATCATACAGCCCTGGCGCGAAATTTTGCTCCGGTGTTTCCTTTACCGAGCGTAGGAAAAACAGTCCTATGGGCGTCCCCACGGCTACCCGCACCAATGGTTTGATCTGTCCGGCTTCCTGCTGAAGGAATTGCGCTATGCTAGTCCCGGCTTGCCCAAGCCCGGAATACAAGGCTTCCTTATAGCTTTGTCCGGCCTGGTCCACTATTACAACACTGTCGGTCGCGGTTACCTGGGATTTGCCCTGCCCCAGGGTCTGCCCGAATTGCGCGGCGAAGGCTGCGGCCGCAGGCAGAATCACCCTGTCGAAATAACGATTGTCCACTTCCGTAGCCATGCCGCCCAGCGTTGTGTTGGGGTCCAGCGCCAGAACATTGACTGTATAATCCTTGCCCTTGAAGTTTATCAACGTGAATTCCAGAACCAGATAATCGCGCATGGTTTTGAAGCTTCCTACCGCCCGTCCTCCCGCCATGGGGCCGGAAAGCACCTGCGCCAGAATCGGCCCTGGCACATCCGAATTGGCTTCTGTCAGAAGCTGGGCGTAATTCACCGTTCCTGCCTGCACTATAGTTTTTGACTCAGAGTTTCTGGCTGCGACTGGAGTTGCGGCAGTAGTGCTTTGGCTTGTTTCCCCAGCTCTCGCCTCTGAATCCTTTTTCTTTTCTCTTTCATCCTCCTTCAAAGCCTGTCCATCGACCACTTTCATGCCGCGCGGATTCCACGCTTCCATAAGGCTTTCCATTTGTTTCTGCATTGCCCTCGCCAAGGTTTCATCCATCGGCTGTTGTCTTTGGGCCTGCTGTATCATCTGTATCTGCTGCTGATTTTGCTGGCGTTCCTGTTCGATTTCTTTCTTCAGTCTTTCGGTCTCGGCGCGGAATTCCGCCAAAGGATCCGGTTTGCCCTTCCCGGAAAGATCGCCGAAATCCACGTTCTGGCCTACCGGTGTGGGCAAAGCGCTGCCGCCTTGTCGCAAGGCTTCCTGGGCCCTCTCTTCGTTAGCCATTTTGTTTTGTTCGATGAAGTATGAAGAGGCTTTTCCTCCCGGCGGTTCGTTTATGCCGGGCGCAGTTATCAACCTAGAAGCGTCAGGCTTTTGAGAACCGGAAAATGCCCCCAAAGCACCGGCTAAAGCCATGCCGACAACTATCATTATGACCATCAGTTTTAACAGCGGCTGGGTGCGCCAAATTTCTGAAAGTCTGCTTACCAAGCTATCCTTTGGACGCCCGGAAACCGGCTCCGCGTGGCCCAAATCTTCCTGTTCGAACTCGTCCATGTTATCCGCCATTGTCCTCTTCCCGCATAAGGCGCGCCCTCATCATGATTCCGTTGTCCGACATGAGCAGCACCGGAGCGTCGCCGATCTCATAGACGGTCATGCCGTCAGGCGACGAAGCGCTGGCGTTCCATGCCGGCGAAAGCAACGAAAGCGGTGTCCGGACGAAAATCTTGTCGTCCACTTTCCAAGCCATCGTGCGTGCGTCCAGCCCGGCTATTTTCAGCTTTTTCGCTTCCCTGGGAGGAGCGTTTTCAAGAATCATGGTTATAAGCTGGTCCCCCGCCACCGGACCTACGCGGCCTTTTTCTATTATCGGGGTCTTCGCGTTGGGGCCGAGTTTAGGCACCCGCGCGTCATAACGCATATGAAAAATCGGGCCTCCCGCAGCCAGCCGGAAAATCACCGGCGTCGGCAGATCCTTGAGGAGTATGGAAAGGTTTCCGTTACCAAGACGCGTAAGGGGGGAAACCCTCACTACATGCGATCCCGCCTGCGTGGGCGTGACTTCGAAGTTTCCGCCTATCCCCACGTCAAGTATCGGCCAGGGAGCGCCGGTAGCGTCCACCATGGATATCGTCGTCACGTACCCTGCGGAAAGATTGATCTGCGGTGGCTCCCCCCCCGGATCCAGCGACAGGGAAACCACCTTGACCTCGCCCTTGGGCGGACCGGCGAAAGGAGCCTGGGCTGCTTCCTGGGTGTCTTCCAGCCGACGCATGAATGTTCTTACCTGATCGGGCGAGAGGGGAAGAATTCCGCGCTCGGCGCTTTTGTAAGACTTGCGGATATGCTCCTCTTCCCTTTTGGCTTCCTCGGCCGCGGCGCGAGCGGCGGCGGCCTCCGCCTGCAGCGCAAGCTGAGCGGCGTCGTCAATCAAGGAAGGCGATTCAGACGGCAGTTGTATGCCGTCGGCTGTTTTGTTTCCATCCGCTGTGTCGGCGGATTTACCGGTTTCCGCGCCTGTAGCGGTCGAAGAATAAGCTTTCGGAAGGGCCGGCGGCCCGTTCGCTGCTGCCTCAGCCAAGTCTGCGGCCGAAAGCACAAAGCACAATACCGCTGCGAATCCTGGCGCGGCTTTCTTAAAAAGATTTTCGGCGCTGTAAGACAATTCGCTTCCCCGAATCAATTTCGTGAAAAACTCACACAATATCTTTCAGCAAACTCAGGTTAATATAAGGTTTACAAAACAAGCCAAACCAATCGCGGTTGATTCGTTACATCAAAAATAACGCGGGGGTTAATTCTCTTAACCAACGATCCACTTGTCTATGCCCATTCCCTGAATGCTTTCTTTCCCCGGTACGCGCACTATAGTTAATCTTATGATGGCTTTATCTTTTCTGGTTACGTTGTTGTTGGTTACATAGGTCATGACTACCGGCATTTCCACAATCCACTTATAACCGTTTTTCTTGTCGTTCCCCTGGGCGATAATGACAGGAGCATCCGTAGGAACAGTTGTCAGCACAAGTTGTTTTTCTTTGAAAGCGTCTCGTATTTTCTGTTCCACTATGGCTATCAAAAAGCTTATCCAGCCGTCGCGCGTAAACCTGTTGCGCTGCTTCATGAGTTGTTCGTCAAAATCGCCGAATCCGATGGTCATTATCTCGGTAATGCTGGTCGCCGCCCATGACAAAACCGCGCTGTTGGTAAGGTTGGGAGCGAACAACGGATTGAGATCGCCCCTTTCCCCCTCCTGAGAAACTGTTTTATACACGTAGTAAGGTCGTATTAACGGGGCGCTGAATATCATCAAAGCCGTCATTACCGTTATAGCTATAGACTGGGTCCAAACGAGGGACAGCAACCGGCGATGCCTTTTCGCTGCGTCGGCTTCGTCTATCACCAAACTGTCTATAGTGACATCTTGGGCAAAAAGACGGGAAAGAATTTCTCTAAAGATTTTTGTTTTATAAGAATACGCTTTTTTCCGTTTCCCACTATCTTTACCCGCTCCCACGCCAATAGCTTCCTGCTTGACAGCTTCAGTCTTTGGATCATATTCGGATAGTGGCGTTTTAAGGGACATGGCTTACGGGTCAACGTGCTATCCACTGCTCGATGCTTATGCCCTCGGGGCTTTGCAGGGTTGATACCCTGACTATCTGCAGGATAAGCGAGGCATTGATCGGCGCCGGCGGTTCGTTGCCGTCGAATTTTATTGTGATGGGGAATTGCAAATACCAGGTGTAAACGCCGTCGCGCACGAAAGCGCTCTTTATTTCGGGCGCGGCCAGTATTTCCAGGTTGACTACCAGCTTGCGCGCTTCGACCGCCTCGATTATCCGCGCTTCCTTCAAGGCCTTGGTAAAGCTCTCCCAGCCGGTGGGGGTGAAATTGCCGGCGGCCTGCTGTAGACGCTGGCGATAATCGTTGTAGCCGAAGGTCATGACGTCCTTGGCGGCGCCTGCGGCCCACGCGATTACATCGGCGCGCGAGCGGTAAGGCTCGCTGAGGGGAACTATGTTTATAACTCGTCCGTCCGAGGTCGTGGCGAAATAAACATATCTGGTTTCCATTGACAGCAGCATGGCGACTATCGAAGCCACCAGAAGAACCAATACTATGCCCTGTATGATGCTGATTCGAAGCAGCAGCCTGTAGCCGTCGCGATAAAACGCATTGCGGCTCAACACGGTGGCTACTGCGTCCTTAAAAGGCATTATCAAGCTCCATAAACTGCGCCTTCGTTAACCATATCAACCTCACTTATGCTCTAGCATAATTTGCGACAAAAAACCTCAAAATTCCCTGAACGAATCCGGTATGCCGCTGCCTGCGCTGTATTCCGCCGAGTTTTTGCACGAAGGGCAAATCCGGTTATGCCTGCCCTCCGACGGAAAGCGTTTCAGGCACATAAGACATACCCGCACCATTCTCATCGGCGGGTCTTCGGCAACCTTTGCGGCCGTTTTCCCCGTGCGGTGGTTTTCAACGCGGCTGACCGCTTCCCGGTTAGCGAACAGTTTCTCCCTCCTGGATGATTCGCCGCGCCTGTATCCCGGCTTGCGTCCCGGCGCCGAGCGGCGCGGCAACCCGAGCCTTGCCGCGCGGGTCATTATCGCCGCGACCGAGCGGCCCAGTTTTTCCGCCATTACTTCAGGTTTTTCATTGCCGAGCCACATCTCACGCAAAATCGGATCCTGTTCCATCCAGCTTTGCTGCACAGAGCCATGCGCCGCTGCGGTCGTTCCAGCGGTACCGGTGGTTTCTGTGGTGGTTCCGGTCATAAAAGCGCCGTAAATTTTCAGTGCTTTGAGAAAACTTCCAATTAGCTTCCGAATTATCAAATTTTCCTTAACGTTCCCATAACGCGCCGCTGCCGCCGATTTAAAGCACAGCTTTCAACCTTGCCAAAGTCTCTTTTTTTCCCAGCAACTCGGCCGCTCCGAAAATAGGCGGTGATACAACCGCTCCGGTGAGCGCGGCACGGAAAGGCTGGGCTATGGATCCAAGCTTGATGCCTTTTTCCTTTGCATAGTTCCGGAAAAGCGCTTCTAAGGATTCGTGTGAAAAATCCGCAAGTCCTTCGATAAGCGCGAAAATCTCCCGCAATTGATTTTTGGCCTCGTCCGTAAGAACGGCTTGCGCCTTTTCATGCGGCTTCAACCGCTTGAAATAAAACAGGGAAGCTTCGGCTATCTCGCGCAAAGTTTGCACGCGCGGCTTTATATCAGGCAACGCCTTGATAAGTATGGACTTTTCGTCGAGGGTCAAATCGCGCCCCAATTCCGCGGCCAGAAACGGCGCCGTAAGATCAGCGAGACGTTCATTGTCAGCCTTGCCTATGTAATGAGCGTTGATGCTGTTGAGTTTGGCGAAATCGAAACGGGCGGGTGATTTTCCCACTCCATCGAGATCGAACCACTCTATAGCCTGTTCGTCGGAAATTATTTCGTCGTCGCCGTGCGACCAGCAAAGGCGCAAAAGATAGTTACGCATCGCCTCGGGCAAATAGCCGCGGTCGCGATAATCGCTTACGGCGGGGGCTCCGTGGCGTTTGGAGAGCTTGGCTCCGTCCGGGCCCAAAATCATGGGCAAATGTGCGTAGACCGGCTCCGGCCAACCCATGGCCCTGTATATCTGGATCTGACGGAAAGCGTTGGTCAAGCCGTCGTCGCCGCGGATCACGTGCGTCACCCCCATGTCGTGATCGTCGACCACTACGGCGAGCATATAGGTGGGAGTGCCGTCGGAACGCAGAAGCACCATGTCGTCCAGTTGACTGTTGGGCACCGTTATCGTGCCCATGACCCGATCGTGAATCGTGGTTTCACCTTCTTGCGGTGCTTTCAATCTTATCGCCGGTTTTATACCCTCCGGAGCTTCGGACGGCGGACGGTCGCGCCAGCGCCCGTCGTATCTTTGTTGCTGTACGGCGGCTTTTTGCGCCTGCCGCATCAACTCCAGTTCTTCCGGGGTCGCATAACAGTAATAAGCGGCGCCCTTGGCCAAAAGCTCGCGCGCCACCTCGGCGTGGCGCTCGCGGTGTTCGAACTGTGAATAATACGGCTTGCCGTAGTTGAGCGGCGAATCCCTGTTGTCCCAATCGAGCCCGAGCCATTCCAGGCCTTCAATTATCGCCTGCACGGATTCCGGGGTGGAGCGGGCGCGATCGGTATCCTCTATACGCAGCAGAAATTTGCCGCCGTGATGCTTGGCGAACAGCCAGTTGAACAAGGCGGTGCGCGCGCTGCCTATGTGCAGCATGCCGGTCGGCGAAGGGGGGAATCTGACCACTACGGACATTAAAGACGATCCTTAGTTAATCATTATTTCAATATTTCACAATTATATTCGCTTCTCAATGGGATTCCCTACTTTATTCTCTCTGGCGCCGGAAAATGAGCTATCGTTTTTTCATCAAGGCATTGCTTGTTGCATGGCCGCTGTTTTTTTACCCGTTTCTGTCTTCGGCAAAAGAATCTGCCTTTGTCTACGGCCCCGGTGAATATCAATGGAACATCATGCACGATGGGTTGACTCGTTCTTATTACATTCATGTTCCGGCCGGATATTCCCGTCAAAACCCGGCGCCGGTAGTCATCAACATGCATGGAGGAGCAGGCAACGCAAAAAGCCAGAGATTAATTTCCCAAACCGACAAAGCATCCGACAAATACGGATTCATAGTTGTTTACCCAGAAGGAACAAACTCTGGCCGCAAGCTTGTCAATCCTAGCGGGTACACCTGGAACGCCGGAACTTGTTGCGGCTGGGCCATGAAGAACGGGATAGATGATGTTGGTTTCATCGGCGCTGTGTTGGATGATCTTGAAAAGCGGTTCAATATAGACAAAAAGAGAATTTTCGCTACCGGTATGTCCAACGGCGCCATGATGTCGTATCGTTTGGCTTGTGAGCTTTCCAGCCGCATCGTTGCTATCGCGCCCGTCGCCGGCCCTATGGGAATGACGGAATGCAGCCCTTCGCGTCCGGTTTCTGTAATACATTTCCACGGAACCGATGATGAATTTGCTCCCTATAAAGGGGGGCGAGGTCCGAAGTCGTTTAGCAAAACGGATTTCGCGTCGGTGGATGAAACTATCTCGTTTTGGCTCGAGAAAAACGGTCTGAAAGGCACAAAACCTAAAACCACAAACGCAGGCGATGCGATCGGTTACTCTTACGGCCCAAGCGAAAACGGAGCTGAAGTTGAACTCTGGGTTATAAATGGCGGTGGTCATACCTGGCCGGGCGGAAAATTCTGGATTTTGGGAGAATCTTTTTCCGGCAAAATAACCCAGGACATTTCCGCGAATGATTTGATGTGGGCTTTTTTTCAAAGACACCGGTTGCAGTAAGGATATTACGGATATATTTTGCGCCTTCAGCCCTTTCTGTTATGATGTCTTCCCGCAGAACAGAAGAACAGAAGAGCAGAAGAATCGAAAAGAGGTGCAAATGTCGTTCGAGCTTCCGCCGCTTCCATGGCCCGAGAATGCGCTTGAGCCGCATATCTCAGCGCGCACCATGTCTTTCCATCACGGCAAACATCACAAGGCCTATGTAGACAATCTCAACGGCCTGATAAAAGATTCGCCTCTGGCCGGATCGTCACTTGAAGACATTGTCCGTCTGACGGCGGGCGATGAAACGAAAGCCGGCGTTTTCAACAACGCCGCCCAGGTGTGGAACCACACCTTTTTCTGGAACAGCATGAAGCCCGGCGGAGGCAAGCCGTCCAAAGCGATGGCTGAGCGGATTGAAAAGGATTTCGGCAGCCTTGACAAGTTCAGGGAGCAATTCAGGCAGGCGGGAACAACCCAGTTCGGCAGCGGTTGGGCGTGGCTGGTGAACGAAGGGAGGCAACTCAAGGTGACTAAAACGCCGAATGCCGTGAACCCACTAGTTCAGGGTCAGATTCCACTTCTCACCTGCGATGTCTGGGAGCACGCCTATTATCTTGATTACCAGAATCGCCGGCCCGACTTCATACAGGCGTTCCTCGATCATCTGGCCAACTGGGATTTTGCCGAAAACAACCTCGCCGCCGCCGAGTCATAAGCATAATCCCAGCCGCCCTTGCAGCAATCCGTCCTTTCAAAGGGCGGGTAACAGTCCTTATGTTTGCCACACAGATTCGTGCAGACAGGATGTTATAGGCTCTAGCAAGGCGTTTCTTGTCTGCCTTATGTCAGCTATATCAACTTATCAGGCTTAACCGGATATAATACTCCTAATCATCCCTGTCGGCCTGGCCTTTTATGCGGGCGGCGAGGGAAGCCTGCAGAAAGCGGTCTATGTCTCCGTCAAGCACGTCCTGCGTCGCGCTGGTCTCCACGCCGGTGCGCAGGTCTTTCACCATCTGATAGGGCTGCAGCACGTAAGAGCGTATCTGATGCCCCCAGGCGATATCGCTTTTGCTGGCCTCTATGGCCGCCGCGGCTTCCTCGCGTTTCTTGAGCTCAAGCTCATACAGCTTGGCGCGCAGCATCTCCATAGCCTTGGCGCGATTCTTGTGCTGCGAGCGTTCCTGCTGGCAGGTAACGACTATACCGGTCGGAAGGTGCGTGAAGCGCACGGCGCTGTCGGTCTTGTTGACGTGCTGCCCGCCGGCGCCGGATGAGCGGAAAGTATCGACCCGCAAATCCTTGTCGAGAATCTCTATCGGTATAGTTTCGTCCACAACCGGGCTCACCGCCACGCTGGCGAAGCTGGTATGGCGGCGGGCATTGGCGTCGAAGGGACTTATGCGTACAAGGCGGTGCACTCCGGATTCTGTCTTTAGCCAACCATAGGCGTTGCGCCCCGATATCTGCACGGTGGCGGATTTTATACCGGCCTCCTCGCCGCGGGATTCATCCAGCAGCTCAGACTTGTATCCGTGCCGCTCCGCCCAGCGCAGATACATGCGCAGCAGCATCTCGGCCCAATCCTGCGCCTCGGTGCCACCCGCGCCGGCGTTGATCTCGAGATAGCAATCGTTGGCGTCGGCCTCACCGGAAAGAAGGCTTTCCAGTTCGCGCTGCGCCGCGGTTTCGCGCAGCCGCAACAGCGCGCTTTCGGTCTCGGCGATCATGGCGGCATCGTTTTCGGCCTCGGCAAGTGACAAAAGTTCGACGTTTTCTTTCACTCCCTGCTCGAGCTCGCGATAGCCGCGTATCGCAGCGTCAAGGCGCGTGCGCTCGCGCATGATTTCCTGCGCTTTTTTGGGATCGTTCCACAGTCCGGGGTTTTCGGCGAGCGCGTTCAGCTCGTCCAGACGGCGAAGGGCGTTTTCATAGTCAAAGATGCCTCCTCAGCAGGGCCATCGACTTTTCCGCCGCCGCCACCGCCGATTGAATTTCAGCGCGCATGTTACAGTCTCACAGTTCCGTAAAAAACACTGTCGCGGCTATTAATGCCTTACATCCGGGGCCCTTGCAAGAATTCCGGGGGCGGGGGGAAAAGGTTCATTTGATACAGCCTTCGCGCCGATTCGGTTGCTGGCCTTTGCGGCTTCTTCATGCCGGCGGCGGCGTAAGCCTCGTCTTCGGAAAGGTAAAAGCGCCGCGCGCCGTAAACGGCCTTGCCCGCGGTTTTCCTGCCGCTTTTGGTTTCGTTTATATAATGCGCTTCGATATACATGGGCACTTCCGCCACGCGCTCGGCGCCATTCATGTCTCTATAGGCAAGATGCCGCTCGCCGAAGGCCCGGAAAGCAACTTTATAGGCGACGCCATTCTTTCTGGAATAGCGTTCATGGTGCCCGTACAGAATCATGAGAAAGTAAGACAAGAGCCACGGGTGCGATCCAAGCGCCTCCATATGGTACAGCTTTCTTTTCATCGCCAGGCCGTGCAGCCGTTTTTTGTCTTCCGGCTCCATCGCCCTTCCCGCCGTTTCCTTCCAAAGTCTGCGCAACACGCCGGCGTTCAGCTCCCTGACCTCGGGCGAGTTCAGTATTTCCCTGTTACGCGCCAGGACGCGGAAATCGTATTTTTGCCGCGCAAGAGCGGTGAAACGAGGATCGTAACGGAACGAGCTGGGGCAATTCTCGCCAGCCGCGAGATCGTAATGATGAAATCCCGGCATTGGGCGCGCGTGCCGCCGTGTCACCTGTTGACCGGCCAGCTTGAACCCTAAGGCCCCGGATACATCGTAAACATGCACTGGCTCGCCGCAGTCTGGACAAACTGGTTCGATTTTCCACTTGCCGGGATCAGTCTGTCCATTTTCCGCGTCTATATACTGTTTCAGGGTAAGAAGCGGACCGTCAATTCCGCGCCGCGCGTGTTTCATGCCGATACCTTTCCGGAAAACCGGAAAGTATTATATCCTTCGCGCGGCGCAACCAAAAGCCATTTATCCAACTGATATAATTGATATATCAGTATAATCCGCCCGTGCCCTGCGTCACCGGGGAAACGGGAGGAGCCGGGGGAGCGCCCGCGGGCTGTTCCGCGCCGCCTCCCGGCGCCGTCCGCGCATCCTCAGCGGCTGGAGCCAAACCGGCCGCCGCCGCGCCCTCGGCGGCGATGCCGGTGACACTGCCGTCGAGAACGGGGCGGTGTTCTCCCTCCTGCGGTTCAGTGCCGGGAATGAAAGCCTCCCAAATAGCGTTTTTGGCGCCCGGCGGAGCAAGATCGCCAGTTTCCGGATCGACGCGCACCATGCGCAGCCCCGGCGGCACGCGGAACGGCACGGCCGGTTTGTCTTTCATCGCTTCGCTCATGAACTTCTGGAAAACCGGCACGGCTACGCTGGCGCCGGTTTCGCGCGAGCCCAGCGGCTTTGGATCGTCGAAGCCAACGAACACGCCGCAGACCAGATCGGGCGTGAAGCCCAAAAACCATGCATCCTTGGCCTCGTTGGTGGTGCCCGTCTTGCCGGCGAGAGGAAACCCTATGCCCTTCATGTGTGCCGCGGTGCCACGCTGAACCACCCCTTCCAGCATTGAAACCATCTGGTAGGCGGTGCGCGGATCCTGAATCTGTTCACGCGTGTCGGGAATCTCAGGCACAGGCGACGAAGGCGTCCAGAACGGCAACATACATCCTTCGCACGCGCGCCCGTCGGCGCGCCAGATGGTTCGTCCCTCGCGGTCCTGCACACGGTCTATGAGGCTTGGCGTGATTTTTCTGCCGCCGTTCACAATCATGCCATAGGCGGCGGTTAGGCGCATGACTGTGATTTCCTTCGCTCCCAAAGAAAAGGAAAGCAGGTTAGGCATGTCGTCGGCGATGCCGAACTTTTTCGCGGTCTCCACAACCGCGTCCATGCCGATGCTATTGGCCAGGCGCACGGTCATAACGTTGCGCGATTTTTCTATGCCGACGCGCAAAGGCGTCGGCCCGTAAAACTGCTGGGAATAGTTTTCCGGACGCCACAGCGGCAGGCCAGGACCCTGGAAATATTCGAACGGGGCATCGAGCACCAGGCTTGAAGGGGTGAATCCTTTATCCAGAGCGGCCATGTAAACGAAAGGCTTGAATGCCGAGCCGGGCTGGCGCAAAGCCTGCGTGGCGCGATTGAACTGGCTTATCTTGGCGCTGAATCCGCCGCTCATGGCGAACACGCGTCCGGTATGAGGATCCATGGCTACGATGGCTCCCTGCACCTGCGGCACTTGGCGCAAGGTATAGGAATCTTCGGGATACGGCTTGCCGTTTTCGCCCGCCATTACCTTCTCCACCATTACCACGTCGCCGACGCGCAATACGTCGGCTGGTTTGCGTATCGGCGGTCCAAAGGTGTCATCAGGCAGTTCCCTGCGCGCCCAGCTCATCTCGCTCCAGGGAATCCGGCCGCGGCTTCCGTCATCGAACGATATAGCCGCCTCGCCGTCCTTCAGGCCGGTGACCGCGGCGAGCCTCCATTCCTCGCCGCCGGGGGGCGTCGGTATCTTTTTAAGCTGCGCCTGCAAAGCCTGCAGCGTGGGCAAATGCGCCACCGGCCCGCGCCAGCCGCGTTGGCGCCGGTCGAAATCCACCAGCCCCTCGCGCAAGGCGCGCGTGGCGATTTCCTGCAACCGCGGATTGAGACTGGTTTTAACGGCCAGGCCGCCTTCAAGCAGCGTCTTTTCGCCGAATTGCGTCGCAAGCTGGCGGCGGACGTCTTCTGTGAAATAGTCGGCGGAGACAGTCTCGGTCTCGTCGCGCTGGCGCGTCAAAAGCGGCTCGGCGCGCGCGGCGGCGGCCTGTTCGCGGCTTATGCGGCCGTCTTCCTCCATGCGGCCGATCACCCAGTTGCGCCGCGCAACCGCCGCTTCGTAATTGACGGCCGGGTTGTAGTTGTTGGGCGCTTTCGGCAACGCCGCCATGTAAGCGGCTTCGGCCAGAGTCAGCTCGTCCACGGATTTGTTGAAATAGTTGAGCGCCGCGGCGGCCACGCCGTAAGAGCGGTTGCCGAGGAAAATCTCGTTCAGATAGATTTCGAGTATGCGGTCCTTGCTGAGATATTTCTCCAAACGCATGGAAAGGATGATCTCGCGCACCTTGCGGGCGATTGAAACCTCGTTGCCGAGCAGCATGTTCTTGGCCACCTGCTGCGTTATCGTCGAAGCTCCCACAGGCCTTTTACGTCCAGCGTTCTTGAGGTTGGTGAGCGCAGCGCGCACAACGCCCAGAAAATCGACGCCCTTATGCCGGTAGAAGTTCTGATCCTCCGCCGAAATGAAAGCGTCGATAAGGTGCCTTGGCATCGCCTTAACGGGAATGAAGATGCGCTGTTCGGCCGCTATCGTGGCCATCATGCGGCCGTCGTCGGCGTAGATGCGCGTCAAAATCGGCGGTTGATAGTCCTTCAGGAATTCGTAGTTCGGCAAGTCCCTGCCATAGCGCTCAAGGGCGAGCAAGCCCGCTCCGCAGCCCAGGGCCAGCGCCAGCAATCCCATCGACAACAATCCGCTTATCCAGCGCATGAAAAAGATCCGGCTTTTCCGGGTACTTTCAGGGCGTCAGGCGGGAAACGCGACGCCGGTTCGCGCCAACAGGTATCACAAGCGGTCTTGCTGTGCGACAGGAAAACTCCCTCCCACGATTTTTCCTTCCCCGCGCGGTGGAGCGCTTGCGGCGCGCGCAACAGCCAACCGTCGGACCGCGCCGTCTGGCTCCGTCTGAGGCGGGGCCGGGAAAACATCGGGGGAAAAGCGGTGTTTGCGCGGCCTTGCAGGGAAAAATCGATGTCTGGAAATATTACGGTAAACTCTTTCATGAAAAATCCGCTTTCTCCCATTAAGGTGTTGTTTTAAAATAATTTTATCTCGCGCGCCGTTGATATATTTATACCATTTCTCAAAAACAAAGTCAAGGAAAAATTTCTTATAAAAGGTTTTGTTTACTGTTTGCCGACCGATTTGAAAAAAGCCTTCAGCGCGGCGGCATAGGTTTTTCCTGTGGCGGCGTCAGGCTCCTTCTCACTTGCCGCAAGATTGAACAGCAGCCCGAACATAAGCCCGTGCAAAGCGGCCGCGGCGGCGCGGGGCGGCCAAGCGGTATTTAGATTCCCTGTCTTGCGCGCCCGTTGGAACACGTTGAGAAAACGCCCAAGAATTCTTTCGCGCAGTTCGGTGTGCGCCTTTACGATTCCGGCCATTTCATCGACGTATTCGCACCGCCGCATCAGAATCGTCAGCACGCGGCGGCGGCGATGGTCATGTATGGTCTGGCGCAGGTTTTCGCGGCAGATGTCATGTAAATCTTCAACTGGAGTTGGCGAATCGCTTTCCTCAAGCTGCTGCAGAATTTGCTCCTGCGGCAGGACGACGCGATCAGTCATGGCCTGAACCAGCTCGATCTTGTTTTTGAAATGCCAGTAAACCGCGCCGCGCGTCACTCCGGCGGCCTCGGCCACTTCCTGAAGCGAAGAGCGCGCCACGCCGCGCTTGAAAAACACCTGTTCCGCCGCGTCAAGAATGGCGCTGCGGGTTTTTTCGGCTTCTTCTTTCGTGCGTCTTGCCATCCGGCGGCTTTCTTCGAAACAAGGGGCCGCGCCCGGCCGGGATCCGGCAATTAAATTACCGCGCAAATTGCTTCCGGTCGCGCCCCTTTACATACATACACAAGTGAATGTATAACCCCGGTTGGCGATTCTGTCAAAGAGCGCCGCACCGCCGCTGCGGCGGTATTGTCCGGGCTGGTCACCGGAGGTTTTTTGGTGCAAGTTGTTTTCACAGTTTTTCGATTCGGTTTTTTCGCCATGAACCCATTGCGTTTCCTTGCCATCGTCGCGGCGGCCTTTTTGTGCGGATGCGCCGCAGGCCCGGATTTCGCCCCGCCCGCGGCTCCCGTGGTGGAGTCTTTCACGTCCGGCCCTCTGCCTGACAAAACCGCGGAAACCGAAACGAGAGGAGGCGCAGCGCAAAAATTCGCGCACGGCGAAAACGTTCCAGCCGAATGGTGGGCCCTGTTCCGCTGCAAGGCGCTCGACAGGCTAGTTGCCTCTTCGCTGGCGATGAATCCCGGCCTGGAAGCGGCGCGCGCGGCGCTGCGCGCGGCGGAGGAAAACCTTTCCGCCGGAGAGGGTGCGTTCCTGCCGCGCCTGGATGGAGAAGCGAACATATCGCGCCAGAAGCAATCCGGCAACGGCTCGACCGCCGCTTCGCGTCCGGCGTTCACTCTCTACAACGCTTCGGTGAGCGTTTCCTATCCTCTGGACGTTTTCGGCGGCGTGCGCCGCGAGGTCGAGGGGCTGGAGGCGCTGAAAGAAGCGCAGCGTTTCGAGCTTGAAGCCGCGCGCCTTGCGCTTGCGGCCAATGTCGCGACCGCGGCGATACAGGAGGCGGCGTTGCGCGCCCAGATAGCCGCCACGCAGGATATAATCGGCAACGAAAGGAAACTGCTTGATCTTCTGAAAAAACAGTTCGAGGCCGGAGCGGTAGCGAAAAGCGCCGTGCTGGCGCAAGAGGCCGAGCTGGCGCAAACGCTGGCCTCGTTGCCTCCTCTGGAAAAGCAATTGCAGCAAACGCGGCATCAGCTTGCCGCGCTTGCCGGGCGGTTTCCGGGCGAGCCTCTGGAAGCGACATTCGATCTCGCCGATCTGCACCTGCCGGAAACTCTGCCCGTATCCCTGCCGTCGCAACTGGTCGAACAGCGTCCCGACATAAAGGCGGCTACCGCGCGCCTCAACGCCGCCAGCGCCGCTATCGGCGTAGCCACGGCGAACATGCTGCCGCAGATAACTCTCACCGGCGGCTATGGCATCAGCGCACAAACGATAGCAAGCCTGTTTTCGCCCGGAACCGCCGTATGGAGTATCGGCGCCGGTTTGCTGCAACCGCTGTTCCACGGCGGCGAGTTGTTGCACAAAAAGCGCGCGAAGGAAGCCGAGTTCGACCAGGCCGCGGCCGAATACCGCGGCGTAGTGCTCTCGGCATTCCAGGAGGTGGCCGACGCCTTGCGCGCGGTCCAGATGGACGCCGAAGCATTCAAGGCCCAGGCAGCCGCGGAGCAATCCGCCTCGGAGAGCCTTAAACTTACGCGCGAACAGTTCAGCGCCGGAGCGGTGAGTTACGCTTCCCTGCTTTCGGCGCAGCAGGCGCTTGAAAAAGCCAGGATAGCGCGGGCGCAAGCCGAGGCGCGCCGTTATTCCGACACCGTGGCGCTGTTCGCGGCTCTCGGCGGCGGATGGTGGAACAGGGATCAGAAAACGGAAGCCGTGAATCAAGCGGAGCACTCCGGTTCCAAAACCTTCTCCCCCGCCCCTACGGCAAAACGCAATTTTGCAAAAGGCAGACAATGATAAAACGCATGGCGATAATGCTTGTTTTGTGCGCCGCTGTGTTCGGCGGCGTTTTCGGCTGGATTGCTTTCGGCAAAATGATGATGACCAAGCACATGGCGGCGGCCGGCAATCCTCCGCAGACGGTTTCCACCGTCAAGGCCGCGTACGAGGAATGGCAGCCTGAGATAAAGGCGGTGGGCACGCTGCGGGCGATCAAGGGAGCTGACCTCGCCGTTGAGGCTGCGGGAGTGGTTGATTCAATCAATTTCGAGTCGGGAGAATACGCCGAGGAAGGCAAGATTCTCCTCCACCTGCGCGATGCGGAAGACATTGCCAAACTCGAATCCCTGGAGGCGGCGGCGCGGCTCGCCGAGATAACGCTTGAGCGCGACCAAAAACAGCTGAAGGCCCAGGCGGTGAGCCAGGCTACGGTTGACAACGATCTTGCCAGGCTTGAATCGGCGCGCGCCCAGGTGAAAGAGCAAAAGGCCGTGATCGATAAAAAAACGTTGCGCGCTCCTTTTTCCGGACAGCTCGGAATCCGCGCCGTAGATGTCGGACAGTATCTGAACCCGGGAACAATGGTGGTTTCCCTTCAGCAGCTCGATCCCATATATCTGGACTTCTTTCTTCCTGAGCAGCGGTTGCCGGAACTGCAACCGGGGCAAAAAGTGACGGCGAAAGCCGACGCGCATCCCGACAAGACCTTCGAGGGCGAGATATCCGCCATAAATTCCAGGGTCGATCCCGGCACCCACAACATCCTGGTGCGCGCGATTTTCCGCAATCCCCTGCACCTGCTGCTGCCCGGAATGTTCGCGGCCGCCACCGTGGCGTCGGGAGCGCCGCAACGGATAATCACCGTACCGCAGACCGCCATAACCTATAACCCGTACGGCAACACCGTCTACGTCGTCGGGAGAGAAGGCGTGAACGGAAACGGCGAACCGCGCCTTGTGGCCAAACAGGTGTTCGTCACCACAGGCGCCACGCGCGGCGATCAAATAGCGGTGCTGAGCGGCCTGAACGAAGGCGACGAAGTGGTCACCGCCGGGCAGATCAAGTTGCGCAACGGCTCGCCCGTGATAGTCAACAACAGCGTGCAGCCAGCTAACGAAGCCGACCCGAAACCGGAAGACCAGTGAGGCATTTCACCGACATCTTCATACGCCGGCCGGTGCTGGCCACCGTCGTCAGTCTGATGATATTTATCCTTGGGCTGCGCGCTCTGTTCGCCCTGCCCGTGCTGCAATTCCCGCGCACGGAAAACGCTGTTGTTACCGTCACCACGGTTTATTACGGAGCCGATGCCGACGTAGTGGCGGGGTTCATCGCCACCCCTCTGGAAAACGCGATAGCGCAGGCCAACGGCATCGACTACATCACCTCCACAAGCCAGAACAGCGTAAGCACTATAACCGCCAATCTGCGGCTGAACTATGATTCCAACCGCGCGCTGACGGAAATAAACACCAAGGTCAATTCGGTCTTGAATCAGTTGCCGCCGCAGGCGCAAAGGCCGACGCTTGACGTGCAGATAGGCGAATCGATCAGCGCCATGTACATCGGCTTCAACAGCGACACCATGCCGCAAAACAGCATCACCGATTATCTTTTGCGCGTGGTTCAGCCCATGCTGCAAACAGTCGAGGGCGTGCAGAACGCCGAAATACTGGGCGGACAGAATTTCGCCCTGCGCGCCTGGCTCGATCCGCAAAAGATGTCCGCCTACGGTCTCACGGCCACAGACGTCAGCGAGGCACTGGCAAGGAACAATTACATCTCCGGCCTCGGCAACACGAAAGGCCAGATGGTGCAGATAAACCTGAACGCCTCCACCAATCTAAGCTCGCTGGAGGATTTCCGCCGCCTGGTCATAAAGCAGGAGGGCGGCGCCATAATCCGTCTCGAGGACGTGGCCAACGTGACCCTGGGCGCGGATGATTACGAATCCCGCGTCGGCTTCGACGGCAAGAAGGCTGTGTATATCGGCATCAAGATAGCCCCGTCCGCGAATCTTCTCACCGTCATCGACAGGGTGCGCAAGCTGTTCCCGCAAATACAGGCGGGTCTGCCGCAAGGCATGAACGGCTGGATCGTCTACGATTCGACCAAATTCGTGAAAAGTTCCATAAACGAGGTTCTCTGGTCGCTTCTGGAAGCCTTGCTTATCGTCACAGCGGTCATTTTCGCGTTTCTCGGTTCGCCGCGCTCGGTCCTGATACCCACCGTTGTCATTCCCCTTTCGCTGGTGGGCACGTTCGTCGCGATGCTGGCGTTCGGTTTTTCCATAAATCTTTTGACGCTTCTGGCGCTGGTGCTGTCCATCGGGCTTGTGGTGGACGATGCGATAGTCGTGGTCGAAAACGTCAACCGCCACCTGGACGAAGGCATGAAGCCGATGGAAGCGTCGATCAGGGCGGCGCGCGAACTGATCATGCCCATCATAGCCACCTCTGTAGTGCTGGTGGCTGTTTACGTGCCAATCGGTTTCCAAAGCGGGCTTACCGGCGCGCTGTTCACCGAGTTCGCCTTCACCCTGGCGGGGGCGGTGGTGGTTTCGACCGTGGTCGCCCTGACCCTTTCGCCGATGATGTGCTCACGCCTGCTCAGGCCGCGCAGCGAAACGAGCCGGGGATGGCAGCAAAAACTTGTGGAATTCATAGATAGCCGCTTCGAAAGATTGCGCGGCGCCTATGAACGTCTCCTGGACGCGAGTTTCCGCTATCTTCCCGTGACAGTGGTTTTTTCTGTCATCGTCCTCGGAAGCATTTTCTTCCTTTACAACAGCGCCAAGACAGAGCTGGCTCCGCAGGAAGACCAGGGCATAATCATAGCATTCGCTTCCGCCGCGCCCAACGCGACCTTGCAACAGCGCCTGTTGTATTCAAGCGAGGTTTTCAAATTCATGAAAGGCTTTCCCGAAACCGATCACGTCTTTCAAATCGACATGCCGGGACAGTCGATCGCCGGCATGGTGCTGAAACCATGGGAAGAGCGTGAACGCACGACGGCCGGACTTCAGCCTTTGCTGCAAAAGGACCTCGACACGATACCCGGCCTGCGCGCCGCGGCGTTCCAGCCGCCGCCGCTGCCGGGCAGCCGCGGCCTGCCGGTGCAATTCGTCATAACATCCACCCAGCCGTTCGAACGGATTCACGAGGTGGCGCAAAATTTGCTGCGGGAAGCGAACAAAAGCGGCCGCTTTCTTTTTCTCGACAGCGATCTCAAAATCGACCTGCCCCAGGCTACGCTTGACATCGATCGCGACAAGGCGGCGCGCCTCGGTTTGACCATGAACGACATAGGAGGAGCGCTCAGCTCCATGCTCGGCGGCGGCTATGTCAATTATTTCTCGCTTTACGGCCGTTCATACAAGGTCATCCCACAGGTGCAGCAATTGCACCGCCTCAACGCCGACCAGCTCAAAAATTATTACATCCGCACGGGCAACGGCGAAAGCGTGCCGCTTTCAACAGTCGCGGACATAAAGTTCAAGGTGGTGCCGCAGACCATCAATCACTTCCAGCAACTGAATTCGGCGACCATCTCCGGCGTCATGTTTCCCGGGGTCGCGCTCGGCGACGCTCTTGAATACATGAAGGGACTTGCCGAGCGGAATTTGCCGGAGGGCTTCAGTTTCGATTACGCCGGCCAGTCACGGCAGTTTGTCCAGGAATCGAGCGGTTTTGTTTTCACCTTCCTGTTCGCGCTCATCGTCATCTTCCTGACCCTCGCGGCGCAATTTGAAAGCTTCCGCGACCCGATCACCATTCTGATTTCCGTGCCAATGGCGATTTCAGGCGCTCTTCTCTTCATCGCCACCGGCGTCGGCGGGGCCAGCATCAACATCTATACCCAGGTCGGCCTGGTAACTCTTATGGGCTTGATAAGCAAACACGGCATTCTCATCGCCGAGTTCGCCAACAAGCTGATGGAATCCGGCATGAGCAAGCGCGAGGCGATAATAAACGCCTCCGGCATACGGCTGCGCCCTATTCTGATGACCACCGCGTCCACGGTGCTCGGCGTATTTCCGCTTATAACCGCCACAGGCGCGGGCGCTCTCTCGCGATACAACATGGGGCTGGTAATCGCTTCCGGTCTTTTAATAGGCACCTTGTTCACGTTGTTCGTCCATCCGGCGGTGGTGCTCATGATCGCCTCGGAACACTCTCCGCATAAAGGGGATGAAAAAAGGAAAGCGCCCGGAAAATCCAGGCGGTCCAAGCCGCGCGGGGGAAAATAACCCAAGAGCGGAACCGCGACGCGCGCTGCGGAAGAATCAGGATTCTATTTTACGCAACTCAATCGCCGGACAGCGGTTCATGACGACCTTCAGCCCTGCCGCCGCCGCGCGTCCGGCGGCGGATTCGTTGACCACGCCAAGCTGCATCCACACAACCTTGGCGCCGATGGCGATGGCCTCGTCCGTAATCTCCCCGGCCGCTTCGGAATTGCGGAAAATATCCACCATATCGACGGCATCGGGAATATCCGCCAGCGTGGCATAGACCTTTTCGCCCAGCAAATACCGGCCCGCCAGCGCAGGATTGACCGGGATCACGCGATAGCCGCGTTGCTGCAGGAAACGCATGACGCCGAAACTGGGCCTGTCCGGCTTGTCGCTGGCCCCCACCATGGCGATGGTTTTGACTTCGCGCAAAATGGCGCTGATATCATCACCTGTCGGTTCGGCGTAAGGCATTCCGGCTCCTCTTCACTGTTGGCTTCCCTAACTTGGCGTTCTTGACAGCGGCGTCGGTTTTCCGTTCTTATCACCTTTACCGCCATCCAGAAAACAGAAGTTTCCCATGCCTATCGACAAAACCTATAACCCCGCAGCTGTAGAGGCTAAATTCTATCCTCTTTGGGAGAAATCGGGGGCGTTCGCGTGCAGCCCGCAATCGGGCGCCAGGCCGTATTGCATCATGATGCCGCCGCCGAACGTGACCGGCAGCCTGCATATGGGCCATGGCCTCACTTTCACCCTGCAGGACATACTGATACGCTTCAGGCGCATGCAGGGGTTCGATGTGCTGTGGCAGCCGGGAACCGACCATGCCGGCATAGCGACGCAAATGGTTGTCGAGCGCCAGCTGGCCGAACAGGGAATCAACCGCCGCGCCCTCGGCCGCGAGGCTTTTTTGAAAAAGGTCTGGGAATGGAAGGCCGAATCCGGCGGCATGATAACGAAGCAGTTGCGCCGCCTGGGAGCTTCGCCCGACTGGTCACGCGAGTGTTTCACGATGGACGAAGGATTGAACCGCGCGGTGACTGGCGTTTTCGTCTCCTTGTACCGCGAGGGGCTGATATACAAGGACAAGCGTCTCGTTAACTGGGATCCGCAATTGCTGACCGCAATTTCCGATCTAGAGGTGGAACAACGCGAGGTTAAGGGAAATCTCTGGCATTTCAAATATCCCATAGAAGGAAGCGGCGAATTCGTCATCGTCGCCACCACGCGGCCTGAGACGATGCTTGGCGACACCGCCGTGGCCGTGCATCCTGAAAACGAAAGGCTCAGGCACCTCATCGGCAAAAAAGCCATGTTGCCGCTCGCCAACCGCCTTATCCCGATAATCGGCGACGAATACGCCGACCCGGAAAAAGGCACCGGAGCCGTGAAAATAACGCCGGCGCACGATTTCAACGACTTCGAGGTCGCCCGCCGCCATAAGCTGCCGATGATCAATATCTTCGACCAGCACGCGCATCTGAACGGCGAAGTTCCGGAAAAGTATCGTGGTCTCGACCGTTTCGAGGCGCGCAAGCGCATCGTGGCGGATATGCAAGAGCTTGGTCTTGTCGACAAGATAGAACCGCACGTTCACACCGTGCCGCATGGCGATCGCTCTGGCGTGCCGGTCGAACCTTGTCTTTCCGAGCAATGGTACTGTAATGTCAAGCCGTTAGCGGAAAAAGCTATCAAGGCGGTTGAGGATGGCCGCACGGTCTTTGTGCCTAAACAGTGGGAGAACACTTATTTCGCGTGGATGCACAATATCGAGCCTTGGTGCATATCGCGCCAGCTTTGGTGGGGACATCAAATTCCCGCATGGTACGGACCGGACGGCAAAATCATCGTGGCCGCAACCGAGGCCGAGGCCAAAGCCGAAGCAGAAAGAATCTATGGCATGCCAGTAAAACTAAATCGCGACGAGGACGTGCTTGACACGTGGTTTTCCTCGGCGCTGTGGCCTTTCTCCACTCTCGGCTGGCCGCAACAAACCGCCGAACTGAAGCGTTATTATCCCACCGACGTTCTGGTCACCGGCTTTGACATCATCTTCTTCTGGGTGGCGCGCATGATGATGATGGGTCTGCATTTCATGGACGATGTGCCTTTCCGCACCGTTTATATCCACGCGCTGGTGCGCGACGAAAAAGGCCGGAAAATGTCCAAGACCAAAGGCAACGTCATCGACCCCTTGGACATGATAGAAAAATACGGCTGCGACGCGCTGCGTTTCACCTTGGCCAACATGTCTACGCCGGGGCGCGACATACGCCTTTCCCCCGCGCGCATAGAGGGCAACCGCAACTTCGCCACCAAGCTGTGGAACGCCGCGCGTTTCTGCCAGATGAACGGATGCGAGTGGCGGCCCGATTTCGATCCGGCCGCGGTCAAGCATACGCTTAACCGCTGGCTGGCGGCCGAAACCAAAATCGCGGCGGACAAGGTGACGGCTTTCCTCGACCAATACCGCTATGACCTGGCCACCCATGCGGCGTACGAATTCGTCTGGAACACTTTCTGCGACTGGCATCTCGAATTCGCCAAGCCGGTTTTCGCCGAAAAGGACGAGAACGCAAAAGCGGAAACCCGCGCCGCGACGGCCTGGGCGCTGGGCCAGATACTGAAGCTGCTGCACCCCTTCATGCCGTACATAACCGAAGAGTTATGGTCGCAGCTTGTTCCGAACGGCAAGCTGCTCATGACGGAAAGCTGGCCTGAGTTGCCGGATTCGCTGCTGCACGAAAAAGCCAGGGAAGAGATAAACTGGGTCATCAGGCTGATATCTTCCGTGCGCACGGTGCGCGCCGAGCTCAACGTTCCGGCGGCGGCGCAGATACCGCTGCAAGTGAAGGACGCGAACGAACGGAACGGCGCGCGTCTTGCCCTTTACAAGCCGCTTATCCTGCGCCTTGCCCGTCTTTCAAGCCTGATGCAGACGAAAGAGGTGCTTCCCGGCTCCGCCCAGGCCCCGCTCGACGAGGCGACGCTTGTCATGCCGTTGGCGGAAATCATCGACATCGAGAAAGAGCGCACCCGCCTCGCCCGCGAAAGCGAAAAATGGGCCGAGGAGATTCGCAAAATAGACGCCAGACTCGCCAACCGTGACTTCGTGTCGCGCGCGCCCGAAGAAGTCGTCGATGAGCACCGCGAGCGCAAGGCCGAAGCCGAAGCGGTGCTGGCCAGACTCGCCGCGGCGCGGGAAAGCCTGGCCGGGTAGCGCAGCGGTGCCCGCGGACATCACAAAAACCGGCATTGTTCCTAACGGGCAGTCTTTCAACGGGCGTAATTCCGGAAATTTTTCCGGACCTCCTTGTTTTGCATATACATGCGTTAATCCGGCGTTCGCTGTTCTAGCCGAAATCATCCTTTTTTCATTCCTGCTTATGTTAGTCAGCTTCGCTCCGGCCGGCGCGGAAGACGTCATCGACCCCGCGCTGTGCCGTGTTCTGACAAGACACGTTCCGGACGCGGACATCGCCTTCAGGCCGGGCGTGGATGCGCATGGCAGGCCGGTCGCTCCCGCCGACTTGCCGCCGGAAGGCGGGGATTTCAGGCTTCAGGAGTCAATAACAATTCCGCTGACCGCCGGATTGTTCAAAATCCTGAACCCCGGCGCCGCGGAATTCCCCTTTAACGCGATGGAGCGAACGGATATAAATCTTGGCACGCTTACGGTGGAAGGCGGCAAGGTACTTTACAACGGCCGGCCGCTTACCGGCGAGCAGATGCAGGCACTGTCGGAGAAATGTTCGGGACAGGAAAGGGCCGGCGGCCCGCTTGAAATCGCGCCGGAAACCAGGACTGGAAACAAGCGGTAACATTTTCTGGTGGCTTTCATGAACGACTCGCAACGGAAAAAAAACAACGGCGGGAAAACGGCCATCTCGCCTACGCGCGCCGGGAACTACGCCGAATGGTATCAAAAGGTCGTGCGCGCCGCCGACTTCGCCGAGCTTTCCGGTGTGCGCGGCTGCATGGTGCTGAAGGCCTGGGGCTACGGCGCATGGGAGCTTATCCAGCGCGATCTCGACCGGCGCTTCAAGGAAACCGGCCACGAAAATTATTACTTTCCCCTGTTCATCCCTCTCGGCTATTTCCAGCGCGAGGCGGAGCATGTGGAAGGCTTCGCCAAGGAGATGGCGATAATAACCCATCACCGCCTGAAAAAGGTTGATGGCAGGCTTGCCCCTGACGGAGAGCTTGAAGAACCGCTCGCCGTGCGTCCCACGTCGGAGACGATAATCGGCGAATCCATGGCGAAATGGATACAGTCCTACCGCGATCTTCCCCTGCTCATAAACCAGTGGGCGAACGTAGTGCGCTGGGAAATGCGGCCGCGCATACTTCTGCGTACCACGGAATTCCTCTGGCAGGAAGGGCACACGGCGCACGAGACGTTCGAGGACGCCATGCGCGAGACGAAGCAGATGCTGGAGGTGTATCGCTCATTCGCCGAGGATTTCCTGGCGATGCCTGTCATAACCGGCGAAAAGATAGCCGCCGAGCGCTTTCCGGGCGCGGTGAATACCTTCTGCATAGAAGCGATGATGCAGGACGGCCGCGCCCTGCAGGCCGGAACTTCCCATTATCTCGGCCAGACTTTCGCGAAGGCGATGAACATCCAGTTCCAGAGCCGCGCGGGAAAACAGGAATACGTGCACACGACTTCGTGGGGCGTTTCGACCCGCCTGCTCGGCGGCCTTGTCATGACGCACGCCGACGACGACGGCATGAAAATGCCGCCGCGCGTGTCGCCTTACCAAATAGTGATACTCCCCATCCTGCGCGAGGAGGCGGACAACCAGGCGATCATGCAATATTGCGAATCCCTGCAAAACGAGCTGCGCGCGGAAACTTTCGCCGGACAGCCGTTGCGGGTCAAAATCGACGCGCGCGACATCCCCGGCGGCGACAAGCGCTGGGAATGGATAAAAAAGGGCGCGCCCTTGCTGGCGGAAATAGGGCCGCGAGACGTCGAAGGCGGGCAGGTGTGCGTGACGCGCCGCGATCAGCTCGACTCGGGCAGGAAATTCGTGGACCGCGGCGCTTTCACGCGCAACGCTCCGGCCGAGCTGGCCGCCATTCAAAAATCCCTTTTCGGCGCGGCGCTGGCGTTTAGGCAAAAGCGCACGGTTACGGATATCAGGGACTGGGCAACGTTCAACGCCTATTTCAGCAAAGACGCCGACAGCAGCTTCGGCGGCGGACAGGGATTCGTCCGCGCCAAATGGTCGGGCGATGAAGATTCCCTGGCCATGCTGGATCCTCTGGGTGTCACGGTGCGCTGCATACCGTTCGATCAGGATGGCAAGCAGGGAACCTGCGTCCTTACCGGCAAGCCGGCGGTACAGGAAGTCATCTTCGCAAGGGCCTATTGATAATGATCTTCTCCTCCTTTGAACGCATGGTTTCGTTGCGCTATCTGCGGTCGCGGCGGCGGGAGGGATTTATCTCCGTCATAAGCTGGTTTTCCCTTGTCGGCATCGCTCTCGGCGTGGCGACGCTTATAGTGGTGATGGCGGTGATGAACGGATTCCGCGCCGAGCTGTTTTCGCGCGTGCTGGGGCTGAACGGACATATCAATGTTTTCGCCGATGCCGGACTGCTTTCGGGATACGATCCCCTCGCCGAAAAGGTGCGCGCCGTTCCGGGCGTGACCGAGGCCGCGCCGATGGTCGAGGGGCAGACTCTCATAACCCGCAACGGTTCCGCTTCCGGCGCGCTCGTGCGCGGCGTGGAGCCGGAATTGTTCAAAAAACGCCCGATAATAGCCGATCATATAGTCGACGGCCTGCTCGACGATTTCGGCGGAGACCGCATAATAATCGGCGCGCGCATGGCGGGACGCCTCGGAGTCCATGTGGGCGACAGTCTGACTCTGCTCTCCCCGGCCAGCAAAAGCACGGTGTTCGGCTCGGTGCCGCGTTCGCGTTCTTTCGTCATAGCAGCGATATTCGACGTCGGCATGTTCGAATACGACAACGGCTTCGTGTTCATGCCTCTCGCCGCAGCGCAGCAGTTTTTTCAGACCGGAAATTCCGTTTCTTCACTTGAGGTTTTCGTTTCGACACCCCATAAGTTCGGCCGCATAAAGGCGGCGATCGAGGAAGCGCTTGGGGATTCGCCCGTCCGCATAGTCGACTGGCAGCAAAGCAATGCCAGCTTTTTCACCGCGCTTCAGGTTGAACGCAACGTCATGTTCCTTATCCTGACGCTCATAATACTGGTGGCGGCGTTCAACATAATTTCCGGCCTTATCATGCTGGTGAAGGACAAGGGACGCGACATAGCCATACTGCGCACCATGGGCGCCACGCGCGGCATGATAATGCGCATATTTTTCCTGAGCGGCGCGAGCATAGGTTTGGCAGGCACGGCCCTGGGGCTGGTCCTCGGCCTGCTGGTGGCCGGCAATATCGAGCGCGTAAGGCAGATCGTGCAAAGCCTTACGCGCACCGAGCTGTTTTCGCCGGAGATATATTTCCTCACCCACCTGCCCGCCGTCATAGATTGGGGCGAAGTGGTCCAGGTTGTGACTATAGCGCTGGTGCTGTCGTTCCTGGCCACGCTGTATCCTTCGTGGCGCGCGGCGCGGCTCGATCCGGTGGAGGCTTTGCGTTATGAATAGCGGCGGGCAACCCATGGACGCTCCGGTTCTCGTTCTCCGCGGCGTGCGCCGTTCCTTCGCGCAGGGAGAAGACCGGCTCGAGGTTCTGCGCGGATGCTCGCTCGCTGTCAATCCGGGGGAAAAGGTTGCTTTGATAGGCCCCTCCGGCTCGGGCAAATCCACCCTGCTGCACATCGCCGGCCTTCTTGAACAGCCCAACTCGGGCACCATCGGTATAGCGGGACAGGAGGCCTCCGGCCTGGACGATGCCGCGCGCACGGCGCTCAGACGTCGGACCATTGGTTTCGTCTATCAGTTCCACCATCTGCTGCCGGAATTCTCGGCGCGCGAAAACGTGATGCTGCCGCAAATGATAGCAGGAGCCTCCCGCGCTGAGGCGGCGCGGCGGGCGGATGAACTGCTCGATTTGGTGGGACTGGCGGCGCGCAGCGGACACAGACCAGCGCAACTTTCCGGCGGGGAACAGCAACGCGTGGCCATAGCGCGCGCCCTGGCCAACCGTCCCGCACTGCTTATCGCCGACGAACCGACGGGAAACCTCGATCCGCAAACGGCGGAGCGCGTTTTCGAAGTCTTGCGGGAACTGGCGCGCTCGCAGAATCTGGCTCTGCTGATGGCAACGCACAACCACGAACTTGCCGGCCGCATGGACCGCGTTTGCGAGTTGCGGGAAGGCCTCGTGATTTGTTGAACCGGCGCGTGTGTTTTTCATGTGTTTTTCAGCGGTAAAGATTTAAGGCATTACATAAAATATATTTACGGTTTTATAGGCATTAAATGCCGGTTATTGTCAGTGATTGACTAGATTCATGTTTTGTGAGAATTAATACATACTATTGAATTAACGCCGCATGATTTCGGCCAACCGCGGAAGGAGAAATAAAAGATGCCGGAAAAAAGCCAAAACGATAAGAATTCGCCGGAAAAGGACCTCAGCGCCCGCCTGCTTGGAATGACCACGCAGATAATCGCCGCCTATGTGGGCAAAAACAGCGTGTCCTCTGGGGATCTGCCCGCGCTCATTTCCACGGTTTATCAAAGCCTTTCCCGCCTTGGCGCGGTCCCTGGCGGCGCCGAGCAGAGAACTGAACCAGCGGTGCCAGTGCGACGCTCGGTCATGCCGGATTACATCATCTGCCTTGAGGACGGCAAAAAGCTGAAGATGCTCAAGCGCCACCTAAAGACCGCTTACAAGATGACTCCTGAACAATACCGCGAGCGCTGGAACCTGCCGCCCGATTATCCCATGGTTGCGCCTAATTACGCAAAGCACCGCAGCAAACTGGCGAAGCAGATAGGTCTCGGCACCGCCAAACGGTCCAAAAAGTCTTCATGAAGATCCACGGTCTTTCACGATTAAAAACGGTTGCCGGGCAAGGGCGGCTTTATTTATGATTGAAGGCCCGGGAAAAACGCGCGGTTGCAACGAAAGAACCTATTGAAAACGTAGCAGGGTTTCCGCCGCGCGCGGCGGCACAAAAACAGGGGGAAGCACGTGAGCCCTGAAAAAAGCGAAACAGTCCCTTCCGGAAGCGGATCAGCGGCCACGGCTTTCGAGGTCAGGCTTGCGGAGACAGCTGCGGAAGTAGACGCGGCGCAAGCCCTGCGTTACCGGGTCTTTTACGAGGAGATGGGAGCGAAACCGACGCCTGCCATGGAGGCGAAAAAGCGCGATTTCGACGCGCTGGACGATTACTGCGATCATCTTCTCGTGTTTCATGATTCCGGCGGCACGGAAAAAAAAGTAGTCGGCACCTACCGGCTTATAAGACGCGAGGCCGCTGCCAAGCACGGATCATTTTACTCCGCGAACGAATACGACATCTCGCCGCTCGTCAACTATTCCGGCGAGATTTTGGAGCTGGGCCGTTCCTGTATCGCTCCGGAACACAGGACAGGAACCGTGATGCAAACATTGTGGCGCGGCCTTGTTGGTTATGTGATGCGTTACGACATCGTGCTGATGTTCGGATGCGCCAGCTTTCCCGGCACAGACCCGCAGCAACACGCCCTGCCCCTTTCCTATCTCTACTACCACCATCTGGCGCCGCCGGCCCTGCGCGCCCGGGCCCTGCCCCAGCATTACATAGACATGCGGATGCTCCCGCGCGAAGCGTTTGATCCCGAGGCGGCTCTCAGCAACATAAAAATGGACCCGCGCAGCGGGGCGAACAGCCTGCCTCCTCTGATAAAGGGCTATTTGCGCGTAGGCGGATACGTGGGAGATGGAGCCTATATAGACCGGCAGTTTAATACCACCGATGTTTGCATAATCGTAAAGACCGATCTTATCACCAGCAGGTATATGCGGCACTACGAGCGATCGGGAGCGAAAGATCTGTTGTTGCCCTGATGAAAGCGGCCGCTGCCTCGCGTCACCAGAAAAAAACGAAGCGCACGCGCGAGCAACCGGCGCCGAGGGCAGCCGCTACGGCCGCGGGTGAGCTTCCGTAAACGCTCGTCCCGCCCGAAGTGGTGGCACCATTGACGAATATATCAACCGGCTCCCCTTCTTTTCCCCTTTGCGCGAGAGCCACCGATGAATTGGCGGGAAAGGTTGAGATAAGCTTCACACAAGCATCCCTGCTGTTCGCTCCCGAAAAATCGTAAGCGATGCTGAACCGCCGCGGGGAAGAAGCGTTGTCGAAAGAAACCGTGACCGGCAAACCCCAGGGCGTGCGGGGCTGTCCCCCGGAAATCATATGCGCCGGGAAAAATCCGGCGGTTATCTGTTGCGCCGCTGTTGTCGGGAGCACGGCATTGGGCTGCCCGGCATACGCGCTGCGAATTCTTCTTGAAATTTCCCAAATCTCATCAGCTGCCTGCCCCACAAGCCGTTGCCTGTGCACCATCGCCGTCCCCATCCATACGGCGGCTATCACAACGATGGCCACGCCCATTACGATGGTCAACTCCGCAAGAGAAAATCCCCTGCGAGCGGCCGTGTTCTTTAGGCGCGAATTGTTTTCATGGCCCATTCTACACCACCATTCCGATGTCCTTTAACTGCAAAAAAAGCTCTCCCGGGGTCTGCGGCAGCCTGCTGCGCACAAGGGTGTTGATACGCGCTTCCAGCGTGGAAAAGCACTTGCGGAATTTCCAGTCGCGCACGTCGGCACGTTCTGCTCCTAAAGGATCGTCGACCGTCCAGTGCACCTTTACCGGATCGCCCGGCCACGCGGGGCAGTTCAACCGCGCCTCCTCCGACAACGTGACTATGACATCGGCTTTAAGTATGTGCGCGGAAGCCATGAACTCGCCCCATCCTTTGGTGTGAAGGCTTCCGGTGGCTATTCCCTCGGATTCAAGCAGGGCGATCGTTTCCGGATGCGGTGCTGGCAACGGCGCGTAGCCAGCACTGCGGGCGGTAAAGCGGCCGCTTGCCCTGGAGTTCAAAAGAGCTTCGGCGATAAGGCTGCGCGCTGCGTTGCCGGTCGATAAAAACAGTATCAAAAGCGGTTTCATGCCCATGGCTGCTGTTTCCCCTTTTGCTGAAACTCCGGCTGGCCATTGATTTGCGAATCACTCTGAAAACATGTACGCGTAAGAGATTCCGCGGGCAATCGCGTTTGTTAACCATATCGTAACCTTTTTGCGGGTGTGGCAATAAAGACTCGCTTTCATGAACGGAGCTGTTGCGCTGCTTATTATGGTGGTCTAATGATTCGGAAATGCAACAATCCTCGCCGAAACCTTCTTTCCATCTCACCTTGCCGGACGGCGGCGTGAAGAGTTTCTCCTCTCCGGTGACAGGGAGCGAACTTGCCGCCAGCATCGGCTCAAAGCTTGCCGGATCGGCTCTCGCCGTAAAAGTGAACGGCGAATTGCGCGACCTTTCGCTCCCGATCGAAAGCGGCGCGAAGGTGGAGATAATAACGCGCCAGTCTCCGGAAGCTCTGGAAATCATACGCCACAGCGCCGCGCATGTGATGGCGCAAGCAGTGCAGGAGCTGTTTCCCGGCACCCAGGTCACAATAGGGCCGAGCGTCGAAAACGGATTCTATTACGATTTCGCGCGCGGCGAACCTTTTTCCGCCGAAGATCTGCCGAAAATCGAGGAAAAAATGCGCGAGATAATCGCGCGCGACGAGCCGTTCATCCGCGAGACCATGCCGCGCAGCGGCGCCATATCTTTCTTCGAGAAGAAAGGAGAGCGCTATAAGGTCGAGATAATAAAAGAACTGCCCGCTGACGAAGAGATATCCGTTTACTCCTGCGGCGGATGGAAAGACCTGTGCCGCGGTCCGCACGTTCCATCCACCGGCAAGATAGGCCAGGCCTTCAAGCTTCTTAAACTCGCGGGCGCGTATTGGCGCGGCGACTCCAAAAACGAGATGCTACAACGAATCTACGGCACGGCCTGGCGCGACGAAAAAGAGCTGAAGGCCTATCTGGTCATGCTGGAAGAAGCCGAGAAGCGCGACCACCGCAAGCTGGGACGCGAACTGGACCTTTTCCATTTCCAGGACGAAGCGCCGGGGCAGGTTTTCTGGCACGCCAAGGGTTGGACCCTTTACCTGACCCTTATGGCCTACATGCGCCGCAAGATAGCAAGCTGCGGCTATATTGAGATCAACACTCCGCAAATGCTGGATTCTTCGTTCTGGAAGGCTTCCGGACATTGGGACAAATACCGCCCCAACATGTTCATAATAAACGAAGAGGGGCATGAGAATCCGTTCGCCATAAAGCCGATGAGTTGTCCCGGCGGTGCCCAGGTATATATGAGCGGAACGAAAAGCTATCGCGATCTTCCCATCCGCATGGCCGAATTCGGGCACGTGTTCCGGCGCGAGGCTTCGGGGGCGCGCCACGGCCTGATGCGCGTCCAGGCCTTCACGCAGGACGACGCCCATATTTTCTGCACCCCCGAACAGCTTGAGGACGAAGTGATCGCGATGTGCGATCTCATCCGTGAGGTTTACACCGATATAGGACTGGCCGACAGCATAACCGTGCACTTTTCCACCCGTCCACCGCAACACATAGGCACCAAGGAGGACTGGGACCGCGCCGAGGCCGCCTTGCGCCGCGTATGCGAACGCATAAGTATGAAATGGGTTCTGAACGAAGGGGACGGGGCGTTTTATGCGCCCAAGCTGGACTTTGTGATAAAGGATGCCATCGGCCGCGATTGGCAATGCGGCACCATCCAGGTGGACATGAACATGCCGCGCCGCCTCAACCTCAGCTATATCGGCGAGGATGGTGAAAAGCATGTGCCTCACATGATTCACCGCGCGATTCTCGGCTCAATAGAACGCTTCATCGGGGTTCTTATCGAACACTATGCCGGCAAATTCCCTCTCTGGCTCGCCCCGGTCCAGGCCGTAGTGGCGACGATAACCAATGACGCCGACTCTTACGCGCAAGAAGTGCTGCAGTCTCTCAGCAAAGCCGGATTGCGCGCCGGTATCGATCTTCGCCCCGAAAAGATCAACGCCAAGATACGTGATCACAGCCTGCAAAAAATCCCGGCCATCCTGGTGGTCGGCAAAAAGGAGGCCGCGGGGCGCACAGTGGCCGTCCGCCGCCTCGACGGCGAAGCCCAGAGGATATTGTCATTGGACGAGGCCGTGGAAGAGCTGGGCCGCGAGGCGGCGCCGCCGGATTTGCGCGGCGGAAAACAGTGTGCCGGCCTGAAATGACTTGTTTTTCCGTGTTTTTTCGGCCAACATGGCGCCCCGCCTGGAGGTTTCCGCCTTCGGCGCATTGTCAACTTTTGAAGGAGAAGAATCCATAGTACGTTTATTGTCATCCCGGGATCGTCAGGAATTCTCCCGGAAAGAAAGGGACGCTGGCCCGCGTATAAACGCCGCTATCGTCGCAAGGCAAATCAGGGTCATCGACGCCAATGGAGAAATGCGCGGCATAATGTCCGTGCGCGAGGGACTGGCGCTTGCCGAGGAGGCTGGTCTTGATCTGGTCGAGATCTCGCCCAACGCCGATCCGCCGGTGTGCAAGATTCTCGACGCAGGCAAATACAAATATGAAATGCATAAGAAGGCCGCCGAGGCGCGCAAGAAACAGAAAGTGATCGAGATAAAGGAGATAAAGCTCCGGCCTACTATCGACGATCATGATTTCAACATCAAAATGCGCAGCGCGAAAAATTTCCTCGAGGAAGGCGACAAAGTGAAGATAACCCTGCGCTTCCGCGGCCGCGAAGCAGCGCACCAGGGAATCGCGCAAAAACTTCTCGACCGCGTGCGCGCCGAGCTTGAAACGGCAGGCAAGGTGGAAGCCGAGCCCAGCTTCGAGGGCCGTCAAATAGTGATGATTCTGTCGGCGAAATAAGTCCTTATTCCACCGCGCAAATTGCAAATTTCAACCGCGCCGCGGCAAGGGAGGCAGGCCGCCGCTCCGCCGCAAGGCGAGCGGAACTATTCTGGCTTTATCTTTTCCATCTCGGCCAGGATCGCCTTGCCCAGATCTCCGCCGGAACCTGATATCTTAAGCGCCACCAGCCGTTTTATGCTGTCAACGTGCCACGCGATTATTTCGATGTCGCGTTCGCTCAGCCCGTGGCGCCCGGGCTGCTCACAGAACAACTGAAGGGATTTGGAAACGGTGGCTATCAGTTCGCAATCACCCAGGCCGGCTTTGGTTTTTATGGCGAAAGCGGCGGAAACAATATTCGGAAATATTCCGCGCCATCTGTCCGGCGAAGAAGAAAGCTCCTTCCACGCTCTATCGAGACTTTTCATGTCGGAAGCCACTTCGTCCAGCAGATCCCTGGATTTTTCCGTGATTGCCCTTTGCGCTTCTTCTATCGCATGCGGCGTGAATATAAGATCAAGATTCACGCTGCCGATTTTTTCCCACAACGAATAGTCCGGCGGCAATATCCTGGCTTCCTGTTCTCTGTCGTCTTCCCCGGCCATGGCTAATCCTTAAACTTGAAGGAAAGTTCCTCGCGGGAACGTCTGCGCTCGACGCCGCCGGGCGGAGGCTCTTTATGATAGCGGCGGCTCGGACCCGTAAAATTGCGGGAAAACACGAATTCGCGCGGATGTTCGATTATGGCGCGTATCCTTTTAACCAGTTGCTCGGCAGAAAACGGCTTTATCAAATATACGTCTATGCCGGCGTCGCGGGCGGTCATAACCTCGTGAGCCTCCGTGTTTCCGGTGAGCATTATTATAGGAAGCGTGGGGTTGGCGGACTCAGGGGAAGTCCTGGCGAAACGGACAAGTTCTATGCCATCAATGTCATCCATGCGCCAGTCGGTTATCATAAAATCGAATTTCTCCTTTGCTATCATCTCCTTGGCTTTACGGCCGCTTTTCGCGACTGCAACGTTCCTGAAGCCGAGCTTATCAAGCACATCGTTTACTATGCCGAGGATTGTTTTCTCGTCGTCTACGACAAGCACTTTCAGTTTTTCCAGATGGCGGTTATGCATGGTGCCCGCGCGCTTCTCCTGTGTGCGGACAGAAATTACCCAAGCGGCAGCAATTCATCAAGCCAATACCGGTCTCCGGTTTTCCACAGCGGGTTTCAATGCGCGTCGGCCCAGTTCTTGGCGTGTCCGGCCTCCGCCACCAGCGGCACCTTGAGCCGCAAGGCGGGTAGCGGCGCTTCCTGCATTATTTTTATGACCAGATCCGCCGTGGCGCCCGTCTCCGCGGCGGGAGTTTCAAAAACCAGCTCGTCGTGAACCTGAAGTATCAGCCTGGCGCCGAGATTCGCTTTTTCCAGCGCCGGCGGGATGCGGATCATGGCGCGTTTCATTATATCCGCCGCCGTGCCTTGCAGCGGCGCGTTGATCGCCTGCCTCTCCGCGGCGTTGCGGCGGACCGCGTTTCTGTCGCAGATATCGGGCACATGCACGCGCCGCCCGAACATCGTTTCGACGTACCCGTGCCTGTGCGCGAATTCCTTCGTCGCCTCCATCCAGTCGCGTAGTTCGTAAAAACGGTCGAGATACTGGCGGATGAATTCGTTCGCTTCGCCGGGAGTCGTGCCTATCTGCTTCGCAAGGCCGAATCCGCTTATGCCATAGATTATGCCGAAATTGATGGCCTTGGCCTGTCTTCTGCGTTCCGGGGTAACTTCCTTTAGGGGGATGCCGAACACCTGACTGGCGGTAAGCGCGTGAATGTCCACGCCGTCGTGAAAAGCCTGTATCAGCGCCGCGACGTCCGCCGCCTCCGCCGCGAGACGTAATTCTATCTGCGAATAATCGACCGACAGCAATTCATGCCCTTCGGCGGCCACGAAAGCGCGTCGAATGGCGCGTCCGTCCTCGGTGCGTATCGGGATGTTCTGCAAATTCGGATCGGTCGAGGAGAGGCGTCCCGTGGCCGCCCCCACCATGGAAAAGGAAGTGTGCACGCGCCCCGTTGCCGGGTCTATCTGCTCCGGCAATGCGTCGGCGTACGTCGTTTTCAACTTGGACAGCCCGCGCCAGTCGAGGACCCTGGCGGCGATTTCGTGCCCCATCTCGGCCAAGGGCTCAAGCACGTCCACGCTGGTGGAATAGGCGCCGGCTTTTCCCTTCGCGCCGCCCGGCAAACCCATTTCGCCGAACAGCACTTCCCCGAGCTGCTTGGGCGAACCGATGTTGAACGAATGTCCGGCAAGCTTGTAAATGTCCTCTTCCAGCGCTTGCAGGCGTTTCGCCAGGGCGTTGCTTTGCGCCTTCAGAACGGAAGGGTCGATCCGCACCCCAGCGCGTTCCATCGCCGCTATCACCGGCACAAGAGGCCGTTCTATGCGCTCGTAAACCCTCATCACCCGCTGTTGCGCCGCAAGCGGTTTCAGCAGCAACCACAAGCGCAAGGTATAATCCGCGTCTTCGGCGGCATAGCCGCACGCTTTTTCCAGCCCTATGCGATCGAACGGCACCTGTTTCCTGCCGCTGCCGGCCACATCGGTGAAAGAAATCATTTTATGCTGGAAGAACTTCAGCGCCAGCTCGTCCAGGCCGTGCCCGTGCAACCCGGCGCCAAGCACATACGACAGCAAGATGGTGTCGTCATAAGGCTCGACGCGCAGCCCATGCCGTTCCAGCACCTGCAGATCGAATTTCAGATTGTGCGCTATTTTCAGTACCGCCGGATCGGTCAGCAGGTCCCCCAATGCCGCCACAAGATCGGCGGTTTTCAGCTGCCTTGGCGTTTCTTTGCCTCCAAAGGCCAGCCCGCCCTCGGGATCGGAGGAAGGATCGACGTGACCAACCGGTATATAACAGGCCTTGCCCGGCGCGACTGCCAGCGACATCCCGACCAGTTTGGCCGTGGAGGGCGTGAGGGAATTAGTCTCGGTATCTATAGCCACATATCCGCGCTCGCGCGCCGCGTCTGCCCAGCGGCGCAGGGTTTTCACGTCCTGCACCAATTCGTATTCCCCGCGAAATCCCGCCAGATTGCCTTTGAGAGCCAGATGTGATTCCGTATCGTAAGGGTTTTCCGCAGCAAAACCGGCGGCCGCCGGTTTGCCCGCCGCGCCGGATTCCTTCTCCTCTTTCATTTCCGCCGGTTTTCCGGACACGGCCGCTTTCGCTTCCATGCGAGCCAGAATCGAACGGAACCCCTGCGCCTTGAGAAATTCCACGAGTTCCGCCGTATTGTCCGCGCGCGTCCTGAGCTTCTCCAGCGGAAGGGGCAAAGGCGCATGGTCGTTCAGCGTAACCAGTTTCTTGGAAATGAGCGCCAGCTCCGCGTTCTGTTCCAAAGCTTCACAGCGCTTTGGCTGTTTTATTTCGTGCGCGTGGGCAATAAGGTTCTCCACGCTGCCATATTCGTTGATAAGCTGAGCTGCGGTTTTGACGCCTATCCCCGGAACGCCGGGAATGTTGTCTGTGCTGTCGCCCGCCAACGCCTGAACGTCTATCACCTTCTCCGGAGGAACCCCGAATTTAGCTTCCACTTCCGCCGGACCGATAGGCACGGCCTTAAGCGGATCGAACATCTCGACCCCGGGGCGCACCAGTTGCATCAAGTCCTTGTCCGTACCCACTATTCGCACTTTCAGACCCCGCTCAACGGCCTCGCGGGCATATGAGGCTATGAGATCGTCGGCCTCGTATCCCTCAAGCTCTATGGCCGGAACCCCGTAAGCGCGGGTAGCCTCCCTTATAAGCGGGAACTGGGGAACCAGCTCGGGCGGCGGCGGCGGCCGGTGGGCCTTGTATTCGGGATAAATATCATTGCGAAACGTCTTGCGTTCGGCGTCGAAAACGACCGCCACGCGCCCGGCCTTGAGATCGCCGAGCAATTTGTTGAGCATGTTGCAGAAGCCGTAAACGGCGTTTACATGCACGCCGTCCTCGCGCGTCATGTCAGGCAAGGCGTGAAACGCCCGGAAAATGAAACCGGATCCGTCTATGAGATAAAGAGTTTCAGGGCGGGGGGGATTCATGAAGGCATTTTATGCAGGAAATCGCCCCTGCCGCCAGAGGTATTCGGGATTTGATTCTCGAACACCTGTATCTGGGCATGCTTTATTTGCCGACAACATATGGCTTTACCACTCGATAAAGCGCACCGGGGTAACGCTCATAACGATCAATTATTGCGTCTATTTCGCCGTTGTTGAGCATTTCAAGTATAACGTTTTGGAACATTGATTGAAGCTTGAACTCCCCCTTGTTAACCAGCATTTTGTTGTGAAAAATCCGCAATGGATTGTTAACGGCGATGTTTTTCAACTTTCCTGGATTGTGCGCCAGATAATCCATTCCGTAATAGTTTTCAACAAAGGTAACATCGGCCTTCCTTTCCGCCACATCTATGACATTGAAAGTGTAATCAGTTATCTGAGGCCTTGAAGACAGTTTCGCCTTCGGAAACTGCTCTGCGGCGACGATGGCCGGAATGGTTCCGTCTATTGCCGATATGGTTACGTTCGGATCGTTTATGGCTTGGATGTTGCCCGTAAAACGATCGTCTTCCGCCCTTACCAGAACGCCAAGGCCGGAAAAATAAAGCGGCCCGATCGCCTCTGCCCGCGCGGCATCAGAAGGCAAGGTAAAGCTGGCCGCACACAACATATCATAGCGCCCTGAATTCAAGCCCTCCAGATGGTTTCCCCATGCGGTTTCTTCCGCCCACTCAACCTTAAGATTCAACCTTGCAGCCGCCGTCTCAACTATATCATGCACTATGCCGTGCAATTCTCCGGTTTTTGGATCGCGAATCGTGCCCGGAGCATAAACGACATAGCCGCAACGCAGCTTTTTCTCGGACATAACGCGATTGAACGCCGGCTGATCATCAGTTTTGCTTGCCGCTGGCGCTTGATTTTGCCTTACAAAAAAGGCCGTCAATGCAGCAGTAGCCAGTAACAAAACAAATATCTTTAAAAAATTTCCCGCTTTCATAATGACCTCCGTTTCGAAAAAATTTGACTTGTTTTTATATGACGAAAATAGTTTCAACAAGGAAAAAATGTGTTAAATATATAATAATATATTTTATATATATCTGTGAGGGGAAAACTGTCCATGATCTCTATCGAGCAAATTAAAGCCGCGCGCTCCTTGCTGGGATGGGGACAGGCAGATCTGGCCTCGGCATCGGGCATCTCCCTGCCCGCCATCGGCAATCTGGAGCGTGGAGCGGTCACGCCAAGACAAAGAACCCTCAAAGCAATACAAACCGCCCTGGAAACGGCCGGTATCGAATTCATTGAAGGCCCAGGGGTGCGCCTTCAGCGCGAGCCTCTTTACATTGAAATGCTCGAAGGCAAAGACGTTTTTAAAAAGCTGTTTGACGATTTTTATCTGACTTTAAACAAAACCGGTGGCGAACTGCTGGTTCGGGGAGTCAGCGAAAACCGGTTCATGAAAGACGCGCGCGAACATCTAATAAACTATTTACGCAAAGTGCACCGCCACAAAAACATCCGCAATCGGCTCCTGGTTTGCGAAGGCGACAAACGTTTTGTCGGAAAACGTGAAACATCAATCTACCGTTGGGTGGATAAGGAAATTTTCGGTTTGGTCCCCTGCTATATCTACCGAGACAAATACGCGATATTGCTTTGGGGCCCTCCGTTGCGCGCCATTATAATTCAGAGTCCTTCCCTGGCTGAAACCTATAGGCGGCAATTCGAAGCAGATTGGAAACGTGCATTAATTCCGCCGAAAGATATTGCCTACGATTGGCCGGAAAACGGGGAGGCGGACGCAAAGTAAAAAGCATGATGTCAAGAGACCTCAGAAAACGTGAATCGCAAGTCTTGTTAACCTGTTCCAGGCTTTTTCCATTTGTTTTGGCGACATAAAATTAGCTTTATCAATGCCTTACGGTTGATTTTGCTTAGCTCCTCTTGACTCGGCGGCGGCAATGTATATTCTTCGCTGGGTATCCGGAGGGGGCGGGCTTTTGGCCCGGAGCTGCCTTAAAATTCCTTTCCGCCAACAAGTTGGAACCGAAACGGCAAACATCAGGCCCAACCTAAAACAGTTAAAAACCTTAACTTTCAGGAAATCCATGCAACTTTCCGTAAAAGGCAAGCAAATTGATGTCGGCGAATCCCTGCGCAGGCATGTCGAGAACCGCTTGACCGAAATAGTGGGCAAATATTTCGGCAGAAGCATAGACGCCAATGTGACCTTTTCGCGCGATGCTCATTTGTTCCGCGCCGACATAACCGTTCACGCGGGCCGTAATATCACCCTGCAAAGCAACGGTAGCTCCAACGAGCCGTATCCTGCCTTTGACATAGCGGCCGACCGCATGGCCAAACGGCTGAATCGCTATAAAGAGCGGATCAAGAAGCACCATAAGGAATCGTCCGCCGAAGAAGCCATTATGGCCCAAGCGTTCGTCCTCAATCCGGAGGAGGAGCGCGAACAGGCGGAAGCCAACGACAACCCCGTGATAGTGGCGGAGATGACAACGCCGATAGAGCTTCTCACCGTGGGGGAGGCGGTCATGCGTCTCGACCTTGGGGATTTGCCCGCCTTGATGTTCCGCAACAAGGCGCACGGAGGATTGAATATGATCTATCGCCGCCCGGACGGTAATATCGGCTGGGTCGATCCGCGGTACAATCTGGCGGCCGCATCGCAGGCCAAAACAAAAACCAGCGGCTGATCCCATGCCTGAAGCCGTCACGATAAGCGAGCTTTTGGGGCCCAAAGCAGTTCTGGCCAGGCTTGAGGCCGCGACCAAGAAACAGGCGTTGCAGGACATTGCCAATCACGCAGCGGCTTCTCTCGGCATAGAGGCCCACCGCATATTCGATGTTCTGTGGGCCAGAGAGCGCCTCGGCACCACTGGCGTGGGACACGGCATCGCCATACCTCACGGCCGGGTCGCCGGACTGGAAAAAGTGCGGGGCTTTTTCGCGCGCCTCGCCGTTCCGGTGGATTTCGAATCCGTGGACGGCGGGAAGGTTGATCTCATCTTCACGCTGTTGGCGCCGGAAAGCGCCGGAGCGGATCACCTGCACGCGCTCGCCGCCGTCTCGCGCGTTCTCCGCGATCCAAAAATATGCGAAAAACTGCGCGCCGCCAAAGACGCCGAATCCATCGAGTGCATATTGACGGCCGCTTCCACGGCGCGCGCCGCGTGACGGGTTGCGGTTTGATTGCTGCGCGGCTGGATCCGCCCGCGGGCTTAAGAAGGTTACTTTTGCATTCCTGCTGCGCCCCATGCTCCGGTGGAATTATGGAGGCGCTTTCCCATGGCGGCGTGGATTTCGCCGTTTATTACTACAACCCGAACATTCATCCGCTTGACGAATATAAGCGGCGCAAGGCGCATAACAAGCGCTTCGCCGAAAAACTGGGCATTCCTTTCGTTGATGCTGACTACGATCCCGAGAATTGGCGCGCCCGCGTGAAAGGACTGGAAAAAGAGCCGGAACGCGGCGCGCGCTGCACGGTCTGCTTTTCCATGCGCCTTGAAAAAGCTGCGTTGTACGCGCACAAAAACGGGTTCGACGCTCTGGCCACCAGCCTCGGCATGTCGCGCTGGAAAAACCTCGATCAGGTCAACGAGTGCGGCAGGAAAGCCGCCGGAAAATATCCGAGGCTGCTTTTTTGGGACAAAAACTGGCGCAAGGAAGGAGGAACGGAACTCGGCGCTCTCATCTCCAGGCGTGAAGGTTTCTACCGGCAAAAATATTGCGGGTGCGAGTATTCGAAAAAGTGTTGAAATCAGGGGGAACGCGCTGAAAACTGGCATGCCCCTTAAATCGTAACCCCTGGCGGTTTCAGGGATTCGTTACGCTTTGTTGCCAAGTCCGCGCTCGGAATATAGTCTTCGGTTTTCGGTCCACAGGTTCCTGTGCACAATGCGCCTTGAAATAATCAAGCCATTCGACGCTCACGCTCATTTACGCAGCGGCTCCGTGCTGCGCGCCGTGCTGCCTCTTGCGGCGCGGCAGTTCGCGCGCGTCGTTGCCATGCCCAACCTCGCGCCGCCGCTGACTTCGGCGGCTATGGTCAGGGCCTATCGCGATGAGATTCTTCTCGCCTGCCGTGAAAAGCATTTAACCGTCGAGCCGGTCATGTCGCTTTATTTGACCGATAACACCAGTCCCGGCGATCTCGAAACCGGCTTCAGGGAAGGAATAATCAGGCTGGCCAAGCTTTATCCGGCGGGCGCGACGACTAATTCCGATTCTGGCGTCACTTCGCTGAAAAAGATTTTTCCCGTTCTCGACAAAATGCAGCGCCTGGGGATCGTCCTGTCGGTCCACGGCGAGGTGAACGATCCGGATGTGGATGTCTTCGACCGTGAAGCCGTGTTCATAGACCGCGTCCTTGCGCCGTTGCGCCGCGATTTTCCGGCCCTGAAGATAGTTTTCGAACACCTCACCACCAGAAAGGCGGTCGAATTCGTTTTGGGCGAAGGCGGAAAGGGAACCACGGGCGCTACTATAACGGCGCATCATCTCCGCATAACGCGCAATGATATGCTCTCCGGAGGATTAAAGCCTCATTATTACTGCATGCCGGTGGCGAAAACCGAATCCGACCGTCAGGCCCTGATAAAAGCGGCCGTTTCCGGCAACCCTGCGTTTTTCGCGGGGACCGATTCCGCCCCCCACCCACGCACGGCCAAGGAATGCGCTTCCGGAGCCGCCGGCTGTTTCACCCACGCCGACGCCCTTGCCCTTTACGCCCAGACTTTCGACGAAGCCGGGGCTCTGAACATGCTGGAATCTTTCGCAAGCCTGAACGGTCCCACCTTTTATGGCCTGGCTATGGCGGACAATCCGGTGACACTTGAACGCTCTGGGCTCCCCCAAGAGGAAATTAAGCCGATTTTAACGTCCGATGGCGCAGAAATAGTTCCTTTCCGGGACAAAAAACCGGTTTACTGGCGCTTAATGGAACGGCCCTAACAATGAGGCTCTTGTCATGACCTCCACTTTGGCTGATTTTCCCTTTATCTATATATATTTCCGCCCCGACAAAATCGAAGACGCAATCTACCGATCAAAAGAAAAAGGGCAAGGCCATCCCAACAGAATCGTGCCTCAGGAATTAATGCCCACCGTCAAACGGCTGGCCGAAGCTATCGAAGCCAAGGACAAGAACGCGGCCGAAGGATTGCTTACGTTCGAGAACGTCCGTTGCCGCTTTTCGCGTCAGGCGATGGCGGACGGAGAAACGTGGGTATGCGTGAGAAGCATAGAAACCGTCATACCCAAGCTCGACCGTCTGGGCTTCGCGCCTCACATATCGTCACACCTTCACGGCCTTGGACAGAGGCGCGGCCTGATAGTGATTTCCGGCCCTTCGGCGCAAGGCAAAACGATGACGGCCGCCGCTCTTCTGGCCGATTATCTCGAAAGCTATGGAGGAACGGCCGTCGCCATAGAAAGCCCGCTAGAGTATAAATTGCACGGCAGGCACGGAGAATACGGCCATTGTTTCCAGATCGAGCCTTCTTCCGACGAAGATTGGGAAATCTGCCTCAGGCGCGCGCTCGGCTGGTCTCCCGATTACATTTTCGCTGGAGAAATACGCACCCCGAAAGTGGCCGAGATGCTTTTGCGCGCCGCGACCACCGGCCACACCATAATCACCACCGTAAACGCGGGGACGCCGGAAGATGCGCTTATCGAGGTTCAGTTCCTGGCCGAAAAAGCGATGGGGCCGAGCTCAAGCAGCATCATGGCGCAAGGCATGACGGCGCTTCTGTTCCAGACCCTTAAGGAAGAAGGTCCGTTCATTCGTTATCTGTTCACCGAAGAAAACGCGCCGGGCGATCCCATCCGTACGCTTATCCGCGAAGGCAAGATAACCATGATCTCAACCTATATCGAACGCATCGCGGCGCGGCTCAGCAATCAGCCGCAATCCCTGCCGCCGATTTCGAAAATGCCCGTGCCGCCGCACGGCCAGCTTCCGCCGCTGCCGAGGAATTCGTAAAACCTGGTGATCCGCCGCCCATGACCGACTCGCTCATCCCTTCTTCCCAAGGCAAAAAAAGGCTCCGCGATCTTGCGTTCATGGATCTTTACGTCCGCATAGACAAGGCCGGCATGGCCCGTTACCGCTCGGCGGCGCGCGACTATACCAACAACTGGACGCGGATTTTGCCCGAAGACTACAGCGAAGAGATAAAGATCATCGCCGGCGAATTGTACGGGCACATAGACGATCCGGATTCCTCCTATGAATATGACGGGATGCGCTTCCGCCTTTCGTATCAACGCCTGGCCAACACGCAGGAGTGGGTGATTCTGCGGCGCATCAACGCGCGCGTTTTCACGCTTGAGGAGCTTTCCTTCGCCCCCCATATATGTTCGCACCTGAGAAGGCTGGGGCAGAGAGACGGTCTTATAATAATATCGGGAGCCACCGGCCACGGCAAAACCACATCATCTTTCGCTCTTCTGGCCGATTATTTGAAGAATTTCGGCGGGGTCGGAATAACGATAGAAGATCCGGTGGAATACGACCTTGACGGTCCGGTGGGAGAGTACGGCTATTGCTATCAGGTGCAGGTGGACAAAAACGAGGACTGGTCCACACCGCTTAAACGCGCCCTGCGTTGGACGCCGCGCTACCTCCTGGTCGGCGAGGTGCGTTCGCCGCGCGCGGCCGAGCAGATATTGCGCGCGGCCACCACCGGACACCTGGTCATAACCACAATCCACGCCGGTTCCATCGAGGAAAGCCTTATGGGGCTTATGCATCTCGCCGAACAAAGCATGGGATCGGCCGCCAATTACATTCTGGCCCAGGGCCTGACCGCCGCCATGCACCAGACTCTGAGCGCTTCGGGGCCGTTCCTGCGCTACATAATGACCGAGGAGAATAACAACGGCGATCCGGCGCGCGCATTGATACGCGAGAACCGCGTTGGCATGATAAATTCCTACATAGACAAGCAAATAGCACGGATGAACGCGGGGCAAGGCGGCGCGCCGGCGGTAGTCGGCGGGATAAGCGTGATAAAAAAGACCTGAGCCTAACGCCCGGCGTCCCTTGTTCTCATGCCCATGGTTTCACAACATGCGGGCAAAGGCGGTTTTTCAGTATCCGGTTTTTATGCGTTCCACCAATTCCCTTACCGTAGGGATAAAGCCGTTGGCGTAGAAGGGATCCTCGCCGAAACGGTAGGCGTTATGTCCCGAAAACATAAGTTCGTATTCCGGATCCTTGCCGTGCGCTATGTTCTGAAGCGTTTTCTGTATACAAAATGAGCGCGGGTCCGGCATACGCCCCGTCGTTCCCTGCGGATTTTGCGACCAGTTGGAAAAAGAACAGGCGGAAAGGCATCCCATACAAGCCGTTTGATCGGCCTGGATTTCTTCCGCTTTTTCCGGCGTTACGAAAATCAAGGTGTGATCAGGCGTACGCAGGGCACGCGTAAAGCCTTCTTTTATCCAGTCATTGGCCCGTTCGTAGTCAACCGGATCCAGATAAACCGGCTTGCCGAAAGCTCCCACCTGAAAAACTTCCGTTTTTCTTCCTTCCGGCTCAACGGAATATGGCACCTGCCGCGACGACCGTTCTTCCAGCTCCTTCAGAAAATAATTACGGACGGCGGAGGAATAAAAACCGGTGGGAGAAAACCGGTTCAACGATATATCTCCTTTCTTGAGAGAAAGAAGCTTTTTCTTCCAGGCGTCCGGTATAGGGCTTTCCCTAGTGAGAAGCGGACGTGTTCCGAACTGAAACGCTATCGGGCCGAGATCGGAGTTGTCTATCCAGTCCTCCCACTCGCTCAGCCACCACACGCCGCCCGCCATTATTATGGGGATTTCGCCGATCCCATGTTCGCGCATGAACTGCCGGATCTCCAGCACGCGCGGGAACGGCTGCTCCGGCTTTTGCGGATCCTCGCTGTTGGAAAGGCCGTTGTGCCCGCCGGCAAGCCAGGGGTCTTCGTAAACCACTCCACCCAGCCATTCGCGCAGCTTGTGATAGGAACGCAGCCAAAGCGCCCGCAAAGCGCGCACCGACGACACTATGGGATAGTAATACACCTTGTATTTCTCGGCGATTTCAGAGACCCGGTACGGCATTCCCGCGCCGCAGGTTATACCGTGAACCAATCCTTTGGTTCTTTCGAGAACTCCGTTAAGGATTCGTTCCGAAGCGCCCATCTCCCAAAGAATGTTTACATGGATTCTTCCCTTGCCTCCGGCCATGTCATAGGCCCTTTGCGCCTGCGCCACTCCACCCTCGATCGCATAGGCAACCAGCTCTTCATGCCTTTCGCGGCGGTTTTTGCCCTTATAGACCTGCTTTATTAATTTGCCGTCAAGACCGTAGCTATCGGCGTTTACGGCGGAAAAAGTTCCCACTCCGCCCGCGGCCGCCCACGCGCCCGAGCTTTCGCCGTTCGACACAGAAACTCCTTTGCCGCCTTCCACCAGCGGCAGGACCTCCTTGCCGGAAATTCGCACCGCTTTTAGAGCCTTCACGTTACACGGTCCTTTCCCTGAACATTCCCTGAAAAACCACGCCTGGCCGAGCGAATCGCAAGCTTAACCAGCATCGGCCGGAAGGTCATGGGCGTTTTTGATCAACGCCCTTCATGGTCAGCTTGACCTTGCCGCGCTCGTCCACGCCCAGAACCTTGACGCGCACTTCATCGCCGACGTTCAGGACATCCGATACCTTGCCGATGCGCCTGTCGCTTATTTCGGATATGTGAACCAGCCCATCGCGAGAGCCGAGGAAGTTCACGAATGCCCCGAAATCTACCACCTTGACCACCCTGCCCGAATAAACTTCGCCTATCTCCGGTTCAGCCACTATGCCCTTTATCCACATTATGGCGGCTTTGGTAGCTTTCTGATCTACCGCGGCCACTTTGACGGTGCCGTCGTCCTCGATGTCTATTTTCGCGCCCGTAACTTCGCAAATTTCGCGTATGACCTTGCCGCCGGTGCCGATTACTTCACGGATTTTATCCTTCGGGATAGTGATCGTGGTTATGCGCGGCGCATTCCTGCTTATGTCCTCACGCGCAACCGAGATGGCTTTGGCCATTTCGCCGAGTATGTGCATACGCCCTTCCCTGGCTTGCTCCAAGGCGATTTTCATTATCTCTTCGGTTATCGAAGTGATTTTTATATCCATCTGCAGCGCGGTAATTCCCTTTTCGGTGCCGGCCACCTTGAAGTCCATGTCCCCAAGGTGATCTTCGTCCCCGAGGATATCGGACAAAACCGCGAATCCGCGATCTTCCTTTATGAGTCCCATGGCTATGCCGGCCACAGGTCTCGGAATCGGCACTCCCGCGTCCATAAGGGATAGCGAAGTCCCGCATACGGTAGCCATAGACGACGATCCGTTGGATTCCGTCACTTCGGACACTACGCGGATCGTGTAAGGAAACTTGTCCTTGCCGGGAAGCAGGGGGCGAAGCGAACGCCAGGCCAGTTTGCCGTGCCCTATCTCGCGCCGTCCCGGGCTGCCCATGCGGCCGGTTTCCCCTACTGAATATGGCGGAAAGTTATAGTGGAGCATGAAAGTTTCGCGATATTCGCCAGCCAGAGCATCCACTATCTGCTCGTCCTCTCCGGTGCCAAGGGTGGTGACCACAAGAGCCTGCGTTTCTCCGCGCGTGAAAAGGGCCGAGCCGTGGGTGCGGGGCAGTATTCCTACCTCCGCCACAATGGGCCGGATGGTTTTGGTGTCGCGTCCGTCTATGCGGCGTCCGGTGTCCAAAACCATGGCGCGGACGAAATCGTATTTAAGGCTTTCGATGCCGGCGATGACGCTCTCCGGGCTGAATTCCTCGGCCGGGATGGCTTCAAGGGCTTTTTCCTTTACGGCTTCCAGCCTGGCGCAGCGTTCCTGCTTGGCTGTTTCCTTATAGGCTTTGGCGATGTCGTCGCCGACCAGCTCCTCGAGCCTCTTCAACAAAGCCTTTTTGTCATAGGCCGGCGGTGTCAATTCGCGCGGATCCCTGGCTGCCATTTCGGCAAGACCAATTATAAGGTCGATAACCGGCTGTATCTGTTTATGACCGAAAGTAACCGCTCCCAACATGACTTCTTCCGAAAGCTCTTTGGCTTCTGATTCCACCATCAGCACGCCTTCCTGCGTGCCAGCCACGACAAGGTCCAGCTCGCTCAGCTCCATCTCGCCCAGCGTGGGGTTGAGCACATATTCTCCATCGCGGTAGCCGATGCGGGCTCCGGCGATGGGGCCGAGGAAAGGTATGCCGGAAACAGTCAAAGCCGCCGAACAGCCGATCATCGCCACGATATCGGGGCTGTTTTCCAGATCGTGGCTCAAAACCGTGGCTATAATCTGCGTTTCGCAAAGATAGTCCTCGGGGAAAAGCGGGCGTATGGGACGGTCTATCAAACGGCTGGTGAGGGTTTCAAATTCCGACGGCCTGCCTTCGCGGCGGAAAAATCCACCCGGAATCTTGCCTGCGGCAAAAGATTTCTCCTGATAGTTCACGGTCAGGGGGAAAAAATCCTGTCCCGGCTTAGGCTTTTTCGCCGCGACCACCGTACACAGAACGGTAGTGCCGCCCAGCGTGGCCATCACCGCACCATCGGCCTGACGCGCAACCTTGCCGGTTTCAAGGGTCAGCTTCCTGCCGCCCCAATTCATTTCCTTGCGATAAACGGTAAACATCTCCATTGCTGTTTTTCCTTCTTTTCGTTTCGTCTTGTCAGACGTCCCGTCCGGCCCCATGCCGGACGGCCTTATCATGCCTTCCTTTGTTTCATGAAACTTTTGCGCCGGCGGCCGGAGACAAATTCATCCCAAAACGACGGCTTGAGCCAGCCGATTCTTCCGCAAAACCACGGCGCGCCTGAGAACCGGACGACCGAATGCGTTTTCAGTAAATCACCGTAGAGCTGTTCGGGCGGATTGTCGTGGATGACCAAGAAACGAACCCTTATTTCCTCAGGCCCAACTCCGTGATCAGCTTTTCGTATTTCGCAAGATCGGTTTTTTTCAGATAGGCCAGCAAACGGCGGCGGTTGCTTACCATCTTGAGCAATCCGCGGCGCGAATGGTGATCTTTCTTGTGTGTGGCGAAGTGTCCGGTCAAATCGTTGATACGTTGAGTCAACAAAGCAATCTGCACTTCCGGCGAACCTGTGTCACCCTTGCCGCGGGCGAATTTTTCAATAAGCGCTTTCTTTTGCGCCCTGGTTTTCGACATCTTGTTATTCTCCTGTTTTTCTCTAGAAATTAAACCCTCGCAAAACGCGGAACTCTCCGCCTTTCGGTTCGACTATGGCCACCGGCGTCCCCTGATGTTCCGCCAGCAGTACCGGCGAATTCAGGAGATCCAGGTGTTGTGGCCGGATCAAAAGGCTTTGGCCGCGGCGCAACCGTTGCGCCTCGCCGGCGGTAAGGCTCAGGCCCGGGATGTCGTCCAGCGCCGCGCCTATGGCCAGCATAGCCTTCAAGGCTTTCCCCTTATGCTTCAATTCCTCGAGTTTTTCCAGCGAAATCGCCTTTTCGATGCGGAACGGCCCTACCCTGGTCCTGCAAAGATCGCTCACATGCCCGTAAACACCCAAAAATCTTGCCAAATCCCGCGCCAGGGAACGAACGTACATTCCCTTGCCGCAGGAAACGCGTAATCTCGCATGATCCGGGTCCGGCATCCCCAACAGCTCGAATTCGTTAACCTTGACCTGTCGCGGAGAAAGTTCCGGTTTCCTGCCGGAACGGGCTATGTCGTAGGAGCGCTCTCCTCCCAGCCTGACGGCGGAAAAAGCCGGAGGAACCTGGCTTATGCTGCCGGTGAAACGCGGAAGAGCGGAGAGAATGTCTTTTTCCGATGGCCTGGCGGAGCTTTCCGCCGTTATCTCGCCCTCGCTGTCGTCGGTGGAACGCTCCTCGCCCCAGCGAATTGTGAATTCATATTCCTTGTCCCCGTCCATTACATAGGTGATAAGCTTTGTAGCCTCGCCGAAAGCCAGCGGCAACACGCCGGTGGCCAGTGGATCAAGCGTTCCTCCGTGTCCGGCTTTTTTCCCACCCAGCAAACGGCGCACCTTGCCGAGGGCTTGCGTTGAGGTCAAGCCCTTCGGTTTGTCGAGTATCAACCAGCCGTGTAAGGCCCGTTTCGGTCCGCCGTCTGTGATAGTCATGCCAGTTCAGTCTTTTTTCGACGGCTTCAGGTCTTTTGCCACTTCGGGAGCTTGCAGGATCCGTTCTATGTTCTCGGCGCGCTCGAAACTCGTATCCGCCCTGAACGTCAGTTTCGGCACATAGCGCAAATTGACCGTCTCGGCCAGAACGTGCCGGAAAAATCCGTTTATGGCGTTAAGCGCGTTCACCGCGGCCTCGGTGTCGTGTCCGCCGAGCGGTATGACGAAAGCTGTGGCATTCTGAAGGTCGGGGCTTACCTCAACCTCGGTCACCGTTATCATGGCCGGCTTAAAGCCTTCCTGCCAGGGAACATCGCCGCGCATCAAAACATTGGCCAGCGCGTGACGTATCGCTTCCCCGACGCGAAGCTGCCTTTGCGAACGCGTGTGCTGCATGTTTATTTCCGTCAAAGCTGGCGGGCTACTTCCTCTATCTCAAAGCACTCTATAACGTCATCGACAGCGATGTTGTCGTAATTGTCGAAAGCCATGCCGCATTCATAACCCTCGCGTACTTCCTTCACCTCATCCTTGAGGCGTTTGAGAGTCTTGAGCGAACCTTCGTATATCACGACATTGTCGCGCAACAGGCGCACTTTCGCGCCCCGTTTGACCACGCCGTCGATGACCTTGCAACCAGCGACCTTGCCGATCTTCGATATGTTGAAAACCTGGAGCACTTGTGCATGGCCGAGCAGATTTTCGCGCAATTCCGGCGCCAAAAGCCCGCTCAACATCTGTTTTACGTCATCGATGACGTTGTAGATGACCGAGTAATAACGTATTTCCACTCCGTCGCGCCGCGCCATTTCGCGCGCCTGCGGATTGGCGCGAACGTTGAAGCCTATTATAAGACCTCCGGACGCCTTGGCTAAAGTGACGTCGGATTCCGTTATCGCTCCGACCGCGGCGTCGAGCACACGCGCCCTGACCTCGCCGCTTTCGGCGGAAAGCTTGACAAGCGAATTTTTTATCGCCTCGACGGAACCGTGCACGTCTCCCTTTATCAGCACGGCCAGTTCCTTGACATCGCCCGATTTGATGTTCTCCATCATCTGTTCGAGCGTGCTGCGCTTGGAAGCCGCGGCTGCCAGCGAACGGCGGCGGCGTTTTCTGTATTCGCTTATCTCGCGCGCTCGCGCCTCGGTGGGAACGGCTATGAAGTCGTCTCCGGCAACCGGAGTGCCGTTCAGGCCTATAACCTCTACCGGCATAGCCGGGCCTGCTTCCCTGACATTTTCGCCGCGGTCGTTTATCGTGGCCCGCACGCGGCCCCATTCGCTGCCGGCGACGAAAATGTCGCCGGTTTTCAGGGTTCCGCGGCGCATAAGCACCGTGGCGACCGGCCCCCGTCCTTTTTCAAGCCTGGCCTCCACCACCGTGCCTTCGGCCGGCCGGTCCGGATTGGCCTTCAGATCGAGTATCTCGGCCTGCAGAAGTATCGCTTCCTGCAGTTTGTCCAGCCCCTGGCGCGTCTTGGCTGAAATCTCGACGGAAAGCGTCTCGCCGCCCATCTCTTCGACCTGGATGTCATGCTGAAGGAGTTCCTGACGCACGCGCGCCGGGTTGGCCGTGGGCAAATCGCATTTGTTGATGGCAACTACTATCGGCGCTCCGGCCGCTTTGGCGTGGTTTATCGCCTCGATGGTCTGCGGCTTTATGCCGTCGTCCGCCGCCACGACAAGGACCACTATATCGGTGACGTTGGCGCCGCGGGCGCGCATTTCGGTGAAAGCGGCGTGGCCAGGCGTATCGATGAAGGTTATGCGATCGAACCCGTGCAACGGTTTCGGCAACACAACCTGATACGCGCCGATATGCTGGGTTATGCCGCCCGCTTCGCCGGCCACCACGTCGGTCCGGCGCAAGGCGTCCAAAAGGGAGGTTTTGCCGTGATCGACATGCCCCATTACCGTTACGACAGGCGGTCGCGGTTTCATGTTTTCCGGCGCGTCGGCGGAGGTGTCGAGACCAGCTTCCACATCGGCTTCGGTCACGCGTTTGACGCGGTGCCCCATTTCGACGGCTACCAACTCGGCGGTGTCGGCGTCTATGCTTTGAGTGATAGTGGCCATCACGCCGAGCTTCATAAGGGTTTTTATCACTTCGGAGCCGCGTTCGGCCATACGGTTGGCGAGTTCCTGAACCGTGATTACTTCCGGCACAACAATCTCGCGCGAAATTTTGACCTGCTCTTGTTGCTGCTGCATGGCCTGGCGCTTGCTGCGCTCTATGCGGCGGCGGACCGAGGCCAAAGAGCGGCGCCTTCCGGTTTCTTCCTCGTCGGACAAGGCCCTGGAGATAGTTATTTTGCCCACGCGCCGGCGTTCAGCCTCAGCGCCACGGCGAGGAGCCAGGGCTCCCTTGCCTCCCTTGCCGCGGCGAGGCTGTTCGGCCGCCTCGTCCTCCAGCATGAGCCCGCGCCGCGCCAAAGCCCTCGCGCCGGCCAAATCTCCTATGCGCGTGGCGCCGCGCATCCGTCCGGTTTCACCCAGCGCGGCGAAAACTTCCCTGCCGGAAAGGGAGCGTTGCTGTTCTTCTTCCTTTTGCCGCCTTTCCTTTTCAGCTCTTTCCGTTTCCTCTATGCTCCTGAGTTCCTCAAGCTCACGCAAACGCAGGCGCTCACGTTCACTGAGAACAGGGGCGGTTTCCGGTGGAGCGGTTCCGGCGGACACCGGTTCCGCCTGTTCTTCCGCTTCCCTGATCTGGCGCCGCTGTTCGGCCCCTTCCATGACGGCGCCGCGCAAAGCGCGCAGCCTGGCCTCTTTTTCTTCCTGCGTGAGCTGCCTGATTACAGCGCTTGTAGCCTTGCCGCGTTCATCTACGCTTACGGCGGTCCCCGGCTCAGGGCCATGCACGAAAGAGCGTCCGGCCTTTCCTCCGGCCGGAGAAACAGAGGCTTCGCGCTTGCGTTTCACCTCGACGGCTACCGTTTTCGAGCGGCCATGCGAAAAACTTTGGCGCACGGAACTTCTCGCCGGAGCGCTTTCCACCGCCACCGGCTTTTTCAGCTCCAGCTTCGGCTTTTTGTCGCCGAGGCTTAAAACCTTTTTTTGTTCCTTCTCTTCCATATTCCGGCCGTCCAGAGTTTAAAATTAATGCTTTCCAGTTCCCCAGCGCGGTGAGGTTCTTGCCGCGGCCGTAAGGTTTTTCTCCATCATGCGCTCTCCTGCACCTCATTATCGTTCAGGGTTATCCGGTTGCGCCGCCGCTTCATTCTCGAACCAGTGCGCACGCGCGGTCATGATAATTTCATTGGCCTTGCTTTCGCTGAGGTTTTCGGGGCCTATTATCTCGCGCAGCTCGTCGCTGGCCAGATCGGCCACATTGTCCAGCGTCAACACTTCCTTTTCCCCCAGTTTGACGGCCATTTCCTCGGTCATGCCGGGCAAGGCCATGACATCGTCGGTCACCCCCAACTCGCGGCGCCGCGCTTCGAGCTTGGCGGCGGTTTCGGTCAACCAGGAACGGGCGCGTTTCTTCAGCTCTTGCGCCACTTCAAGGTCAAAACCTTCTATTTCGGCCAGTTCGTCAGCGGGCGTTTCGGCTATCTGCTCGACGCGCGTGAACCCTTCGCCGACCAGCAGGTGGGCGATCATGTCGTCCACCGCAAGGGCCTCGATGAACAACGAGGTGCGGATACGCAGCTCTTCCTGGCGCCGTTCGGATTCTTCCTTTTCGGTCAGGATGTCTATGTCCCATCCGGTAAGCATCGAGGCCAGGCGGACATTCTGGCCGCGGCGGCCGATAGCCAGCGAAAGCTGATCATCGGGAACGACCACGTCCATGCGGCGCGCATCTTCGTCCAGCACCACCTTGGAAACCTCGGCGGGGGCAAGAGCGTTGACCACAAAAGTGGCCGGGTCCGGAGACCACGGGATTATATCTATCTTTTCCCCCTGCAGTTCGCCGACCACCGCCTGAACGCGGCTGCCGCGCATCCCCACGCAAGCGCCGACGGGGTCTATCGAGCTGTCGTTCGATACCACGGCTATCTTCGCGCGGCTGCCGGGATCGCGCGCCACCGATTTTATCTCTATTATGCCGTCGTATATCTCCGGCACTTCCTGCGTGAACAGCTTGGCCATGAACAGCGGGTGCGTGCGTGACAGGAATATCTGGGGGCCGCGCTGTTCCTCGCGAACATCGTAGATATAGGCGCGCACGCGATCGCCGTTCTTGAAATGCTCGCGCGGCAGGGTTTCGTCACGCCGCAGCACCGCTTCGGCGCGGCCCAGGTCAACGGTCACGTTGCCGTATTCCACGCGCTTGACTATGCCGCTCACTATCTCGCCGACCCGGTCCTTGTATTCCATATACTGGCGATGGCGTTCCGCCTCGCGAACCCTTTGAACTATGACCTGCTTGGCGGTTTGCGCGGCTATCCGACCCAGATCGATGGGCGGAAGATCATCGACGATGAATTCCCCCACTTTCGCGTCCAGCCTGGCCCTGCGCGCCGCCTTAAGGGAAATCTGGGTGGATTCGTTTTCCACCGGATCGGCGATTTGAAGAAACCTTTGCAGGCGGACTTCGCCCGTGCGCCTGTCTATGTGGGCGCGGATGTCATGCTCATATCCATACTTGGCGCGTCCGGCTTTCTGATAGGCCTGTTCCATGGCCGCCAGGACTTCCTCGCGATCTATGCCTTTTTCACGCGCCACGGCTTCGGCGACGTTCAACAATTCCATATCCTGGTCCTCAAGTTTCCCTTCATTATCCACCTTTCCGCCGGTGTGCGGCGGCCCCATCCGGTCAACAAAAAAGGCGGGCTTTTGGCCCACCCCGTCAACTACCCGGATCAGGCGTAATAATAGCGTTGCATACGCTTAAATCAAGGCTTTTCAACCGCAGGCCATGTGAAAAGCCAAGCCGCAGGCCGGCTTTTGAAAACAGCGGGGGCGGAAAAATGAAGCCCGCCTTTATATAACTAATTGATAATAAATACTTTTTATTGTTCGCCGACGGGAAGCCCGTCGGACGGTCTGTCTTTTGTTTTACCTGTGCCCTTTACATCGGTTTCCGCTTTCCTCGCTTGCCCGCCCAGAGCACTCTCGTCTGCTTTTTCGCGTTTGCTGATTCTTTCGATGCTGCCCTTGAAATTCTGTTTTTCCCCTGAGGGAGGCCGCAAATCGACGAAAGCCCTTCCGCTCTTTTCCCTGTCGGCTTCCTCGACGCGGACAAGCGCCCCGCTTTCTCCGGGAGAGCTGATTTCCAGGGTGAATTTTTCCCCGGAAAAACCGCCTATCTCCAGCGACCGGCTGGCTTCGCGACTTACGGCGACGCAATCCTGCACGGTCATTGGCTTTCCGTCTTCGCGCTCAGCCGTTATGTGCAATGTCTGATAGCGGCCGCCGGGAGTGACGCCAATTCGCAGAAGGACATAGCCTGCGGATTGAAGCGCGGGATCAATAACCGCCGCGAGAATTTTTCCGGAAGTGTTTCGGGAATCCATTCATGCTCCGGAGCCGCTCAAGTCTATCGCAAACGAATCACCTTTCGCTCATGAATCAACTATTGTTTCGCTTCCGTGTCAATCTTGGCGTGGTTTTAATCGGGGTAAAATGCGCCTTTCCTTTCACGCTGTTTTTTCTCCATCAGGTAAATAAAATTGATTGCTCGAAAATACAGCGTATTCCGTAAACATATCCGGAACGTAAAATTGCGTTTGCTCCACATTATAGAACTGCAATTTAACTCGTTGAAAAACAAAAATTAAACCGGCTTTTTTACCGCCACAACCGCATTAAGGCCGCCGAAAGCAAATGAATTGTTCAACGCGACGTCTATCCGCATTTTCCGCGCCTCGTTCGGAACGTAATCAAGATCGCATTCCGGATCATCTCCAAGGTAATTGATGGTCGGCGGAGCCATGTTTTCGCGCATGGCCAGCACGGTGGCCAGCATTTCGAGCGCGCCGGCCGCTCCGAGTGCGTGGCCGAACATCGATTTGCTTGAGGAAACCGCGAGCTTGCGCGCATGCCCGTTGAAAACGCGTTTTATGACTTGTGTTTCCGTGGCATCGTTTATGCGCGTTCCGGTTCCATGGGCATTGATATAATCCACTTCCTCCGGCCGTAAGCCGGCGTCCTTGAGGCAAAGCTCCACCGCGCGCGCGGCGCCGTCCGCATCGGGAGCCGTAAGATCGCAGGCATCAGAGCTCATGCCGAAACCGGCGAATTCAGCGTAAATTTTCGCGCCGCGGGCTTTGGCAGCCTCCATGGTTTCCAGAACGAACATGGCAGCCCCTTCGCCGATAATCATTCCCGCGCGTCCCGCCGAGAAAGGCCTGCAAACATCGGGAGACATAACGCGCAACGCCTCCCAGCCCTTGAGGGTACCGAACGTAAGGCACGATTCCGCGCCTCCCGTAATGGCCTGATCGAACAGCCCCGAGCGCATCATATGCAGGGCAACCCCCATGGCGTGGACGGCCGAGGCGCAAGCGCTCGCCACCGTGAACCCTGGTCCCTTTATGCCTAGCGCCATGCTGATCTGGCTCGATCCGGCGTTAGCCATAAGACGTGGTATGGTGAAAGGGTGAACCCGCGGCATGCCGTCGCCGAGTAGTTTCATATAGGATTCTTCAAGCGTGTTCTGCCCGCCGACGCCGGTACCGGTTATAACGGATGTGCGTTCCGCTGATTCCGGAGTAAGCGCAAGGCCGGAATCTTCCATCGCCTGCATGGCGGCGGCTACAGACATCTGTGAAAAGCGATCAAGCAGGTTCGCCTTTTTCGCATCCATATATTTGGAGACATCGAAGTCTTTTACAGGGGCGGCGGGGAAAACCACTTCTTTCCCGCGATATGGAAATCTGACGCTTTCGATGCCGCACAAGCCGTTGAACAGGTTGTTGCGAAACGTATCAACGTCCAGTCCTATAGGGCTTACGACGCCCATGCCGGTTATGACGATGCGGCGGTTTTGATACATCAGGATTTCTTGCCGCCCTTCGCCGCAAGCTGTTTCTCCACGGCGGCAATGACATCGCCGAGAGTCTGGAATTCCTGGGCGTTGGTGTTGGCGTTAAAGGGCATTTCGATGCCGAGCTTATCCTCCAGCGCGAAGATTATCTCGACCATGTCAAGCGAGCTTATGTTGAGCTCGCTGAGTTTGGCTTCCGGGACCAGAGTCTTCCGATCCACCATCGCCTTTTCGGCCACGATGTCCAGAATGTCGTCAATTTGGGACATTACCCGAACCCTCGTTTTTTCCGCATAATACCGTACATCCTAACCGGCGCCTGTTTTTCTCTCAAGCCCATCCACGCGCCCGGCGAGCATTTCAACCTTTTTAACCAGGTTCTTCAAACGGCCTATAAGCAACTGTTCTTCCATCACCCGCTGCCGCGGTTTGGCGGGAAGGCCTCCCATCACCGCTTTCGCAGGCACATTTCCCGCGACGCCGCTCATGGCCATGATGACAGCGTCGTCGCCTATCCTGACATGATCGGCCACGCCTACGGCGCCGCCGAGAACGACGCGATCGCCGATGACGGCGCTGCCGGCTATGCCGGCTCTGCCACATATCATGCAGTTTTCGCCTATGACCACGTTATGCCCTATCTGCACCTGATTGTCTATCTTGGTGCCGCTGCCTATGCGGGTGGAAGCCACCGTGCCGCGGTCTATTGATGTATTGGCGCCGATTTCCACGTCATCGCCGATTTCGACCGTTCCAAGGGAAGCTATGCGCACAAGCTCATCGTTCACGGATCCGACGGAACCGGTGGCTTTCGCCGATTCCACGCTGCCCGTTTGCGGCGTCACAAAGCTGAAGCCATCGGCTCCTATGGAAGCGTTGAAATGGATAATACAGCGCGCGCCTATCTTCACCCTGGCGCCTATTCTGGCGCCGGAATGGATCAGGGCGCCCTCGCCTATGTCCGCTCCTGGCCCTATGTAAACCTGGGGATGTAAAACGCTGCCGCAGCCTATGCTTGCGCCGGCACATATATATGCCATAGCGCCGATGGCGCAGTTTTCTCCTATCTCCGCCCCTTCCTCAATGACAGCAGAGGGATGAATCCCGGCGGCGATTTTTTCTTTCCTGGCGAAAAGATTCGTCAGTTTGGCCATAGCCAGGCGGGGACGCTTGACGAATATGCATGCGTCAAGTTTCAGATCCCCGGTCTCTGTCCCTTCCGACACCACTGCAGCGCGAGCGCCGCTTTCGGCCAGCAGGGGCAAAAGGCTTTTGTCCATAGCAAGAGCGAGATCGATCTCCCCCCGCGCATCTGCGGGATGAGCCAAGCGGCCTATCACATAACCTCCGTCGCCCGAGAACCTTCCGTCCACGGCCGCGGCGATTTCTGCAACGGTGAAAAGCTTTTCTTCCCGATTTTCTTTCCGTCCGGTCATACAGACGGTTTAACCTGTTTCCAGGGGAAAAAACAGTGGCTTTGCGGGGAACGAAGCGATTTCGCGGCTTGCGTCAGAAAAGCTGCCCAAGCCTTACCGGAACGCGCAGCCCGACCATCACGTCCGGCGCGTCGCGGGTGGCCCCGATTTCGGTCGTGAAATTAAGGCTCACTACCGGCGAAAAGCGATAGCTTGTGCCCACCAGAAGCGCGCCCACGTTGAGCGTATCGCTCCGGCTCTCCACCGCTGAGCCGTCGTTCATGTTGGTGGCGTATTGGCGGGTCGGGAACACATAGCTGTGCTTGTAACCGAGGGTGAACGATGTTTCCTGGTTGATGGAAAAGCCCATTCCCGTGCTGGCGTTGATGGCCGAGCCCGGAGACACCCTGTCTATGCGGGTTGTGTTGAAGGTTTTGCCTATGTCCTCGCCAAAGCTGTGGACATATCCGACGTTGCCGAAAAGAACCGCCGGATCGGTGACCTTTATTACGGTCAGACTGCCTTCCGCGGTTTTATATCCGGTTCCGGTCGGCAGGCTTTTGGCGATGTTGTTTGAATCGTATTCCACGTCATACGGTCCCTCGCCGGTATCGGACTTGTAACGTATGTTGCCGACGAAGTACGGCCAGCCGCCCGTGCCGCGATTGAGTTGATAGGCCACGCCCATGTCGAGATCACCGATGCCGGAACCCTCGATAGTGTTCCGTGACGTGGAGCTTCCGCTCGTTCTGCTTTCGGAATCGTTGCGATACGAAAACGGCAGGCGTATATCGGCTTCCAGCCTGTCGGTGATGCCAAGGCGGAATCGGGATGAATCTTGCACGACCTGCCTGCGCGCGGATGTGGCTTCTATTTGTCCTATAAGGACGACTTCGGCGATTTTGACGCCGTTGAAAGTGAATATATTGTTTGTGGTGTTGGTGTATTCGAGACTGTTTTCATACATCAACGTTCCCTTGCGCGTCAGCACGCCGCCGTAATCGGGCAAAACGTCAAGCTGGGGACGCTCTTCTTCCTTTTTCGGTGAAGAAATAGGCGTACCGGACGATTCGGCGCGATCGGAAGAGACGGTTTTCCCTTTCTCCGTTTTTTTCACGGCATCGGCCTCGGAAGCATAAGGTTTCGCGCTTCCGGTTTTTTCCGCCGCCTTGTCCGCCGTTTTGGCGTCCTTGGCTTTAACGGCCTTGGCCGAGGAAGAATCCATCGCCTCCAGCTTCTCGCGATAGAGTTTCAGCTCTTTTTCCTGTTCGGCTATTTTCTTTTTTTGTTCCTCCAGCACGGCTTGCTGGGTCTTAACCGTCTTTTCCAAAGGTTCGAGTCTTTTCAACAGCTCCTGAACCCCGGCCTGATCTTCTGATTTAGGTTTGGCATAGGCTTCCTGGCACAAAAGAGAAAGACACACAGACGCAAGCGCTGCGGCGAAACGCACGGCGTTTTTCATAATCAGCCCCCAGAAAAACTTTTGAAAAGAATGACAGAAGTCAGGTGAATCGCCTAACGCCCTGAGTCTCAATGTTTTAGTATTTCAAGTCAAGCGGCGCGGCTTTTCCCAACAACATGCGGCGGCGTCTGTGGCCATAATGCAATAAATTACCGCCCGAATCCCATCCGGCGGGCGTTAATGCTTTGTGCCAAAGCCGACATTGCGCTCGATGCCATGTTGTGGGCAACCATGCTGGTAATATTCCTTAACATAACGTTTACATCCACCGTTTGGGAAACCACCCGGTTGTCCGCCGCGTTCATGATGATGCTGGCTATGGCTCCGGTTTTTGTCTGGTTCATGATGGTGGTTTTTCCGTTTTCATCGTCTACCACTATGCCTTTGCCGTTTTCTATTATGGCGGCGATGGTCCCGGCGGGAAGGTTGGGAGCCTCCTGGATTTGCGCGGTGGACGAAGCTTGCAGATGACCGCCCGTCCCTGGTTCGACAACCAGGGAACGGGAATACGATACGATACCGTCAACGCGCGTGCGGACATCGACCGCAAAACGGTAAATCAATCCCGTGGGATCGATGAATCCGGCGCGGGCTTCTTCCATGTCTGAAGGGCGCATAACTTCGGCGTCCGCGATTACTATTTCGTCTTCGAAGGAAATTTCTTCCGCGAAAACCTGACAAGCGTATCCGGCGCAAACCAGCGTCGTCAAAACCGCCGGCGTCAAGGCTTTCAAGACAAGGCCGCGCATTTGCTGTTTCATATGACCTCTCCCCGGTTAAAACATTCCTGTAGCAGCCGCGTTCGCGATGGCATCGGCGTTGGTCATGACCGTAGAGGTCATGATATCGCTCCCCCCGGCCGGAGCGATTTGCCAGTTCGGGAACGACTGCGGCACGCTGTCATTCGCGAATTCGTTGCCCGCCGAAGCCAAAGCCGTGGCGCGCGCGTATCTCCATTCTCTGGCGTCAGCGAAAGCCTCGCGCGCCTTGTTCGCCTGATTCGTGACTACAAGGGAAATGCCGTTCCACGCCCTGGCGAAATCCCGGCGTGAATAAACCACGTTCCCCTTGCTGGGATCGCCGACAAGAACCTGCGGCCCTTTAAGGCTTTTCACGACGACGAAGTGGTTGTAGCCGTCATGGTTTATGAGGGCTATGAAAGGAACCTTGTGTTTTTCGATTGTCGCGAAATCGAGCTTGTAGCCCTTCGCCTTCAGCCCGCGATTGTTCAGGTAACGGCTCATGTCGAGGAGCGAAAAGCCTTCCTTGCGGATTTTTTCCTGATCGCCGTGCTCGAACATGGTTTCAAAAATTTCCTTTTCGGAAGCGGGTATGCCATAGACATAAGACAGCAGCGTTGCGACTGCCGCCGATCCGCAGCTGTAGTCGAACGCCTGGCGTTTCACCGTCTGGAAGGGAAGATCGCGCCAGCTTATGACGGGAACCGAAAGCGTCTCGACAAGGCCGTTGCCGACATCAACGGAAGCCTTGCGCGTGGGATCGTCCTTGCTTTCGAACGACTCGCCGGGACGAAGTGACATGGTCTCGACGCCCACAACAGCCAATTTGGGTAGATTCGAAGCGTCGTCTTCAGCGCGCGCCACGCCTGACCATGCCGCGCCCAGCGATAGCGTCAAAAACAATGCAGATATAAAGCCGCGCCCGATCATGCGAGATTCCATTTGTGCCTGTCGCAGACAGACAAGAAAGATACAGAACTATAACTTCCAGACAACGATTCAGGGCGCGACCGGCGCCAGCTGAACGTTTACCGACACCGCGGAATTGATAGTGGAATTGTTGCCCGTGTTCATAACATAGCTGCCGAAGCCGCTTATGTTATCGCCGAGCGAAATATTGCCGTTGGAGAGACTGCCTCCTACGTTCAACGAATTGCCGGTAGTGGCCGCGGAAAGCGTCTGCTCGGAAGTCTGTTCGGTGATGCCGAATGCGCCGCGGTTGGATTCCATCTCCCATCCCGAAAGGGAAGCCTCTTCGGCGGAAGAGAAAATCACTGCGTCATCCATATCTTCGTCTGCAGCAATCGCCATCCCGGCGCCATCAGCAATCAGCGTCATCGCCAGCGCTAGCATGGCCAAAGTTCTCGGCAATGAACAAATCATGGCATCCTCCTCTTTTACTCATCCGGCTTCATGGCCAGGAAGCTGCGCCGGAAACTCTCTTCCGGCGCGGCCGCCTCAAGTCTCAACCGAAAAGGGTCCCCCCCACTTCGATTAGAAACCTCCGTTCACCTGAACCGTCAGAGCCATGGCGTTCACGCCGGCGGTGTTGATCCCGGTCTGGCTCTGGGCCGAAGCGATGCCGTGGCCGGACATGCTGTAATTGGCATTGCCGGTTTCCATCTTGTTGGCAACGTCGCCGCCGCCGCGCTTCTCTCCGCCCCAGGCTCCGAGCTCAACTTTGTTGCCGGAAACGGCGGCGCTCATGATCTGGGTCGACACCAGCTCGTTCTTCTGGATGTCGATATTCGTGTTGCGGACGTCCGAGTCGTTGTCATACGCCCACGAGTTGCTGACGCTAGAATTCGTATTGCCAACATTGTTCTTGGCTTCATACGAGTTGTTCGAAGCAACCGTGTTGTTCGACGCAGTCGTGGTCGTTGTCTTCATGTCAACGTCATGCGAATCGGCGGACGAAGTGTTCGTCGTGTTCACCGTCGTGTCGTTGTCGTTCGAGACCACTTTTGACATGCTCACCGTAGTGTCATTGTCGTTGCTGGTCTGATTGTTCGTCAACGTGTTGTTCGAGGCAACGGTGTTGTTCGAGGCAACGGTGTTGTTCGAATCATCGGTGCTCGTCGAGTTGGTTTCCGCATACGAGTTGAAGGAATCAACCGTCTTCGTCATGTTGACGTCGATGTCGTTGCTGGTTTGATTGTTCGTCGACGTATTGTTCGAAGCAATGTTGTTGGTCTTGCTCACGTCAACATTCGTCTCGGAATTGCTGTTGCTTTCCGAATACGAGTTGTTGGAGTCAATCGTCTTGTTCACTTCGACGTTTTTCTCCACATCAACATTCGTTTGGTTGGCCTCGAAGCTGGAGCCCTTTTCGACTTCGTTGCCGTTCGCGTCCAGCGCGAGCGCCGGCGCGGCCATCAACAAAA
>Ga0272446_1000428_pt1 | contig 66582 bp, 67 predicted proteins | sample YNPCB0061_FD_194587 | JGI IMG/M metagenome (GOLD analysis project Ga0272446, IMG submission 194587) | Hot spring microbial mat communities from Yellowstone National Park, WY, United States - YNP-CB-006-1 | ecosystem: Environmental > Aquatic > Thermal springs > Hot (42-90C) > Sediment | place...
TAATCTGATTACTTGAATTGACTGATAATAAACGACTAGCAGTTATAGAAGATAGAGTTATACTCGAATTTGATAATGTAGTTGGCGATGATATTGTACATGTAGACCCGACGATTAATAAAGGATGTAGGTTTGATGTAGTCTGTAATGTTCCAGTGCCACCTGTACCGTTGTCATCCCAAGTAAAAACAACATGTCTATCGTCACGCCCGACTGCAATTAAACTTCCTGTATTTATACCTGATGATGTCGTATACAAATGTAATCGACTATATCCGCTACTTCTTAATATAGTCACTATGTTAGAGCCGTTTAAAGTACAGGCTACTTGATTTGGATCTGGTCTATAGAATCCACTCGAAGGGTCTCCGAAATTAATAGATGGGATAGATACTGTACCGTTTCCGAGAGTTAGTTTCAAAAACGTAAGACTTGAAGTAGTAGCTATAGCCTGTGGTAACGACAGAGTAACTCCACCGCTGCCATTTGAAGCGACGTTTACTTGATTAGGTGTTCCTTCTATAAACGAAGTTAAATTTGCTGCAGACAATACTCCTCCTGTACCAGTACTTACCAATCTACTCGAGGTTAATCCACTTACTGTCAATCCAGTAAATGTCGGACTCGAGGTAGTAGCGATATTTTGTGGTAACGACAATATAACTCCACCGCCATTACTATTAACATTTACTTGATTAAGTGTTCCACTTATCCAAGAACTTAAATTTGTACTAGAGAGTAATTTATTAGCATCTGTTGCTACTAGGCGGTCTGCTATTAGATTACTTAACGTCGTACTTGGCCATGTCGGAGTATATGCCGAATTTAACTGCATTACTCCACTGCCGCTCGAATAGCTTATTCCATTAATACCGCTAATTGATCCTCTTGCTCGACTAGTTGTAAAATATTGATTCGTTCCCTCCGGTAAATCGCTCGTAGTGGCTGACCCAGCAAGTACTCCACTAGTTGCTTTGAGCACTCCGTTAAAAACACTATTAATAGCAGTCAATCCGCCGAGTGTTGTTATACTGGGTTGTGAGGTGGTTTTTATTTCACCGTTTAGAATTTCAGCGGCCAGTTCTTTAACATCGAGTGGTACTAATTCAAATGTACCTACTGTTAAATTTGGACGAGTAGTAAATTTAGCAAATTTATATCTTTTATCAGAAGCGTCACGAAATACTCCTGTATATACGGGAAGATCGTCTTCTATATATTTTCCGTAAATACCAATGTCATGGAAATCAGCCTCATTACCCAATGCGAGTTCGATCATAGAATCTTCTACTTGTAAATTATTTGTTGTTGTAAAGGTCGCATTACCGTACACCGATAAATCACCTTTAACCTCAACATTACCACCTAATGTATCTACTTTAAATACTACATTTCCTACTTCGTTACTCTTAACTATAAAAGCTTCGGTGTCTGACCTATTAATGACTATCGGACCTCGATAATCATTCAATACATCTCCTATATCTATTTCTATAGGACGCGATTGGGTTTCATCAGACATAGTTATAATATACTAGTGATAAAAAAAGAATTTTACAATAGTATAAAAAAGAAGTAGAGATATCTACTTTCTATAAAAATCGTGATTACTGGCCGTTGGTCCTGCCAGCCATTGGTCCCACCAAACTGGTCCAACTATCAGTCTTTCGGGAAGACTGACTCCTTGGAGCGGCGGTGGACATACCCCGGTAGAGCAAACTGTCTACAGGGGCTGCGCGGAGTCCCGTTCGCACTAGTAAACTCCGGAATTTCTTCCGAGTCGCAGTAGTCTGCTCTAACTAGTGCCAAGACATAGTCGCAGATCTTATTGATCGATCTGCTGACAGTGTCAGGTCGGTTTCCAACGCATTGGAGCTTCCCGTCAACGGACATGTAAATGCCGATAACGAGATAGGTGCTTTCCCCGCGATAAAGCACGGAGCACACCTTGGTCGTTTCACGCGCCGATTCGGTGATGGAGCCAATCACCCTCTCTTCGATGTTAAGGGCTTTGTACCCAAACATCGACGCCGCGAATCTGTTTGCCTTGACGAATCTGAACTTACGTGTCTCCAGATCTTGGATGTAGAACACCCATGTTCTGGCTCGTTCAGCAAGCGTTTGGCTGATCTTGTCGAGACGGTTCATTTTGTTGGTCGGATTTACATAGCTAACAAATAATCCATTTTTTTTTAAAATATAGCTGTTATAAAAAAATGGAATTTTCTATTTGTATAGAACCTCGACCAATATCTTGTGTCGACTTCTTCTCAAATGGCTACACGAAGGGTCAAATTGAGCAAAACCATCGATCCGCTCCCATTAGTATCATCGAACCCACGAACTATTTTCGGAATATGTTGCATGGATGCATGTATTACTCCAGAACAAAAAGATCAACAGAAGAATACTCTCTATCAAGCGCCTCATACTCAGTCATCAGTAAGCTCAGACAATAAACATTCGAACAACAGACGCTCAGATAATAAATACTCAAACACAGAGTCAGAAAGTGTTAATCAACTCAATAAGTTCTTTGCGACCGAAGCTATTTTATCCATAGCACCGCCTACGACTTCTTCCAGAACTATGTCTGCAGATTTACCAATGGCTTATTCTACAGATTTACCAATGGCTTATTCTACAGATTTACCAATGGCTTATTCTACAGATTTACCAATGGCTTATTCTATAGATCTACCGACGGCTCATCCAGCAATTTCGCGGACAGTTTACCCCATGACTCTACGCTTAGATAGTCCCAAGTGTCATAGCAATGAGGCTAGTATCATTGCAGCGTCTCGAACCAATCCGAGTACTCTAATGTTCAACCTGTGTACTTCCGTACAAGAGAAGAAAAAATCGTACAGGTTAATCGATGGCTACATTCTGCACTTTCCGCTAAATGAAAATTCGGTCGGCAACCTACTAGCGACGGTATCATACCGATTCGAATTCGACAGCGTTAATGCTGCGTATCCTCTGTACTCAACGATCTTAAAGTACGGATATACAACGCCGAGGGTCTGGTCTTCTTCTTCGAAAAGCCTCGACGAAACGTTCCCAAATAGATTCAGGATTATCAATATATGGTTTCTGCATCTTGAACGTATCGGCGATTACAACTGGAAGAACTCGTATTGCACCGCCGATTTGCATGCAGAAATTATCATCATGACGTTTAACGGAATCTGTAATCTCACCGAGGGAGAAAAAAATATAATTAAGGCACTCTGCGAGTTACATCTATAAATGAATGAACGGGCAGATTTCTTTATACCAACAAGTTCGATGGCGACACAGTACCGTACGGTAGTTTTTATGAATTATTTCCACTACATCGGCTAATGTAGTATTAAATTTTACGGATCGATTGATTCCCAATGCATTGATGATCAATTTTGCGATTGTGTATTGATCGTTAATATGTTTTTTTGCAGCTTGATCTAATAAATACAAAGCGCGAGTTATAGTTTCTGAAGGAGTAGGAATAGATTTGTTGTTTCTGTGAGGACTTGACGGTCTTTGTGGTGGACTACAGCTGCGACTTCTCGACGAATTCCTACGAGGAGATCGACTGCGACTTCTCGACGAATTCCTACGAGGAGATCGACTGCGACTTCTCGACGAATTCCTACGAGGAGATCGACTGCGACTTCTCGACGAATTCCTACGAGGAGATCGACTGTAACTAGACGACTTCCTACGAGGAGATCGACTACGACTTCTCGAATACCCAATAGGAGTCTTTCTGAATACAGTCCCATGATTTGTTCGTGGAGCTGATAATCGAGTATGTACTTGTGCGAATCCGGTAGGTCTTAATTCAGATGGCAGCTTAGGAATTCGCACAATTTTTTGTGATGTATCTGTAACAGAGGGATTATTCGATGATTCTGCTGTATTGACTGCATTTGCCGTCATGCGATAGCTATCACTATTCTCGGGACGATCTTGAGATTGGTTATTTGTTGAAACAGATTCAGACGTCATCTTACCATCGACATCAGGAGCTGCATTAATACAAAATGAGGCAGTTACTTTAAATTGTTGACAGTCCGGAGTGGGTTCATCGTCATCATCTTGACGATACGCAATTGCAATTGCATTCAGAGCAGACATTCTATAAATATTATTATTGCTTTAAAGTTTAATTAATATAAAAAAATCACTTTTTTCCTGAATTCATTTTTAGAATATGTTATATAAAGTAAATACTATGACTAACGCATACGTATGGTTATTAGTTCGAGACGATTCATATTTTCCAGGAATTATAACATCTATATATTCGACGTATTTGACATCAACGCCACATGAATTTGTCCTTATGATATCAGATCATATTACATTAAACGACCATCAACTTGCTCTATTAAACTCGCTCGACGTTCGTATTATACCTGTTAAAGAACTATCTCCAATATATGCTACTAAATTACATATATATAATTTGACCGACTACGAAAAAATTATTTTTCTCGACGCGGATACAATAGTATTACGATCGATCGATCATCTATTTGATAACCTTCCTATTGATAAATTACTTACTCCAAGAAATCCATTTTTCCACTCTACTATTCCTATTGCGTCGTTACTCGTAATGTCGCCTTCAGTAGAAACATATAATCGCTTAATTGCCAGCTTCCCCAAATATACAGTTTACCCTAATACAGATGAATTAACTTTACTTGATTGCATTAGTGATATCAGTTATCTTCCATTAAGTTATTGTTTTGATCCAAATTTTCCACTACAGGAATATCCATTCATATTGCATTTTACTAAAATTAAACCATGGAATTTAAACGAACTCAATATAGATCCAGGCAAAAAAAGAACATTTTATCGCGATACTTATTATAATAATTCAGCACTTAATCTATGGCGACAGCTTTATAAATTTGTTACTAAACAAATTTAGTTCACTAGAACAAAAAATATAAGACTTTGTTTTTTTGGTTTATTCTTCTTCAGCGATACATAATAATTCCATATTTAATACGAGAGGTAAATCATTAAGAACCACAGTAACCTCCTGCCAAGTAATAACACTAACACCAGCGGGTATTAATGTATTAGTTATATAAAGAGCTCCGCCGCTAAAGTATGTTGTATGTTCGACTGGATAGTTTACTCGAGCCATGAAGGCTTGGTCGATTGCTTTGTGAGGGGCATTAGTTTTATATCCTATTATAGAAAATTTTTTTAGTGGAACACCTCCTGTTACAATTTTAATATCTTTCCCTATTTTGAATTCTAGACTTGGTTTAAATGATACTAGTGGAACTAAATTTGGGATAAAATTTGATTGGAATTGTAACGTGATACTCTCTAGATTCCGTAATGGTTTCTTAAAATAAAAATAATCATCAGTAGTTGGTACTGCATCCATCTTATACGCTGCGGCTAAATTTGTAGGATATGCCGTTGAAAATATGGGTTCTATTCTATGTTCATACACCGTACTTATTCCGCGATAACTATAAAACCCGAAATGATATTTGTCTGCCTCAATATTATAAGCTAGATCACTAAATTCCTTTACAGTTATACTCATAAATTTGCGTCTCGGTAATCCGTATTCGTAAGTAAAGAGGTTATTTAGATAATATGAAAAACCGAATATTTTAGCCGCTATAATATTAGTTGCTGGGCTAAGCGTTGTAATATATCCACGATTACGGTATTCGTTATCTACAGTGTAGATCCATTTGATACTTTGCAAATCTCGAATTTCAGGTGATCGATTAAGTGAATCGAGAGAAATATAAAGTTTATTATATCGAGTATTTAATAATTGGTCGAGTTTAGAAAATCCGAAGACACGATTGACGTTGATGCGTCTATTATGCATCTTAACAGCTTCTGCGACATCTAATATATCAAACTTTGACTCTTCTACCTCTTTTTTCACTGCTTCAATCACCATCCGTTTAATTATAACATCATCTTTATCACGAATCGGCTCTTCTTTGCCGACTACACTTAAATTTTCCGGCATAGTAGATCTAGCAATGTAATTTAAAGCTTTTATTTTTTCTATTGATGATAAGGGCTCTAATAGATCGTATAACAGATCGGCATGTGTATACACAAGTAAGGAGTCGTTTCTTAATGCGTCAATAGATTGCATTATATATACTATTATAGATATATCATCTCTAGATTAATGATACGATCAGGAATTAAAACCGAATTGCCGTTAAAATCTTGAACGGATATAGTTAAATCACCATTCCACTCAATTTTTTTACTGAACCAAAAATAACCATCATTGTATCCTATGACCGAACCTCTAGCGGAGTAATCATAATATATATTTCCCGTATATAGCATAAAAAAATTCATTTCAATAAGATTAGACGCGCCCGTACAATTATATATGAAATGAAATCGACGTCCTGTAGATGCAATGAATGAATCATGACTGAATTCTTCGAGACATATATTATAGTACGCAGGGTTTTTCAATTCAGCCATAGCATTTACGCCGCATATTTTCATGCCTATGATATTTTTAATTTCTTTATTTGCACTGACCACGTTACCAGATATTTTCATATTCGTATTGTTTAATTTCCAATGATATTTTCCAACGGAATACTCGGCATCAGCAGTGTTTAACGCTAAGTAGGCTCTTTTATATGTAGACTCGTCCTGTACAAATTTTCTCAAATCCGTAACTGAATTAAGTGACAGTATTTTTTTGATATCTGCTTTAAGTGCGTTAGACATCACTATATTATACTTAGTCATCGTTTAATGAAATTATTTCGAGAGGCATTAATAATCTCATTGGATAATTGACATGTTTTAATTTGAATGTTCGATCGGTCAATAAATTCGAATCCCATCCACTATATATCGGACGAAGACGTCGATTAGGAATAGCCACCATCGATACTCCTGTACGAATGGCGTTTATAAACGCTTGATCAGCCACAGGATCAGATGTTGTATAATCGTCCGACTTAAATACAAATGTTTGTTTATATGTAAAAGGATCACCGTCTCCAAAAATTATAATATTTGGGTCTTTTGAATGTAATAGATGGTCAGTTTCGACGGCTTCAAAAACATACGAACCTTTTCCATCATCGACAACACGTACCAATAATTCTACTGGAGGAAACTGCATCATCTCATATGTCATACCAAAATTTACAGTGAGAGTCTGAAGATTTTTAAACGGTTTATTAAAACGGAATTCACTTTCATAATTTTCCGTTCGAATAAGATAATTACTATTAGCTATACCTTCATATGTATCATTTAATTCATCAGGAAATTGCATATTATATGGAATATATGGAAGGCAGAAATGATATCTACGATCGACATTTTGATATGCTTGTGAAGAGAACTCCTTAAATAAAATTGTTATACGAGATGCTTTAGCATCGAATATAAATCGTGGTATTGTAAAGAACGACTGATACAATCGAATACCAATAATATTCTTCAATTCATTTTTATGGGATGTAAATGCTTTATCGGCAATATATAAATCACTTAAAGCCCATCGTATATCATATCGATTATTATATAATCCGTCTGTATTTGCTGAAAAATCTCGATACTTACTGTCTAAAAATATGTAAGTGCGTTCGATCACAGGGTTTAACTTTGCCTCTATCTGAAGTTGACGACTATCATAGATACCAAATAACGCTACTATATTATCAAACTCACTCACGACTTCTATAATAGCATTTGATATTTCGTCAATACTATGTGCTGCATATTTATCCATATCTAACTTTTTAATAATTGTCTTAATCTGTTGTATCTTATCTCTACTCGCCATACCATTTTTTTTAACTTTATTCGTAGCATCAACAAACACTCTAAGAGATCTGTCCATCCTTTATATTATTAATTCTATAAAACTATTAAACTTCTCAATTTTTGACTTCCTCAATATAGTAGAATTCCATACCAATAATTATTTTTTTATCGCTTAAATCTATAATATTAAATGGATCTCCAAATGACAAAGTGATCTCTTCATTAAGACGAACAGGTTGGTTAAATATATATTTACCTGAATTATTATTATAGCAATTATTACGCTTGATGTTCTCAAATTCTCCGATGAATGAAGAATGTGATTTGAACTGAACAACATACATATTTTCTTCTACTATATCAAAAGTAGGATACAAATTATATAGATTATAGTAGTCACCGATACTTCCCCAAAAATGGAATCGTCGATTATCTAATAAATATGACTGTGATAAAAAATTCTCGACAAATACTGTTTGTATACCCATTGTTTGATCAGGACTATAATCGGCAAGTACATAATCATGAATACGCATAACATAAATATTACCCATATCGTCAGGAAGGCAACATGTACCCGGTGTAATTATCGATCCATATGTTAGTCCCCATGTTATAGATCGGTTAGATTTTCGAATATAGTTACTAGTATCTAACGCCACATAAGCCCGTTTATAGTTTTTTATTACTTTATTCAATGTATTCCTGCCTAATAACGACTGTACATTATATACGATCTCTTTTACTTCACGTTCATCTCCCAATTCTGTCTCAAGCATATGCTCTAGTACCTTCATACTGACCGCTGCTCCAGTAACCATTCCCTCTTCGATATCCCGTATGATAAATGAGGATAATATCATTATTATTTTTTCAATTAATTTAACTGAACACTCAACATTATCTTGTGTAATTCCTCCAATCACTCTACGAATAATACCTAGATGATATTGACTAAGACGTGTGTTTATTATATATTCAATGTTTTTAATTATGCATCGTTCTAAATCAGACATGATATTATATAATTCTATTTATTTTCTATTATCTCTTCTTCATAAGTTATCTCTAATGGAATACATATCGATGCACTTGTTACGAAAATATGATATAATGAATCATCGGCTCCTCCACTAGTCGACAAATTAATACTAAAACTGTAATTGTCGATGACCGTTACATCCGTTTCATTCTCAGCAAATTTCTCGATTATCACTTTTTCTCCAGTATTTAACCCGTGTGTATATGATGTGGTAAATACTGTAGGATCGCCATATGTAACCTTTGCATCAAGATGGTCGCGTCGAGATCCGATAGTACTATATGATTTTCGTATTTTACCTCGTTTTTCGAAATCGATGATATTATCTACTTCGGTCGCATCAGATGTATCATAATCGAAACTAAATGAGTATTCGTCAATAAACGTAATATCATAGACGTAGCGGTAACTACCTGAGTTCAATTGGTCTACAGCAGAACTTGGCGTACTAGATACAAAATCTGTTGTTATACCAAACACATCTGTAACAGTACTATTAATGGGTTGACCGTGCGGATTAACTCCTCTTATTATTGTAGGATTGCCATATGTATATATAGCAGGCAAAAAGTCTATTCCTAAGTATAGTAACCGTAATCCAGCTAGTCTTTTACGAATCTCTGTTCCAGGAGTAAGATCTAGCCCTACAAATTCGAAGCTAGTAGGTGAAGTTACTCTTATAGGAATTCCAATTCCTTGACTTGCTAAAGTATTTAATTGTACCGCAATGTTTTTTTCTACTGGATCAGTGGTGTCCGATATCCAGTAGGGGCCTACATATACTGGTAACCATAAAGATAGAATAATAAGGTCACCATCGGAGAATTCATGTGGAATAGATGTTACTACGGTTGTTGGAGAACCATGTGTTATGCTATAGGCGCTTTCTTCAATATCTCTTATAATAATAGGAGGGTTATATATCGGAGGATCGGCTGGAAATAATCTTATAGTAAAACTGTCAACATTACGTATTTTTTTATTGAATCGAAATATTGGATTATACATATCGATATTATAATGTGACGAAGTATATGGTACTGTAGGCATATACATAAGCGGATAATCAATTGGCTCTATAGAAAATAGAGCTTGAGTATTAGTTTTTTCCATGCTAAAATGATATCGAATATCTTTATCATTTGAATCATTATATCTATACGACTCTTCAGTAAATTCTTCTATTAACATTTGTGTCGTTGTGCACGTTGCTATAGAATTGGCAATAGTGGGTTGTAGTAGTCGTATTTCTTTGATACCGCGAATATGGCCAAATGAATTCACTATTCCTTGTTGAAAATTTAATGTATTCGAATAATTCCATCTCATTTTATAGTCACCGCCTATAAATGGTCCTGTACTTAGATCACGATATCGATTATACAATATTATATATGCTTTCTTATATCGATACTCTGGAACAATAGAACTATAAAGCTGTTCTAAATCCGTCTCTCCAAAAATACTCTGTATGTCTATATCACGTTTTTCTTTATTGAAAACAAATGGTAATCGCAGTGTGTTATCTATAGGTTTATCTCGATCTATAATCTTAAGTTTATCAATATAATCCGCCGATGAATTATCGCCATTAATTACATAGTATGATTTCAACGGATCTTCTGGAAAATGCACATATATATTTTTAATTGACTTGTTGATGATACGACGTAGGTATGCCGCATAATTCTCTTTTGCATAATTAAACTCCTCGGATATGATAGTATTCTTTACTGCATTAATAACTCTCTCGTCTATGTAAATATCTGGATTACTTGCCAATGCCTCGATAACAAATTCGAATGTTTTGCGGCTCATTTGTGTTAATGCCTATATAAATCAAAAAATAAATACTTTCAACAGCAAAAGAATATAAAAAGGAATGCCGAAGAATAATGTATTCTATTGTCTTTCTCTAAGTTTTCCTAGATCTCGAAATTTTTTGTCTTGATAGAATTCAATAATATTCTTTATTCTTGAAATGGAGCTTGCTGTTATGTTAAAGAACTAAAAAAAATATACATCTACAGTATTAGTTTCTCTATGGTTTATCGAAGACATGATGGATAGAAATTTATGAAACAGGAGAGACTCTAAATAATCAAAGCATTAATATTTATTAGATTCAACCGTATATCATATTAAAGACTCTTTATCAATTGATTTAAGTAGTTAAACAACTTGATAAGGTAGATACCAAGCAAGCAGCCTCACTTTATATATCGAGGGCGGTCAGACTCTGAAATCTGTGAGTTATAAATAAGACACCGGAAGTCTCTTCTCAAAGTCCACAGTAGTCACTTGACTACCGCATTTAAAGCCATCAGGGCACCCGCGAGTACTCTGATATAGTATCGGACACACTCCATTAATCGCTGTGTTTATATTACATGGTTGATGATCGTACCCTAACGCATGCATAAACTCATGTCGTATAACATAGTTTCTATATTGCTCGAGAGATAATCTACTTTCAGAAACTCCATCTTTCCAATTAATTGCATCGATATAAATTTCTGGCTTTCGCGTTTTACTTTGAACGGTAACAGAAAATCTTATTTCTTTTCCAGATGGATAGTATTCTTTTTTAGTATGCCATTTTTCCATCTCATTTCTATCTGCTAAGTTGATAACTATATCCGCACTAGCCTCATCTGCAGATTCTTCTACTCTATAATGCCGCCAATTTGTACTATTTATAATCTGTTTAACAGATGATACAAAGTCATAATCTATAGGTGATGACCGAACATAATATCGAACTAAACGTGGGGATTCCATGCTATATGCTACTAGAATTATGGCGATGATAATTATTAAAAACAATCCAATATTTGTAAATATATCTTTCATACTCGAGAAAATATCCATTTTGTATATTTTTGAAAATTGATTTTTTATTTAGAAAAAAAGATAACTAATATATACTCCACAGCGCGCCTATCGAAGATGTCAATGCAAATTTTTGTCAAAACTCTTACCGGTAAGACTATTACTTTAGATACTGATCCTGCCGATACTATCGAGACAATCAAGCAAAAAATTCAAGACAAAGAAGGTATTCCTCCGGACCAGCAGCGCCTAATTTTCGCCGGTAAACAATTAGAAGACGGTCGTACTCTAGCTGACTACAATATTCAAAAAGAATCAACTCTACATCTAGTCTTAAGACTTTAAGTTATTGATTAAACAATAATAGAATAATTTATATAGTATCTGTCGTCAATGTATTTAATTCAATACTATTTAGAGAGTCTCATATTCTTCTTAAAATAACCTTATTTATTTTTTCTCCTAAATTTAACTTAAATATATAATATATAATTATCCGGGAATATATACAGATGGATCACGACAATAAATGTAACCAATATACTCATCAGTTGGCAAAAGAGCCTGCCGTTACTAGTCCAATTGATCAAAAAAATCTTCTAACTGAACAAGAAAATCCTCTGGCTGATTTTCAAAAAGTACTTGAGCATAAAGCAAAAGGTATTCTTAAAAAAGGCGATATGTATGCTTCATATCATGTGACACAGTTATGTACACAAAATAATCCTATTTTGCAGGATACTTATGTTGTTCGAGCAGGCGGATATATATCGTGCGAGGATACTTTAAATAAATTACGCATAGCTACATCTAGCCTCGCTCAAGATATTATTTCTACATACGAATTAATTAAACAAATTATTCCGGGTGATTTCGAAGTAATTCAAAATTGAAAATAATATACATAGTATTAAAAGATGGCTAGTATAAATTATAAAAATAAACTTCAAGAATATTGCCAAAAAAATAAACTTCAAATGCCAATATATAATAGTTATTCTAATGGAGTTGAAGTTCTAGAGTGGTCCTCAAAAGTAACTGTATGTGATAAAACATACGAAACAACTAATGTATGGAGATCAAAAAAAGAAGCTGAACAGGCCGTCGCATCTATTGCATATGATGACATCTGTACTAAAGCCACACCAGAAATTATTCCACAACCTTTATTGAACACTCTAACCGATAAAACTAGATATATATTTATTGATTTAGAAAACATTCAACCAAATCTTACCGACATAAGCGTTCCGAAGGAGAATATTAACTGTTTTCTATCAACATATAGTTCTGTTAATGCCGATAAATATAAAAATGTATCCACTATACATACTATTAATTTCTCTGAATCGGATTCAGCCGATTATTTGTTAACTTTTACTGCAGCCGAAATATCTGTTAATGCATCGAAATTTGATGAGTTTATTATCGTATCGCGTGATAGAAAAATGGCAATCTTAGCCTATATTTTACATACAAAAGGATTCGATGTTCTGCACTTTAAACGAGCTGCAGAGTTCGAAGCATATATAAAAAAAATGAATTTTTTGTGTAAAGATATACACAAATGAGTACTCTTGGTGATTATCAGGTTGAAAGTAAGTTTGATATCGACTCGTTGCATCCTACTTATCCATATGCATATGTATGGCTGCTTATGCTCGGCGACTCATATTTACCAGGGGTATTCGTTTCAGTCTATAGTGCAAAAAGGACAAATCCGGCGGCTGATCTAGTCGTTATGGTCACATCTGATGTATCAACAGATGCTCGACAAACATTAAGTATACTAGCCAAAGTTGTAGAAGTGCCATATATTGAGCATGATGTCAAACCTATGAAGACTGAAAGAGGTAGAGAATTATATTCGAAGTGGATGCGATTTTCATTTACAAAATGGAATCTACTTAATCTACATCGATATAAAAAAGTCATATTAATGGATGCTGATACTATTTTTATAGAAAATATCGACAATTTATTTGATTTACCCACACCTGCTGCTCCATTCAATAGTCCATTTATTCGGCCACTAGGTACGATTCCCGACATGATCAAAAATTCACTACAGTCTAAAACCAATGCTCTTGGTCCGGACAAATATATAGTACATGGGTACTCTGTATCTACAAGAGTCATCAATGATCAACTTACAAAAAATGGACTGACGTTTACTGCATCTACCGTTTTAATATCTCCATCTAAAAAATTATTCAATGGGTTTATTGAAATGCTTAATGGTTTAAAGGGACCATTTGGATTCTCTACGTGTTATAGTGCGATGGATGAACAAGCTCTTGCGTATTATATGTCCAAAATTTTAAAAAAGAAATGGACTAATATTCATCAAAGATATAATTTAATTGGATGGAAAGAGAGATTTCTTAGTCCGAGAGATTATCCTCGAGTTATCCATTATATATCTGAAAAACCCTGGAATGCCACATATAATAAATGGGAAGATATGGTATGTTGGTGGAAAATGGCGGCTGAAGGTTTAGAGGTTTTGAATATTTCACCCGAGACAATTAAGCTCGACCCTAGTGAAATTGATTCTGTCAAGAGTATCAAAGATAAGTACTTATTAAAATTCGGTAAAGATTTGTGGTCTGCTGCTAATAAATAGCAAGAATAAAAAATTGAATTTTATTTTTTGATACAACTCTATAATGTATGCTACTCCATCTAACACTACTTCAGAAGTATCAGTTGTTACTGCCGCAACTACTAACTCAACTATTAATTCAGATGCTCTACATGTAGTGATGGTTCTCGATGCAAGTGGTAGTATGGAATCAATTGCCGATAATATCATCGAAGCAGTAAATACTTTTATTAATAAACAGAAAGAAATTAAAGAAGACGATATGGTATTTACTCTAGTAAGTTTTAATAGTAATGTTAGAACCCCTGTAAAAAAAATTAAAATTAGTGACATGTTTGTTATCACATCCAAACATTATAAGCCTGATGGAGGAACTGCTCTATACGATGCCATTGGAGAAACAATTGTCAATTATAAAGACGACAAAAAAGTGTGTATGGTTATCGTAACCGATGGTGAAGAAAATAGTAGTTCGTATTATAATCTGGAAGAAGTCAAATCTATGATCGAAGCTAAAAAAGAAGAAGGGTGGAAGTTTATCTATCTTAGCTCTGATTTATCTGTCGCCAAACAAGGCAATAATATCAGCCTTAATAGTGCCGCATATGGACAAAAAAATGTATCTTCTAATAATATATATAGTGCAGAGCTCTCATCGGCTATTGTAGAAGAGTGTTATACAGCTGTAGAATATATTCGTAAAACCGGCGAGATGTACGGCATGGGTTCAGATTAATATCGATAGTCATGTAAATAGGTTAGACGACTATCGTCTATAAAACATGAAATAATATTCCGACCCAACTATTGTCTTATCAGGGCCTCTATTTTTTTAGCCTGTAAGTTTTTACAGCAGGGACATGTATATTGATATTAAAATTGAAATTTATATATATTAATATCTCACAATGGATCAGTCTACTAAATTAAATATGTCTACTGAACTAAATATGTCTACTGAAATGAAAACCATGTATACACAAGCCGCCAAAGAATTCTGGACTCAAGTATCGATCGAGTGGCCGACATACCTTTATCCCGGACTTCGAGACGGTAATGGAAAAGTACTTGAGGTATTAAATGCATATCTTCCCGAGGTATTTAAACAAAATATTGCTATAGAAGCCACATTCGGAGAAATTAATAGACAGCATATCGACCCATTTCGTGAACATGTCGAATTATACATTTCGCCCCGAGATCTGAAGAAAAACATTCCTATTATGCAAATTCTATATGATACCAGACCTGAGTTACATAAGGGAATTATAACACGATATCGTGCATATCATCCTTCTGATCCTTTTATCGAGTCATTAAATTATGACACACTAACAGTCAAATATGATGATATTGGATGTCAGTATTCTATAGGGTATGACGAGAATAAAAAGCCCGTAATGAATATTGTTATTCTTATCAAACAACCGATAGCCAAACAAATACTCCATCAGAAAAAGGTTACATTTGCAACTAATCCTCCGAGTTCAAGACTAGTATGGCTCCCTAATGAATGTAATGCTATCAGTGTCCTACTTTCAAATATTCTAGGCGAGTATAATTTATTGCACCATGTCGGCTATATAGAGTTCTTACCAGATGATTCGGATGAGATTAGCAATGGATCGGTATTTACCGAATTACATGATCTACGTAAAAACATCGAGTTTATACTTAAAAGACGGCAATCAGTATATTGTAATTATTGCAATCACCATGAACTTCAATCCCATTTAATGATTTGTTCCGGTTGTCATCGAACACGATATTGTTCTCGTGAGTGTCAACGAGCCGATTGGCTAAATCATAAAAAAGTATGTTAGTTTTTAAAAAAAGAAAGCATGTCGGAAACACGACCTCATAATAATTCCCTTCTCATTAACAATTAATTATTTATTTTTATTTTTTTCAGATAATTTATATAGTTAGTACAGAAGATGCCTGAAGGAGGAAGTAAACGTAAAAAACCTTCGCGCTCTAGATCTAAATCGCAATCTCGTAGATCCGTCGATGGCGGCGGTAAAAAATCATCTCGTTCTAAGTCGCACAGCAAACGCTCTCGTAGCCACTCGCGTTCTAAAGGGCGTAAGTAAAATTAATATAGCAATTTCTTCTTTAGAAAATTTCGAATATTATGATAATCTCAATTTTAAACAGTACTTTTTAAAGTTCTGAATAAGATATAACATTGTTCATTCTATTCCACTAAAAAATGTATAGTATATATAACAATCGTATCTTTTATTTTTTTGACCTTTTCGAAAATAACTTCCATCACTATATCGAATGAATTACAAATAGCTTTTTTTTCTTTTCTCGGTAATTTTGCACTCATTCTATATAAAATATACGTAATATATAGATATATAATGTCATTCCTGCAAAATATCCCATCTAGCGAAAAGAGTTCTGTACAAGTGGCAGTTCGAGTAAGGCCAAAAAATGCACAAGAGGCATCGAGTTCAATCGTGGTTCAGAGTGCTGGTCAAACAGTAAAAATTACTAATCCGGAAAATAAAAAGGTAAAATCATTTAATTATGACTATGTCTATGATGTCGATTCAACCCAAGAGCAGATATATAATGATATAGGTAAACAAATTATCGATATTGCGTATAAAGGCTATAACGCATGCGTGTTTGCATATGGGCAAACTGGGTGTTTTGCAAAAGGCACAGATATACTAATGAATGATCGTACAAGGGCTGCAGTCGAAAACATTAAAATTGGAGACAAAGTATGTGGCGACGATTCTACGCCGCGAACAGTACTTAAGTTATTTGAAGGGGTGCAGAGTATGTATACTATCGTACCGAATAATAAATATCTTCGAGAATACACGGTAAATGAGGATCATATTCTAGTACTTCGTAATTTATATTGCAACACTATAAATGAAATATCAGTGGGGGTCCTCTTATACATGCTTCAATACTATCCTGACATATTAAAATATTTTGAAGCACTGATTACAGAAGTCGAATTTCCAGAACAACTAACATCTGTCGACCCATATATCGCCGGTCAGCAGTATAATCCACGAGATCCTGTTCCTGATGAGTATTTGAACAATTCGCTCGCGATACGGCGCAAGTTTTTAAGGGGCGTTGATATGACTAACATAGATGAAAAATCTATCTCGCCGTCGTTTATATCACTGTTGCATTCGGTTGGAATTATCTCTCCCGAAGAAATGACTAGTAAATCATTAACTGAATCCCTTGATGCCTCAGACTTTCCGAATTATGTAGGATATAAATTTGATATACGACCTGAAGGATATGGTCAATATTATGGATTTATGTTAGATGGCAATCATCGATTCATAGGGGCGGGATATAATGTCTTACGCAACTCGGGTAAATCGCATACTATGACAGGTAATGAAGCATCACCGGGGTTAATTCCTAGAATATGTCAGGCGTTATTTGCTGCGCAGTCCAACCATAACGGGCTACCAAAAGGTAATTGTCACATTACATATAAAACAGAATTTAGTTATCTCGAAATCTATTCCGAAAAAGTCAGAGATCTTATGCGTAAAGACGTACATACATTAGATGTCCGAGAGCATCCAGAATATGGCCCGTATGTCGATGGCCTTTCTCAGATTTTAGTCGAAGACGATGCTACTATTCTTCATCTTATAGATCAGGGAAATAAACAACGTGCCATCGCAAGTACCGCGATGAATTCTCAGAGTAGTCGTTCTCATGCTATACTCACTTTATATTTTACTCAAATAATTGACGATCCTATTATCGGTAAATCTAAAGAAATAGTAAGTCGAATCAATCTAGTAGATTTAGCAGGAAGTGAACGCGTTAAAGCAAGCGGCGTAACCGGTACAAATTTCAATGAAATGATTAATATCAACTTATCACTGACTACATTAGGAATAATTATAGCTAAACTCGTAGAGAAATCTAATCCTGGTACTTCGTTGTCATCAACTACTTCATCAATTTCGAATAAGAAGATAAGTAAGCCACTTAAGATAACTCCACGATCTTCCCCACGTGTTACGCCACATACTTCACCTCCTAGCTCTCCTCGTAATAATAAAACGGCCATACATATTCCGTTTCGAGATAGTAAATTAACGCATATTTTAAAAGAGAGTCTAGGAGGAAATAGCAAAACATATATGATAGCTACAATTTCACCAGTAGCATCGAATTTCTTCGATTCGATGAGTACTTTAAGATATGCTGATAACGCTAAGCAAATAATCAATACTGTACGCGTTAATGAAGACACCAATGATAAAATTATAAGGGTGTTAAAGAATGAAATAGCGCATCTTAAAGAACAACTGCGAAATCGTAATGCTTCTGTTGACAATGATAAACTACGTCAAGAAATTGCAGAACGTGAAGAACTAATCAAAGAAAAAGATAAAACATGGGCACAAAAACTAGAAGATAGTACTAAATTGGTCAAAGAGAGATTTGAAAAAGAATTGTCCACATATAAACAAAAAATAGATGCTGAATACAAACAGCTAGTTAATGATGAAATAAATAAGACGCGTAATGAATACGAAAAAAAACAATTACTATTCGAGAAAGGCACGATAGTTGCTACGTTTGAAGAACTCGAAGAAAAATACGAAAAAAAAATAGAGAGTATACGACGTTCATACGAAGAGCAATTTAGAGATCGAAATACACAAGCTATACAAGAAAACGAGCGGCTTAAACAAGATAATATACAATTAAAAGAACAAATCACACAGAATGAAGCTCAGATTTCAGACTCTGAATGTAAACGGGCTCTTTTAAGTAAACAGGTCCAACAATTGCACTCTCGTATTCATATACTTGAACAAGCAAAAAAAGTTACAGACAACGAGGATTTACAGACTACTCAATCGACACTACTAAAAGACATCGAATCATTAACTCACCAAAAACATCTTCTAGAAGAAGAAATCCGCGTTCATAAAAACACATTAGAACTACTTCGATTCGAGATCGATGAAATTCAAAACCAGTTAAAAAAATAGAGGAAAATCTTTCTCTATTTCTACCTCCTCCCCCCCCCCCCTTATTCATATTTTTTTTGCAACTATTTATACCTATACTGCGCTGGTCAATTTAAGTACTCTAGGGTAAACTTCGCCCCAACGATAGAATTTAAACACGAAATTCATACCAGTTTTCTCGACATCAATGAGTACTTTTTTATTTTTATAATCGTTTATATTTGTCGGAGCTTGGTTATTATCAATTAACTGCACACCATTAAACGATTCGATAAATTTGCCATCTGTATTAAAACTACGTATAACAGTGGGAATAGGTTCATATCGGTCCCATACACCTATTAAATGGTCAACAAACGAACTTAGTTCGCTTTCTGAATTAAAAGTTATCTCGATATTTAGCCCCTGATGTTCGGTAAGAGAATCGATCATAGTTACGGCAGTTAAAGAGGCGCCATGCGAATCATGTATATGTTTTTTAATTTGTGAGACCATCGATAGATCTATGTTCGAAGTAACCTGAACTGAATTAGGTATACCCTCTATTATCTGCTTTATATCTTGCGACATTATTTTATAAATCGAAGATTATATACGAATATAGAAATGTCTTTATACGGTATTATTACTGTAGAAAATAATTTTACATATGAAGGCCAGATAGTTAATCGAATGGCACATGGTCATGGTACATATCATTATAACAATGGAGACTGGTATACAGGATCTTGTAAATTTGGTCTAGCTGATGGATTTGGAACGTACAAATACGGCGCAGGAAAAGGAGTTTACACAGGATACTTTTCATGTGGTAAGCATCATGGGATAGGAACATTTGAAGACAATTATAACATATATAAGGGGTCGTGGAGGAATGATCATAAACACGGAATGTTTTATCGAACACATAAACCATCATGTACTACTTATCATCAGAAATGGCTGCGTAATAGACTAGTAAGCAATGTACCCGTGCAATATATTCGACCTGAAGTACTAAGAACTACAAAAAATAATCCAAAAAAATCGGTCAAAAAAATGCAGGCTCTTTATAAAGGCGGTGATAGGAAATGTGTTATGTGTTTAGATAAATGTGTAAATGCTACAAATACAGGATGTGGGCATGTAGTAGCATGTTATGAATGCTTAAATCAATGCGATCGCTGTCCGATATGTCGAGCTTATAAAAAAGAAATAATTAGGTTATTTGTAAATTAGATTTTATGTATAATAAAAATAAGTGTACAGAACTAATACTTAAATATATCGAAGATTATTTCGGCGTATACTATGTATACCCTATATCAACCAGGCATACCATTCTCGGCAAAAAAGACAATAATTTTTTTGTCATAGTCCATATTCAATTGCAAAATGCTATCATTAAAATAGATAAATGTCTCGATATATAAGCGTTTGGTCATGACCAAGACAAATTCTATAAATACGGAATACAAATTGGCGAAATGGAAAGTGATGTTTTTTCATGGAACTGAAGAAGTATATACTGCTGTCATATCAAAAAAAAATATAACATATTAAAATAAATTGTATTATTAATTCTCATCAATTAACCTCATAATATCATCGAGATCTATTTCGTCATCTTCTAATTTGACAGCCGGGGGTGGTTTTTTAACTACCTTCTTAATTACATATTTTACTTTTTTTGTAGTGGGTCCCTTAACAGGTTTGACTGTTGAATTAACTGGTTCGACTACTGAATTAACTGGTTCGACTGTTGAATTAGCTTGCTCGACTCTAGAGTTAACTTGTTCAACTACAGAGTTAACCTGTTCGACTACTGAATTAACTGGTTCGACTACTGAATTAACTGGTTCGACTGTTGAATCGACTACTGAATTAACTGGTTCGACCGTTGAATTAGCTTGCTCAACTACTGAATTAACTGGTTCGACTACTGAATTAGTTTGCTCAACTACTGAATTAACTGGTTCGACTACTGAATTAGTTTGCTCAACTACTGAATTAACTGGTTCGACTGTTGAATCGACTACTGAATTAACTGGTTCGACTGTTGAATAGACTACTGAATTAACTGGTTCGACTGTTGAATTAGCTTGCTCAACTACTGAATTAACTGGTTCGACTGTTGAATCGACTACAGGGTTAACTGAATTAACTGAATTAACAGGTTCGACTGTTGAATCGACTACAGGGTTAACTGAATTAACTGAATTAACAGGTTCGACTGTTGAATCGACTACAGGGTTAACATGTTCGACTCCAGAGTTAACCGGTTCAACTACAGAGTCGGCTTCCGGTTCAATAACTTTTTTGACTTTTTTAATTGTTCGCTTGACTATTTTTTTGGGTAGTTTAATTACCTCAACAGGTTTCGGCTGCTCAGGGTCAATCAGATCATGGTTTAATTGGTTAAGTAGAGGTACTTCATTATTTAAATTAAATGAGGCTTTCTTATTAGAGGCGACGGACTCATATATATCGTTTAATAATTTTGTATGAGTAGATTGTAAAGCTATAATATTTTTGATCTGCGATTGAATATCTTCAATAGATTTATATAACGATTCGACCAGTTGTATTTTATTCTCTACTGAGCATACATGTTTATTTACATTATTAATAGTACTATTAATTAAAGAAAGACGCGATTCAACACCTTGAGAAGATCGGATGTCAAATTTATTAGCTAATGGAATGGAAAGAGTCTCATCCATACCTTTAGAGTATCTACGAGAATCAGACATTTATAGTATATTAACTATTCCTTTTTTAGATGAAATTAATGCACTCAATCCCACACGATTTTAATAAGTCAATTGCATCATTGCCGTGTTTATATTTATATTTGTAATATACTTTTTTAATACCATATGAGATAATTTGCTTAGCGCATTGATCGCACGGTGAATATAGAGAATACATATGACATCCATGTGCATCTTTTTCTGTAATTTGTCGGAATGCATTGGCTTCTGCGTGAACTTCTCTCGCTTTCGACCATTCGCGATGCAAGTGTTTAAATTCATTAGTCTGTACCCATTCATCTAACGATATCTCAATGTTCATTTCTTTATGTTTATTCCGCCAATAAGTTACGCACTCGTCACAACCGCTAAATGTACCATTATATCCAAGTGCGACCACCTGTGTACCTCGGACTATGACAGTCGCAGTTTTAATTTTAAGACAAACCGATCGTTTTGCTATTAGTTCGGCCATTTCTATAAATATACTTTCCCATGATGGGCGAACCACAATGCCGTCCATGATAATATATACTTATAATTCACTTTTTATCTTACATTATAAATTATTTTACAAAGAACTATATAGAGATGACTTCTACGGTTATAGGAATTATAATAGTTATAATTATATATGTAATAGTTTTATTTACGCTACGCCGTGTAGAGTCGAATTTACTATCTGGCTTCTGGATTGCAAGTGCAGATTTTTGTGTTAAGGCACAACTAAGTTTACTAATGATACAGATCGGTGAACCGACATGGAATGGTCGTCCTGGATACGTACTAATGGTGCGAGAAGATAATAATATACTCATTTCTTCTCCTGTCGACCTATCGTTTAGTAGTATGTACTCTATTAAACCATGGATGCCTGATTGTATAGAATGTGAAGTCTCTATAGACTGGATAGATATTGAGCCACCCGAAGGGTTCCCATCTAAACAAAAAGTATATTACTATCCAAAAAACGGGAAATTAGTGTTTTATGATAAGGATACGATCTATGCAGTATTATATAAAGACAATTGTATTTCTTCAAATGTAACGGCCGAATCGATTAATAAGGACTATCAAGAAACTGAATACGAAGACATCTAGAATTTTGCTCAAAAAAAAATTTGCATATCTTTCAGACTAGATATATGTTAATTTCTTTTTTCCTTTAATGATTTGTAGAGATTTATGCGCGAGACAAACGTGTGAGTTATGTATGTCGCGCAACCGTTCAAATGTAAAATTTCCGTCATCATTACTATAATATATCTTACGTATTCCAAGATTCCGCATCGTCTGTATACAATGATGACATGGCTTTGACATAGTAAACTTGTCACTATTCCATCGAACAACGATCACAGATATCTTAGTAAGTAGTCGCGTCATTGTTTTATCTGCCTGATAACCCCTATAAAATACTATATCCTTTTTTTCCTATGTTAGGGAAACCGCGCGACGCGAGAAACTTCTTTACGGCCGCAATTTCGGCATGATAAGTTTTAGCACCAATAATAGAATTGAATCCCCATGCCACAGGAGCCCCACCATACATGACTACAGCCCCGTGTCGATGATTGATCTCACTACGATTAGCAGTATCCGCCAACTTAGACAACAATCTGCGAATATTGTTTGATATCGACATCTTATTATAATAAGAATAAAAAATCAAAATTTTAAACAAAAAAAATCAAAAATTGTCTCAAAAACCGATTATCATTCTATTGGAATAATATATGTCCCAAGTTACCTGTAGTTTATCCAATATTCGAATACATAAGTGACCCATTTTCGAAGTACTCGATGAGAGTTTTTTGTCGATATATTAGGAAAAACCTCTGATCGATAAAAGGTTCTTGTGCCATTTTATAGTTGAAATTAATTTTGAAAAATAGTATATCTCTATATTAAATAATGGGTATTAAATCATTTAGCAAATGTTTTACACCGGTTAGAATTGTAAAAATCCGAGATATGACAGGACAGACAATTGCTATAGATGCTATGACTGAAATTTATCGGGCTGCTCTAGGTGCGGCTTCTGTAAATACTTTGACTGATCAAGCTGGTAACCCGACCCTACATATTAATGTTATTCTTGCAAATATATTTGAATTCCATCGTCAGGGTGTTAATCAAATATGGGTATTTGATTACAATGGTATTCATAATACTAATAAATTGGAAGAACTCGAAAAAAGAAAAAAGAGGCGGATGGATGCACGAAAAAAGCTCGATGATATGTTGCTTGAAGAAACTAAAGAAAAATTATTTAGCGATAATGAAGACGAAACGTCTGAACAGACTGAATCTACTAAACAACCTGACCAGGGATCAGACTTGACTAAATTAATAAGTAAAGACTCATTGCAAAAAAGATTATTTACTGTATCTGAAGAGATGATAAATGATATTAAACTGATTCTCAATGCGTTGAACATTCGATATGTCGAAGCACCTAGAGCGTTTGAAGGAGAAGCTATTGCTGCATATCTGACTACAAACGGCACTGCAACAGCCGTATATTCTGGAGATGTAGATCCAATTCCATTCGGAGCTAATATATTATATAAAAAAAACTCATTCGATAAAAAGATTTATGAGTACACTCGAACTAATATTTTAGAGCAACTTACTGAGGCAGGTATTGAAGATGCAGATACAGATACCTTATTAAAGGTATGCGTGGCACTTGGATCAGATTTTGCAGAGAAGACTAATGGAATCGGACCAAAAACTGTTTTGAAGAAACTCGATAGTATTGAACTATCAGAAAAACAAAAATCGGCCATCGAACATTTTAAGAAGCGGCCTTCACCTAATGAAATAGTAATCCAGAATGCAGATAAAACAGCATTTCATGACTGCAAGTATCGGCTATTATTAGATTGGCTATGTGAAGAAAAGAATTTCTCTAAAACACGCATGATCAATCTATTTTATTCAGTGATTCCGGATATGGAGCTTTCTGATGAAGAACGAGGAGCGTTAAAAAAGCCTAAAAAAGTCACTAAACCAAACCTTAAAAAGGGTTTAAAGCAAGTTACTAAAAAACCAATTACTAAAAAAGGAGTTTCGCCTAAATCATCAACTACTAAATCATAAAGACTCAAAAAATATCATCATTTTAAAAAAGCATGACAAGAGTATGAAATTACTCAACGAAAATATTTATAAGACTTTTTTTTCAAAAAATCTCTTAAACTAAATATGTATTTTTAATACTTATAAATTATGGATCGAAATAGTATCCAATATCGAACGACTACATCCATTAAATTTCGCATTGAAGAAGATTACGATTGTAATCAATGTGGTAATAATATTCACCTAGATTACAGTATCGATGTAGGGGTAGGTGTATGTAAAAATTGCGATTACCATGTGTATTCGAGGCACACTAAATATATTCCATTTGAAAAAATAAATAAACTGAATCTCTCGTTTCGAAATGGAAAAACTATAGAATATATGGATTATCGTACTGTTATTATATATAAATTCGATGAGGCTGACTATTATGGAGTATTAATATCTGTATTTAATCACATAGAAAATTATTCATTAGATTTTATAGTATATATATTCAACAAAGAAGATGAACGTAATAGTTTTTATAATAATCCAATATCGTATTAAATGTATTCACATATCTCTACTCGATAATTTTTTTCATCTTTAATTACCTTGAATGGACGACAGCATCCTATAACTTTTCCGCTAGTTGCTAAAGCATCACATACTTCTTTACTACCGTGTGGGTCTATTTGGTCTGTTAATTTTATTATCTCGCCTTCTTTGACAAAATAATAGCCGTGTCTAAATATTCCACATGCTACATCATTAATAGCCACGGTTATTCCGCCGTTACAATGAGGACATTCAAATGTTAAAATATCACCTTCTACTACGCACTCAGTCATCTATATAATGTGAATTAAATATTTGTAACAAATTCATTAGGTAAATCAATTGCCACATTTCCAACTTCTCGACATTTATATAATTTAAATCCGAATTTTACAAATGCGATAAGAAAGTTAATGGTAGAATCTATACTGTAAGATATATATTCGTCCATATCAATAAACTGATTTACAGATTTAGTATAGTCTGCAACATCGGCAATATCTAGATTATGTACTGTGACTACTCCTTTATAATATGTCTCAGGCGGTCGAAATAGATTTCGAGATTCTGTCGGAAAATAATTATAGAATTCTATAATACTATTATTCTTGATCGCGAATACTATACCATAAAATGCTTCAGTAGGTAATGACTGTTCAGATATATTTTTTAATAACAACTCCTCCCTTCGAGGAGTATATATTCCTCCGACTATATCAGTTATTTTAATCTCAACTAATTTACGATCGATAACAAATGCTTTAGCATTCCGCGAAATCTTATTTTTCCGATTTATTTCAGCGGTGAGCCTTTGACGAAACTCACTTCCTTCTACTCGGACATCTACTTTTTGCATTTTATCTAATTTATATCTTTACCTTTATAAAAAAAATAAAAAACTGGAACTCTCTACTAAGCCACAAGTCTATTTCCTTGACTATTTCCTTGACTATTGTCTTGTCTATTTTGAGCTGCCTCGAATGCTTTCATAGCAATTCGACATGTGTTAATGTATTTTCGATATATTCTGATAGCTGGAATACGGGTTGATGCAGGGCCATGTAGTACAATGTATGCAATGTCGGCTATATTTATTGGGTTGATTTTATAGAATAATTCAAAATCATCGAGTTTTTCAATATCATGGACATTTCTAGTTTGTATATAACAAAAATTATCCCAGAGTTTTTCTTCATGTAGATGTATGGATTTTACAACATAGTGTGCTACTTCAGACAATTCGTATATGGTCATATCGAGTACATCTGACCAGCCTAAGTTAGACATCACTACAACATTTTTTTGTAATTGATTAGAATATTCCCTTAAATATTTATACACTGTTTTCGAAAGGATGTTATAAGTTTCAATCTTTGGATCGACCTGCATTTACGATACAATTTGATAGAACAAGTCTCCCGTTACTAAGCGGATCTAACACAACCCCTCGATAGATACCTTGACTAATTTTTTCAATTTTCAATTTATAAAGTAATTTCGTAGATAGGTCGGGTATACGAGTTAAGTCACCTTCTATTTTTAAAGTCATCGTATCAATTGGTGTACACATGTACCCTAAACTTTTCGATAAAAACTTAATTTGTTCAAATAAGATATTATTATCTACATACAATATATGACCGGGTTTTCGAACTTGGTCGGCAAGAATTTTACGTGAAGATACAGGGCGTTTATTGGTAGAACGAGTAGCACTATGACTTCTTCCTTGGCTGTTACTGCGAACTGAAAGTCCTCTTGAACTAGTTGATTGACGTCCTCGAGGCAGTATAATCTTGCTTGTATGTGCTAATATAGAAGTGCGCGTAGTTGTATTACGAGCCGCTTTAGACTTCGCTTCTACTTCGAAAGGCTTATTTTTGAGCATTTCGGCAAGTCCTCTTAATAATTTATGACGCACTACGCGCGTGTTATACAGGTATTCGTCTGGAATATAAATATGATTAATGATATAATTCAACTCATCTTGATCTATGGCCGAAAGATCAAACATTTCCATTGAAACCCCTTTAATGCGATTCTCAATTTTATCCAGTTTATTCGACAGGTATTTTTTAACGATGTCTTCTTTTTTTGCCGCTCCGTTATTTACTACACTGCCGAGTAACATACCTATAAGATGGGGATCGTTCTTAACACTCTGCTCTTCATATTCAATAGGCACTGAATACAGATTATACCTAGCAATATCTACAATATCTTCTACGCGACATTCGATAATCTTACCTTGTTGTTCGTCATATAATGGCAGTATGTATTTCGCACTACATATAAACTGATCATCGCCATGTCCAATAGAGTACAAAACGTCTTCTCCGGTAATCGTATTCATTACTATATGTGGATTGTTATCATCGCCAATAATTATATCACCTTTTTTTAGAGACGCCACAGTTTTCATCCCTCCGAAAAACATCAGAATGTTCGAATCCGGATGTAGCCCGTTGTTCATCTTATATAATATCCCTATTCTCTTATTTTATAAAAAAAATTGATTTTTTTCTTATTTATTATATAGCGTCATGGCGAGTAGATATGCGCATCTTATTTTAAATGATGATGATGATGATCCAGATGATGGCGGTTTTTATTGAACTTTTAGCTTATTGTTCTAAAACATATATTCTAGCCCGGAAACAATAGGATTTATTATACCCAAAACTAGACCAGCAGATAATGCCCCTTCTAATCCATTGAACAAAAAACCCATTAAACAACCGCGTAAAGCTCCCGATGCGGCTGATTTAATCATCCCGCGCAATTTAGGGGGGCTTTTGTTTTTTTTCTCTAATTCATTTGATATAGCAATTTGTAATTCGCGTCGAGTAACTACGCCGTCTTTATTCAAATCAAGGGCATTAAAGTCGTCAAGTTTGCTATCGTAATTATATACACTGATTAGGATAAATAGCAATATGATAATTAATAGTACCAGTATGCCAGTCGAGATATTATCAAATCTATACATTTATATTTATATTTATATATTTCATATAATATATATGGAATGTGTGATACAGCAAAACAAAATGCCGAAAGGGTAACTTTCCAAGAACCTAACGCTTTTTTCTGGAACTTTCCTGGTTGCCAGGGAACTAAAACTATGTCGCTTCCTCCCGGTGATTATGTAAGTTTATATGAATGGCGTAACGATCCTACGAAGATTGGACTGAATGATATTGATGGTTTATGGGTACCTCCAAATATGACTGTACAATTGTTCAATGAGTGGAATTATCAAGGTGCTAATGCAACATTCGAACCTGGATTACATGCTGATTTAAATAATCCTAATCGAGGAATTGGACGAAATATGGCGGATAGTATTAAGATTCATCGAACTCGACCGTGGCGAGATTTTTTGGTTGACTGCTGCCGAGGGCGGAATGATATAGCCGGTGTAAATCCAACTTCATGCGGTAAATTTTGGGGAAATACGACCGATGGATCTTGTAATGCCGTTATGGATCAATACTGTACGGAGTATCCTAATGATATAGCTTGTTCCTGTTACAGTGTCCCCATTCTTGATACTGATCCTGAAGATATCAAACGCGCTAAAGTTCGCCCAGATTGTTGGTCGCAAAAATGTGCGACTGCCGGATATATTCCTACAAATTTACGTGGAAGACCTTGTCCCGATATAAAAATTTGCAAACAAAATATTGACTTGCTTGGCTCTAACAACATGACTACTAGTAGCCAATTTATTCAAGACTGTTCTGACAGATCTACAAATATAACTTCGTCTGCACCTGTTACATCTAATCTACCTACATCAAATCAACCGGGTTATACACCTAAGTATCCTCCACCTCCCGAAGAACCATTTTTCAAAAAAAATCTTATATATATACTTTTAATAGTAATTGCTATAATAGTACTAGGAGGTTTGTATTATATGTTTTCATCACCTGCTATTAAAGGCGGAGGTGAATTTGATGATATAATTTATGATTAATATGAACAGTACTAAGAATTATCGATGTTATTAATGACGGATTTTCCAATCTCTCCAAATTAATTCACGAATTATACAAAATAAAAATACATCGAACAAATTAAGAGATAACTCTTGATTAATAAAATCATACAAAGTTCTGATCAATTTTATTAAAATTTGAATATAAGATCCACTACTAATGAGGTATGAGCGAATTACTTGACAATCCAACTAATGAGCTAACTAATGAACCAACTAAAATCAACAAATTAATCCTAAATCCGTCTCAACAGAAAGCAGTTAATGCCCTAAAAAAGTTTATTGCCTCAAATAATAATAAATTTTTATTGCTTGGTCCCGGAGGTTCGGGAAAAACTACTTGTATAGTTAATGCACTCGATGGAAATAACGAATATAAAATTGCATTTTGTGCATTTACAAATAAAGCTACGCAAGTATTAAAAAATACAGCCGAAAGATTTGGGCTAAAATTTCAAGCTGATTTCATGACTATTCATAAACTATTAATGCTTGAGCCAAAATATTTCGAAAGAGAGAGTGAAGTATCGTTTAGTTTTGATGTTAATAAGTTAGTCGGCTATTCACAGTATGATATCATTATATTCGACGAATGTTCTGTCATTTCAAAAGAACTTAAAACATATATATATGAGGCCCAGCGATATGCACTGTTTGCGCATCAAAAAGCGAATAAACATATTTTTATCGGTGATTTCTGGCAACTTCCTCCCGTAGGAGAAGAGAAAAGCCTGATTTTTGAGGCATCTATAAAAGAGAAATGGCCAGTTTCAAAACTTGATAAAGTGATGCGGAGCGGTAACGATGTAATATACGAAGTTAATAATTCATTATTAAATTGGATTAGTAAGTTCAAGGCACCTAAAGAACACGCCGACGAATTAGACAACTTTCATAAAAAATTTCCCTATAACTTACTTGCAAAAAATAGTATTGGTGGCAAATATATTAATTCACTCGATATATTCCTCGATGAATATATAGAGTTATGGAAAACTCAACCTAGTATTGTAATATTAACCTATAGTCACAGTAGTTGCAATAAGACAAACTGGGCTATTCAGGACCGAATTGATTTAGAAGCACAGCGACCTATTCCAGAAAATCGAGATGAAATTAAGTTTTATGTCGGTGATAGATGTTGTGTTGATAAGCCAATAGAAGTATGCGAAATTGAAAAACGAACTATAGATAATATTGAATACGTGACATTAGGAAATCCATCTGGCGAATCACTATATAATGGCGAGATATTTGATATCATTATGGCTCAAGATGTTCGTATTATCACTCCTCTAAATAAATTCTCGTATATAACAAAGTATTTTAATGGCCAATTATTAAAAGTGCATCGTATTAACGATCCTACAAAAATATATGACATTTTATATATAGATGATACTGTAATTAATGCAGCTCGAGGGCGAATTCGATCACATGAACGTCGCATGTTTTATCTAAATGTATTCTCGCAATTTATTCGTTACTATCCAAAATTGACTTATGGTTATTGTCTTACAGTATATAAATCACAAGGCAGTGAATGGAATACTGTTCTAATAAATTTAATTAGTATACGTTATTGTACTATTGGATTAACTATTCCAGATCTAAAAAAGAAAACAGCTCTATTTAAAACAGCATACACGGCCATTAGTCGAGCATCTCATAACCTATATTTATTATGGAGATAGTAAAGACTTATTTTTTTTTGAAATTTGATTTTAAATTGTTGTTTATTCAAATTGTCTTATTGAATAAATGTCTTATTCAATAAGAAAACTCGCCGAAATATTTGGCGGTATAATCGCAGCATATGTACAGTCATGCGATGAAGAAAATAGTGATCCAGAGATATTACCAGATTCAGATATGTTGCAAGATTTAATTTATCACTTGAGAAATCATCTGATACTACCTGATCATCTTGTCAAATATTCATGCTCCACTATTTTAGAGGCACCAGATACTGAATTATCACGAATGACAACAGCATGTAAGCACGGTAGCTTAGAATTTATAAAATATATATTAGAAGGAAGGTCTATTAAAATAACCATCAGAAATATGGCCGACCTTTGTATTCGAGGGCATATAACTGCAATAAAGTGGATTATATCACATACTATAATAACACTAGGAGATCTCGAATTATCGGATTTATTTTGCATTGCAGGTAAATGGAATAGAATAGAAGTAGTGCATTATTTATATGATATGTTATTAGAATCGGATTTTAAGTTCGATTGGTTATATGTAAATTATATTACTGAATGCTGGTATAGAAATGGCGCAGTAGATACTGTAAAATGGCTATATCAAGAATTCAAACCGCTTTATAGATCTGAGAATATACAAAAATTAGTAGATTGCGAGTGTGAAGTAGATGAACCAAGGATATTAAAATGGTTAATAGAAGAACATAAAGCAAATTTTACTATCGACCATTTTATACAAAGATGTGTACGTGGACATTTACAGACTGCAAAACTACTTTATAAAAGTTCATATAAGCAATTTAACAGATATCATATAGAGCCGATGTTAAAGGCTGCTAGTATAGAAATGTTACAGTGGTTTATGGATACGTTTCCAGATCATGATAAACTACAAATATTTAACGTTATATGTATGGTAGGACGGACAGATTTAGCTATATATATGAAAGAAAAATACGATATATCGTTTAGTACAGAATTTCTTCATAGTGCTTGTAAAACTGGTAATGTGAAAATCTTTGAATGGATTGTAAACACATGGCGCCCTAGTGATCAAATTATATCAACTGTTTTTAAAGACTCTTTATTATACTGTTGGTCAAAAGTAGAGATATTATATGATCGATATAGTCATATAAGCATAGACGTCTCAAAATTTGATTATATTCAAGTGATCAAAACAGGTTTTTTCTCAAGAGCGTTATGGATGGAGAAAACATTTCCGTCAGTTAATATAGATAAAGACTATAAATCACTATACTATTTACTTAGTGAATGTAGTATTTCTGATGCGCAATGGTATTTTTGCAATCATACTATTGACAACGACACTCGTCAAAAGATATATGATTTAATTAAATATAATTGTATCGAAAATCACTTAAGTGTAATAGCTATGTTAAATAATATAAAGTAGTTCATCCGATTGGGATAAGTGCTTTTTTTTAACTAAGCTAATTATACTTTATTATTATATATTTATAATGGGTACGAGATATATACATTGACAGTCAATCCTAAAAATTAAGCATACGAAGAGGGACATCTTGTTACCTTTTAAATTTTGAATTTTAATTTAACATACATAAGATGTCTTCGAAACAGCTAACTATCGCAGACTTGAACAATGCACTTAAGCCATTTAAAGAGCTTTTAGATACTTTATCTACAGATATAGGTAGATGTGCATTCCAAATGACCGAAGTATATGGAATGGTAAACTCTATAGCCTCTCGAATAGATCTGATAGATCAAAAATGTAACGTTGTCGAATTTAAAACTGAGACAAAAAAGTTTACTCGTAAATCAGCTAAAAAACTTGAAGAACCTACCGAATCTGTAGAGCCGATTGAAGAAGACGAAGAACCTAATGAACCTGCTGAATCGAGTAAAAAACCTGCTAAAGCATCGACTAAATCGGTAGTGAAAAAAGTAACTACAAAAAAAAGTAAAACGCATACAGAAAATGAAACAGACGAACCCTTAAATGAACAAGATACTTTGAATTTATCAGAAGAAGATTCTACCGAAAAGTCACCAACGCCTAAAAAAATTATAGTTAAAAAACCGGCGGCTAGAAAAACAACCAAACCTAAACCTCCAACTAAAGAAGTAAAAATTAATAAGATGGAATATTTTTATAAAATGTATGATCAAGACAATACTACATTTGATATATATCTTACTCCTGATGTAAAAGCAAATCTTGCTCGAAAAAATAATTGGGATGAAATCCAAGATGAAAATGTACTTTATACAACACAAAGACAAGCTTACTACAAATATATGATTAAGAACCACGATGACAAGTTAATCGCAATGAAAGAAGAATATCTGCAAAATGCAAATACTCGACCCGTTGAATTAGTTGATCGAGAGGAAGATTAAATTATACGGTATGTATTATGTTCGCGTATATACATTTCTGGAAAATAAGGCAAAAACATTTTACCTTGTATGTTTGAAATTTTTTTACTAATATTATAATCATAATAAGTACCAATATATTCAATAGTATCCGCGTCAAAGTCTCCTCTAAATTTGTCGACTAATTGCCAGATATACTTTATTTTTTTGGTTAGAATATCTTCTGTTAAAAGTCCAAGTTTTTTAATAAGTCGAACAATCCATAGATCTATAAATAAAAATCGAAGCATTACCCATTTAACGCCGATACATATGTCGTCCTTAATATAATATGGAATAACCTCAAATTGTGCGCAATTGAATAAGTCAAGAAATGGTTTTTCTGTTATTCCTTTTTCTGTTTTAATCTGCATATAGTACGTGTACCGATTAATAAGAAAGTCTTTTGGAATATGTAGTTCTTGTTCGCGAACAGTAATAGTTGCTTTTGTTATTTGATTGACGTATTGTAATAACTTTGTTAATAGATCATTATGATCCATCTCGCTTATCAATTGTATTTTTTCTATATTAGCACATAACTCTTTAGAATTATTGATCCAGTCGTATGCCCAGGGTCCGATTAGTACGGTTTTCTTTTGAGTCGGCAACCAATCTTTTACCAAACTAATTTTAATACCTTCGAGTAACTCTTTCTTTTTTTCACGGCAATCATGTCGTAGACCGCCGCCTATAATACCGCTCTCTCTTCGTTTTAATACTTGTGTAAACAATAAATCTTCGAAATCTCTATATGTTTCATAGTCGGGTTGGAAAAATGGATCGTATAGCTTATGATATACATCTATCAACTCTATTTCAGCTGGCATATACAGAATTTTATCTATCTTGATCGGAGTTATAATAGCATTTAATTCAACTGATCGATGTTTTTGCAACAGATAGATTGTAACAATAGCTCGCGTGTCATACTCAATTAAAAATTCTTCTTGTTCTTTAACAGTCTTTAACTTAACTGTAAATTGCATCGGATCGCCCTTAACTAATTGATGTAAAAGATTTGCTATGTTATTAGCGTGCCGAAACGGATTTGCCGTATATATTTTGTACTGTTTATCGTATATTGCTTTAATAGTATCCGATTTACCTACTATTTTTGCCACATCACTTACGATTAGTTCATTCGTTATACAATAATCATCAATCTTATCCCATAGTTTCTTATATCTATCTCGATCCTTTTTAATCTCTTCATATGCCTTTAACTGTATTTTATTAATGAATCCTACTTTCAATATCTTAGAAAACATTTTGTTTATATATATATGTATAAACCCTAATATCGAATTATTCTTGTACTACGTCGGAAGTCTTATTATTAGTTTGTTTCTTATCGTACTTAGATACAACATATTTATGGTTATCATTATCCCAACGAATGTGAACAACATTAAGTAAATCAAAGAATTTAACGATACGCTTACTTTCGGTCCATAGAATAAGAGCAGATACATGGTTATAATAATTAGAAATATATCGGATGAAACCGTTTTTATTACTATGATACATCATACGAACAAGGGCCATCTGAGCACTGAGAGGGGTATCATTTGCAGGAATTGCTTCATTTAATAGTGTCTCAAATCTATCTATAGACTCCTTGGTGACATTCTTATTTTGCACTAAATCGCAGCCAAGGATGAGTTTGTAAGTGTCGTAAAGCTGTTTAGGAAGCGACATCGTAATGTACAAATATATACGCCTTTTATCTTTAACCTAAAAAATCTAGCCTAGAGATTTGAACTTAAAAAATCAAACTCTGAGATAACGTTTTCAGTATAATAATGTAGTACGGTACCTATTTTCTTGTTTATAAAAAATCAAAGTTTACAAATATGTTAAATTTGTTGTTTATACAAGTCAAACATCTGCAACTTTCGACTCTCTGTTAGAGGTAAAATAGGATTCAGTGTATACCAATTTTCTAATACCGGTTCCGCATCTTGACGAAATACTTGAATAGTTTCTCGTGATCTACCTTGTTGACATGCATGTACTCGTTTAATATCATCTTCTATCTTATTAGTCTGACGGTTTGAAATTTCTCGAACGGCTTTACCGATAGTAGACATATACTTTTTATCGAAAGTATTAAACTCAAATAAAGGCATATGCGATTTATTTTCGATACGATTAAACATAGCTTCAATGTAGGGATGATCTATTGATGCTCCTCCGCGAAAGCCTTTGCCTACTAAATATGTCTCGCTATTGGCCTCTCTAGAAGAGTATGGTTTACATATATAGAATTCATCGAAGAAGGATGCAGTAGCATACATGACGGAAATAGTGATTGGTTCGAAGAAGGTATACTGTTTCGTGATAAATGCGCCTCCTTGTCGAAGAGTTAATAGACCTGAGATAATTTGTCCCATATTCGCATGCGATTGAAGAAGTTCTTGATTATTATAGTCGCTACTTACATCAAATCCTAAATCGCTAGTATACAGATGTATTCTATCACCGACTTGTTTTTGAAAGTCTAGTTGGTTGTCACGTATCAGAACATCGCCGTTATTATTTTCATTCATCAACCAGTTATCTGGGTAATTTTTATAGAGTTGATATTTATCTTCAAGCGGTTCGCTATCTTGCTCATTAGCGTTTAGTAGACTTGATCCATACCACTCATATGCTACTCGCCATTCTTTTGTAGTATTAACAAGATGATGGGTGCTTATAAGAAACGACCCTGGAAATGCAGCATTATCAAAGTGCACATAGTTTAATGTAGTCAATGTTTCTGGAAGTATTTTATAATAATTAAGTATCTCATAACATTTAATCCATGCGTTTGAAATATTACAAGTATTTCCAAGCTTTGCTATAATCGCCTTTTCGGTTTTGAATGGATCAAATTCTTTCCAGAAATATGCAAAACTTTTTTTAGCAAAATCATCATCCAATTTAGACTTCGCGGTATTTAACGTAGTTTTTATGTCATCTAGTTGCTTTATTCTGTATTTTTTTGATAAGTTAATCGGTAGTATATCTGTCGACGCGTTTGTAAGTCGATATGAGATCATATTATAATATAAAATATTTAAAGTTCAAATTTGAATTTATATATAATATATATTAGGATGACTGAAGAAACACTTCCCCGCAGACATGTTCGCTTGACCGAAGAGCAATTAAATAATATTCAAGGTACATATCGATGTAAGTTACTAGTTAAAAAATTAGATGCCGATGCTATTATTCCTACAAAAAAATATAGTAGTGATGCCGGATTTGATATTTATGCATTTGAAAGTATGATTATTCCTCCATGGGAAAGACGTGCAGTTCTGACTAAGATTAGTTTTACTGTCCCAGAGGGTACATATGGACGAATTGCTCCGCGGTCAGGACTCTCTATTCGAGAATGTAAAGCTGATAAGACTATTGGAGGTATTGATATCGGGGCCGGAGTAATAGATGAAGGATATCGCGGCGAGGTAAAGATCATTATGATTAATAATTCTAATGAGGAATATACAGTCAAACGCGGCGATAGAATTGCTCAACTTATCCTTGAAAGACATGCCTGTGATGCGGAGATACATGAAGTATCAAATCTTGATCAGATAGCAGGACAGTCTGATCGAGGAACTAAAGGATTTGGTTCGAGTGGAAAATAATATTAGTGGGTTTGAATCCAGTTTTCTACAAGACGATCCATCTCCTTATGGCGCAGCTCTTCCTTATCTTCATATGATAAAGACATCCCCTTAGTGTTATTCTCTATATTTTTTCCTGCTTCGATGAATAACTTTTCAAGTAGACGTTCTCTTTCGTTTAATGAAAGTCTATATAAGGCATTTATAGTTGGCGCCTTTTCCGCCGAGTTAAATTTACTAGCAGGTAAAGTACCTTCAATAATTCGAATAGCTTCAGCACTTGCCACTTGATCGCTAGAATGTATCTTAGTCAAATCATTAGATTGTTCTAATGATTGTCCATCTATTTTAAAATTTTTTTGACGAGATTCTTCTTCGTGCCTTTTGTGTTCTAGTTCCTGTTGTTCTTTCTCAAATAATGCCCGTCGCTCTTTTATATGATCGGCAAGCTCTTGATCTTCTTTATCATGTTCTTCTTGCATTCGATCTAAGTACTCGTTATATTTAGATGCGACAGGGGCTTCATTCTCGAATAGACTTATAATTTCTTCAGTATTGCCGTTATTAGAATGATTAATTGTAGCTTCTGCTATAGTCTTCGATTGTGCTAGTTCATTTACCGGAGTATCGAAAAATAATTCTACTATTTGTTTGATTAATATTTTTTCTTTATTTATACTTAATCTAGAAGGCTCTGCATTAGTTACATAGTGTGTTTTATTTTGAGCCCAGAATTCAAGCTCCTCTATTGTTTTATTGGCGATAATTGCCCATGTGTATATACTTTTTATATAGTTTCGTAATTCATTTTGTAATTGAGTATATCTTTGATTCCAGAGTAGATCAGGTATATTCGCCATTTAAATTTGAAAGTATATATATACTATATCTTCAATATGAATCTAAATCATATTGCTATCGCAGTGTTTAATGGTATTATTCCTAGAGTGTATTATAACGATAAAAAATATATATCTCAACACTTCCATTGTTACCCTCAAGTATATTTAAAGACTACAAATTATGGCAATACAGTAAACTATAGTTATGAAAAATGGATCGAAGCTGGGGCACCGAGTATTACTCGAGAGACTATTATTAAATATCAAGTTGCACAAAAAACAGTAGTCGATAACAATAGTTTAATTGATCATAATCGCCTATATATGGTACTGCAAAATTGTGCTCGAGAACAACGCTTTATTCAGGGTCAAAATAGAGATAATACTACATCGACAACGACTACTCGAGTAACTCGGGGGACAACGACTACTCGAGTAACTCGAGAGGCATCTCAGGAGGCAGTTTGGAAGGCAGCTTTGGAAGACGCTTTGGAATACGCTTTGAAAGCAGTTCAGGAGGAGATTTTTACTGGTCGTTCAACAGTTCAAGCTACTCAAGCTACTCAATCTACAGTTAATCAAAATATTCAGTCAGAATCAGAATATACAGATGAAGACTACTGGATAATACTGACTTCTATTAATTGGCTAGATAAAGACGAACAAATAATGAACCCACTTAGATTGTCTGGGCTATCTAAACCAAAATTAATTAAATTGTTTACTTGGATGCAATTAATGGCAATACCGTTACGTGGGTGTATAAATGAAGTTAGTGGAGTATTAGACGCACTCGATACCAAACATGGTAGCTCAGAGGAATCAGATAATTTTCTATTCCATATTATTGCAAAGGGTCGAGATATGTATAATTTTACATTAGTAGACCCAACAATTTGTACTTATTTACTCGATCAATATCAGCCATTGTATACTTATATGAAAGAATTAATTGGTTAGTCCATTTAACTCCTTAACTATATCAAGATTTTCTTCAGAATCATCAGAATCATCAGGATCTCGATAGCGTTCTCCTACATCAGCCATTTTTTTCAAGATATCTTCATCATCTAAGTCTTCCTTAGTTCGAATTGCATAGTATAATAAGGGATGTGATGTTTCGTTAAATTCATTACAGAGAGCTTCTTCTTGTGCGATCTGCTCGTCAGTAATACTATTGATGATAACTGTTTCTTCGATCATTAGTTTTTGTAACTGATCTTTAATTTTAGCCACCTCTTCTTTAGCATCTTCTTTAATATTATCCGGATTATTAATACGTTCCATTTGAAACATGATCATTTGTAAATTATGCAATGCTTGATCTTTTTTAGCCTTGAGACTGTTAATACGATGGAAACTAAAACATAATTTTTCTTGATCAAATGATGGAATTATATTGTTTAGTTTTTTCTCTGACATGGTTTCTACAACAGGGGTGTATACAGTTTGTACTGCTTGAAACAAAATCATTCCGGCATGTTGAAGCTTTTCTTGTTCTTTAAATATATCTAATGACAATTCTTTCTCTGGAGGTACTGTTGTAAGATATAGATTATAAAAGTTACCATTACTCTCTACCGAAATAAAATCTTGATCTCCGTCATAGTCCGTAAATACTTGTTCAACTGGGGTATGAAGATATAGGGCGATCCACTGCTTTATAGGCGCTTCTGCATAATCGAAATATTTTAGTCCCCATTTACTTTTTTCTTCTTCAAGTTGAGCCCGTGATATAGACATTGTGTATCTTTTCTATTATTTATTTGTTTAACTTATTTATAAAAATACAAATATAGTAGTGATGAATGATATTATGCACGAATATCTTAATAAGCTTAGAATCATTGGAAAGATTCGAAAAGACGAAAAATTAGATACTACGAATGGACAATTAAATGTGTATCGTCCTGGATGGTTTAACTGGATATACAGAAAATATTATGGAGATAATAAAGAAGAGGGAACCCGATATCTACAAGATTTTTTCAAATCATTAGACCAAACAGTAGAACAGTTAGTTAGTGAAATTAATCTTTACACGCCTAAACAAGGACAGGTAACAACGGCTCGATATAACAAGCTTATCAATATCGCTATTAATCTGGCTGAAAAAATCAAACAGTCAATACACGGAATCGAAAATTTGTCACATACATATGCTGCGTATCCTAGAACAACCTCGACGTTAGAAGGTATTATTCAAGATTTTGCTCTACCGACTTACAAACAATTAATTGATATCATACCAAGTGCAAGACTGACAAAAGTATTAAAAGAGCGATTTAAGTATGGTAGTATAAAAGATATTGAGTCCATTCAAGAAACTAGGTCCGCCGAAGAAATTGGGTCTATTCTAGAAATTAGGACCACCGAAGAAATTACAAAAAATTGAAAAATAATTATGTAATATATTAACGATGAAAATAGCAGTGAATGTTCGTTGCGGAGAGAGGACTATGTCCTTTAACTTCTCGCATCTCCCCGACAATAAAGACGTTTCTATCGATTTGACCTTAAATCAACCAGAAGTTCCCGAACAAGATCCATGGCTTTCGCCATTGCCATTAAAAAGCTCGCATCTCCCCGAAAACAAAGACGTTTCTATCGATTTGACCTTAAATCAACCAGAAGTTCCTGAACAAGATCCATGGCTTTCGCCATTGCCATTAAAAAGCTCACATGCCGATGTGTGTGAAGACACTCCTAAACCGACAACAGAAATTCCTACGAAGCAAATCGTCGGGTTATCTACCGAACTATCTACGGTAGAAAAAAAACAAGCATCTAACATAATAAATCATATTATTCCAAATATCGATGCCGGAAATTATCCGCGACAAATAGTCAATTATACTCGGCTATATAAAGAGTACGAGAATAATAAATGTAAAGCCACTATATCAAATTATCTACATGCATGTGATCTATTCGAGATATGGTTAGTACGAACATCGTATTCATTGCCTATGACGCGCCATTACGACATACTTTTCTCGCGGTATCTTCTGAAGTTTGTTCGCAAACTGACAGAAGACGAATATAAGACGCTACTAGAACAATTGAATGATACTACTATATGCACAGAGTGGAGCCAGATTGATAGATGCTTCCTCATTAGTATGATCACTATTCTTCGCGAGAATCTATTAAATTCTATATGCACCGCAATGAATGTAGATGATTGTCAATGCGAATACTGTACTCTATAAGTACATTTTTTATATTTTTTTTTACATAGAACATAGCTATCAAAATTAATGGCAACATTATCCAATTTTGAAAAATCGTTTTAAATATATAATAAGATAAAGATATAATGGAGGATAATAGCGCTTTTAATACGGGGGATTCTATTGCCGAATTAAAAGCCATTCCTCTAAATATTTCAGAATTTGATTATGAAATTGATGCAGATGATCTATTTCAGATCGGTGATAGTCTAATTGATCAGAAAGGGCTTGTAAGCCATCATCTAGAATCAGCTAATAATTTTTATAATAATGGTATCAAACAAATCATTACTCAAGGATTCAAGATTCAAAAAGATATTAAAAATGAACGCGATATTCTTCCAGAAGACCGTAAGATTAAAATGATTCGTTGCGAAGTGATTCCGACAGATGTACAACTGAAGCCACCGACTACTATACATTATAAGACTAGTCGAGAAGGACCATTATATCCTAAAGTAGCACTAGCACGTGAAAAAGTATATAGCGGGTCTCTTTCATTAAGTTGTGATATTAAAGCCACTGCATATCTCCATGATAATACGACTATCGAGCGTACAGATGCTGTACGTTTATTTCGAATTGGACGCGTTCCGATTATTAAAGGATCAGTTGCCTGTAATACATATGGCAAGTCTAACGAAGCGCTTATGCAAATGGGTGAAGACCCGGCTGATCCCGGTGGCTATTTTATAGTTAAGGGAGAATGGGCGGTCGATTGTACTGAGAACATCACATATAATCAAGCAAAGATCTATATTAACCAAGGTTACGGTAAGTCTCGAGTACGAGGTGAATTTATCTCTAAACCCGGTGACACATATCAAAACTCAGCTATGTTACTCATTCGATTTTTCAATGATAATACTCTTACAGTAGAAGTTTCGCGTAATAAACTTGCTGATGTACAGATTCCGTTCTATCTGCTGTTCCGTGCTCTAGGTTGGAATAATGATCATGATGTAATGGACTGGATAATTTATGACTATGACGATGATGCGAATAAAAAGATTCTCATTTGTATCGTAGACGCAATTAATGCTAAATATGGTAAAACAAATTATAAAGAAGTATATAACCATATCGATGCACTCAAACATATTGTTGATCTCGTCCCTGAAGATAACTTTAAAAACTATAATCTTAAAGACGAACCTGAAAACTATCATCGGGCGATCACCGAAATTCTTGAAACTATCGACGAACATTTCTTACCGCATATTGGTACGACTTCAGCTTCGAGGCATACAAAATTAAAGTTTCTTGGGCTATTGATTCGTAAAGTGCTGATGGTATATCTTGGATATATTCCGCAGACTGACCGTGATAGTTATCGTAATAAACGTGTTCATTCGGCCGGAGATAACTATGCTAAAGCACTTAAAACAATTTATAATACTACCGTAGTACAGCCAATTAAAAAGAGAATCATGCGCGATTTCAAAAATACGTCTTTCTCACAAGTTAATCTGGCTAATCTAGTTAAGTCTGCTATTTATGCTGATGATTTCGAGAGGTTAATCGTACAAACGATCGTTGCTGGTAACAAAGCAACTCTAAAAGTACGTAAGCGTAATGTCGTTAATAGACTTCTCACTCAACAACTCGGTCGTAAAAATCATTTAAGTACGATCGCCACTATGCGACAAGTCTCGGCAACATCAGCCGATTCTGCAAAGCAATCTGAGCGAGCTGCGGAAATGCGACGTGTTCATATGTCTGCACTTGGATATATATGTGTCAGCCACTCGCCTCCAGAAGGTGAAAACGTTGGCATTAATAAACAAATGGCGATGTTTGCATTCGTGGCTCCGGCATCTTCAAGTGAAGTTCTTAAGAACAAATTACTTAAAGATCCCGAGTTGATTCACGAAGAATGGCTGACTCCAATTGAAATATATCGAGGTAATTTTGCCCGTACTTATGTTAATGGTCATCTTCTTGGATATGTTTCCAAAAGCCTAGACTTCGTCAATCGATATCGTAACCTACGTCGACAACTTGAAATCAATCCGTTTACTACTATTTATTGGGACAATACCCAAAATGAAATTCAGTTTCATGTTGATGTAGGTCGTATGTGTCGACCTTTATTGATTGTATATAATAATCAACGAGATAATGCGGTCTTCAAAAAAGATACTACTGCTAAATTTGACCAGGGGTTAGCTATTACACAAGATGATATCACTGCACTGTTTCAACGCAAGAAGACTATAGACGACTTACTTCGCGAGCAAAAAATAGAATATATTACTCCCGAAGAGCAAGAAAATTGCTATATATGTCCGAATTTTGGACAACTCAAACAGCATCGTCACAATGAACTTAATGAATATACTCATTGTGATATTCCACAAGCTCTCATCGGAATTACGGCGATGACTGCACCATTTGGTAATCATAATCAGGCGCCGAGAGTAACATATCAGACTTCTCAGGCCAAACAGACTTGTGGGTACTATGCTATGAATTGGCCGTTTCGTATGGATAAAGAAACATTCTTACAATATACGAACGAAATACCTTTAGTTAAAACAGCTGTAAACAAATATATATTTCCTAATGGAAATAATGTAATGGTGGCTATTATGTGTTATACAGGTCAAAATCAAGAAGATTCATTGATTATCAATAAAGCCGCTATAGAAAGAGGTTTGTTCGACGGATCAAAATTCACGTTTTATAAAACTGAATTTGAACAGAAAGAGGAATTAGGTAATCCAGATGCTAGTAAAACCGAAGGTATTAAATCTGCTAACTACGAAAAATTATCAAACCTAGGAGTTGTATCTAAAGGGCAGCATGTTATGCATGACGACGTACTCATCGGTAAATATATACCTATTCCTAAAGATAAAAATGAACAATATGTTTTCGCTGACCGATCTATCGTATATAAAGAAGGAGAGGAAGCGATTGTACATAACGTCGTAATTGATAGAAACGAAGATGATATGAAATTCTGTAAGGTTGCACTTCGAAAAGTGCGTCCAGTGGCAATCGGCGACAAATTCAGCTCTCGTTCGGGTTAAATCAGCCCCAGTCCGCGTGAAAACGCGTGGCTAGTCATGAAGAAGATTTCTACACATGGCGACGCTATCAAATTGCGGGGAAGTCCTAAGTTTGCAATTACTAAGGTAAATTCCGAAAGGGTTTACTGGCACTGGGGAAAGCTCAGTGGTATAGTAAAAAGATTGCATTCGGGATAATTCGCAGCCAAGCTCCTAAGTCCGTTTCAAAAAAAAACTAGATAGGATATGGAGAAGGTTCAACGACTTTACGGTAGCGGGCAGGAGGTGGTCTAAACAACCGCCGATGATTGCTCAAGATAAAGTCTACTCCCACTGGTAACAGTGGATCACCTTAGTCGGTGGTCGTCCAATGAAGTTGAGAGGAAATGCTCAACCTAGGATGGTACAAAAGGCAAAAAGGAATTTGTGCGCTTTTACTGCGAGAAGCCGATATGCCACATAACGAGGAAGGTATTCGTCCAACATTACTGTTCAATCCACATGGTATTCCATCGCGTATGACTATCGCTCAACTTATCGAAAGTCTACTTGGTAATGTATGCGCTATGCGCGGTGCTCATCATGATGGTACTATGTTTAAAAACGTAGATATAGAAACTATCGCTGAAGAACTTGAATCATATGGATTTAATAGATATGGATATGAGAGATTATATTCCGGTATCACCGGAGAATTTATTGATACTGAAGTGTTTATGGGTCCTGTATTCTACCAACGCCTTCAGAAATTCGTTGCCGATGCTGAGTATTCAGTACGTAATGCAATGACTGACGCAATTACATATCAACCACTTGATGGTAAAGGTTCGAAAGGTGGTATGAAGATTGGAGAAATGGAAAAGGATGTCTTGGTTAGTCACGGGTGCAGTAAATTCCTGCGAGAAAAACTCTTCAATCATTCAGATGGGTACATCGAATATATCTGTCGTAACGATGGTAAACCCGCTATTGTAAATCATAAAGAAAATATATATAAATGTAAAGAATGTGGTGATAATGCCGACATTGTTGCTATCCCTACAAGCTGGACTTCAAAGCTATTTATGCAAGAATGCGAGTCCATTAACATAGGTATTCGAAGAATTCCAAAACCATTTACATATGAAGTACATGATACCACGGATCGTCAATTAAGTCATATTGACGTATATTCTGAAGAATCTCATCGTAAACTTTTGAGATTAGCTGAAGATATGATCGACGATTCGGCTCCTATTGATACTGATTAAGGATAAACTCTAGTTATCTATTTTTTTTGAAATATAATGATTAAAAACTTGGCGAAATTTTATACTATAACAAGTAAACAGACACTGTTCGGTAATAATGTCAAGCCATGTAATAGTTTGCTCTTTATTTAGACGGAAATCGACAATTAATATATTTCTGTCGCGGTGTAAATACACTATACATATAATTCTAAATTGCTATAAAACAGTAAGAGAATTATTGGAATACGTACTTCTTATGGCAACTATTTTCTTAACGAGGTTTAATAACATCTTGAGTTATTTATACTGTAACTGTTCTGATATAAAGTCTTTTAAGTGACATACTCTCATAAATCCAGGAGTAGCAACTGTATAAGCTTTCCATTTTCGATCACCTATCAAGTCGATACCGGTTGCATAATATTTAGTAGTCAGTGCACCATCTAATTTTTTTATTTTATCTATAATCAACTGCAAAAACTCGACATAATCTTCAATAGTCATTGGGGCATCCATATCAGTATACATCTCAACACTATATCCCGTAACTCTATCTGTAATTTCACACATCTCGCGAGTTGTCCAGTATATCTCATTTAAGGGACGATTATCTAATATAGGAATTTCTTTACCGTCGTGATATCGAATACCTCGAAGAAAATATATTGAGCCGTTATCTTTGCGAAAACATCCGACAAATTTAGTATCTCCATCAACCACTGTTCCTTCATCATAGTCATTTTTATACGAAAATTTAGAATGGCTACATACACAGCCCATTTTATACTATTATTTTGATAAAAAAAAACAGATTATAAATTGTACTAGAAACGAGGGTAATATGCTGATATACCTTGATAATTTTGCGCGCTCTGTTGACGACCACTTTCCATCATCATAGGATCGGAGCCAGCGAACATATTAGCAAATGGATTACCGTTCATTAAAACATATCCACCTCCTAAAACAACAACTGCAATAATGATAACCCAGACCCATCCGAGACTGGCAAAACCGTCGAATATACTAGTGATAATATCAGATATAAAGTTTGTCTGAGTGGCTTTTGACTGTTGGTCAGCCTCATTCTCTATAGCTTGAACGCTCTTCAGTTCGTTGACAACTTTTTGAGTATTATTTAAAAGTATATCCATCGTTTGCTCTTGTGTGACATTCGTAAAGATATTATTACTACCTTTGATGACTAATTGCTGATCGAGGTTAGTATTATTGATAATTTCAGTTATAGATGTTTGATTGATTACTTGACGAACTTCGTTATCTATGTTAGTCTCTGCTTCAGCTTTAGATTTTCCTAAAACTCCAAGAACCGAAACACTCTGCGATTCTGCGGCTTGTTTAACAGCAGTAGCAACTGACTGCTGTATATCGGCCATGCTCTTACTATCTTGTGCGCACGTAGAACTAAACTTTACATATTGCCCTTGCCGCACATTATTTAATACGTTATAATTGCCCTCAACAATAAATGATTGAGTTACTGTAGTCTGTGAACTACATCTTAAGATACTTTGCATCAAAGCATCTACTACTGTTTTAGTAGTGACACTTGATTTAGTCTTTGAACTAGCTCCACCCATTCTATATATTTTAAAAATGAAATTATATAATAATATATTTAATGTTTCAAAAATCTTATAAAGAACATATTAAAGCATGGAAAAAAATCAGTGAACCCGACGAGCTTACAAGTAAAAAGATAATTCACAACGCACCTGCTTATACCGAGTACTTAGTCGATTTAAGTAGCAGACTACCGGATTATGAAAGTACTAAATGGTGGTATAATAAAACTCAAGGGGATCATTATAGTTATGAACTGGAAGAGAAATTATTCGATCATAAAGACGAAATACGTAAAGATACATATCATGAATTACGAACAATATGGCTTAAGAAAATATATCGACTTTCATATATAACAGATGATTTCTTTACGGGATACTTTTTGGCCAAATTATTATTACCAAATACTTCAAGTATATCTAGTTTATTTCATTTTGGATATACGAATCGGCATATCACGACTGGTTTTTTGCATTGTGCAAAAAACATGAAGAAACGCGTTGAGATATATGGAGCCGATAATTATCGAGCAAATACTCAATATCTGAACGGCATTACCAAAGATGGTAATCTTCTTAATCCGAATACACTAAAAAGTATTCGTAATCAGATCAGCGGAAAAACCGATAAACTTACATATTACATATGCGATATCAATCCGAAAACTAATGCACATCTATATAATAGTCTTGCGATTGCTCTTAGTGATGTCTCCGATACATCTGTTATACGTCTTCCTGAACTTCATAATTGGGATACTTGCATTATGATTAACTTCTTCATACTAGTCCTAACACAATTTGATACAGTCATGTTATTTAAAACTCCATGGGGAAGTAAACCTCGATATTATCTGATACTATCCGATAATGACCCACTTAATACTGCAGAAATGACAAAGTATATGTGTTTTCTGACGGCTCTTGCAAAAAACAAGAAGCTGAATTTATATCCTAAATATGCATTAGAAGAGGAACTACGTAAGCCGGTTACTGAGCAGTCTATATTATTGGCGACTATTTTAGAAATTAATAATAAAATTAGATCGCTTGTCAAAATAAATACTCAGACTAACCCTGCAGAAGTGAATACTATATGGATAGAAAAAATAATGGGTGAAACATTTGATGATATTGAACAGACAGAAAACGAGATTGATTCGCCTAGACCTAACTTTGTCAAAAAATAAAACTATCCATACTAGATCCCTTTATAGTGCGAGCTTATATTATTACTCGCCCTATCGTACCACATACTCGGGATATAGCACAGATATCCACTGGCGTTATGTATGGACGGTACATAATTACCAGGTTAATATTGGTCGTCTCATCGAGGGAAGGTTTATTCCCTGTTCATATGTCCTTTATGAACAAAGTATATTTACTTTGATATACGACCACATTAAGTTATTAACACAACTTTAACATGAATGAAATATTACTATTCTTAATATTTTTAGTTTTTGTTATAGTAATAGCAGTATTTTACAAGCCTACTTCATCCGAGACAACACCTCTTTCTCCAGAATTACTTCAAGGTCTCCGCAGTACTAACGAACACGGACAAAAAATAATATATGGCGATGGGAGTAAACCCTATCGTGAAGATAACTTACTAGTGTATTAGGTTGTTCGAATATTCTTTTTAACGGGTTGAGCTTCTTCATCTTCAACTTCGTCATCTTCAATTTCTTCATCTTCAATTTCTTCATCTTCAATTTTGTCTTTCTTAGGGTTGACAGGAGTTTTAGTTGTTAGTTTCGCCACAGGCTTTGCGGTTGACTTAGCTTTGCCATCATCATTACTTGATTTTTTGTTAGTATTATTGGTTGAACTCCCATTCAATTCACTCGCGGTCGGAGCACTTACTTCTTTTTTTACCTGTTTGGCTAAATACTTAGCTTTCTTTTGTCCATCAGGTTGGTTGAGTAGATTATGGAAACGGACTCCCTCATAGTATACTCCACTACATAGTCCCCAACCACAATCATTCTCATCACACGCTGATTTACTTGCGAGATATTCTTCATTCCCAATATCTAACATACGGACTACACTGGTAAGTACTCTATTGTTAATGCTGGCACATGGATCAGCCCATATTCTATTTGCGATATAAAGTCCGAGAATTTTAAAGTACGTAGTTACATATTTAACCGCATAATCCAATAGTAATTCTTTCCCTTTGAACGGTTCATCGTCTCCTTGTAACCGGGCCTTAATTTTGCTTTGAAACTCATAATCTCTTGCAGCACTTACTTGATGCCCTAATCTTTCTACTGTAGGAATTACACATCGTACCATTTGAGAGGAGGGTTTACGTTTTCCTGTCATATTACTTTTAAGAACTAGATTTACAAACTCACCATCGTTTTTAATATTCTTACCGCCTTCCATAGCATGGATTTCCCAGATAACACGATTAATAATAAATGCTAGCCAAATCTTAGCCGACCTTCCTACAGTAGTAATATTTGACTTTTTCTTCTTAACTAATCTAACAGTCATATTATTTAATTTCTCATCCGACTCAGTTACTTTTCCATTTACTTTTTCGTCTACTTTTCTATTTACTTTTTCGTCTGACTCTTCTTCTTCCTCTTCTTCCTCTTCCTCTACACCTTTATTTTTAATTTGTACTTTGGCTTTCGGTTTAGTATTTACACCCTGTTTAGATTTATTGGCTGTAGTCTTTCTTTCTCCTGGCATAACATATTGACTGGCAGGGTAACGGTCATCTTCATCTTTCTTAACTTCATTTTTCTTGATAGAAATAACTGCATCTAGAATATAACTAGTAAGTGCAGCACCGCATTTGTCTTGAAAATCGCGACTATTTAAACCACTAAATTTTCCAATATATAGTTTATTGATGGCTTCGTTAATAATATTATTATACTGTTGTTTTAGTTCTTCAGCCTTTGCAGCTCTCGCTTCTTTGTCTAACTTCTTTTTAATCTCAACTTGTTCAGCTTCAATTTTATTTTGTTCTTCAGAGTTTGGCTCTTGAGTAGTAGACTTCTTCATGAATTTAGTAGACATGACAATGTAACAATAGAATAGTAAGTTTATAATGTAAAAATAAATTTCAATTTTCATTTTTTTATTCATAGATAATATAGTATGCACGAAGGAAAAAATAAAAATCTGAACTTTTTTATAGAAGACTCGAAGCTTCTGACTGATGCGGCAGTATCAGTTAGTTTTAAGGCTAAGGTCAATTGCTGTGTATTGAATAATCTAAAAGGCGCCACATGCTGCTGTTTGAAACAAGGAGATACTGATAAACGAGCATGGCCGAGTGGTTCTGAAGAAGCAGTAATATGTTTTGCAATGTATTTATTAGTTCGTGATGCTCTATGTGGTAACCCATTAGCTACTGTCAAATCAAAAGTGGCTTCTGTTAATTGCGGTGCTAATGATAACTGTTTCTTTATTACATGGAAAGTCAAATCTAAAATTTCTTCTATACGTAAGTCACTAGGTATGGCTTTGAAAGTTCTGAACCCTAGTAAAATATTTACAGACTATTCACGTTGTGTTAGAGAAATCGGCGGACGTCCTGTACGAGAACATTTTAACTATGTTGCTAATGAAATTGCTTTGTCACTAAAAGATTCTATTGATTGTGGTGTAGTTGGAAGAATAGATTTACGTAAAATAGAGAATTCGCATATAGACGATCTGCTAAAGGTATTAGTTAATAAAATTCGAGTGTCTGACGTCACTGGAAATAAACAGAAGCCTAGTGGACATAGCGAATGTTCTCACGAAGAATATACTGAACTAAAAGTCGACGGATGGGAGGCTGACGTTGTACGTGATTACATCAATGCAAAACTTCGCGGTGTTCCTGTAGTTATATGTAGTAAGACTGTTATGGTTGGCCTTCCTCAAAGTAAATGGAACACCGCTGCAGCTAAACTTAAAAGACTTATCAAAGACTACGTACAATTAAAACATGCTAAGGTCGGTAATGATCTCGCTATTGTAATGGGGTATGCTATGATCGCAAATGCAGATGTTTGTTGTAGCGACGTCAAATCTCTAATAAAAAATAAAATAACTGCTTCCGAAGTAGAGAAGGCGATTAATAAGGCTTTTTAGAAATTCACTAAAAAAATAATTTTGGTAGAGGGCGTTAGACACAGAAGCTGATGATGTTATAGCTATCGAAATATTGTTCTTCATACTCAAAGTTCAGTATAATAATTTGATCGATGAGAGTACTTTAATAGAAACTAGTAAACTATGATACGATCAATAAATCGACTATCTATCGCTACAGAGAAGTAGTTGATGCCGAAAAAGGATTTCTAAATTCTAAGAAGTATAGACAATTATTAGACGCATACCTAGGGATAATCTTTATTTCGAACACAAAGTATCAATTGGAATTGCATATGAATACGATAGAATACGTTTTTTTTCGATAAATAAAATATAAACTACTAAATTTGTCAAAATCAGTTATAGTTCTAATAATATAATGTTTTGTATAGACGATATAGATTTTGTATTAGTTCTAATAATTCTATTATTAGTATTCGGTATCATTCTTTATTACTTTGGAGCAGCAAGTACAGCCATTATAGGAGGTGCTATTACAACTACTCAGAATTTTACACCTGAGAAAAATGGAGGAATAACCAGTATATATACTGACGAACCATACTCTAATTGTGGATTATTTGGATGTGAAGAAGAAGATTATATATTTAATACACCTACAGGCGGAAAAAATACTCGAAAAGGCGAGATTATAGTCGAAGATAATGCTAGATTTGTCTTTGATGGTCATAATCTTATTCATCAGTATTCAGGAAAATCCGCTATTTCTTTAGAAGAATTTGAACGGAATTTAAAAGAAATATCACGCATAATTACCAAAGCAATGCCAGGAAAACAGCTACATATAGTATTGAAAAATCCCGGAGAGGCATTAACGAAACTGTTTAATGAAAAATATGGAGAACAGTTACTTAATAAAACGGCAGAAAAAAAGACAGTAGATAAGAAAAAAACTATCAAGAAATCACTTAAACAAAGACAACCTAAGGAAACAAAGATACCTTATTTTAAACAGCTCGTAGAAATATCAAAAGATTATCCGACTATTACTTATCATCTTGCATATGGCAAGGAGCCAGTGAATACATCTTCTTCTGAACTTCGGCATTATCTACGTGGTAGAGATGATATTTTAGCAATATATTTATCGAAACCGGATGGATATATCATAACGATGGATAACTTCCGCGACTTTAAAGATTTCAATAAAGTACGACCGTTCAAACATTTCTCTGTACAAAATGGAGAAGTATTACCTAAAGAAGACATTTTACCTCAAAGCATAATGCAGTATATCAAGTCTCCAAATCTTGGTAATCATATAAAATATCAGTTTAAAACTCATGATGAATTAAGAAAATTAGGAATACGAAATGGTGCTGTGTATCTGAATGATGAATTAAGTCGGTTTAGCCACTTGTATTTAGCTACAGACTAACAAGAATATAATTCCTCTAATATAAAATGGAAAATAGAATCAAAAAGATCATACCATTTAAACATGAAGTAAATCTAGGACTGGGATCGGATGATTACAATTGGTTGCTATTAGAATTTATAGATAGCGATACTCTTTCAAGACTACCCCTTAATGCCAATCATATAGATCGATATGCCTCGAAATTAAACTGGGATATTATGAGTAGTAAGCAATTAGCAGGGTGGATCTTTGTCAAATATAAAGATAAGATTAACTGGGAGCATTTTCTTCAGAATGGCAAACCGAAAGAGCTAATTTATTTACGATGTGTTAAAGATAAATTACAAGAAAATCAACATCTATTTTTTAAAGCATCAATGAAAAAAATGTATTATACCGTGGAATTTATTGCTATGTTTCCTGAATTCATTGATTGGAACTGGTGCGTTAAACATATCAAATTGACTGATTTTCTCATATTAAAATACTGGAATAATTTTAAGACTGGCATTTTTTCACGATATCATCCTATTTCTATGGAAGTAGTAGAAGCCAAAAAACATCAAATTAATTGGTCGAGAGCAGTTAAAAATATATTAAATGAAGAGATAATCGATCAGGTAGCTGACTTATTAAACTGGGATCTCGTATGTAAATATCAGACTTTATCAGAAGATTTTTTATATAAACATAAGAATCGAATAATAAATCGAATAGTAGCTATTCAAAATGTATGCCGATATCAACGACTTTCGGAAAAATTTATACTTAATAATATTCGCTGGCTCGATCGAGAAATGATATCTCAATATCAAAATTATAGCTTCGAGTTCTTACAAAAAAATATTAGTAAGCTCGACCTCAATGCTCTTTCACGAAACTCAAATTTCAATCAAGAAGGCACTATTCAAATTATTAATCAAAAAAATCGATGGTATATTATTGACGAATCTATTGCCTCATCTGTACAATTCTGTAGTATTATACCGTTTTAGACTGTACTAATATATTTATATTAATTTTTGTTGATGGCGCATAGCAATATACTGTACCATACTTAGATTATCGAGTTTTTCTTGTTCATATTCTTCTCTGTTAGCTCGTCGTCGAGCACCGATTTCAGGAATATCAACAATGCGCCGTCCATCTTTATCGATATATTTGGCAGATTTTATTATCTCAGGAAACGTGTCATATTTAGCTATAGAGTACTTCATTTCATTATTATAGACATATATATCTACTATTTCACCAAGGTCTTGTTTCTTACTGATATATATTTGGCCATCATTATATTCGGGAAAACACTTTTTAATGATTGTATATATGGGCCAATCCTCTCGAATTATTTTTTTCGAGTATGTCTCGGTATCATTTATGAGGTGGTTCATATCCGTGGCGACGTATCCTTCTGCTAGTCGATATATTTTATCGATTAAATCAATGGCTTTTTTGCTGACAGGAAATTCAACTTGGCGAAGTAAACGACTTAGACGAATACTAAACATATATAGGTCCATACAAGTCATTAACTTAAATACTGCTTCATAGTGAAGTTTGAATAAGACTATCAACTCTTCTTTTTGTTTTAATTTATTCGGAAACATTTGCATGTATTGGGTCAGCAATGAATTAAGCTCGCATGCACGAAATTTATCTTCGTCTTTAACGAGTTGGTATGATACCGGTAATGAGATATCTTTAAGTACTCCATACTTTTCGGGATTAATTATACCTCTACTGAAATCGATAATGCTCGCAAAGTAGCCGTTAGTAGGGAAAATATACTGATTATTATCATCTAGTACATATAACACCTTATTCTTTTTATCTTTATTTTTTATGGCGACTGGATCAGGATAGTAAATCGGTCCTATAGTCACATTATTAAGATGAAAATCTCCATGTAAGACACCAAGCTTAGTATTTAGGCAATATAAGTTATAACATACCTCAAATATATATTTGGCAAAATAATCATAGTTATTATCTCTAAACGGCTGGTTTATCATCTCGTCATATATTTTCGATTTAGGAATAAGAGAAATACTGTCAGCGAATGTACGGCCTACGTATTCATTTGCAAAAGCTAAGGTCACTTCTGACATAATAATTTCTTCTATTGAGTAATTAATAGGATCTTCAATTTTATCGTGCAGTTTTTTGAATTTGGCCGAAATGAACTGCCGAATTTGCGCTGAATTTTTTACTATCTCTTTTAAATTTTCTGCGGCAAAATAAGTACCACGTTGGGCCTCATATAGAATATGCAGAATATCACGAGCTAATTCGGAGTTTTTCATACGTTCATATTGCGACTTATTATCGTACAATCCTTTACGAGAATTTTTAATATAAAACCAGTCGAGAATAATTGGAAACCCGGGTGCTATACTATTTACTACTAGATCATTAGTTTTATTATTAATAAAATATTCACGCCATGGTTTATATCGAAGTCGTAATGGATCTTGCACCTCTTTAATGTTGAGCGGAATCATTTTATATCCACACTGCATATATCTATCAGTACCTCGAAAGTTGGCCCAAGTATGTGATATTTTAGCCTGAAATGTTTCCACGCGATCGGCACCATATTTCTTAATTAACTCTTTCATAAATTTAATATCTATCTCGCTTTCTTTAAGTAATATCTGTTTGAATGCTTCATTAATATGTGATTTAGTAACGCCGATCATCTCATTGTATATAGCATAGAACCAAGTAATTACGAAAATTGATTCTTTAATCATCTCATTTTTAACACTATATTCTACTTCCGTATTTCGTAATTCTTGTTCGAGTTTAGGATAAAAATAACTTACTCGAAGTGACCATTGTCGACGAATCTTAATGCGGTTAACATATTCTTCAAGTTCATGCCAGATATCTGGATATGTTTTCTTCGCGACTAGAATGGATCTATATAGACAAAATCTCGAGCGATACTCACCATCGCTAGATATATAACTGGGCGATGCCGAATAGAAGGTAAAGACTATATTACCATATATATTACCCTTGTTAAATAAGGCTTTACGTACAGGTTTAATACCAGATAGTAACTCGCAAAATAGTGTTCCAAAATTGACTTCATGCTTGCTTGAGTAATCATATAGTTTCATCACTGCTACTACCATATCCATTGTATTATATAAATATTTGTATTTCATGGAGGTGATATTATCCATCCGTAGAATAGAGCCATGTTCGGGATTTATAATGGCCTTTGAAATATTTGGCATTTTTTTAAACTGCCATTGCTTCATATATTCTTGGTAATACCATAGTACATGGCGATCCATCTCTATTTCCGACCTTATTTTTTTATTCTGGACATAACTAGTTGGAAGAGTTATCTTATTAAACTCCTTGCGTTTAGCTATTAAGTCGTCTGTGACCATAGGCACTATTGGAGACTCATTGTCTGGAACATCTACTAATTCTTCACTATCATTTTCATCTTTGTTTTTTTTCCCTTGTTGTATAGATTCGAATATTTTATGTGATTTATTATCATTAAATTCATCAGACACGGCGCCGCCAAACAGTTTTTCCGGAATATTTTTGTCTGAATCCATCTATATTATATCTATTAATTAAATTTCACTTAAATTATCAAATAGTTGTATATATACCATGTTTAGCATAGATAAAAGAGTATCTGAGGCTTTAAAAGCTAAAGATGGAATAAAAGTAGTCGATAATATATCACAATCTGCAGGCGTCTCGGTTATTGAAACAAACGGCGGACAGAGTAAAGATGGTCAGATAGAAATACGTACCGATGAAAATATCTGGCCAAAATTTTATGAAGCATATGCTGAAATCACTCGTAATAACTGGGAAAATATTCCAATAGGCTCGTATTTAAGATATATTAATGATGAAGGAGTCCTTAAAACTGGAGCTAAACTTAAAGAAATTATCAAAACTCCAGATAATGAAATAATATTTACCTTTTACAAATATGTTCGCGGTCGTCCCGGATATAAATGGAGTATTTCGAGCAATAAAATACAAAAAGTTTTCAAATATCGCAAAATGGAAGAACGAACGCCGCGATCTACTGATACCAAGACCAGCGAAAATAACACTGTCTCCAATAATACGGATCTACTTAATAATCTAGGTAATAAATTACTATTTGAGGACAACGATACTCTAATAAAAAAAATAGAAGCGTTTGAAGTTCGACTTCAAACCATTGAAGCAGAGGTTCAAAAACTAGTATCTATTATAAAACAGGCCTATGAAAAACGTCGCCGAAACTGAAAAAAAAATTAGATTTCAGTATATAACTCGAAAAAAAATAGTAAAATTTTAGTAAAATTTTATTAAGTTAGAGTACTTAATTATTCCCTAGAAAGAATACAATTAGGCGCTGAAAGTTTCGAGGATGAATAACATATTCGTATAAAATTCTTTTTTGTTGAGCGGGTTCGCGATCCTTTAATGTAAATTTGACACTACGTTTAAATGAATCAAGTAGATTTTCAGCAAGTTTACCTTCGGGTGTCGACGTATTCACGTTTTCAATATCGAGCATTTTTTCAATAACATTTTGAATAACATTATTATATACTTCGAATGTTTTCTGATATTGAGGAAATAGCATCCCGAATAGTTCATAGTCACTACCGTTTAGATATGCAAATAGAGTCACGACTAATTCCTTAGGCCATTTTTCATTATGACATAGGTTGATAGTTTCATTTTCATACCAGAACTTTCGAATAGTAGCCATTAGCGAACTTTCAACCATCAAGTCACTATTTGCTTTAGTAATTTCGTAATTGATAGATCTTAAAATAAATCCGAAACACACTTTATTTTTATCGGCAAGATAGTTATTGAGAGAATTTGATGCCATCTTATATAGTTCGCGCATTGAAGTCACTGGTTCAGTATATAATTCTTGAGGTTTAATCTGTTCGACAGGAGAATTACTTGATGACCAGAGGTAAAATTTACTATTCGAATCAAGATCTACTGATTGAATAAACCATATTTTATATGTAGGAACTCCATTATAATAGAATCTATGAAACTCGGGATGTTTAAATCCAAAGCTATAGCACCGTGATTTATCTAGTTGATTAGTAAACTCCTCCCATGTCATCGGGATCTGGGCAAGGCACTCCGTGATAAGTTCCTGATATGTTTTATCTTCCCACTTAACGTTATTCATTTCATATCCTCTAGTAGTGGAGATAACCCAGCGATTATTGTAGAAGTACATGTTGAAACAAGTACCATCTTCGATCTTATAAATATGATATAGACCTTGATGAAGGAATTTATTCGCACTATCTGTATCGATGTTATGTCGTAGACTTCGTGCCGGAACCATCAAAGGCTTCCACGTCTTAAGTTCTAAAATTAATCCATTCGCTTCTTGAGTATAGATATTAGAAGTATGATTTTTATATGATGGCACACTACTAAAGATAATACGCTCTGAGTCAAAATTAGTCTTTACACCTTTCTTAAATAAGACTTTTCGAGTCTCTTCGATGTCATTTGCAGCGGAGTCGGTCATAAACTTAATGATTGCGAGAGTATCGGATTGTGCCATGATGTGGTACTTTTAATCTATATAATCTTTAACATAAAATAAAAATCACATTTTATAATATCTACTATATAAATGGCACATATCTTAAATAACATGCGATTTATTAGATTTTTTTTATTAAAGAAACAGGAACGAAAGCCAAGATATTTATTTGCAGCGTGTAGCATATCAAACATGCCAAGTATTACAATAATATTTATTTTAAATCGAAACCAGAATTATAAGAAATAGTATACTATTTGATTACTGATATTATTAATATACTAACTATGAAGTTTTTTTCGTTGATATAATTTTTATATCGGTAACTTTATTATCTAGTTTATTTTTTCCTATATCTTTTATATATCAACAAAATGAGTTATCAAGATGTTGGAATGCGTAATACTTTAGGGAATTCATATGGTACAATTCCGGAAGATGTGTACTTTAGAAAAATTGCATCATCACCATATAGTTATGAGGAGGCAGCAACTGATTTAGATACACATTTTCGATCTACATTAATTGATACTAAACCAGACACTCCATTATTTGCCAGTGATGTTCCTCGATACGATAATCATAGCGAAGAACGTCTTAATCTTCGTTATGGAGGAGCTCGTAGTACCGAGGATCCATATCTTCCTGATGGTACTTTTTTAGATCATGAATTTGTTCAACGTGACCCCCGAGGTGTAGATACTGGACCCGATATGCGTAAACACTACAAGCAGCAAATGGCACGAGCATCTTTGATTAAACTTCATAACGATAATGATTATTCAATTCCTGAATCAGGTATTAATCCGACAACAATGTCACAGAAAATTCGTGGTACTTTTCAACGAACTAAAAGTTTATATAAAGTATTTGATGATTCACTAACCGGATGGCATAATGGAGGTGTTGCTAAACAACAACGCACAGGAGGTAGCGATATCGCAAGACTAGAACAAGATGGAGTTATTCTTGACATCAGTGAAGCTGCTCAACGTAACCGTCTAGATCCTATAAATCATATGTCCAATAACCCCGCAATTGCTTTCCGACATGCTGAGACAGATCATCGATTTAAAATTGCTAGATATAATACTATTCGGCCTATGGCAAGTCTATCAGGCCAAAACTGGAACAACAACAAACGCAGTACGTACGTCGATCATAAAGTTAATGAAATGAATAATGAAGTGCGAAATAAAATGCTTGCGGAGCTTATTGTTGATTTGCAAGCTCAGCGAAATACTCGTCTTGAAGTTACTAAAGGTACGGATTACGGCAATAGCCGCGTATCGATAGTAGGTAAAGCTCGATTACATCCAGCCGAAATACATAAAGTTATGCTGATTGGTATTAATAGATCTCAAGGAGCTACTCCCCACGAAGCATTTGAAGGAGCTCTTCACATTCGTAAATATGGAGAGTTTACTCCAAACGGAGAACGCGAACTAGCTCGTGAAGTTAGCATTAATCATGAAATGTTAGAGTCTATGCAACTTAGTAATATAAAAGTACGCGATCGTAATCTCGACGATATCCGTGCAATGCGTGATGTCGTTACACAAAGCGCAGCTCAATCCGGAGTTTTTATTGAGGGGATGACTCGAGTAATGGGCAAATATGCCACAAATACAGGAGCTCGAGAAAGTATGGATACTAGATATATCGAAGAAACGAAAGAAGTACAGACATACGGTGGTATGAAACCTGCCAAACAACGTAACCAAAATATAGACTATGATCAATCCCTAAACAATTCGCGGAGTAATAAGATGAGTCATGCCCGCCGTAAAGGTCATTCCCTTAAAACGACCGATGATTATGATCAAGAACAGGACCAGGGATTATTTGAATTTGGAACGTATGATCGAGCTGAAAATATGACCGTCGAACGAACTAAAGGACGTGGTACTGACCGTATTGATGCTGGTGATATCTCTCTAGATGGCAAATTTGGCCAGTTTGGAACTATTGATCTTGCTGAACTAGCTCAGAGGTAATATAAATATTATATCCTTGATTTGCATAGAGGTACTTGTTTACTAAATTGTGTCATTGTATTAATCAATAAAAAATTGAAGAGTTCTTTAATATTTGAGGAGATTAGAAGGGTTGGATTTTATACTTAGCTTGGATTTACTATCGAAGTTATATTTAATTGTTGGCTGTATAAAAAGACTACGTCTGTGACTAAGACTGCTCTTGAAGCCGATTCCTGGTATATTTTGGTAAGGCATTGTTTTTTTGTACAAAAAAAATAGACTCGCGGAGATGTATCAGAAAATAAATACAAGTTTAAACTATAATATGACTTCATCTATGCCATTTACTTATTTAGAGTTAGCTTCATTTACTAAGGTTTTATCAGTTTTTTCATTATTTGGTTCCACAGCTTCATTAGTAGATACTACGGTTGCATTTGATGGTTCTGAAGCTTCGTTTGCTTTAGTATCAGACTCCGATGTTTTATCAACTTCATTATCAGACTCGGATGTTTTATCAACTTCATTATCAGACTCCGATGTTTTATCAACTTCATTATCAGACTCGGATGTTTTATCAACTTCATTATCAGACTCCGATGTTTTATCAACTTCATTATCAGACTCGGAGGCTTCTTCTACTTTTTCTAATACATATTTGGCATCATATACATTTTTTTCGTCGCTATTTGATATGAACGAATTACCAAAACGCAAATAGATATCGTATACAATATTTAGCCATAAACATAAACAGAGACTCCATATAATTATGTAATTCATGTCTAAATCGATGCTAATACTAAGAGCTTGCATGAGTATAGTAATGTGGATTTTGTTCTCGATTGATTTTATCATGTTAATAATATTGATATTATAAAATATAAATTCAATTTTTAATAAGATAACTATATAAAATCTGCCGAAATAAGATATTAGAATAGTTAAGTACATTGATGAATTAAAACCTTAAAAAAAAATAATTAATTTTATAAAATCATGTCTAGAGACCGAACAAAAAAATCGAGATCTGTACGTTTATTTTATTGTTTTGCAGGGACAATTCCAGCCTTTTCTTGAGCATCTTGTACAAATGTTGGAGCTTCGGCTGCCGTGAAAATATAGTCTTTAGTTACCTTCATAGTACTCGGATTAACCTTCCAGATATCTACTTGAACAGCATCATCAGGACAGTCAGGCGACGCCATGTCGCCTATATGACTTGCTCCCATCTTTTGCATTTCAGTATTTTGACTACGCCATTTCTTAAAGCTTTCGGCATCTTTACCGTCAAGCAGTTCATTGCGTGCTTTAGCTTTGCGAACACGTTTCTTCATCAGGTCTTGACCAAGTCGTTCATCCCGTTCTAATTGTTTAATCATTTCCTCTAAAATAATAGTATTTTCATTGTACACATTAGTATTCTCGCGCTGTTCTTTGAATGAGTCGAAGAAGTTCCATTTACCGGTCTGAGCCGTAAAAATTTCAGCAATAACCTCGTTACTATGTTTCTTCTTAAATGCCTCTGCTTCAGCTGCAGTTGCATGATGAGAATAAATATTAATAGCAAGTTCTAGGTCAGGTTTCTCACAATACAGATCATTTACAGCATCGCGTAATGTCTCAAGATTATTCTTATAGTAAGTAGTAAATCGACCAAAGGTATCATGAGGAGGAATAATAGTACGTACTGTACTCGCTAATGTTGGATCTGGACCGGTATCTGATTTTTTAGAAGGGTCTAGAGCCTCGGTAGAATTAAGTGCTTCAGTTTGATTAGGTGTCTCGATAGGAATCTTGCGGACGATCTTTCCATCTTTATCTTTAATAACACGATATTTCTTCTTGCCCGGCTGGTTTGAAGATACTTGATTATCAACGGTTGGTGTTTCCTGTTGAGTTTGAATATTTTTTAGTTTAGCGACAATATCCGCATATAATTCTTCTTTAGCCCTGAAATCTTTATCAGTCTTCTTAAGATGTTCAATAGCTAGAAGCGCTGCTTCAGTATCAATCGGTTTACGAGATAGATCCGCTCTATTGGGACGATATGCAGATCGTACGTGTTCGTCCGGATTAAACTGGAAAAATTCTTCCATAAACATAAATACAGGTACTCGGAACTTATCCATCCACATTCTATTCATTTCCCATTCCTTAATAGCACGTTCGTCTTTATTTTCTACGAGGATCTGAGGAGTGTCGAGCTTACTAGGATCTTTTAGATAATCTAATACGGATACCACTGGGAGACCTTCAGGGACCTTCCATTCGTCATTCATACGGTTTAAAAATCCGATTAGAGCAGTAGTAATAAACTTTTTCCAGTACTCGAGATGAATTTGAGTAATTGAAAAATTAACATATTCATCCGAACCCTCGATAGTACGGCCGTAGGGGTTCATTTTTTTCTTCATATTAAGAATCTCGTCGGGAGGAAGAGAGGCAAGATCCTTCTCATCGAGTTCTTTAAGTAGTTCTTCAAGAACATGATGGGCAGGTTTTTTTGTTGATGACATTGTATACTCTACCAGTCCGTTACTATTTAGATGGTAAAAAAATAGATTTGTCTTCTTACATAGACGGTCAATAAAATTATTTAAACCCCCATTTAATAATTAATAAGTCCAATCTATATGGCGACCATAGATAATATAAATACGAATATAATTTCAAAAATAGGTGAGTTGAAAAAAATAACATCTATCTATGCTAAGTACAGTTTAGACGAAAAGGATAATTCTGCTATTGAATCGTTTCAATCTGATTTAGATGACATTTTAACGACATATGAATTAGGAAGTATCGAGATTCTTCGAGAATATTATGATATGACGACTGTGTTCGAACGAAAACAAGATCTATATGCGAAATATATGACTTTTCTGAGTACTGAAAATATTCAAGGGCGCATAAAACGCATATACAATTATTGCGTAAAACTAAAAAAGTACGAAGTGGATGAACCTGAACTTTATGAGGCGTTTCGAAATTTCGAATATACAAATATCGATACCCATTATCAAGATGAAGTAAGTAAGATTTGTGGCAAGTGTAAAATAGCATTTGTGATTGAGTCGAAAACGAGTGAACTCGTATGTAACAGATGTGGTCAAAGTGAGAAATTATGGGGAACTGTTTTCGAAGATGAACAGTTTTTCTATCAAGAAGGTCAACGAACTAAGCACGGTAAATATGATCCTGCTAAACATTGTCGATTCTGGATTGATCGAATTCAGGCAAAAGAATCTGCCGATCGAATTGATGAGGTGGTTGACCAAATTAAAATGTGCATGAAACGTGATCAGATATGGCTAGAAAGACTGAATTATGAGATGGTGCGAAAATATCTTAAGGAGATTGGTAAGACCTGTTTTAATGAACATATTCCTTTAATTCGAAAAATCATAACTAAAAAAGAGCCGGCTCAACTCACTGACCACGAACTCAAACTTATTAATATGTATTTCTGTCGAGTAGTGCAAATATATAATCGGACCAAACCTGATGGTAAACCTAATTTTCCATATCATCCGTTTTTCATATATAAAATCATAGAACAGATTTTGAAAAAGCCAGAAGATGCACGGCGCAAGGCAGATATATTATCTACTATACATTTGCAGTCGCGAAATACTCTTATAGTTAATGATATTTTGTGGAAAGATATACTTAAGTATATTCCAGAATTTGAATATATTTCTACTGATGGTAGTAGATAAAAAATTCTTATAAAGATTTTGTTCAATTTTAATAGAAAACTATGTACAGATTCATCGAAAACGATCCTGATAATTGCAATATATGTTGGTTCTACTTAGATGAGTATTCTCTTAAGTATATACAACAATATCATCCATCGATTAAAGTACACTTTATACTTCGAAGTAGTAAAATTGCGTTATTAAATACTAACGAGTATCGATTCTATCCAAATAACAAATATTATTTAGTTATTAAAGATAAAACAATTGAATGCTTTTTCGAAGATACTGATTTTGTACCGGAATGGGCACGTGGAGAAATACCAATTGGTGTATCTGAACAACTTATAAAAAAAGAATACAATGAAGAATATTTCGAGGCAGTCGATTTACAAGATAACTATTATGATGCATACCCAGTTGAACATAAATCTGAAAACGACCTCAACAATGAACATAGCGATAACGACCTAGTTGATTTCATCGAAGAAGAACCATCGCAGAATGAAGAACCTGAGGAAGTATGTGAATACTGTAACGGAGAAGACGATGAGTGTTATTATTGTATGGAGTCGATGACATAAATTAAATGGATTAACCTCCTACATTTTTTGTCGTTCATTAAATGCCTTACATTTTTCACCATCAAAATGGTATAGTTCAGATTGATCAGGTTCAAATGAATATAGATTATCATCAAGTCGTTGATTTTTTTCTAGATAAGCCGGACGAGGAGTTACCAGAGTTCTTTCTTTGTCTTTAAAAATTACTTTCATATCTTCAAGCATTAATATATACGATTCTGACCAATTATATTCACCGTATACTTCTACCGTAGGTAGGTATTTTTCATATTTGTCGAATCGTTCCTCTGCATTAGTTTTAAAATCTGATTCGGAGTATTTATCAGCCGCCCAAAATAAAATCTTTTGTAGTATTTGATACATATATAGATATCGCACGTTTTTATAAAATATATAAAAGGTTAATAGATAACACATCACGGATTGTATATTGCAAACTGTAAAGTATGGCTGACTCCAACAACCAATCCGATGTCCTTTATTATCTATAATCTGATATATAGTTTTTACAGATTCGATATCAATATGCCTTGGTACTTTATCAACGATAGGATTATAATATATAGGGGTGCCTTTAATTTTTTGTAATAGTTTAGGAAATGTATCAGTATAAAAAGTAACCGGCGTATCATCCGGTGTCTCGACCTCAATATGGTCGCCTTCAATTTTAATAGACCCGAGGACATCTATAGAAGATTTGTCTGTGGCATATACGAAATCATCTTCGATCGCTTGTTGTATCCACAAGAGTCCGGCAACATATCCTCCGATACAATTGTCTTTAAGTAATGTTTGAGTTAGGCGTGTTTTAGTACGATGAGTATACGAGATAACACTAATATCTTCTACGTCAGGGAGCGGATAGTATTCTACTAATAGATCGTATCGTTCAATATCCTTTTTCCATCGCGCTAGAATAGTCTCTCGAGGTGGATTTTCAAATGGTAGACTGAGTGCACGATGCTGGTCTATCATTTGGTAAAACGGATGTACGATTGTAAATCCCTGATAATTTAATGTTGGAATTCTATCATATATGATCGGAGGAACATATGTTATATCAGCCACTGTCACGAAATTAATACGAACTTTCATAGTGCTAACATGCAATGCTCGTATAACGCTAACGCCTTTAAATTTTTGAGCAAGTTGCTCGCCTAAATTATACGCATCTTGATGAAAATTAGGTGAGTAAAAATCATAGTCGGGTATTTTGTTAGACTTATACAAGAATGTCCCTTTATCTCTAAGAGCCATGTCGATTGCCATTCCTCCAGTTAGAATTCGTTTATTAACCATGATAAATTTTTTAACAAGTTCTAATGCTTCTATAAGATCATCTTTTTGGAAATCATGATTAAATAAAATTGTCTCATGGTCTGGTATATCCCCACCTTCAAAAAGTTCGAAGGTAAACAAAGACATTTATATAGTAACTTAGATAGTAGTGTTAAAAATTTTATCACTAGTTTTCGATGTTACATGATCATGGGTCTTGCTTTATAAATTGACTTACAATTTTCATATAAAAATAAAAATTGAATTTTTCGTGTATCATTATCCCCCCATTATCGTAGCTAGGTATTTATATGTGTGATAGTGATTCTGAATTCGAATTTGTCGAAATCGGCATGTCAAGCAATATTGATAAAGAAATTATTAAACAGTATGTCATCGAATACATTAAAACCACCCAGGGATCTACTAAAACCGAAAATGAGATTGCCGCAGACATGAAAAATATTGCCGATAAAATCCGTACTCAATATCTTGCAATCGGGTCTAATTCGACTAATGAGCAGCCTAAGACAGTCATCAACGCTAGTATCGAATCACCTAAATCTGAAATTGACCCGCCTAAAGTCGTAGTCGAACCGGCTATTGAACAGCCTAAAGTCGTAGTCGAACCGGCTATTGACTCGCCTAAAGTCGTAGTCGAACCGGCTATTGAACAGCCTAAAGTCGTAGTCGAACCGGCTATTGA
>Ga0272446_1000429_pt1 | contig 66546 bp, 66 predicted proteins | sample YNPCB0061_FD_194587 | JGI IMG/M metagenome (GOLD analysis project Ga0272446, IMG submission 194587) | Hot spring microbial mat communities from Yellowstone National Park, WY, United States - YNP-CB-006-1 | ecosystem: Environmental > Aquatic > Thermal springs > Hot (42-90C) > Sediment | place...
GCATCTGCCATCCCTGGCCTTCGCAGCGACTCGGCGTCATCACCCAAGGCAGGAGCCCGGTGCGGTAATGCCGCACGCCGGGATCTGTGGAGGGGGTGATCAGCGATGGTCATCTCTACTCCGACTGTTGTCTGTCAGAAAATCAGGGGAGCCCGCCGTCGACGCCGAGCACCTGCCCGGTCACGTACGAGGCGCCGTCGCTGGTGATCCAGCTCACGGCGGCGGCGATCTCCTCGGCGCGGCCGGCGCGGCCGAGCGCGACGCCGCCGAGCAGCTGCGCGCGCACCGCCTCCGAGAGGCCCTCGGTCATGGCGGTATCGACGAGCCCGGCCGACACGCAATTCACCGTGATGCGGAAGCGTCCGACCTCCTGCGCCAGCGAGCGGCACATCCCGGCGAGCCCCGCCTTGGCCGCGCCGTAGTTGGTCTGCCCCGGGCGGCCGCGCTGCCCCGTCGGTGAGGTGACGAACACGATGCGCCCCCACTTGCGAGCGATCATCGCCTTCATCGCCTGCTTGGCGACGAGGAAGCCGCCGCGCAGGTGCACGCCGACGACGGCGTCGAAGTCGGCCACCGGCATCATCATCATCAGCTTGTCGCGGGTGAAGCCGGCCGAGTGGACGAGGATGTCGAATCCGGGGTCGCGCGCGTCGGGGCGGGCGAAGAGCGCGTCGACGGCCTCGGGCGAGGCGGCGTCACAGCGGACGACCTCGAGCCGCAGCCCTTCGGCGCGCGCGGCGTCGGCCGCGGCGTTCGCCGCCGCGTCGTCGTGGGCATAGGTCGCGACGACCTCGTCACCACGCGACGCGAGCGCGCGTGCGATGGCGAGGCCGAGCCCCTTCGTCCCCCCGGTCACCAGGGCCCTGTGTGACATCGTCCTAATCGCTCACTCGTGGCGACCGCATGTAATCCAGAAGCTCGCGGGAAGCAACGGCTTTCGCCCGATGAGATGCGCGGGTGGCACCGGTCGTTGCCTCGCGGTGGCGGCGCCGCTACCGTGAGCGCGTGGCCACGTCGACGCTGCCACGCCCGGTGCGGGCGTCTCGTTGGGTGCTCGCGCCGTTCGTCGCCGGGCTCGCGGGGGCGGTGTGGCTGGTCGCGACGACGATCGCCGGGCAGGCGCCGCCCTGGTGGGCGATCGCGGCGGTGGCGGTCGTCTTCCTCGGCGCGATCGCGCTCGGGCTCTTCACGCAGGCGGGGCTGTTCGCGCGGCCGATCGTGCGCGCCGAGGGCGCCGGCGACCGCCTGGCGCTCACCTTCGACGACGGGCCCGACCCGGAGTCGACGCGCGCGGTGCTTGATCTGCTGGAGGCGCGCGGCATGCGCGCGACCTTCTTCGTGATCGGGCGGCGCGTGGCCGACGCTGGCGGCCGCGCCGTCGTCGAGGAGATCGTGAGTCGCGGCCACGCGGTGGCCAACCACTCCTTCTCGCACGCGCACGCGCTGCCGGCCTGGTCGCCGAAGCGCATCGCGCGCGATCTGACGCACGCCGAGGCGCTGCTCGACGAGGTGCGGCGGGCGGCGGGGGGGAGCGCGGGGCGTCGGTGGATGCGCGCGCCCGTCGGGATCGTGTCGCCGCCGGTGGCCGAGGCGGCGCGGCTGGCGGGGCTCGAGCTCGTCGGGTGGAGCGCGACCGCGCGCGACGGCGTGGCGCGCACGACGGTGGCGGAGGCGCACGCGCGGCTGCAGGCGGCGCTCGCGCCGGGGGCGATCCTCGTGCTCCACGACGGGGCCGAGCGCGGCGACCGGCGGCCGATCGCGCCGGCGGTGCTGGCCAAGCTGCTCGACGACATGGCGGCGCGCGGGCTGCGCAGCGTGACGCTCGACGAATTGCTTGGAGGTCAAACGACATGACCAGCGGAGCGGCGCGACACCGCGCGACCGAGGCGGCGCGTGCTGGCAGAGCGTGGGCGCGCGGGGTCGCGCGACGCGGAGCGAGGTGTCCATGAGCAGCGGCGGTGTGCGGGTCGAGAAGAGCGGGGTGGTGACGACGGTGGTGATCGATCGCGCGGGCGCGCGGAACGCCGTCGATCGCGCGACCGCGGAGGCGCTGGCCGAGGCCTTCCGCGCCTTCGACGCCGACGCGGAGGCGAAGGTCGGTGTGCTCGCCGGCGACCACGGCACCTTCTGCGCGGGCGCCGACCTGAAGGCGGTGGCGCGCGGCGAGGCGAACCGCATCGCCCCCGACGGGGACGGGCCGATGGGGCCGTCGCGCATGCGCCTCACGAAGCCGGTCGTCGCGGCGGTGTCGGGCTACGCCGTCGCCGGCGGGCTCGAGCTGGCGCTGTGGTGCGACCTGCGCGTCGTCGAGGAGGACGCGGTGATGGGTGTCTTCTGCCGTCGCTGGGGCGTCCCGCTCATCGACGGCGGGACGGTGCGGCTGCCGCGGCTCATCGGGCTGTCGCGCGCGCTCGACCTCATCCTCACCGGCCGTCCCGTCGGTGCGGCCGAGGCGCTTCAGATGGGGCTCGCCAACCGCGTGGTGCCGCGCGGTCAGGCGCGCGCCGCCGCCGAGGAGCTGGCGCGCCAGATCGCCGCCTTCCCGCAGACCTGCATGCGCAACGACCGCGCGAGCGCCTACGAGTCGTTCGACGCCGACTTCGAGCGCGCGCTGGCGCGCGAATTCGAGCTCGGCCTCGAGTCGCTCGCCTCCGACGCCGTCGCTGGTGCCTCGCGCTTCGCCGGCGGAGCGGGCCGCCACGGCGCCTTCTGATCCAGCAGACTCGAAGTATGCGGGGTGTCGGCGCGGCGGAGCTCATGGCCGCCGTCGACCTGCCGCTGACACGTGTCGGCGCGCTGTGCCGCGCTTCGCCGCGCGGAGCCTCGAAAACCGTCGTGATTTCGGCGCACGGGCGTTGGTTCGGAGCGTGCAATGAAGCGCGGCATGGGCAGCCGACACGACACGACCGACCTGGTCGCGCTCGCGCGCCGAGCGCTGCGCGCGCGCGTCGACGAGTGGTTCACCGAGGGCACGATTCACGACGTGCCGGTCTCATACACGATCCAGAAGGGCGTGATGACCTTCCGCAAGAACGGGAAGGTGAAGGCGATCGCGCCGAAGGACGAGCGCCTCATCGCCAGCCGCTTCTGTCCCGAGCACCTCGCCTTCCTGAACGTCCTCGATCGCTGCGTGACCGCCATCGAGCGCGACGCCCCCATCGACGCGGCGGCGGGCGAGGCACTGGCGGCGATCGCGCACCCACGCGTCGTCGCGGCGCTGGAGGCGCGCGGCATCACGCTCAGCGCGCGCCCCGATGCCGACGCCCTGCGGAGCGCGGCGAACGACGGCGATCTCGACGGCTTGAGGGCGCAGCTCGCGGCCGGCGTCGACGTCGACGCCGCGAACGACGAGGGATGGACGGCGCTCCTCGTCGCGGCGCGCGCCGGGTTCGCCGACGGGGTGGTCGCGCTCCTCCGCGCGGGCGCCGACGCGAACGCGACGCTGCGCGAGGGGTTCAACGCGCTCCACCTGGTGATCGAGCACGCCGAGGAGCAGCCCACTGACGGAGACAGCGTCCGCATCGCGGAGGCGCTGATCGCCGCCGGGATCGACGTCGACCGGGCGACGTCGCGCGGGCAGACCCCGGTGTCGACGCGTCGCTCGGCGCGCTCGAGATCCTGCGGCGCCTCCTCGCGACCGGGCGCGTTCGCGTCGACGCGCAGGACGACGATCGCCTGACGCCGCTCCATTTCGCCAGCCGCCACGGCCAGGCCGCCTGTGTGAAGGCGCTGTTGCGTGCGGGGGCGAATCCCAACCTCCCGGCCGGCTTTGGCTTCACGCCGCTCCACGAGGCGGCGGAGGCGGGCCACGCCGACGTGGTGAAGGTGCTGCTGGCCCACGGCGCCGACCCGCGGCTGAAGCTCGCCGCGGCGTACGAGCGCTTCCCCGTCGGCGCGACCGCGGCCCAGGTGGCGCGGCTCGCCGGACATCAGAAGCTCGGCGCGCTGTTCTTTTCTGTCAATCGAGAATGACGGCGGTGGCGCCGCCGTCGGGGTCGGCGGCGGCGGCGACGATCGGGAGCGGACGCTCTCCGTCGGCGTCGAGCCACTCGACGAGCGCGGCGGGGGCGGCGGCGGCCAGCGCCGCGACGGGCGCGGGGTGCGCGCCGGCGTTCGTCGCGAGCGCGCGCAGAGCCGCGGCGTCGGCCGGCGTGGCGACGATGGTGCGCAGCGCGCCGGCGGCGAGATCGGCGTCGGCCAGCGCGGCCTCGACAGCGCCAGGGAGCGCGCGGCTCGACGGGCCGCCGCGCGAGGCGGAGGCAACGAGCTGCGCACGCGGGGTGGCGCCCCGGGCGGCGGCGTCCTCGGCGCGCTCGAGCACGAAGGCCGCCGCGGCGTCGGCCAGCGACGGGATTCCGGTGGCGCGCACCAGCTTGGCGAGCAGCGGCGTGGCGACGTCGACGGCGACCACGATCGCCCGCGTCGCGCGCCCGGCCGCGACCATCGCGGCGCCGAAGGCCAGCGCCTCCAGCCCGGCGGCGAGGCCGGTGGCCAGCGTCTCCGACGGACCGCGCACGCCGTGGTGGATCGAGATCTCGCCCGCCGGCGACGATGGCAGCGTGTAGGCGAAGGCGCGCGGGCTGGCGTTCGCCGGGCCGCCGGTGACGACGCCGCGGTAGTACTCCTCGTTGGTGGCGTGGCAGCCGTAGGCGGTCCCGACGACGAGCGCGGTGCGATCGCCGTCCCACAGCGCCGCGTCGGCGGGCGAGAGCGCGGCGGTGGCCAGCGCCCCGTCGGCGGCGACGAGCGCCAGGCCGCACAGCCGGTCCATGCGCCCCAGGCGCGCCGGCTGCGCCACCCAGCGCGCGGGCGCGATCGGCGCGCCCGGATCGACGAGCACGCGCGCCCAGCCGGTGATCACCACCGCCGGCGAGGAATTCCTGTCCATCAGGAATCCCCCCGCCGCAGCACGACCGCCGCGTTGGTGCCGCCGAAGCCCGACGAGGTCGACAGCACCACCTGCAGCGACGGCACCGCCCGCGCCTCGCCGGCGACGAGGTCGAGCGGGATCTCCGGATCGCGCTCGCCGAGGCCGGCCGTCGGCGGCACCAGGCCCGTCTCGAGCGCGCGCACGCTCAGCACCGCCTCGAGCGCCCCCGCCGCGCCGAGCGTGTGGCCGAGCGCGCCCTTCACGCTGTTCACCGGCGCCCGCCCCGCGTGCTCGCCGAGCGCCAGCGCCAGCGCCTTCGCTTCCATCAGATCGTTGAACACCGTCGCCGTGCCGTGGCTGGAGATGTGCCCCACTGTCGCCGCGTCGAGCCCCGCGTCGGCGAGCGCCGCGCGCATCGCCCGCGCCGCCCCGCGCCCCTCGCGATCGGGCCCGGTCATGTGCACGGCGTCGGCCGCGCTGCCGTACCCGTCGAGGAACGCCCGCACCCGCGCCCCGCGCGCCCGCGCGTCCGCCTCGCGCTCGAGCACCAGGAATGCCGCGCCCTCGCCGAGATTGAGCCCGCGCCGCGTGCGATCGAAGGGGCGCGACGGCTCGGCGTCGCACGCCTTCAGGCAGCCGAACCCGGCGATCACGAAGTCACTCAGCGCGTCGGCCCCACCGGCCACGACGACGTCGCACGCGTGGCGGCGCAGGAGATCGATCGCCAGCCCCAGCGCCGCGTTCCCCGAGGCGCAGGCCACCGACGCCACCAGCGTCGGCCCCTCGGCGTGGAGCTCCTCGGCGATGGCGCGCGCCGGCCCCGACCAGGTCCAGCGACGGGGCGCGGCCAGCTCCGCCTCGGGCGCCGCGACGTGCTCGCGCACCGTGCGCAGCCAGCCGTGGATCCCGCCGAGCGTGGTCCCCAGCGTGACCCCGACGGAGGCGCCGCGCGCGGTCACCCCCGCGTCAGTGATCGCTTCGCGCGCCGCGAACAGCGCCATGGTCGTCGCGCGCGCCGGCGCGTCGAAGGGCACCGTCGGCACGAGCGCGATGGGCCCCGGCGCCAGCCCGGCCAGCTCGGGCCGCGCAGCGACGGCGCGCCGCCCCTCGACGACGCCGCTCCAGGTCGCCTCGACGCCGGCCCCGAAGCCGCTCACGGCGCCGAGCCCGGTGACCACGACCCGATCGCGCGCAGTCGCTCGCCGAGGCATCGGCGGTCAGCCCACCTCGCGCGCCGCCGTCGACGGCGCCGTGGCGACGCCGCGCGTCCCCTGCGGCGTGGGGCGGAGCGGCTGCGGCGGCTCGGCCCAGAAGTCGTGGAAGTTGAACCACTGGTCCGGATAGGCCTTCACGTAGCGCTCGTACACCCCGACGAGCCGCCGCGTCGCATCGAGCACGTCGGCGTTGCGGTCGCGGGTGTGCGCGACCTCGAGCGGCGTCTCGAGGTGCACCGTGCAGCGACGGCGATCCTTGCCGGCGATCACGAACACCGGCACGAGCGGCGCGCCGGTCGCGCGCGCCAGCGTCGCCGGCCCCGTCGGGAAGGGCGCCGGCCGGCCGCAGAAATCGACCATCGCGAACGCCGCGCCGCCGATGTGTCGGTCCATCTGCATCCCGACGAACTCGCCGCGGCGGATGATGCTGGCCAGCTCGATCGCCGAGAACGGCGACGCCGTCGTGTAGACGATGCGGAACTTGGCGCGCAGCTCGGCCTCGAACGCCGCCAGCTTCTGGTTCGGCTCCTCGGCCATCGCCATGGTGATCGGCGGGAGCCATTTCCTGCGCGCGCACAAGAACGGCGTGATCTGCCAGTAGCCGAGGTGCGCGGTCACCGCGACGGCGCCGCGCTTGGCGTCGAGGATCGGCTTCAGCTTCTCGTAGCCGACGAACTCGGGGTCGACGGGGAGCCGCTGCCCGATGTGCATCACGTAGAGGTTGGTGATCGCCTGCGCGTAGTTGACGAACAGGCGGTAGCTCGCGAGGTGCAGGCTGGCCGCGCTCGTGCCCTCGCCGAGCACCTGCGCGAGGTTCTCCTCGATCGAGCGCCGCGCGCGCGGCACCGCGCCCCAGAAGAGCCCCGCCCAGTAGGGGATCGTCGCCCGCTGCACCGACTGCGGCATGGCCTTGAGCCCCGTCACCAGCACCTTGCGCCAGAACGGCCCCTCGAACTGGTGACGAAAACTGCGACCGGCCTCGGACTGCGACGACATGGCCAACCAGTATATGGCATAACGACCGCCGTGGAGGCGCTCCTCAACCCCGCCCAGTCCGACGCGGTCACCCACACCGTCGGACCGATCCTGATCCTCGCCGGTGCCGGCTCGGGCAAGACGCGCGTCATCACCTACCGCATCGCCGAGCTCCTCCGTCGCGGAGTGAAGCCGTGGCGCATCCTGGCGGTCACCTTCACCAACAAGGCGGCGCAAGAGATGCGCCACCGCATCACGCAGCTCGTCGGCGAGGAGGCGCGTGACGTCTGGATCGGGACCTTCCACGCCACCTCGGCGCGACTGTTGCGCCAGAACGCCGAGCGCGTCGGCCTGCGCCGCGACTTCACCATCTTCGACGACGGCGACCAGAAGACGCTCGTCTCGCGCGTGCTGAAGGACCTCGACATCGCCGATCGCTTCGCCTCGCCGCGCGCGGTGCTGTCGGCGATCGACCAGGCCAAGAACCGCGGCCTCTCCGCCGAGGCCTACCGCGGGCGAGACTACTTCACCGACCTCGTCGCGCGCGTCTATCCTGTCTATCAAGAACGGCTGCGCGCCTCGAACGCCGTCGACTTCGGCGATCTGTTGATCCTGGCGCTCGAGCTGGCGCGCGACGGCGTGGCGCGCCTCGCCGACAAGTTCGATCACGTGCTCGTCGACGAGTTCCAGGACACCAACCGCGTGCAGTACGACCTCGTGGCGCGGCTGGCGTCGAAGTGGAACAACCTCTGCGTCGTCGGTGACGACGACCAGTCGATCTATCGCTGGCGCGGCGCCGACCTGCGCAACATCCTCGACTTCGAGCGCGACTACCCGGGCGCGAAGGTGGTCAAGCTCGAGCAGAACTACCGCTCGACGCAGGTGATCCTCGACGCGGCGAACGCGGTCATCGCCCGCAACCTGCACCGCAAGCAGAAGCGGCTCTTCACCGAGCAGGAGGGCGGCGAGCCGATCCTCTACTACACCGCCGACGACGAGCGCCGCGAGGCGGAGTTCATCGTGCGGGCGATCCGCAAGCTGGAGATCGACGACGGGCGGTCGTTCGAGGACTTCGCCATCTTCTATCGGACCCACGCGCAGTCGCGCGTGCTCGAAGAGGCGCTGCGCGCCTCCGACCTGCCCTACACCGTCGTCGGTGGGACGCGGTTCTACGATCGCGCCGAGGTGAAGGACGTGCTGGCCTACCTGCGCGTCATCGCCAACCCCGCCGACGAGGTGTCGCTCGAGCGCATCGTCAACCGGCCGGCGCGCGGCATCGGCGAGTCGACGTACGAGAAGATCGTCGAGCGCGCGCGCCGCGAGGGCCGGTCGGTGTGGGAGGCGATGGAGCGCGTGGCGCAGCCCGACGACGGCACGCTGGCGACGGGGGCGCGCAAGAAGCTGGCGGCGTTCGTGGCGCTGATGGACGAGCTGCGCGCCATGGCGGCGTCGCCGCACGCGTCGCTGGCGGAGCTCGCCGAGACGATGCTCGAGCGCACCGGGTACCTCGAGCGGCTGGCCGCCGAGGGGACGCGCGAGAGCGAGGATCGCCGCGAGAACCTGATGGAGCTCACCGGGTCGATGCGCGACTTCGAGGAGGCGATGCGGCGCGAGCTCGGCCCCGACGGCGAATCCGCCATCTCCCCGCTCTCGGCCTACCTGGAACGCGTGTCGCTGGTGGCGCCGGCCGACGACGCGGGGCGCGGCGTGTCGATGATGACCGTGCACGCGGCCAAGGGGCTGGAGTTTCCTGTGGTCTTCGTCACCGGGCTCGAGGATGGCGTCTTCCCGTCGCTGCGCGACGGCGAGGATCCCGACGTGCTCGAGGAGGAGCGGCGCCTCGCCTACGTCGCCATCACGCGCGCGCGCGAGCGGCTGTTCCTGACCAACGCCGAGCGGCGCCACCTGTACGGGCAGGAGGCGCGCGTCTTCGGCGAGAGCCGCTTCATCCAGGACATCCCCGAGCACCTGATCGCGCGCCCCGTCGGTGGGCGGCGGCGGCCGGCGTCTGGCGGGCTGCCCGCGTCGCTGCAGCGGCCCGCCCGCGCCGCGCGGCCGGCGTACGACGACGACGCGCCGCCGGTGGTGCGCTCGTTCGCCAAGCCCGAGGTGCGGCGCGTCGAGCGCGACGAGGGCATCTCCGTCGAGTACGACGCCGACGCGGGCGGCGGCTACGACGAGGACGCGGACAGCGGCTTCCGCCTCGGGCAGCGCGTGCGCCACCCGATGTTCGGCGAGGGCGAGGTCCGCGGCGTCACCGGCGTCGGGCGCGACGTGAAGCTGACGGTCTACTTCCCGCAGATCGGCCCGAAGACGATCGTGGCGCGCTTCGTCGAGGTGCTGTAGCCGATGCCCATCCGCGCGCTGCGACGGCGCGTGCACGAGATCGCGCGGCAGATCGTCCGGCAGCACACCTCGCCGGCGCGGCTCGCCGTCGCCGTCTGGGTCGGCGCCATCGTCGGCTGCACGCCGCTCTTCGGGCTGCACCTGCCGCTGTGCATCGCGCTGGCGTTCCTCCTCGGGCTCAACCAGGTGGTGGTCTACGGCGCGGCCAACATCTCCATCCCGCCGCTCGTCCCGCTGATCGCCTTCTCGTCGGTGCAGCTGGGGGCGCGGCTGCTCGGCGGGAGCTGGATGCCGATTGGCCTCCACGACGTGACCTGGCGGAGCGCGCCGGCCTTCGCCAAGAGCTTTTTTGTCAACTGGCTGGTCGGCGGCGCCGTCGTCGGCGCGACCATCGGCGCGGTCGGGGCGGCGGTCACCTACGCCATCGCGCGCGCGCGCCGCCGGCACCACCCGCCGCCCGCGCCGACGGCGGAGGAGCGCACCGCGGCGCTGCTCGACGAGGCGGCGCGGCGCTACCGCGGGCTCCACCCGCGTTTTTCTGTCTACGCCAAAATGAAGTACCGGATGGACCCCTGCTACCGGGCCATCCTCCCGCACGTCGCGCCGGGGACGCTGACCGTCGATCTGGGGACCGGGCTCGGGATGCTGCCGGTGGTAATCGCGCTGGCCGGCGAGGGGCGGCGCGCCGTCGGCGTCGAGTGGGACAAGGAGAAGCTGGCGGCCGGCAAGCACGCGGCGCGCGAGCTCCCGGAGGTCGAGCTGCGCGACGGGGACGCCCGCGCGGCCGAGCTGCCGCCGTGCGACGTGATCACGCTCGTCGACATGCTGCACTACTACGACGCCGAGGCGCAGCGGGCGCTGCTCGCGCGCTGCCGCGCGGCGTTGCGGCCGGGCGGGCGCATCCTGGTGCGCGAGGGTGACGCCGAGCGGCGCGGGGGGGCGCACTGGACGCGCTGGATCGAGCGGCTGGCGGTGCGCCTCGGCTGGAACCGCGGCCCGTCGGTGCGCTTCCGTCCGGTGGCCGAGCTCGTCGCCGACCTCGAGGCGCTCGGCCTTGCGGTGCGCGTGGACGAAGTCGCCGGTCGCCTGCACCCCGGAAACGTCCTCCTCGTCGCCGACGCGCCCCGTTGATCCGGCGGCGGTCGCGTCTTACACCACTCCGTATGACGCTCGCTCGCTCGCTCGTCGTGGTGGTTGGGGCAGCGGTCACGCTCGCGGGGTGCTCGTCGATGCGCCTCGTGACCACCGGCCCCGAGACGCTGCAGCGCGCCCCGGTGCGCACCGTGCGCGTCGAGGCGGCGACGCTGCCGCCGCCGGGGCACCAGGTCGCGTCGCTCGGCTGGACCGCCGGCGGTCCCGACCCCATCGCCGACGCGGTCGCCCGCGGGCTGGTCGCGCGCGGCTACCAGCCTGCGCAGGGCACCGACGCCGACCTCGTCGCCGTCTACGCCGTCGGGACGCGCACGCGGCCGCACATCCCCTATCAGCAGGACTCGACCGGCTCGATGACCGATCAGCCGACGACGCAGGACGGCGCCTTCGCCTACACCGAGCGCACCGTCTCGCTCGAGCTCGTCGACGCGCGCAGCGGCGCCGTCCTCTGGTCCGGCACCGCGAGCGAGACCCTCTCCCTGCGCGCCGCCGTCGACGCCACCCACGCCGTCGCCGCCGTCAACGAGCTCCTCTCGCGCCTCCCCCAGAAATAGGGGGACTCCCCCTGCGAAAGAGGTGCGCAGTCGTGCCGTAAGCTCGGGGCATGAAAGCTGGCGGAATCGTGATGGTGGTGTTCGGCGGGCTGCTGCTCGCGGCGTCGATCTTCTTCGGCATCTTCTCGATCAAGAACGCCGGGTCGGCGGAGCGGCTGCGCGAGAGCGTCGGCCCGAAGGGCGGCATGTTCATCGTGCGGCTCGTCGAGAAGAAGGCCGAGGCGCAGCGCAACGTCGCCATCGGCACCGGCATCCCCGGGATCCTCCTCCTCGGGGGCGGCATCTTCATGATGCGGAAGGCGCGCGGCGCTTAATCGGGCTGGGCGATCGTCGCCATCTTCACGTCGGCGACCTGCTCGCCGCGCTGGATGCGCAGCGTGACCTGCTTGCCGACGCCGGCGTTGGCCGAGAGCCAGCGCAGGCGCTCGGCGCTGTCGACGGTGACGCCGTCGAACGTGAGCACCAGATCGCCGCGCGCGAGGCCCGCCTTGTGCGCCGGGCTGCCGGGGACCACCTGCCCGACGATGGCCCCCGACGGGAGGTCGATGCCGTAGGCGCGCGGGTTGTCGATCGGGCGGATCCCCAGCCAGCCGCGCATCACGCGCCCGAATTTCCGTAAATCAGAAACGACCTGCTTCGCCATGTTGATCGGCACGGCGAAGGCCAGCCCCTGCGCCTTGGCGTTGATCGCGGTGTTGATGCCGACGACCTCGCCCTTCATGTTGAGGAGCGGTCCGCCCGAGTTCCCCGGGTTGATCGCGCAGTCGGTCTGGATGAAGTCCCAGTAGCCGCGGTTGAGGCCGCCGCCGAGCTCCTCGGCGTGGCGCCCCTTGGCGCTCACGATGCCCGCCGTCACCGTCGACGCCAGCCCGTACGGCTGGCCGATGGCGACCACCCACTCGCCGACCTCCAGCACGTCGCTGTCGCCGAGCGGCACCGGCTGAAGGCCGGTCGCGTTCACCTTCAACAGCGCCAGGTCCGTCGCCGGATCGCGCGCCACCACGCGCGCGCGCAGCTCGCGCTTGTCATCCAGCTTGACAGTAATTTCGTCGGCGACGCGCCCGCCCAGCTCCTCGGGCGCCACCACGTGGTTGTTGGTGAGGATGTCGCCGTCGGCGCTGATGATGAAGCCGGTCCCCAGCGACTTCGCGCGCTGATCGGGCGGCTGCACCAGCTGGTAGAAGGGGCTGTCCTCGCCGAACGGGAACACCGCGACGGGGCGCTGGCGGATGATCGCCGTCGTGTGGATGTTGACGACCGAGGCGCGCGCGCGCTTGACCAGCGCCACGAACGACGTCGGCGCGCCCGGATAGGGCACCGCGGTCGTCGCCGTCGGCGCAGGCGCGACCGGAGGCGCCGCGACGGGCGGCGGCGGCGTGGTCTCGCCGCGGTGGCAGGTCGCCAACAGGAGGGCGACCATCAGGGGACGGGTGCTGCGGGCGGCGCTAGCCCTTCTTCGCGGCCACATACTTCATGCGCAGGTCGTAGAGGAGGTGCTCGAGGACCTCGGCCTCCTCCTTGGTGAGGTTGCCGCGGGTCTTGTCCTGCAGCATGCCGAGCATGTCGATCGTCTGCTTGGCGAGCGGCAGGTTCGGAAAGATCTGATTGTCCTCGGGGTGCGGGATCTCGCCGAGGTGGACGAGCACGCTCGACGCGAGGGACATGATGAACGTCCCGAAGTCGATGTGGGGGAGCTCTTCCCCGGCGGGGGCGGCCGTATCGTGAGGATCGCTCATCAGCCGCAGAGTCTAGACAGCGCGCCCGAACGGCGCAACGGCCTAGGCCTCGTCGTCGTCGTCGTCGGCCTCGTCGTCGAGGTCGTCGTCGTCGTCGGCCTCGTCGTCGAGGTCGTCGTCGTCACCGCCCTCCGCCTTGGTGGCGTCGCCGGCGGCCGGGGCGGCGTTGCGCTCCTCGTCCTCGAGCTCGTCGTCGAAGTCGTCCTCGTCGTCGTCGAGCGCGTCGAGGTCGAAGGCCTGCGCCTTGTCGGCGACGTCGGGCAGCGACTTGAGGTGCTTGTCGTAGTCCTTCTTCGACAGCGTCCCCTGACGCATGCGGCGCTCGATGGTGCGGACGTCCCAGAACCGAGGGTCTTCGCGGGAGATCGTCATGGCGACGCGTGTCTACCGGACGGACCGCGCTCCGTCAAGCTCACGGTTTGGAGCGAGCGCCCGGAAATCATGCTATCTCCGAGGCCCACATGGCCTACGACGTGCGAGTCGTCAACGAGCTGGTGCAACGCGAGAGCGCCTTCACCGAGCGGCTCCTCAACGAGGTCGGCAAGGTGATCGTCGGCCAGCGCTACATGGTCGAGCGCATCCTGGTCGGGCTCCTCACCGGCGGCCACGTCCTCCTCGAGGGCGTGCCGGGTCTCGCCAAGACCCTCACCGTCAAGACCGTCGCCGACACGCTCTCGGCGAAGTTCCAGCGCATCCAGTTCACCCCCGACCTCCTGCCCGCCGACATCATCGGCACGACGATCTACAACCCGTCGACGCAGGAGTTCCGCACGCGCCGCGGGCCGATCTTCGCCAACCTGGTCCTCGCCGACGAGATCAACCGCGCGCCGGCCAAGGTCCAGTCGGCGCTGCTCGAGGCGATGCAGGAGCGCCAGGTCACCATCGGCGACGAGACGCACCGCCTGCCCGAGCCGTTCCTCGTGATGGCGACGCAGAACCCGATCGAGCAGGAGGGGACCTACCCGCTGCCCGAAGCGCAGCTCGATCGCTTCATGCTGATGGTGAAGGTCGGCTATCCGCAGAAGTCGGAGGAGCGCGAGATCATGGACCGCATGACCTCCGGCTCGCCGACGTCGACGAAGGCCGAGTCGGTGGCCACGCTCGACGAGCTGCTCTCGGCGCGCGGGGTCATCAATCAGGTCTACATCGACGACAAGATCCGCGACTACATCATCAACGTCGTCCACGCCACGCGCGAACCGGGCGCCTACGGCCTGAAGGACCTCGGCGTCTTCATCCAGTACGGCGCCTCGCCGCGCGCGTCGATCTTCCTCAACCTCGCGGCGCGCGCGCACGCCTTCCTGCGCCGCCGCGGCTACGTCACGCCCGAGGACATCAAGTCGGTGGGGCTCGACGTCCTGCGCCACCGCATCACGCTGACGTACGAAGCCGAGGCCGAGAACGTCACGACGGAGGACATCGTCCGTCGCGTCTTCGAGCACGTCGAAGTCCCGTAGCCATTATCGTCTAGCGCAAATCCCATGCTCCCGCGCGAGCTCATCAAAAAGATCCGCCGCATCGAGATCGTGACGGCGCGGCAGGCCCAGAACCAGCTCGCGGGCGCCTACCACTCCGTCTTCAAGGGCCTCGGGATGGCCTTCTCCGAGGTGCGCCAGTACCAGCCCGGCGACGACGTCCGCATGATCGACTGGAACGTCACCGCGCGCATGGGCGACGACGCCTACGTGAAGCTGTTCGTCGAAGAGCGCGAGATGACCGTCATGCTGCTCGTCGACGCCTCGGGGTCGGGGGCCTTCGGCTCGCGCGAGCAGGAGAAGCGCGGCGTGCAGGCGGAGGTCGCCGCGCTCCTGGCCTTCTCGGCGATCAAGAACAACGACCGCATCGGGCTCATCATCTTCACCGACCGCGTCGAGAAGTTCGTGCCGCCCAAGAAGGGCAAGCGCCACGTGCTGGCGCTGATCACCGAGATCCTCACCTTCCAGCCGAAGTCGCGCGGGACCGATCTGCGCGAGGGGCTGAGCTTCCTCGGGCGGGTGGCGCGGCGGCGGTCGGTGGCCTTCCTGGTCAGCGACTTCATCGTCGACGGCGGCGTGGCCAGCTACGAGAAGGAGCTGCGGGTCGCGCTGCGCAAGCACGACCTCGTCCCGGTGACGATCACCGATCCGCTCGAGGAGCAGCTCCCCAAGCTGGGGTACGTGTGGCTCGAGGACGTCGAGAGCGGCGAGGTGGTGGCGCTCGACACGAGCGGGCGCGGCGGGCGGCGGTTCGCCGAGCTGGTGCGGCGCGACCGCGACGAGCGCGAGGCACTTTTCCGAAGACAGAATTTGGACTTCGTCAACGTGCGCACCGACCAGCCCTACGTGGGGGCGCTGGTGCAGTTCTTCCGCGCGCGCGAGCGGAGGCTCCGTCGGTGAGGGCGCTGGCGATCATCGCGGCGCTGCTGGTCGCCGCGCCGGCGTTCGCTGAAGAGGATGGCGGCGCGGCCGCGGCGGCGCCGCTCGGGCCGGACGGGGACGCGCCCACCGTCGGGGCGTCGCTCGATCGCACCGAGGCCTTCATCGGCGATCGCCTCACGCTGACGGTGAGCGCGACCGCGCGCGGCGGCGTGGCGGTGACGCTGCCGCAGAAGATCGATCTCGGGAAGCTGGAGATCCTCGACCGCGACGACTCCGGCGGCGGGCAGGGCGCGCGCGAGCTCGGCGACGGGCGGCGCTCGCACCGCTTCGTGCTGGGGGTGGCGGCCTACGAGGTCGGCGAGCTGGAGGTGCCGGCGATCGAGCTCTCGTACATCAACCCGCGCGGCGAGGTGCGCACGGTGCGGACCGAGCCGCTCGTCGTCCAGGTGCGCGGGCTGGTCGCCGACGACGAGAAGGCGCCCGAGCTGCAGCCGCTCCGGCCGGCGCGCTCGGCGCTCGTCGAGGATCGGCGGCTCGTCGAGGCGGCGCGCTGGGCGGCGGTGGGGCTCGGCGGGCTCATCGTGATCTTGGTGCTGATCTGGGTCGTGCGGCGCGCGATCCGGCGGGCGCGCGCGGCGGTGGTGGCGACGGCGGGCGAGGTGACGGCGGCGCCCAAGCGGCCGCCGGACGAGGTGGCCATCGAGAAGCTGCGGGCGCTGCGCGCGGCGGGCAATTTTGCGCTAGACGGATATCGCCCGTTCGCCTTCGCCGTCGCCGAGGCGGTGCGCGAGTACTTGGGGGCGCGCTACGGCTTCGAGTCGCTGGAGCTGACGACCACCGAGCTGCTCGAGGCGCTGACCGCGCGGGCTGGGCACCTCGTCGCGGGTGAGACCGAGCTGGTGAAGTTCCTGCGGGACACCGACCTCATCAAGTTCGCCAAGGTCGGCTCGACGGACGAGGAGGCGCTGCGCCTGCTCGACGTGGCCGAGGCGATCGTGCTGTCGACGTCGGCGCAGCTCGAGGCGGCGGTGCAGCGCGCGGCCGCCGCCGGAGGGACGCCCGCGTGAGCGCGCCGACGCCGCCGACCGTCGAGGAGTCGCGCGCGCGCCGCGTGCTCGGCGTGCTGGCGCCCTATCTCCTGACGCTGGCGGTGGGGCTGCCGTTCGCCGGATTCGCGCTGTGGCTCTTGCGCCAGCCGAAGGTGCAGCTGGGCGCGCCGTGGGCGCTGACGACGCTGGTGGCCGTGCCGCTCGTCGCCTGGGTCTCGTTCCACCTCGAGGGGCGGCGCTCGGGGACGCTGCTCTTTTCGCGCACCGGCGCGGCGTCGCGGGCGCGCCAGGCGCAGGGGGCGATGGGCTACCTCCTGCACCTGCCGGCGGCGCTGCGCATCGTGGCCATCGCGCTGGTGGCGCTGGCGCTGGCGCGGCCGCAGCGCGAGACCGCCGACCGCGCCGAGGTCGAGGGCATCGACATCGTCGTCGCGCTCGATCTGTCGAACTCGATGTCGGAGGTGGACCTCCTGCCCGATCGCCTCTCGGCGGCCAAGCGGGTGCTGGTCGACTTCATCAAGCGGCGGCAGGGTGACCGCATCGGCCTGGTGGTCTTCGGGCGGAGCGCCTTCACCTACGTGCCATTGACGCTAGACACGATTTCGCTCCGTAAGCGCGTCGAGGAGCTCGAGCTCAACCTGGGCATCGACGGCAGCGGGACGGCGATCGGCGAGGCGCTGGGCGTGGCCGTGAACCGGCTGCGCGAGCCGAGCTGCGACAAGAAGAGCGGCGACGATAAGCGGCGGTGCGAGGAGCGCGCGAAGGAGACGCGCGCGCGCAGCAAGGTGATCGTGCTGGTCACCGACGGAGAGAACAACGCCGGGACGCTCGATCCGCACGAGGCGGCGCGGTTGGCGCAGGCGATGAACGTGAAGGTCTACACGGTGCTCATCGGGCGCGACGTGATGGGCGCCGAGCCGGCCGAGCCGGCGGCGCGCGACCGCTTCGGGGCCATCGTCTTCGGCGGGCGGGCGCGATATCCTGTCAATCCGAAATTGCTCGAGGAGATCGCCGGGCAGACGGGCGGGCTGCCGTTCCTGGCCACCGACGTAAAAGCGCTGGAGGAGCGCTTCCAGCGCGTGCTCGAGGACCTCGACAAGTCCAAGCTGAAGTCGATGCGCCCGCGCTACGCCGAGCTGTCGCCCTGGCTCCTGTGGCCGGCGCTGGGCCTCGTGCTGCTGGAGATCCTGTTGTCGCTGACGCGCTGGCGGAGGTTCCCGTGAGCTTCGAGCACGAGAATCTGTTGTGGCTGCTGCTCCTCGCGCCGGCGATCGTGGTCGCCTACGCCTTCGACGGGCAGCGGCGGCTGCGGGTGCTCGAGAAGATCGGGCATCTGCCGATGGTGCAGCGGATGGTGGCCTCGACGTCGAACGCGCGGCGGCGCTGGAAGGCAACGCTCACCGTCGGGGGCGTGGCGCTCCTGGTGGTGGCGATCGCCGGGCCGCAGCTGCCGGGGACCAGCCGGCTCGTCGAGGAGCGCGGGCTCGATCTGGTGGTGGCGCTCGACTTCTCGAAGTCGATGCTGGCGCGCGACGTGACGCCGTCGCGGCTCGAGCGCGCCAAGCTCGAGCTGGAGGGGCTGCTCGACGGGCTGCGCGGCGATCGCGTGGGGCTGGTGGCCTTCGCCGGCGAGACGCTGGTCTACCCGCTGACGACCGACTATCAGGCGGCCAAGCTCTTCTGGCGGAACCTGCAGCCGTCCGATATCCCCGTCGGGGGCACCGAGATCGGGCGGGCGATCCGCGAGGCGACGACGCTGCTCGGGAACGTGCGCGCCGAGCGGCTCAAGCGGCGGCCCGATCGGAAGAAGATGCCGGCGCAGGTGATCGTGCTGCTCACCGACGGGGAGGACACCGAGGGGACGGCGCTGGCGGCGGCGGAGGCGGCGGCCAAGCAGGGGATCCAGATCTTCGCGGTCGGGATCGGGACGAAGGACGCGCCGCTCGTGCAGCTCTACGACGAGGACGGGCGCGAGGCGGGGGTGCTGACCGACCGCGAGGGGCGCGACGTGCGCGCGGGGCTCGACGAGGACACGCTGAGGAAGATGGCGTCCGTCAGCCAGGGCGATTACTTTCCGATGGAGGGGGGCACTCTCGGGGTGGCGCGCGTGATGCGGGCGATCGAGTCGCTGCAGCGGACCGAGGACGAGAAGCGCGTCGAGCGCGACGTCGACGACGCGCGCCGCTTCGTGATCGCGCCGGCGTTCCTGATGCTCGTCGCGGGGGCGCTGGTGCGGCTCAGGCGGAAGGTGGCGCCGCTCGTGGTGCTGGTGGCGGTGTGGCCGATGCTGGCGGGGTTCGATCTGTTCCAGCGACGGGATCCGAACATCGAAGAGGGGAATCGCTTGCTGGCGGAGAAGAAGGCGGCGGAGGCGCTGAAGGCCTACGATCGCGCGGCGGAGGCGATGCCCGACGAGCCGATCGTGCAGTTCGATCGCGGGTTGGCGCTGTACGAGCTGGGGCGGATGCCGGAGGCGCTGAAGTCGTTTCAGCGCGCGACGGAGAGCCACGACGCCGGGCTGAAGGCGGACGCCTGGTACAACCTGGGGAACGCGCAGTACGCGCAGCAGCGGTACAAGGAGGCCATCGACGCGTACAAGCGCGCGCTGGCGCTGCGGGCGGATGATCGGCGGGCGAAGTGGAACCTCGAGCTGGCGCTGCGGCAGATGCAGCAGCAGAAGCAGCAGCAGAAGCAGCAGAACCAGCAGCAGCAGCAGAACCAGCAGCAGCAGAATCAGAATCAGCAGCAGAATCAGCAGGCGTCGGGCAGTGATCAGAAGCCTGAGGACAAACGCGAGAATCAGCAGCAGCAGCAGCAGCAGTCGCAGAACCAGCAGGACCAGCAGAAACAAAATCAGCAGAATCAGAATCAGCAGCAACAACAACAGCAGCAACAGCAGCAACAGCAGGCGCAGCAGCAGCAGCAGCAGCAGCAGGCGCAACAGCAGCAGCAGGCGTCCGAGCAGCAGCAGCGCGACAAGCAGCAGCAGCAGAAGCCGGGCGCCGGCGAGCCGCGCGAGCCGCGCGACATCGACCGCCAGGACGCCGAGGCGGTCCTCGACGCCCTCGAGCGCGTCGAGCCCACCGTGCAGCGCGAGCTCGCCCGTCGCCGCGCGCGCGGTCGCCAGGCGAGGAAGGACTGGTGATGTCGTCTAGCAGAATTTCCGCGGCGCTCATCGGGCTCACGATCGCCCTCGCCACGCCCGCGCGCGCCTTCGACGGCGTCCGCTTCGAGGCCAGGGTCTCGTCGGAGAACGTCACCCTCGATCAGCTCGTCGAGCTCAACGTGATCCTCGAGCGCGACGGCGCGATCGCCATGGAGAGCTACCGCCCGCCGTCGGTGCCGCCGGAGCTCGAGCTCATCCACAACGAGACCTTCCCGTCAGTGCAGCAGGTCACCATCAACGGCCGCACCTGGGTCCGCGTCAGCGAGCAGCACACCTACGTCTTCCGCCCAAAGAAGAAGGGCGCCTACACCATCGGCGCCGCGTCGGTGAAGGTCGGCGGGCAGGTCCTCTCGACCAAGCCCATCACCGTGCGCGTCGCCCCCGCGCCGAAGAACGCCATGTCGTCGGTGGGCGCGCCGCCCTCCGGCCCGTCGCAGATGCCGATCGCGCCGCCGCCCGCGACGGCGACCGGCGCAGAGGAGCTGTTCGTCGACGCGCAGGCCGACAAGGCCAAGGTGTGGCTCGGCGAGCAGGTGACCGCGACCTGGCGCCTCTACACGCAGACCGACGTCCTGCGCTACCGGCCGCTCGCCGAGCCCAAGCACGAGGAGTTCTGGTCCGAGGAGATCTTCACCCCCGGCGGCGCGCTGCCCTGGGATCGCCAGAACGTGAAGGGGCAGGACTACTACGTCTCGACGCTGCTCAAGAAGGCGCTCTTCCCGATGAAGGCGGGCAAGCACACCGTCTCGCCGCTCGAGGCGGAGGCGACGACGATCCAGTCGGCCTTCGCGCCGAACGCCAGCGCGGTGCGCCGCTCGCCGCCGATCACCGTCGAGGTCATGCCGCTGCCGACGGCGGGGCGGCCGCCCGGGTTCGATCCCGTCAACGTCGGCCAGATCGAGCTCACCAGCGTCGTCGACCGCGACAAGGTGAAGGCCACCGACACGGTCACCTGGCGCGTCACACTGAAGATCGTCGGCAACGTGAAGCAGGTGCGGCTGCCGCCGATCGCGCAGGCGGTGAGCGGCAAGATCGAGGGCTGGAAGATCTTCGATCCGACGGTGAAGGAGCGCGTCGAGCGCGGCGAGGTGGTCCGCGGCGAGAAGGTCTACGCCATCCTCCTCAAGCCCGAGAAGGGCGGGGCGCTGACGGTGCCGGCCGTCTCGCTGCCGTTCTTCAATCCGTCGACGGGGCGCTACGAGACGGCGACGACGCAGCCGATCACCGTCACCGTCGACGGGACGCCGGTGCCCTCGACGGCGACGGCGGGCGCGGGGCCGGCGCAGGACAACGTCCTGGCGCAGCAGATCCGCCCCATCCGCAACCGCCAGAAGGCGCGCTCGCACGTCGGCGACGCGCTGTTCCGCGGGCGGCTGGGCCTCATCCTCCTGGTCGCGCCGCCGGCGGCGTGGCTGCTGCTGCTCGTCGGGGATGGGATCCGGCGGCGGCTCACGCGCGAGACCGCGCGCTCGAAGCGGCGGCGGGCGCGGCGCGCGGCGCGGCGGCGCATGCGCGTGGCCGAGTACCACATCAAGGCGTCGCGCCCGTCGGCGTTCTTCGGCGAGTGCGCGCGCGTCATCTACGAGCATCTGGAATATCGATTGGGACAGAAGTGCGAATCGCTGACGCTCGCCGAGCTGCGGCTGTTCCTCGAGGGGCGCGGCTTCTCGAAGGAGGCGGCGGAGGCGATCGTGAAGGAGCTCGAGACCTGCGACTTCGCGCGCTTCGCGCAGTCGGCGTCGGGGCCGGGCGAGATGCGCGCGGCGGTGCGGCGGGTGAAGACGCTGCTCGACTGGATCGAGCGCGCCAAGATCTCGACCGACACCAAGGATGCGGCGTGATGCGCGTCGCCATCCTCGCCCTCGCGGTCGTGCTCCTCCCGTCGCCCGCGCGTGCCGCCGACGAGGTCACCGCGTCGACGGACGCCACCTTCCGCCGTGGCAACGAGGCCTACCTCCACGGCAAGCACAAGGAGGCGGTCGACGCCTACGAGCAGGTGGCGGCGCTCGGGGTGAAGTCGGAGGACCTCTTCTACAACCTGGGCAACGCCTACGTGAAGCTGGGGCAGCTCGGGCCGGCGATCTACAACTACGAGCGCGCGCTGCTCCTCGAGCCGGGGCAGGAGGACGTGCAGTTCAACCTGAACGCGACGCGCGAGGCGGCGAAGAAGCGCGGCGAGGATCGGCTGATCGGCGAGGAGGCGACGCCGCGCTGGATCCGCGTCGTGCAGCCCTACACGGTGAGCCTCCTGTCGTGGCTGTTCCTCGGGGCGTGGGTGGCGCTGTTCGTGGTGCTAGGCGCGCTGCACTTCGTCCAGCCGGGCTTCCTGCGCGTCGGGCTGCAGGCGGCGCTGGCCTTCGTGGCCATCGGGACGGTCGTCGCCGGCGGGTTCCTGGGCGCGCGGCTCTACCTGCGCGATCGCGTCGAGCAGGCCATCGTGCTGCCCGACGCGGTGCAGGTGAAGGAGGGGCCCGACGCGAGCTACACGTCGAGCTTCACCGTCCACGGCGGCCTCAAGGTGCGCGTCACCGAGAAGGAGCAGGACTGGGTGCGCGTGCGCCTGGCCAACGGCCTCGAGGGCTGGATGCGCGAGCGCGAGCTCGGGAGGCTGTGAGGATCATGTCTAGCGGAAATTATGTCGAGGAGCGCGAGTTCACGCTGCGCATCGAGGCGCGCTGCGCCTTCCCCGACGACTACGACGGCGAGGGCGACGGCTACGCCTGGGCGCGCGAGCTGGAGGCGATCGCCGCCGACGCCGTGCGCGCCTTCGTCGAGTCGGCCCGGGCGCGCCCAGGGTGGCGCGTGCGCGCCGGCAACCGCGGCCGCCCCACCGACGAGGAGATCACCCTCGTCCTCGAGCGCGACCCGGTTTAACTAGTCGCGGCGAGGCGCCAGCGGCCGTCTGCCTCGCGGACGGCGCGCCCCTCGCGGCCGAGCTTCTCGAGGTGCGCGAGCAGCGACTGCGCCGCCAGCGGGTAGATGGCCGGCGCGACGTCGGGGTAGGCGGGCGGCACCAGGTCGGCGACGGTGCGCGGCTCGCGCCCGAGCGCCGCGACGACACGCGCCTCGCGCTCGAGTCGGTGCTTGACATAAAAGGCGAGCTTCTCGTCGGCGGCGGGCGCCCCCGCGATCGGCGGCCCGTGCGCCGGCAGGAGCGCGGCCGGGCGCTCGCCGCGCAGCTGCTCGAGCGACGCGAGGTAGAGCCCCATGTCGCCGCCGTCCTCGGGCGGGACGATGATCGTCCCCACCGACGCCACCATGTCGCCGGCGATCACCGCCCCCGACCCCTCGTCGACGAAGGCGAGGTGCCCGGGCGCGTGGCCGGGCGTGTGCACCGCCCGCAGCGCCGCGCCGCCGACGCGCAGCGCCTCTCCGTCGGCGATCGTGCGCGTCACCGCGACGCGCCCGGCGACCCGCGCCGCCGTCTCGGCGTGCGCGGCGACCCCCACCCCCAGGCGCTCGGCGAGCCGCGCGGCGCCCGAGACGTGGTCGACGTGGTGATGGGTGAGGACCAGCTCGACGACGGTGACCCCCGCCTCGCGCAGCGCCTCTTCGAGCGCCTCCTGCTCGTCGCGGTAGGGGCTCGCGGGATCGACCAGCACGACCTCGCCCTGGCCGACCACATAGACGTTCGTGTGGGTCGCGGGCGGCAGTGTCGGCGTGCGCACGGCGACGGCGCGGAGCCACGGCACCGACGAGCCGAGCACCTCACCGACCCGATATTTGACCGATTGCGTCACGCAATCCTCCACACGACTTTTACCGTGACGGGCGATTCCTCGACGACTACAATCATTGTGTCGTCTTGGAGCCACGCAACGCATGACCAACGTGACCGCTCGCAAGATTCGCGACCACGGTCGTGAGCGCCCCGCAGTCGGCGTCGGGCGTGTCTACAGCGGGTATCTGGTCAGCTACCCGGTCGTTGGACGCGGCATGGTCATCTTCCGCGACCCGAACGGCCACCGGATGATCACGACGCCGGTTCGCCGCGTGCTCACCGATCCCGACGGGGAGACGGTCTACGTCGAGACCGAGAACAGCGTCTACCGCCTCACGTTCAATCGCGCTCCCGTCGCCTCCACGCACGCCGCCTAGCTCGCCGTGTCGTTCAAGCGCCGCTTCGTCGGACTCCTGCTGCTGACCGTCGTCGGCGCGATCGCGCTCGCGGCCATCGGGCTCCTCGTCGGTGACCCACGCGGCGCCGCCACGCTCGACCGCGCGCTGAGCGCCGTCCTCGACGGGGTCGGGGTGGTCGCGCTGACCGGCCTCGTCGCCTGGTGGCTGGCCAATGGTCGCCGTCGCCCGTGGGCGCTGCCGCTGGTCGTCTTCGGGGCGCTGATGGGCGGCCTCACCGGCTGGATCTCGATGGCCGAGATCCTCGGCGCCCCGACGGAGCCGGCGGTCGGCGCCGCGCGCGCGCTGGCGATGGCCGGCACCACCGCCGCCACCGCCGTCGTCGTCGCGCTCGTCATGAGCGGCCTCGCGGCCGCGCTGCAGGCCGTCTTCAGACGACGCGACAGAGCAGGAACTTGAGGTAGCGCCCCTCGGCGAACGCCGGCGTCACCGGGTGATCGGGCGCCTGCGACGCCACCTCGAGCACCTGCACGCGCCGCCCGGCGTCGCGCGCCGCCGCCGCCAGCATGCGCTCGAAGCTCTCGAGGTCGACGTTCTGCGAGCAGCTCGCGGTCGCCAGGATCCCGTCCTCGGCGACGGCGGTGAGCCCCAGCATGTTGAGGCGCTGGTAGCCCTTCATCGCCGCGTCGAGGTCCTTCTTGGCGCGCGCGAACTTCGGCGGATCGAGGACGACCACGTCGTAGCGCCGCGGCGTCGCCGACTCGAGGAAGCGGAAGGCGTCGCTCTCGACGGTGCTGAGCCCCTGAAGGCCGTTCAGCTGCGCGTGCTGCGCCGCCCGCTCGAGCGCGCGCGCCGACGAGTCGACGCAGGTGGCCTCGGCCGCGCCCGCGCGCAGCGCCGCCAGCGCGAAGCCGCCGGCGTAGGTGTAGACGTCGAGGACGCGCGGCGTGCGACCCGCGGCGACCATGTTGGCGACGACGGCGCCGACGCGGCGGCGGTTGTCGCGCTGGTCGAGGAACATGCCGCTCTTCTGTCCGCCGAGCGGATCGACCTCCAGCTTCACGCCGTTCTCGAGGCAGGAGACGCGCCGCAGCGACGCCTCGTCGGCGCCGTCGGCGAGGCGCACCACGCGGTTCTGCGCGTGGAAGCCCTCGAGCTGCGCCACGCCGCCCGCCGCCGCCTCGACGATGGCGCGCGGGTGCAGCAGCTCGTCGACGGCGGCGTAGACCTCGTCCTCGACGCGCTTCATCCCCAGCGTCGAGAAGAGCACCACCGCCACGTCGCCGTAGACGTCGATCGTCACGCCCGGGAGCGCGTCGCCCTCGGAGCCGACCAGGCGATAGGCGGTCGTCTCCGACGAGGGCAGCCCGAGGAGCCGCCTGAGCCCCTGCGCCTCGGCGAGGCGCTTCCGGAGGAGCGCGCCGTCGACGGCCTCGTCGCGGAAGGTGACGATGCGCACGCGGATCTGCGAGCGCGGGTTGGCGTGCCCGCGGCCGATCAGGCGCCCGTCGCCGTCCTCGACGTCGACGACGTCCCCGGCGGCGTACGTGCCGACCTCGCGTTCGATGGCGCCCGAGAAGACCCACGGGTGCCCGTGCCACAACGGGTTCGCGCGACCGCGCTTGATGACGACCTTGGCCATGAGGCCGCGCACGCTAGCACACGGTTTGACTTGGGGAGGGCACCTCGTTAGCTTGCCCCCGTGTCGTCGTGGTGGCTGCTCGTCGCGCTGCTTCCCGGCGCGCTGCTGGTCGCCGGCTGCGTGACGTACGTCGTCGTTAGCTACACGCACCTCGCGCTGGTGTCGCGCTCGGCCCCGCCCGCCCGGCGGCTCCTCCGGGCCGCCGCCGTCGAGCTCGGGACGACGCTCGCGCTCCTGCCGCTCTGGCCGCTGTGGTGGCTCGTCGGCGCCACCTACGAGACCGCCACCGAGGGTGACCCGCCCGACCCCGACCAGCCGCGGGCGCGCCGCCCGATCATCCTCTTGCACGGCCTGGCGATGAACCGCACCAACTGGCTGTGGCTGGGCCGCCGCCTCGCCCGCCTCGGCTTCGGGCCGCTCTACGGGACGTCGTACTTCTCGCCGCAGTCGGTAGAGCGCTCGGCGCGCCACCTCGCGCGCTTCATCGATCGCGTGCTCGCGCGCGAGCGCGCCGCCGGCCGCCCCGCCGACGCCGTCGACATCGTCGCCCATTCGCTCGGCGGCCTGGTCGCGCGCTGGTACATCGAGCGCGAGGGCGGGGCGGCGCGCGTCGGCCACCTCATCACCATCGCCACGCCGCACAACGGCACCCTGCTGGCGCGGCTCGGCCTCATCCCCGCGACGCGCGCGCTGCGCCCCGGGGCCAACGGCGCGCCGAGGCCGACCGGCGACGTGCGCTACGCCTCGATCTGGTCGCGCGCCGACTCGATGGTCCTGCCGCCCGAGTCGGCGTCGGTGGCGCCGTCGGGCGTCGACCGCGCCTTCGACGATCTCGGCCACCTCTCGCTGCTCGTGTCGCCGCGCGTGCTCGACGCCGTCGTCGCCGAGCTGCAGAATGGAACCCCCCGTCCATGAGCCTCTTCGATAAGCAGCTCGTCGTCGTCGCCGGCAAGGGCGGCGTCGGTCGCACCACCGTCGGTGCGGCGCTCGCCGTCGCCGCCGCCAAGCGCGGCAAGCGCGTCCTTTTGTGTCAAACGAAAAGCAAGGAGCGCCTCTCGACGCTGTTCGGCGTCCCCTACGTCGGCACGGAGCTCGTGCGCGTGCCGCAGCTCGAGGAGCACGGCGGCCGCCTCTACGTCGTCAACATGACCCCGCAGGCGGCGCTGCGCGAGTACGGCACCCAGGTGCTGCGCTCGGAGTTCATCGCCAAGCAGGTCCTCGAGAACCGCGTCACCAAGGCCTTCCTCCACGCCGTCCCCGGCCTCGAGGACTACTCGATGCTGGGCAAGGTCTGGTGGCACACCACCGAGGAGGAGCACGGCCGCAAGCGCTGGGACCTGGTCATCATGGACGGGCCGGCGACGGGGCACCTCCTCACGCTCCTCACCATCCCGCAGTCGATCCTCGAGGCGGTCCCCGAGGGGCCGCTCACGAAGCCGGCGCGCGCGACGCAGGAGCTGCTGCGCGATGCGAAGCGCGCGGCGCTGGTCCTCGTGACGCTGGCCGAGGACATGCCGTCGAACGAGGCGATCGAGCTGGCCAAGAAGCAGGTCCAGTCGGTGGGGATGCCGTTCGGGCCGCTCGTCGTGAACATGCTCTATCCGCCGCGCTTTTTGACCGGGCCGTCGGCGCGCGTGGTCGACGCCTTCGACGAGGATCTCGCCGCGCTGGCGGCGGCCGACCCGGGGGCGGCGCCGCTCGTGCCGCTGGTGTCGGCGGCGCGCACCGCCAAGCGGCGGCGCGAGCTCAACGATCGCTACCTCGAGCGGCTCGCGCGCGACCTGCCGCTCCCCCAAGTACAGCTCCCCTATCTGTTCACGCCGCGCTTCGGCCCCGAGGCGCTGGAGGAGCTGGCCCGCCGCCTCGACGGCCAGGTGATGGCCGCCCCCGCCGAGATCCCGCTCCCGCTCATCGCTTGACGAGAATTCCCCGGCGCTTCCCGCGCGGGGCGAACTGCGTTACGCTCGGGGACGCATCCTCATTATGCGTCGCTTGCGTCCGTCTCAGAGGGTCGTCGCTGCAGCGCTGGTCACGTCGATCGCGCTCGCGTCGACGGGCGCGTCCGCTGCGCCGCCTCCCGCAGCGCCGCCGTCGCCGCCGCCGCCCGCCCCCGCGTCGCCGCCGGCGCCCGCGCCTCCGCCCGCGTCGGCGAAGGGCACCTACGCGCTGTTCCGCCTCGATCCGCTGGGCATCGCCCCCGACATCGTCGACCAGCTGGAGCGCATCCTCCGCGTCGAGCTCGAGCGCGTCCTCGGGCAGACGCTCCCCTCGCGCGCCGACGTCGAGAAGGTGGCGGCGCAGAACAAGAAGCTCGCCGGCTGCACCGCCGATCCCGAGTGCCTCGCGCCGCTCGCGCGCGCGCTGAAGGCCCAGCGCATCGTCGCCGGCAACGTCGGCGGCCTCGCCGACAGCTATGTCGTCAATCTGAAATTGGTCGACGCCGGCGAGGCGCGCGAGCTGCGCCGCGTGACCGCGACGTTGCGCGGCTCGCCCGAGGAGCTCATCGACGAGATCCGCGTCGCCGCCTATCGCCTGGTGGCGCCCGAGAAGCTGGTGGGCTCGATCGCGCTGCTCGCCGATCTCCCGGGGGCGGCGGTCGCGCTAGACGGAAAATCAGTCGGGGTGACGCCGCTCACGCAGCCGCTCGCCGGCGTCCCCGTCGGTGTCCACAAGCTGCTCGTCACGCGCGAGGGCTTCTCCGCCTTCGAGGAGGAGGTCCCGGTGCGCTTCGAGAAGACCACGCAGGTGGTCGTCCGGCAGCGCGCCACGACGAAGAAGGCGCAGCGGATCCTCGACGCGCAGGGCGCGCCGTTTTACACGAAGTGGTGGTTCTGGACGGCGGTCGGCGTGGTCGCCGTCGGGGTGGGCATCGGCGTGGGCTTCGGCATCCCGAAGCAGACGCCCGTCGACTGTGGGGCGATGCCGTGCCGCTGACGCGCGTTCTCGGGCTCGCCCTCGTCGTGTGCGCCGCGCTCTCGGGCGTCGCCGCCGCCGCGCCGGCGAAGGTCGCCATCGTGCCGATGCGCGAGTCGGCCGACGCCGCCGCGCTCGAGCGCGCGCTCATCGAGGCGGTGAAGGAGACGCCGTCGCTGACGCTGGTCAACGTGGGGCCGAACGGCCGCCTCGCGGCGCCCAAGCAGGCGCCGATCGAGGCGCGCGCCAACCCGTCGCCGGCGGCGCTGGCTCCGGCGCTCGGGCGCGAGGTGGGCGCGGCGCGGGTGCTCGCCGTCGACGTGGCCAAGCTCGGCGAGGGGCGGGTGCTCTATCTGCAGTCGATCGAGCCGACGAGCGGGCGCGCGCTCGGCTCGACGACGGTGGCGGTCTCCGGCGAGAGCGGTGAGGTCGCGGCGGCCGATCGCGCGCGGCTGCGCGCGGGCCTGGTGAGCGTGCTCGATCCCGAGCGCTACGTCGGGCGGCTGCAGCTCCGCGTCGACGTGCCCGGGGCGGAGGTGCTCGTCGACGGGCGGCGGGTGACCACGCCGGTGGGGCAGCCGATCGACGTCGCCGTGGGGACCCACGCGCTGCGCGTGACCCACCCGGCGTACCGCGACTTCCTGCGCTTCGTCGACGTCGAGCACGACACGACGACCGCGCTCGAGGTCGCGCTCTCGGCCTACCCGCTCACCGAGGGCGAGATGGCCCAGAAGGCCAAGGACGCCGAGGCGCAGCGACGGAAGCAGAAGCCGCTCCCCTGGTACAAGCGCTGGTGGGTGCTGCCGGTCGCGGGCGTGGCCATCGCCGTCGTCGCCGCGGGCGTCACCTGGGGCGTGCGCCCCGGCGTGAGCGCCGATCAGACCGTCACCTACACCGCGCCGCCGACGCCGTAGTCGGGCGTCGCCCACCACCAGCGCTCGAGGCGCGGCCCGAGCGCCACTGCCAGCGCCGACACCGCGAACCCCGCCGCCACGTCGACGACGTAGTGCATGCGCAGGTAGACCGTCGACACATAGAGGCCGAGGGCGATCGGCAGGTAGACAAAAAATGCCGCGCGCGAGAAGCGCCAGGCGAAGGCGAGGACGATCGTGGTGTGCGCGGTGTGCATCGACGGGAAGCAGTCGCGCGCGACGCCGCGCAGGCTGTCGATCTCGCGGATGAAGAAGTGCGTCTCGGCGCCGCCGCCCGGCAGGCGCGTCGGGAAGAGCTCCGCCTGGAAGACGTACGGCCCGACGGCGGGGACCAGCAGATAGCCGAGGTACCCGAGCAGCGTGACGACGGTGAGCGAGACCATGTACTCGCGGAAGAGGGCGCGCTTCGACGCCAGGTACATCGCCGCCGCGAGCAGCACCGGAGCGACGAAGTACGAGGCGTAGCACTGCACCATCACCCACGTCAGCGCGGGCGTCGCGAAGCGGCCCATCCAGTGCGAGACGTCGACGCCGAACACCGCGCGATCGATCGCCACCAGCGCGGCGTCGACGACCTGCGGCCGCACCACCGGCGTGAGGTCGTGCAGCATCTCGTAGAGGACGAGCCCGACGAAGAAGGAGACGAAGTCGCGCACCACCGCCGCTGCTGGCGCGACGCCGGCGCGCAAGGCGAGCACGACCGGGTGCACGCGCGCTGCGCGCACGACCGCGCGCAGGTAGACGGCGAACGCGAGCGCTGCGGTGACCTGGAGGAAGCGCGGGTGCTGGAAGAAGCTGACGTGGCACACGCCGGTCGCCGCCATGGTGACGGCGAGCACCACCACGTAGGCAACGAGAAGCACCTCCTCGGGGCGAAACGACCGGCGCACGGGATTTTCATCATGCACGTCAGCGAAAATCGGTTGCAACCGCCGAAGTGCGTGGCAGGAAGACCGACGAATCGAAATCGGGTTCGCGTGCGCGGCGCGGCTGACCATTGTGTCTGACAAAATCCCTAGTGATCACGAGATCTTGACCGCTGTGGCCCCGTGTGGTGATGTTCCGCGCAGACCCCGGGGTGACGGTGGTACGAGGTCCCAGCGAGAGAGGTCATCCCATTTCTTCTCTGGTGAAAATGGTCGGTAAATCGAAAGACCCAAAAGGCACCCGAATCACGGTGCGTATCTCCGACAACGATTTGTCGGTGCTTCAAGCGGAGGCCCGGCGCAAGAACATCACGGTTGGCGCTGTCGTCCGCACCCTGATCCGCGAGGGTCTCGGTGGTGGCAACGGCGCCAACTCTCAGTCCTCGTAGTCCTCTGGTCATCGCCGGGGGTTGTGTGGTTCATTCCCGGCGATGCCCCCTCTGTCGGCTCGTGATCGTCTCGCCGTCCTGACCTCGGGCGGCGACGCTCCAGGGATGAACGCAGTCCTGCGCGCGGCGACGCGCGTGGGGCATGCGCTCGGCCTCGACCTCGTCGGGATCGAGGACGGCTACCGCGGCCTCGTCGACGGCCGCACCTGCCCGCTCGACGTGCTCGCCCTCGACGAGGCGGCGCGCCGCGGCGGCACCTGGATCGGCACCGCGCGCTGCCAGGAGTTCATGACTCCGGCGGGGCGCGCGAAGGCGCTCGAGACGCTCGAGCGCGAGCGCGTGAAGGCGCTGCTCGTCATCGGCGGCAACGGCTCGCTCACCGGCGCGCTCACGCTCGAGGGCGCCGACGTGGGCGGGACGCCGCTCGCGGTGGCGGGCGTGCCGGCGTCGATCGACAACGACATCGCCGGCACCTCGATGTCCGTCGGCGTCGACACGGCGCTCAACACCATCGTCGACGCCGTCGATCGCCTGTGCGACACGGCGGCGGCGCACCGGCGGGCGTTCCTCATCGAGGTGATGGGGCGCGAGTGCGGCTACCTGGCGATGACCGCCGGCGTGGCGGTCGGCGCCGACGCGGTGCTGGTCCCCGAGGTGGGGCGCTCGGAGCCGCAGATCGTCGAACAGGTGGTGAAGGCGATCCGCGTGGCGTTCGGTCGCAACGGCCACGTCCACGACGAGAAGCGGCGCGTGATCGTGATCAAGGCCGAGGGCGTGCACATCGATGTCAATCGGCTGAAGACGCAGGTCGACGAGCAGATCGCGTCGCTGCACACGCACATCGACACGCGCGTGAGCGTGCTCGGGCACATCGTGCGCGGCGGCAGCCCGAGCGGCTTCGATCGGCTGCTGGGCGCGCGCCTGGGGAACGCGGCGGTGCGCGGGCTGGCCGACGGGAAGAGCGGCTTCATGGCGGGCTGGATGGGGCCGGGGATCGGGCGCGCGCCGTCGCCGTACGACCCCTACGTGGTGCTGACCCCGATCGCCGAGGTGCTCGAGGAGACGCGCAAGCTCATGGCCGGCGAGAGCGAGCTCGCGCGCTGGCGGCGGTCGACGTTCCAGCACATCGACGACGTCCTCCTCGCGACCTGAGAGCGGTGCGCTACTTCTTCGCGTCGAGGCGGGCGAGGGCGCGCTCGGCGAGGAGGCGCGAGTCGTCCTTGGCGGCGCCGTCGGTGATGGCGCGCTGGTACTCGACGCGCGCGATCGCCGTCAGGCCGTAGCCCTCGGCGACGAGGCCGCGCACGAAGTGGTCGGCCGGGCCGAAGCGCGGGCTGGGGCGGCGCTCGACCGACTCGAGGAAGACGGTGCGCGCCTCGTCGGTGCGGCCGTGCACGGCGAGCAGCGCGGCCAGCGTGTTCAGCTTGCCGGCGTCGGCGCGGTTCGAGTCGGTGACGGCGCTCTGCGCCCAGCGCAGCGCGCGCTCGTCGGGCCGCGGCAGGAAGAGCGTCGCCCAGGCGGCGTTGTTGAGGAGGCTCGAGTTGGCGTCCCCGCCGTCGACGAGCGCGCTGGCCGCGGCGACGACGCGCTCGGGCTGCTGCGCGGCGCCGCGGAGCACGTTGATCAGCGACTTGCGCAGGGTGACGTGGCGCGGGTCGTCGGGATCCTCCGTCGCGAGCCGGCGATCGATCTCGGGGTAGGCGCCCTCGTGCACCAGCGCGAGGAGGTAGTTCTCGAACAGGCTGGCGCGCTCCTTTCCGCTCACCAGCGACGAGAGCGCAGGCCAGCGGGCGACGACGTCCTTATACTGGGAGTTCTCGAACAGCGTCACGATGAGCGCAGCGGCGCAGGGCGCGCGCAGCGACTCGGGGCCGCGCTCGATGCAGGTGGTGACGCGGGCGATCGCGTCGGGCGCCGTCTTGTAGAGGCCGAGGGCGCTGGCGGCGAGGCGCGCGCGCTCGAGGTCGTCGCGCTTGCCCTCGAGGAGGCGCGTGGCCATGTCCCCGGCGGGGCCGCCGAGGCCGAGCAGCACCTCGGCGGCGTCGGCGGCGCGGCCGGCGGCGAGGTGGTCGCGGACGAGCTGGACCGGAGAGACCACCTTCAGCGCCTTGCCGCGACGGGCGACCCACACGTTGAAGCCGCGGATCTCGCCGTCGAGGGTGACGTGCCAGCCGGCGCGCTCGCTGCCCTCGACGCGCGCGGTGGTGCGGCTGGCGACGGCGTCGGCGACGAACGACGCCGGCAGCGGGCCGAAGCGATCGCGGAGATCGTGCTGCATGCGCTCGCGCGCGGAGCGGGACGGCATCATGTCCGGCTCGAAGAGGCGCGCGAGCTCGGCGTCCTCGCGGCCGGTGGCGAGGAGCCAGGCGGCGCGGCGCGCGACGTCGGCGGGCGTCGTCGGGGTGGCGGGGGGCGTGTCGGCGCGGACGGTGCGCGCCAGCTCGGCGACGGCGCGCGCGGGCGAGCTCGCCGGCGAGAGCAGCGCGACCTCGTCGAAGACCTGCGCCGCCTCGGGGTAGCGGCGGAGGAGGACGAGCTGCATCCCGAGGTGCCCGAGGCGCTCGCCGCGCGCGCTGGGCTCGAGGATCGCGCGCGCCTTGGCGAGGCCGGCGGGGACGCCCTCCTTCAGCACCGCGACGAGGCCGACGCCGAGGCCGCGCTCGTTCGTGTCCTTGATGGTGTCGGCGATCTTCGCCGCCTCGTCGAGGCGACCGGCGTGCGCGAGGCAGAGCGTCGCGTCGAGCTCGGCGTGCTCCTCGCCGAGCTCACGCAGCCGATCGCTCTCGCGGCAGGCGTCTGCGAGGCGCGCCCCGGCGCCGAAGAGCTCGCCCTCGTCGTTGTGGACGAGGAGGCGGTAGAGGTTCTCGACGGGCGCGGCCTCCTTCGGCTGCTCGGCGCGCAGCTCGCGGAGGAGCTTCTCGGCGGCGGCGCGGTCGGCGCCGGGGCGGTACTGCCGCCCGACGGCGTCGTGGGTGAGGAGGTGCGCGCGGAGGAGGCGGAGCTTGGTCGACTTCGGCTCCTTGGCGAGCGCGGCGTCGAGCTCGGTCAGCGCAGCGTCGGGGAAGCCGGCGCGGAGGAGCGCGAGGACGTAGCGCTCGCGGTAGACCTGCGCGGTCGGCTCGCGCTGGAGCTCGGCGCGCATCGTGGCGAGCGCCTCGCCGACGCGGCCGCTGTCGAGCGCCGCCGAGGCGACGTGGTCGAAGGTGACCACGATCGGCTTGTGGTCGGCCATCTTGGCGAACTGCTCGCGCGCGGCGTTGGTGTCGGCCGCGCTCATGGTGCGGCCGTCGAAGATCATCTTCGTGGTGACGACGACGGTGTGGTCGGCCTGCTCGCGGGCCTCGAGCGAGAAGGAGGCGCCACCGACGGAGAAGCGCTCGTCGGGGGGCAGCGGGCGCGCGGCATAGCCGACCGGCGGAACGATCTCGCAGCGCTGCTCGACGCTGTAGGGCTGCGGCGGCCGCCAGGAGCGCGTGCGCGGCTTGGGCTGCTTGGTGAGCGTCGTCGGGAGCCACTCGGACATCCCCTTCACGTTGACCACCGCGCCCGCCTCTTTCGTGCCGGTGCCGGCGATCTGCACGTCGGTGAAGGCCATCCGCACGCGCACCGGCTGCTCGGGATCGTCGAGCCCCTCGAAGGAGCTCGAGGCGACGCGCCCGCCCCAGGCGGTCTGCGCGTAGCGCTCGACCGATTCCCGTCGCTGCGCGTCGGAGGCGGCGCGGAAGGTCGGGCGGCGCAGGATCGACATCGGGCCGTACCAGTCGCTCACCTCGTCGACGCGCGCCGGGCCGCTCGCGCCGAGGAGGTAGCGGCGCACGAAGCGCACGCCGTTGTCGGCGGGGGCGGCGCGGGGGACGGTGATCAGCGCGCCGCGGGCGGTGCCGTCGATGACGAGCGCGGGCGCGCCGGCGACGGCGGAGACGAGCTGCCCGGCGGCGAGCTCGTCCACCGACGGGTCGATGAAGAGGGCGGGGCGCCGCGCCGTCGCCGGGATGACCACGATGGCGTGGGTGAACTCGGACATTCCGGGGAGCGCCGCGGTCGCGCCACCGTCGGTGTCGACGAGCGTGAGCTGCGCGGGGAGCCCGGCGGCGCGCAGCATCGCGAGGAGCAGCGTCGAGAGCTCCTTGCAGTCGCCGTAGCCGCGCTCGAGGACGGTGGGGATGGGGCGCGGGATGATCGACGCCTCGGCGAGCTCGAGGCCGGTGTAGCGCACGCGGCGGCGCATCCAGCGGAGGAGCGCGTTCGCCGTCGCGCGCGGCTCGCCGTTGGCGGCCTTGGCGGCGTCGCGGGCGACGCGCACGAGCTCGTCGGGGAGCGGCGCCGAGGCGAGCACGCGCTCGAGCTCGGTGTGGTAGCGCGCGGCGATCGCGCCCCACGACGGCGCGGTGGCGAAGGCGAGCACCGGGATGGTCGCCTCGCCGACCGGCAGCGACTCCTCGGGCTCGCCGAGCGGAGGGACGTCGGCGCGATCGACCGTCAGCGTGACGCGCCCACCAGCGACGGTGCGCGTGGGCGTGACCCCGGGGAGCGCGACGACGGCGGAGTGGAGCGGCGCCTTCTCGGGCGCGCTCACGTCGGCGATCACGCGGCGCATCGGCGTCGTGCCGCCGAGGGGGAGGCGCAGGACCGCGCCCGCGCCGTCGAGGGGCGGCCGCGTGCGCTCCTCGATGAAGAACTCGATGGTGGCGCCCTCGACGACGTTGGGGAGCGGCGCGCGCAGGGCGCGGGCGTCGCTGTAGATGTTCGGCTGCGGGTTCGACGCGGCGACGTCTTCGATGGTGCTGGGGTCGAGCGGGTGGGCGACGCCGTCGGCGGTGACGACGCGCGCGCGCAGCGATGGGCGCGCGCCGAGCCAGGGGCGCCAGCGCGTGCCGACGGTGTCCCACTGCCCGGCGACCGCGCCGCGGAGGAGCCGGAGGACGACGTGGGTGGTGCGGCTGCTGCTGCCGTCGGCGGCGAGGGAGACGCTGTTTTTTTGATAGACAACGACTGCGCCGGCGTCGCGCTCGTCGGCGGTCTGCTTGCGGGTGAGCTCGGCGAGCGCCGCCGGAGGCAGCGACAGCGGGGCGGCGGCGGCGAGCGCGTCGGTTGGGTGCGCCGGGCGCGGGGCGGCGACGGCGACGGCGGCGAGCGCAGGGATCGCGAAGAGCGCGAGGAGGACGCGGGCGCAGGGACGCACCCGCGCAAGTCTAGCCTCGCGGCGCTACTTCAGCATCGAGAAGAGGCGATTGATCTGCGTGTTCGCCTGCGGGAACTTCCCGTCGCCGTAGTTCGCCGTCGCCTGCTGGAAGAGCTGCTCGACCTGCTTGCGCGGCTCGCCGTCGAGCTTCTTGCCGCGCATCGCCGCCGAGAGCCGCGCCATCTTGGCCGAGATGAAGTTGCGGTCGATCTTGATGTCCTCGACGGAGGCGAGCAGCGACTCGGCGTCGTACTTGGCGCGCACGTAGTCGGCCTTGCGCATCGCCTCGCGCGTCTCCTCGACGAGGCGCTGGGCGCCCGGCGGCAGATCGGCGTCGAGGATGCCGCGCTCCTGCATCAGCTTGAGCGCCTTCTTGTAGGTGGGCTCGACGTCCTTGGCCGCGTACTTCAGCCCCTTCGGGAGCTCGGGCGCGGCCGCCTGCACGACGGTGGTGGTGCCGCCGCAGACGTCGCGCTCGCGCTTGGCCTGGCGCGCCTCGCGTTCCGCAAGCTCCTTCTCGCGAACGGCCACCTCCTTCTCGCGCTGCGCGATGGCCTTCTCGCGGTCGGCGACGGAGGACTCGCGCTTGGCGGCGCGCTCGAGCGGGTCGGCGCCCGGCGCCGTCGCCACCACCGTCGTCGCCTTCTTGATGAGCTCGCCGCGCTGGTCGAGGAGCTTGTCGAGCTTCGCGCTCAGCTCGGCCTCGCGCTGCTCGAGCTTCTTCTCGTCGTCGACGAGCTTCTTGTCCTCCTCGTCGAGCGCCGCCTGGCCCACCGAGTCGTGCCCGAGCGCCTTTCTGCGGTCGACGATCTCGGCGCGCGCGTCGAGGAGTCGCCTGCGCTCGCGCTGCAGCGAGCCGCGCTCGACGACGAGGTCGTCCTGGTTCTTCTTGAGCTCGGCGTCCTCCGCGGTGAGCGGCGCGACGTCGACGGGCTTCTGCCCCTTCAGCCTGTCGCAGCCGCCGCCGGCGATCCCGACCGCGAGCGCCAGCGTGACGACGACGCCCCCCCACGAGCGCTTCACGCTGCGGCCTCGGCCAGCGGCGCGACGCGGACCAGCTCGGCCCCCGCCTCGACCGCCTGCCCCTCGCGCGCGCGCACCTCGGAGATGGTGCCGTCGCGCGGCGACTTGAGCTCGTTCTCCATTTTCATCGCCTCGACGACGACCACGCCCTGGCCGGCCTTCACCTCGTCACCGGCGGCGACGAGGATCTTGACCACCTTGCCGGGCATCGGGCTCTTCACGGCGACGGGGCCGCTCGACTCGCGGCGCGTGGCGACGCCGGCGGCGCGCTGGCGGCGGGCGTCGACGACCTTCAGCGGGACGCTCACGTTCTTGACGGTGACGACCAGCTCGGGCGCGCCCCCGTCGACGTCGACGATGGTCTGCGCGCCGCCGCCCTCGGGCATCAGCGACCACGTCGAGGTGCGCGTGCGCGGATCGGGCTGACCGACGCGGCGGGCCTCGAACACGCGGGTGTGGCCGGCGCGCGTGAAGCGCACGCGGCCGTCAGGCAACGGCTCGACGGTGACGTCGGCGGTCGTGCCGTTGTACTCGACGGAGAATCGATGAATCACGGTCAGGCGGTCGCGTGCGCGGAGCGAGAGGCGGCGGCGACCGCCTGCGACACGTCGTCCCCGACGCCGGCGATCGAGATGTCGAGGCCGAAGACGTGCGCCCACTCGAGCGCGGCCCAGATCGCGCCGATGAAGAGGTTCCAGCTGTCGCCGAAGAACGCCGGGTCGTTCTTCTCGAAGACGTAGTGGCCGATGAACTGGAGCGCCCAGCCACCGGCGAACATCCCGACGCCGACCACCGGGTTCACCGGCACGATCGGCAGCGAGGCGAGGATCATCGGGATCCCGACCATGTGGGTGAGCTTCGTCCCGAGCTGCGAGTGCTCGCGGCGATAGTCCTCGAGGTACTGGACGAGCGACTTCTTTGGCGCCATGCGTTGGATCTAAGACCGCTGGCATTTCTGCGTCAACCTCATTAGATTCGCCGCCCAAACGCGATGCCCGAGTCGTCTGACGGGGCGCAAGACGCCCGCGCGCTGCGAGCGCTCGTCGAAGAGCGCCGCATCCTGGTCTGTGTCGGCTCGGGTGGGGTCGGTAAGACGACGACCGCCGCCTCGCTCGGCCTCGCCGCCGCGCGCCTCGGGCGCAAGGTGCTGGTGCTGACCATCGACCCGGCGCGGCGCCTGGCCAACGCGCTCGGGCTGACCGGCCTCGGCCACGACGAGCGCGAGGTGCCGCCCGAGAAGGTGCAGGCCATCGAGCTCTCGGGCGCGCGCCCCGGCGGGCGGCTCTTCGCGATGATGCTCGATCAGAAGCGCGCCTTCGACGAGATCGTCGAGAAGTACGCCGCCGACGCGGGCGCGCGGCAGCGCATCTTCTCCAACTCGATTTATCGTCAAATCAGCTCGCGCCTCGCCGGGTCGCACGAGTACGCGGCGATGTCGAAGCTGTTCGAGATCCAGCAGGAGAACCGCTACGACCTCATCGTGCTGGACACGCCACCGACGGCGAACGCGCTCGACTTCCTCGACGCGCCGGACCGGGTGGTGGCGGCGATCGACTCGCCGGCGATCCAGTGGCTGGTGAAGCCCTATCTGTCTGCGGGAAAGTTCTCGCTGAAGGCGGTGGGGCTGGGCGCGGCCTTCGTGCTGCGGCGGCTGGCGCGCTTCACGGGGAGCGACTTCCTCGAGGAGATGGCGCGCTTCTTCGTCGAGTTCAACACCGTGCTCGTCGGGTTCCGCGAGCGCGCCCAACAGGTGTTCTCGATCCTGCGCGGCGGCGACGTGGGGTTCGTGCTGGTGTCGTCGGCGGAGCCGCTGTCGATCGAGGAGGCCATCTACTTCTACGATCGGCTGGCGGAGTCGCGGATGCCGCTCGGGTCGTTCGTGGTGAACCGCGTGCACCCGAGCGGGCCGCCGGCGCCGGGGCGCGAGGAGCTGATCGCCATGCTCGAGCGGCGGCCGGAGCTGCGCGGCTTCCTCCCCGACGAGGTGGTGCAGGTGGCGGCGGACTTCGACCGCACCTACCGCGAGCTGCAGGCGCTGGCGGAGATCGACGCCGCGCAGATCGCGCGCCTGCGCGAGCGCGGGCAGGGGCGGATGCCGCTCGTGTCGGTGCCGTTCTTCGATCGCGACATCTACGACGTCGACGGGCTGACCGCGATGCTGCGGCACCTCGTCGGGTAATTGCCGCTAGACGATTAGTCGCGCCCGCCGCCGTCGACGAGGGTGCAGCTCACCCGCTGCGTGCACTGCGCGTCGGAGAAGACCGCCGGCGGGTCGCAGATCGGCGGGAAGCAGTCGGTGTGCGTGCAGCGCCACACGCCGCTCTGACAGACGCACGAGTCGCCGTCGGTGGTGTAGAGCCCCGCGCCGCACTGCGAGCAGGTGGCGCGGCAGGTCGATCCCTCGCCCGCGCAGGCGCGCCCCTCGTACGTCCGATCGCACACCGTCGTCGCCACCGCCGAGAGGTCGTTCCCCTGCGGCGCCGGCGACGTGTCCTTGCAGGCCGCACCGACGAGGCACACCGCGACCAGGAGCAGCGCGCGCATCGTCAGCCCCCCACCTTCCAGCTCTTCCACACGTCGGCGGCCACCGCCGCGCCCGTCCCCGCCGGCGCGCCGAACAGCACCAGCAGCTTGTCGCCGCGCCGCTCGACCGACCACTCGTCGCCGTTCGGGTCGGCCACGCGCCCCGTCGCCGCCGCCAGCGGCTTGCCCACCAGCTTCTCGACCAGCCTCTTCGCCGCCGCCTCCGCCTCGCGCGCGTCGGTCTCGCTGTCCCACGCCGACAGGCTCACCACCGTCGGCGGCGCGGCCGACGCCGCCGGATCGGCGAAGGCCACCAGCCGATCGCCGCCCCAGCCCGCCGCCGCCTTCTCCGCCTCGGCCTCGGGCAGCGCCTCGGCGAACAGCACCTTCAGCTCGAGCTCGCCGAGGACGTCGCGCCGCAGCTCCTTGCGCGCGCCCAGCGCCGCGATCGGCGCCGCGGTGATCGCCACCGCCGGCTCCTTCGCCAGGTACTTCTCGGGGTGCAGCACCTGCTCCGACGTCGACGGCGGCGCGCGCCACACGTCGTCGATGCGCGTCCACGGCTGCGCGCGCTTGAGCTGGGCGATGAAGTTGAGCCCCGCCAGGTAGGGGAACATCAGCGTCTCCTTCAGGAAGGGCGGCGCCGCCTTGAAGAGCGGCGTGTCGTTGAGCGCGCTCGACGAGAGCAGCTGCTTGCCCATCGCCGCGATCACGTCGCTGAGCTGCTCGGACGACACCATCCCGCTCATCGCCTGGACCTGGAACTCGAGCATCACCATCGTGCCGTCGCCCTCGACGAGCGCGCTGCGCGCGAGCTGCCGATCGCCGTCGTCCTTGATGGGCTGCGCGAATCGTTTGAGGTCAAAGTATTGGTCCTGCAGCGCGTGCTCGATCTCGTGCGCCATCGCCGGGCGCTGCATCTCGAGCGGCAGCCAGTCGGCGATGTAGAGCTTGCCGGCGAAGGGGTCGTAGAAGCCGGCCACCTGCTCCATGAGGAGGTCGAGCAGCAGCTTGCCGTAGTCGGCGTCGGCGGGCAGGAGCCCCAGCCGCTTGAGCACGCGCGCCTCGGAGCGCACCTCGTCGGGGGTGTACTCCTTGTCGAGGCGCTCTTTCAGCTTGGCGCCGATCTCGCTGCGCGTGAGGACGCCGCGCTGGAGGGTCGCCTTCGGCGGCAGGCCGCGCAGCGCGGCGACCTGGCGGGTGATGTCGTCGGCGGCGGAGAGCAGCGCGGTGACGGGGGCCTTGGCTGCCGGCTGCGCGGCCTTCGCCGCGGGCTGGGACGGCTTGCGCGCGACGGCGGTGGTGGCGCCGGCAGCGACGGCGACGGCGGTGGCGATGGACACGAGGGCGTGGCGGAGCGGGGCACGCATGACCCCGCAGCATAGCGCGCGATCGGCCGCCGCGCCGCGCGACGCACGCCCGCCGCCTACTTCTTTTTGGCCAGCGCCGCCTGCACCTGCTGCGCGTGGATGAGGTGCGCCTGGAGCGTCGGCGTCGTGTTCACGAGCGCCTGCTTCACCTCGGCGTTCTTGGCGCCCGGGATGAGCACCGTGTTCACCGCGTCGAGCGCCGCGCCCTTCAGCCCCTTCAGCTTCGCCGCCGTCTGCGCCGCGCCCTCCTTCAGGCTCTTCGAGACGGCGCTCTCCTCGGGCGTCACGCCCAGCTTCTTGGGTCGACGTCGATCTGGTGCGCGGTGAGGGACGCGGATCGCGCGCCGAGGTTACCGCGAGGTAACCTTTTGTCGCGGCGCGCGTCGATTGAGTGATGGGGATGGACGAGCTTTCCGACGAGACCATCGTGCGTCGCGTCTGCGACGGCGAGACGGCGCTGTTCGAGCTGATCGTGCGCCGCCACAACCAGCGCCTGTTCCGCGTCGCGCGCGCCATCCTGCGCGACGACGTCGAGGCGGAGGACGCCGTGCAGCAGGCGTACATCTCGGCCTACGCGCACCTCCGGTCGTTCGCCCTGAAGGCGCGCTTCTCGACGTGGTTGACGCGGCGCCGAGGGGCGCCTGGCCGACGAGGAGGAGCGCATGCGCGAGGAGCAGGCGGCGGTGGCGACGCCCGAGCAGATGGCCTCGACGCGCGAGCTGGCGCGCCTGGTCGAGGTCGCCGTCGACGGGCTGCCCGAGCTGTACCGGGTCGTCTTCATGCTGCGCGAGGTGCAGCAGCTCTCGACGGAGGACACCGCCTCCTGCCTCGAGCTCAGCGAGGAGGCGGTGAAGGTGCGCCTGCACCGCGCCAAGGGGATGCTGCGCGAGGCGCTGGTCTCGCGCGTCGACGCCGCGGCGGGCGAGGCCTTCCCCTTCCTCGGCGAGCGCTGCGATCGCATCGTCGCGCGCGTGATGGCCGCGCTCGGAAGCCGGGGCGCCCCGCCGCCGTAACACGGAGGGTGCGCGCCCTCGTCGTGATCCTCGCGGCCGTTTTCGCGGCTGGCTGCGAGGCGCCGCCCATGCCCACCGACGCGGAGCTGCGGGCGCGCTTTCGCGCCGAGCGCAGCGGCTTCGAGGCGCTGCGCCGCGCCATCCTCGTCGAGCCGGTGCTCTTCGAGATCCGCCGCGACGCGCTCGTCTGGACCGAGCCCTGCGAGTGGAAGCACGGCTGCCAGCGCTGGGTCGACGGGCGGCCGACGGCAGCGGCGCTGGCGCGCGTGGGGCGCATGTCGGAACGGCGCGCGCAAACCTACCTCGACGGGCTCGACCACCTCGGGGCGCTGGTCGTGGTGCGCGACGCGCGCCGCGATCGCGTCGACTTCTGGATGCACGTCCAGGGCATCGTCCCGTCGGGCGCCTCGAAGTCGATCGTGTGGAGCGCGACCCCCGAGTCCGATCGCGCCCTCCTCGTCGCCGACACGGCGGAGGGGCCGCCGTCGGCGCACGGCCATCGGGTGGCGCCGCTCGACGACGAATGGCGCATCGAGCTCGAGTGGAACTGAGGGCGCCGCGATGGGTGCGCGCCCGCGGCGATGATGTCTAGCGCAAAATCGCCGCGGCGACGGCGGCGGCGATGCGGCGGCGGAGCGCGCGCACGTCGCCGGTGCGGCCGGGGCGGATGCGGCTCGTGAGGATGACGACCACCGCGCGCGTCGGGCGATCGACCCACAGGCTGGTGCCGGTGAAGCCCGTGTGGCCGAAGCCGTCCGTCGAGAAGCGGTCGCCGCGCGGGCCGGTGCCGGCCGGGTCGGTGTCGAAGCCGACGGTGCGCGCGTGCAGCCCGGGCGGCGACTGCGGCGTCGTGATGCAGGCGGCCGACGCCGCGCTGACCAGCAGCGCGCCGCCGTCGAGGAGCGCCTGCGCGATCGCCCATACGTCGCGCGCGCTGCCGAAGAGCCCCGCGTGCCCGGCGACGCCGCCCATCAGGCGCGCCCGCGGATCGTGCACCGCGCCGGGCGGCGCATCGGTCGGCACGAGGCGCGGCCCCACCGACGGGAGGAACCCAGTGTCGCGCAGCCCGAGCGGCGCCGCCACACGCTCGGCGAACAGGCGATCGAGCGGCTGCCCGGCGGCCCGCTCGACGAGGCGCCCGAGCGCGATGTAGTTCGCGTCCTGGTAGCGATAGACGGTCCGCGGCGGCGCGCCCAGCGACGAGCCCGCCACCGCCGCCCAGGGATCGTCGGTGCGGCTCTCGAGCGGCGCCGCCGCGTCGTAGAGCGCCTCGTCGGTGAGACCGCTCGTGTGCGTCGCCAGATCGCGCCACGTGACCGCCTCCTTCCCGCCGCCGGTGAGCCCCGCGGGCGCGTCGAGCGCCACCCGCCCGGCGTCGACGAGCTGCATGAGCAGCGGCGCGGTCGCGAGCCCCTTGGTCAGCGACGCGAGATCGAAGACGTCGTCGACGGCGTGACCCCAGCCGCGCTCGACGACGACGCGCCCGTCGACGGCGACCAGCACCACCGCCCCCGGGCAGGCCCCGGCGGCGAGCTCCTCGGTCACGATGGCGTCGATGGCGTCGGCGTCGATCATGGCCGCTCATCTTACGCCGCTTGCGCGACGGCCGCCCCCACCGTAGGTTCCCCCGGCTTGGGGAGTCGATGGACGAGCTGACCGAAACGAATGAGGCCGTGCTCTCGTCGCTGAGCGTGGTCGAGGGCGTGCGCGAGCTCGAGCGCGCCCGCCGCGACTCGCCGCTGGTCCGCCTCTACCAGTGCGAGGGCGCGCTGCAGGCGCTCGTCGTCGCGCGCCTCGCCGCGCACCAGCCGCCGTCGCAGCGCCCGCTGGTCGTCGTCACCCCCGACGAGGCGTCGGCCACCGCGCTCACCCGCGATCTCCGCACCTTCCTCCCGGAGCAGCACGCCGACGGCGATCCCCTCGGCCACCCGCGCATCCTCGAGCTGCCCGCCTTCGAGACCACCCCCTACAGCGACGTCGCCGCCGATCGCCGCGCCGTCGCGCGCAAGCTGGCGACGCTGTTCCGGCTGTCGCAGGGGCTGGTCCCCGACGTGCTGGTGGTCTCGGCCCCGGCGCTCCAGCGCAAGGTCATCCCGCGCGCCGCCTTCGCCGATCTCGTCGACGTGGTGATGGCCAAGCAGTCGGTCGACCGCGATCGCACCATCGACCTCCTCGTGCGCGGCGGCTACACCCGCATGCCCGTCGTCGAGGATCCGGGGACCTTCGCGGTCCGCGGCGGCGTCATCGACGTCTTCGTCCCGCTCTACCGCTTCCCGCTCCGCATCGAGCTCTTCGGCGACGAGGTCGAGTCGCTGCGCTTCTTCGACCCCGAGACCCAGCGCACCATGCGCGCCGTCGACGAGGCCTACCTCCACCCGGTGCGCGAGACGGTGCTCACGCGCGGCGCCCGGCTGCGCGACCGCGTCCTCGAGGCCAGCGATCACGCCTCGCACCCGTCGTCGAAGACGCGCGCCATCCTCGACTCGCTCGACAAGGGCGAGGATTTCTTCGGCGTCGAGGCGCTGACCCCCGCCTTCCACGAGCGCCTGGCCTCGCTCGCCGAGTACCTGCCCAACGAGGCGACCCTCTTCCTCGACGATCCCGAGGCGATCCTCGAGCGCGTCGACGAGGATCTCGACGAGGCGGAGACCTCCTACCAGTCCCGCGTCGAGGAGCACCGCCTCGCCTTCCCGGCGGCGGACTTCTATCTGTCCGTCGACGAGGTGCGCGGCCTCTTCGGCGCGCGCCGCCGCATCGAGGCGCACCGCCTGGAGATCGCCGAGTCGCGCCCGGCCCCCGCCGTCCGCCTGCGCGCCGAGACCAACCGCGACCTCGTCGTCGAGCTCGAGCGCGCGCGCGGCGAGAAGCACGAGGAGCTGCTGCGGCCGCTCATCCGCCGCCTGGCCACCTACCGCGACGAGGGCACCCGTGTCGTCCTCTACGCCTCGTCGCTGCAGCACGCCGACCGCCTCGAGTCGCTGCTGAAGGGCTACCAGGTCATCCCGATCGTTCACCGGGGCGGGACAATCGCCGACCTCCTCGATCCGCGCGCGCAGCGCACCAACGTCGAGATTGCGCTCGGCACGCTCCACCGCGGCTTCTATCTCCCGCACGATCACGTCGCGGTCATCGCCGAGGCCGAGATCTTCGGCGAGAAGGCGGTCCGTCGCGCGGCCAAGCGCCAGAAGGGCAAGGGCTTCCCGCAGGACGGCCTCAAGAACCTCGAGCCCGGCGCCTACGTCGTCCATCAGCTCCACGGCGTCGGCATGTACAAGGGGCTCACCAAGCTGCCCCTGCGCACCAGCCTCGGCGCGAAGAAGGACGTCGCGGTCGACTTCCTCCACCTCGAGTACGAGGGGGGCGCGCTCTACCTTCCGGTCTGGCGACTGAACGAGATTCAGGCCTACTCGGGCGCCGAGGGGATCAGCCCCAAGGTCGACAAGCTCGGCGGCCTCACCTGGGAGAAGACGCGCGGCAAGGTCGGCAAGGAGATCCGCCAGCTCGCCGAGGAGCTCCTGCAGCTCTACGCGCAGCGCCAGTCGCTGCCGGGCCACTCGCTGGCGCTCGCGCCCAACATGGAGCAGCTCTTCCGCGAGTTCGAGGCGACCTTCCCCTTCGAGGAGACGCCCGATCAGCAGCGCGCCATCGACGACGTGCTCGAGGACCTCGACAAGCCGCACCCGATGGATCGCCTGGTCTGCGGCGACGTCGGCTACGGCAAGACCGAGGTCGCGCTGCGCGCCGCGCTGAAGGCGGCGCTCGCCGGCAAGCAGGTCGCCTTCCTCGCGCCGACGACGGTGCTCGTCGAGCAGCACGCGCTCACGCTGCAGTCGCGCTTCGCGGCGATGCCGGTGCGCGTGGCCTCGATCTCGCGCTTCAAGGACAAGTCCGAGCAGATCGAGGTCCTGAAGGGGCTCGCCGACGGCAAGGTCGACATCGTCGTCGGCACGCACCGCCTCTTGTCGGCCGACGTGCGCTTCAAGGACCTGGGCCTGCTCATCATCGACGAGGAGCAGCGCTTCGGCGTCTCGCACAAAGAGAAGCTGAAAAAATTGAAGACGCAGGTCGACGTGCTGACGCTGTCGGCGACGCCGATCCCGCGCACGCTGCACATGGCGATGATGGGGATCCGCGATCTGTCGGTGATCACCACGCCGCCCGCCGATCGCCTCGCCATCCGCACGGTGGTGTGCCGCTTCTCGGAGAAGATCATCGAGGAGGCGGTGAAGCGCGAGCTGGCGCGCGGCGGTCAGTGCTTCTTCGTGCACAACCGCATCGAGGACATCCACGCCGTCGCCGAGAAGCTGCGCGCCATCGTCCCCGGCGTGCGCGTCGTCGTCGGGCACGGGCAGATGCCGCCCGAGGAGCTCGAGAAGGTGATGATCGACTTCGTCGACGGCAAGGCGGACGTCCTGCTCTGCACGACGATCATCGAGTCGGGCCTCGACATCCCGCGCGCGAACACGATGTTCGTCGATCGCGCCGACACCTTCGGCCTCGCGCAGCTCTATCAGATCCGCGGGCGCATCGGCCGCTCGCGCGAGCGCGCCTTCTGTTACCTGCTGATCCCCGGCGAGGAGGCGGGCCTCTCCGGCGACGCCAAGGCGCGCCTGGCGGTCCTGCAGCGCTTCACCGAGCTCGGCGCCGGCTTCCAGATCGCGTCGCACGATCTCGAGCTGCGCGGCGCCGGCGATCTCCTCGGCGCGCGCCAGTCGGGCGCCATCGCCGCCGTCGGCTTCGAGACCTACACCCAGCTGTTGGAGGAGGCGGTCGCGTCGCTGAAGGGCGAGGCCATCCACCACGAGCTCGACCCCGAGCTCACCTGCGACCTCCCCGGCTTCATCCCCGAGGATTACCTGCCCGACGTCGGCCAGCGCCTCGAGTTCTACCGCCGCCTGTCGAGCGCCGCCGACGAGGACGAGATCCGCGAGATCCTCGGCGAGCTCACCGATCGCTATGGCCCGGTGACGCCCGAGATCGAGGTCCTCTCGGACATCATGATCGTGAAGGGGCTCGGCCGTCGCCTCGGCGCGCGCGCCATCGAGCTCAACGAGTCGCGCTTCGCCCTCGCGCTGCTCGACGACACGCCGCTCAAGCCCGACCAGGTGATGAAGCTGGTGCAGAAGAAGGGCTCGCCCTGGAAGCTCACGCCCGATATGCGTCTATCGCGAAACTTCGTTCAGGGCGAACGCGAGAAACGGCTCGAAGTGGCGAAAGCGCTGCTCGGAGAGCTGCTGGCTCAAGCCACCTCAGCGACGTAAAAACTTTCCCTCTAGACGACCGCCCGCTTTCTGCGATAACCTGATTTGTATACCGCTTAACCATTGGTTTTAGGCCCCGCGCCTTGCGAACGTCCGTTTTCGCAGGAACCAGGAGGTCAGGAACCATGGGCCACGGACTCGTGTCCCCCAGCCTTTCCGAGCTGGCCGAGGAGTTCAAGCGGCTGGACGTGCGGCGCCGACGGCAAGGGCTGTCGCTCTCGGACGCGGATCGCTACAACACGCTGTTCGAGCAGCTGTCGGAAGCGCTGTCCGCGTGCGAGCGAAAACGCAAATGCGATATGAGGCAGTTTCTGCGCGTCCAGGCCGATATGGTGCTCGTCATTCGCCGGCCCGAGGGTCAAACCCAGGCCAAATGCCTCGACTTCGGCGGCGGCGGGTGCGCGCTCGAGCTGCCGTCGCCGGCGCCGAGCGAGAACGACGACGTCTGGCTCGACGGCGCGATCATCGATGGCGTGCGCTTCGACCTGCACGGCCGCGGCGTGGTCGTGTGGCGCAGAGTGCGCGAGGACGGCACGGCGACCGCCGGATTGCGCTTCGCGATCGATTCTCACGGGATGCGCGATCAAATCGATCGCGTCCTCTATCGCGTGCTCGATCGCTTCCTGGCGGCGCCGCTGATCCCGGCCGCAGCGACGGCGTCGTCGAGCGACGCCGCCCCGCCCCCACCGTAGGGGGTTGCTCAGCGACGGCGCGCGTGCTACCTCGCATGCGATGCGGAAGCTGGGATACGTCTTTGGGTCGGCGGCGCTCCTCGCCGCTGGTGCGCTGCTCCACGCCGCCTGCGAGAACGGCAAGGCCAAGGCCGGGCAGAAGTCGGAGGAGCTCGGCGAGGCGCTGGCGAAGATCGACGACGTCACCATCACCGTCGGTGACTTCCAGGATCGCCTGAACCAGCAGACGCCCTACGTGCGGGCGCGCTACACGTCGATCGAGCGCAAGAAGGAGTTCCTCGACAACCTCGTGCGGTTCGAGGTCCTCGCCAAGGAGGCCGAGCGTCGCGGCCTCTCGAAGGACCCCGAGGTCGTCCGCACGATGAAGCAGGTGATGATCCAGAAGCTCCTCAAGGAGGAGTTCGACAAGCTCACGCTGAAGGACGTGGGCGACGGCGACGTCAAGAAGTACTACGACGCCCATCCGGAAGAGTTCAACAAGCCCGACGAGGTGCGCGCGTCGCTGATCCTGGTGAAGGATCAGCCGACGGCGAAGAAGGTCCTCGCCGACGCGCGCATGAAGGGCGTCGACAACCAGGGGTATCGCAACCTGGTGGCCGAGTTCTCGACGGACATGCCGACGAAGGAGCGGGGCGGTGACCTGCGCTACTTCGACAAGATGACCAAGGAACTCCCGCGCGAGGTCGTCGACGCGGCGTTCAAGCTGCAGAACATCGGCGACAACTCCGAGCCGGTGAAGACCGACAAGGGCTGGGCGGTGCTCAAGCTCACCGGGAAGAAGAAGGCGGTCAACCGCACCTTCGACGAGGTGAAGGAGCAGATCCGGACCAAGCTCTATCGGGAGAAGCGCCAGGAGTCGATGGAGGGCTTCGTGAAGGCGCTCCGCGACAAGGCGAAGATCAACATCGACGAGGCCAAGCTGGCCAAGGTGCAGATCGAGGGGCTCGGGCCGGGGCAGTTCCCGGGGCCGGGCGTCCCGCCGCCCGTCGGTGGGCAGCTCCACCCGGGCGCGCCGGGCGTGCCGTCCGCGACGCCGCTCGGGCCGGGCGCGCCGGGGACGCCGCCGGGGACGCAGCCGCTCGTCACGCCGCAGGTCGTGCCCGCGCCGCCGCCCGGTGGGGGCGCGCCGGCCAACCCCGAGGCGGGCAAGCCGCTCCCGGGCCCGAAGTAGTAGCGAACCCGTCTTCGTGCGCACAGGTCCAACAGGAATGCACCGCCGTCTCCTCCTCGCGACGATCGTCGCCGGCGCGCTCTCGAGCGCGACGATCACCCGCGCCGCGACCGGCGACGCCAAGGGCGAGGCGCGGACGATCGACCGCATCATCGCCGTCGTGAACGACGACATCATCCTCGACAGCGAGCTCGATCAGCTGGTGGCGACGCAGATCGCGATGCGCCGCGAGATCGACCCCGACTCGCAGGACGGCAAGAAGGCCATCGACGAGCTCCGCCACAAGGCGCTCGACGGGCTCATCGAGTCGCAGCTCATGCGGCAGCAGGCCGCCGAGATGAAGCTGTCGGTCACCGGCGAGGAGGTCGATCGCGCGATGGAGGAGGTCAAGCGCCAGAACCGCCTCGACGACGCGACCTTCGCCGAGGCGCTCAAGCAGCAGGGCTTCACGCTCGAGGCCTATCGCAAGAACCTCAAGAAGCAGATCCTCGAGCTGAAGGTGGTCAACACCGCGGTGCGCAGCCGCATCGCCGTCGGGGACGACGAGGTGCGCACGTTCTACAACCAGAACGCGCAGAAGCTCGCCGGCGACACCGAGGCGCACCTGCGCATGATCCTCCTCGCGATCCCGCCGGACGCGCCCGCCGCCGAGGTCGAGCGCAAGAAGCGCACGGCGGCCAAGGTCGTCGAGCTGGCGCGCTCGGGCAAGTCGTTCGTCGAGCTCGCGCGCGCCTACAGCGACGACGAGCTGACCAAGGCCGAGGGCGGCGACCTCGGCTGGGTGGGCAAGGGCGTGCTGGTGAACGAGCTTGAGGAGGTCATGACGACGATGGCCCCCGGCGACGTGCGCGGCCCGGTGCGCAGCGCGCGCGGCTGGCACGTCCTCGAGCTCGTCGAGCGCAAGGCCGGCAACCTGCGCCCCTTCGACGAGGTGAAGGAGCAGATCCGCCGCCAGCTCTCGGAGCAGCAGCTCGAGAAGGCGATGCAGTCGTGGCTCAAGGAGCTGCGCAAGAAGGCGCACGTCGACATCAGATTGTGATTCGGAACCCTGAGAGGGTTCCGAACCTCCCGCTCCGCGGCCCGGCAAAGCCGGCTCCGCTCCGCGACAGACACGCTATTCTCTCCGCATGGCCGACTGTCTCTTCTGCAAGATCGCCGAGGGGAAGATCCCCGCCAAGAGGGTCCACGAGGACGACGACGTCGTCGCCTTCCGCGACATCAACCCGCAGGCGCCGACCCACCTCCTGGTCGTGCCGCGCAAGCACATCCCGTCGCTGAACGACCTCGGCGCGGACGACGCGGCGCTCGTCGGCAAGCTGCACCTCGTCGCCGCGCGGCTCGCGGCGTCGGAGGGCATCGCCCAGCGCGGCTATCGAACGCTGTTCAACACCAACGCCGACGCCGGGCAGACCGTGTTCCACATCCACCTGCACCTCGTCGGTGGGCGCCCGCTCGGCTGGCCGCCCGGCTGAGCTGAGCTCGCGATGCTGAGGCGGCTGCGCGTCGTCTCCTGGAACGTCGGGCGGATCTACACGCCGACGAGCAACAACAAGCTCGCCGACTCGGACATCCCGCGGGTCGCCGCGGTCCTGCACGAGCTCGACCCCGACGTCGTCCTTTTACAAGAATTCGTCTCGACGGCGCAGCTCGCCGCGCTGACCGCGCGCCTCGGTGGTGGCTACGTCGGGCAGATGTCGACGGCCTGCCGCTACGACCGCCACGTGGCGGCGCTGGCGCGCGCCGAGCTCGATCCCGCGTTCGAGGATCGCGTCCTCGAGCCGACCGGGCGCGGGCTGGTGTCGGTCACCTTCTCCGTCGGTGGGGCGGGGCGCGGCTCGGCCCACGCCATCCACCTCGACGCCTTCCGCTCGACGGGGCGGCGCTCGCAGGCCGAGGCGATCTGCGCGCTCACCGACGGGCGCGACGAGCCGGTCACCGTCGTCGGCGGCGACTTCAACCTCGACCCCGACTGGGCGGCGCGCGTGCGCGATCGCCTCGACCCTGGCACCTACGCGCTGTTCACCTCGCGCTTCCGCGCGCCGCGCCCGGCCGGCCCGACGCTGATGGGCCTCTTCCGCGTCGATCACCTGCTGGCGCGCGGCCCGCTCGTCGACGAGGTGCGCGGCCACGTCTCGCCGCACCGCCGCCTGCCGCTCGGCGACCACGACCCCATCGTCTGCGATTTGACGCTGCGCGCGAGTCTACGTTGACGCCGACGGGCGCGCTCCATACCATCGACCGTCTGAGGAGTGAGCCCCGTGGAGCACCGCAGGTCTGACCGTCGCTACGATCGGCGCCTCCCGATCGACATCACGTACGAGGGGCAGAGCTTCAGCACGCACACCCGCAACATCTCGCTCGGCGGCGTGTTCGTCGCCAGCGATCGCGCGCTGCCGTTCGGCGCCAAGGTGCGGCTCTCGTTCCGCGTGCCGACGCAGACCGAGCTGACCGAGGTCGTCGGGCAGGTGCGCTGGGTCGAGCAGGAGGAGGGCGCGGTGCGTGGCCTCGGCATCCAGTTCGAGGGGCTGCGCGCGCGCGACGTGTGGGCGCTCAACAAGTACTTCGAAAAGCCGGTGGAAGAGTGAGAACAGCTCTCGTCGCTGCGGCGGCGTTCGCGACCCTCGCGGTCGCTGGTGCGGCGCGGGCCGATCGGGTCCCCGTGGCGGTGGTGTGGATGGGCGAGCCGACGTCGCTCACCGACGGCGCGCGCATCTCCGAGGAGGTGCAGCGGGCGCTGTCGCGGTCGAAGACGGGGCGCGGCCTCGACGGGGCGGAGGATCGCCGGCTGCTCGTCGAGGGCGGTCCGGTCACGCGCGCGGCGGTGGCGCAGGCGCGCGGCGAGGCGCTGCTGGCGAAGCTGAAGTGCGGCGACGCCGTGCGCGACTTCGAGGCCGCCGAGCGCATCCTCCTCGAGGAGGTGCCGATCGCGGTGACCCAGGCGCGCCTCGGCGCCGTCGAGCGCAGCCTGCTCGTCTGCTACGACAACCTCGGGCGCGCCGCCGACGCCGCGCGCGCCGCCGAGCGCCTCTCGTGGACGGCGGGGACCAACGAGGACGTCGCGGCGCTGATCGCGCGGCACCACGTGTCGCGCGCCTGGCAGCCGAGCTTCGCGCCCGTGCGCATCGTCGCCGAGATCGATCCGACGGTGGCGCCGCGGCCGCTCCCCCAGATTTATCGCAACCTCCAGCCGATCGGCGTGGCGCCGGTGGTGGTCCCCGGCGGCGATCCCGCCGTCGACGCCATCGACGTCGAGGCGCCGGGCTATCGCCGCGTGCACCGCGAGCTCGGCCACGGCAGCGCCGAGATCGTGGTCCAGCTCGCGCGCGAGGATCGCCTCGGGCTCGCCGTCGACGAGCTGCGCGCCTCGGGGGCCGAGCCGCCCGCCGAGGCGGTGGCCGACATCGGCAAGCGGGTGGGCGCCGACCGCGTGCTGGTGCTGATGCCCGACGGGGCGAAGATCGTCGCCCACGTCGTCGACGTGAAGGGGCGCCGCTGGGCCTCGCCGGCGATCAAGGTCGACGCCGAGGGGCAGGTGGCGATGGAGCGCCTCGCCGGCTACGCCTCGCCGCAGCCCGCGGCCGTGCCGGGCGGCAGCGGGACCAGCGCCCCGTCGGTGAAGGTGGCCGACGCCGGGGTCAAGAAGGAGGCGCCGCCGCCGCCCAAGAAGTCGAAGTGGGGCAGCTGGGGCAAGTGGTACACCTGGGTCGCCGCGGGCGCGGTCGTGCTCCTCGTCGGTGGCCTCCTCATCGCGCAGAACGTCGGCAGCGACAGCCTCACCATCAAAGTTCAGAAGTAGTCGCCGTATCATCGGGCATGGCGTCGAAGGTCGTCTCCCGGTACGCGCGCTGGATCTGGTCGCTCGTCGTCGCGCTGGTGGTGCTGCCGGTGGGACTGGCGATCGTCGTCTTGATGTTCGTCCCCGATCGCCACCGCGCCGCGGCCTTCTGGCCGGCCGCCGCCGTCGGGGTGGCGCTGGCGACCTACCAGCTGTTGCGCTCGTGGGGCTGGTACCGCGCCTACCGCCGGCTCGGCGCGCTGCTCGCCGCCGCCGAGGAGGAGCTGGTCGCCGGCCGCGCCGAGGTCGCCGAGCGCCGCGCCATCGACGCCCTCGGCGAGGTCGACCCGCGCCTCATCCCCTACGTGCGCGCGGCGCTCGCCGAGATCTTCTGGCGCCGCGGCGCGCTCGACAAGGCCTACGCCGAGGCGATCGCCGTCGGCAACCTCTCCGCCGACTCCGCCTACGAGCTGCAGTCGCACGGCGCCATCGCCGCCGCCGAGCTGCGCGCGATCGGCGGCGACGTGAAGACTGCCGAGATCCTCCTCGATTGGGTGCCGCGCCTCGTCGAGCGCGCCGGCTCCGCGCGCTTCTCGCTGCGCACGCGCCTCACACGCGCGCGGGCCATCGTCGAGGCGCGCCGCGGGAACCTGCGCGAGGCGCAGGCGCTGTTCGCCAGCGTCGAGCGCGCCTGTGAGGAGGTGCTGACGCTGCCGAAGCTGCGCGCGACCTGGCTGGTGCGCGCCTACGTCGAGAGCGCGGGGGCCTCGCCGCGTGACGGCCTCGCGGCCGAGCGCTGGCTGTCGCGCCTGCGCGCCGTCGGCGCCGACGACCTCGCGGCCTACGCCAGCGGCTGGCCCGAGCTGCGCGCCTTCCTCGACGCCAACGGCTTCACCGCCGTCCCCGATTTTCGCTAGACGCTAGAGCGCACCTCACTCGGATTGATCGTCGCGAGACGGTCGAGCCCGAGTCGAGGTTGGGCGCGCGAGGAGCGAGGAGCGCAGGACTACCCGTCGGTAATCTGAGCACCGCAGCGACGAGCCCGTCCAAGATCGGCCGGGATTCGAGCGTCGCAGCAGATTCAATCCGAGTGAGGTGCGCTCTAACGAGTGAGCCCCGAGGCGACCCCGCTCGCGTAGAGCGGCTCGCGCACCTCGACGGTGAGGCCCGCGCGCCGGAGGGCCGCGAAGGCGGCGTCGCGCGGGGCGTGCCTCTTCGGCGCGGTGACGACGACGCGGCTCAGCGCCTCGAGCGGGCGCAGCGCGGCGAGCAGGCCGGGCAGCTGGTCGAGCCCCCAGTCGTCGACCACCGTCAGCGCGAAGGTGAGCGCGCCGTCGTCCTCGCGGCGCAGCGTCGCCGCCTCGCGGCCCCAGGTCAGCGACGTCACGTGGCGCGGCAGCCGCCGCCACAGCGCCACCATCTCCTTGTCCTCGCCGTCGAGCGTGAGGGCGCGGATCCGCGGCCAGGCGCGCGACGCCTCCAGCGCCTCGATCGTGTCTAGCGTCAAATAGACGCGCTCCACCGATGGCAACGCCTCGATGAGCGGCACCACCCGCCTGGCGAAGCGCGCCTCGTGCGCCACGCGCTTCCAGCTCGTCGAGCGCACCTCGCGCAGCGTCTTCGGCGCGGCGCGCTCGAGCGCGTCGGCGATCGGATCGGCGTTCACCTCGACGCTCTCCAGCGCGCGCAGCGCCGGCGAGCCGATGAACAGCGCCATCGTCTCGGGCGTGAGCTTGCTGCCGTGGAACGACCTCACCGTCGACAAAAGCGGGTCGCGGGCGTGCGCCTGCCACGCCTTCTGGGTCGCGCGCCAGACGCCGTCGAGCTCCAGCTCGTCGAGGAACCCGCCGCGGAAGCGCGCGCGGTAGGTCACGCTGGCGAGCTTCCCCAGCCACTCCTTCTTGTGCTTCTTGAGGAGCGCGTCGGCGCGCTTGGCCGCCTCGACGGGCGCGGCCCCGCGCAGCTCGGCGAGCTGCAGCGTGATGAACTCGCCGCGCGGATCGCCGAGGCCCTGCAGGCAGTCGGCGAGGACCTCGCGCGCCGCCAGATCGTCGGGCGCCGCCAGCGCGGCCGCGAACAGCGCGTCGCGATCGCCGGTCGCGCGGCGATCCGGCCGCGGCCCGATCGCGCCCCACGCCGCCCGCTCGCGGTCGTCGAGCGCCGCGACCTTGATCCGACCGCGCACGGCGCGCCACAGCTTCCCCTCGTCGTCGGGCGCTTTGGGCGCGAAGGCGTCGAGCGCCGCCGCCGTCCGCTCGTCGCCGAGGTGCGCGACCGTCTTCCGCGTCTTGTCGTCGGCCCAGCGCACGATCGAGATCCCCTGCTCGACGAGCGCCATCAGCGCGCGCCCGAGGCGTGGGTCGGGCGGCGCCTTCTGGAGCGCGCGCAGCCGGGCCTCGAAGGCCTCCAGCTTCTGGTCGTTGTCGCTGCCCGGCAGCTTGGCGAACAGCGTCTCGGCGACCCAGCCGATGGCGATCGGATCGCCCTCGGCCAGCGTCGCCAGCCAGCGCGCCTGGAACCCGACGTTGGTGCGCTCCTCGGGCGGCGTGAAGGTGGGGGCGGCCGCCGCCGACAGCACGTCGATGGCGTCGGCGATGACCGCCGCCCGCGTCGTCCGCCAGGCGGCGATGGCCGCGCGCAGCGCCCCGGCGTAATCGCCGCGCGCGTAGGACTCTTCAGCGTTTTTGATGGACATGAATTTAGCGAGACGCGGTCGGCGCCGCTGGCGCGGGCCAGGGCGGCGGCAGGATCGGAGGGCGCTCGGCGGCCTTCTGCGTGCGCTGGAGCTCGATCTCGGTCATCAGCATCGCCGGCGCCACCGTCGAGACCGGCACGAAGCCGCTCTCCGCGCCGCAGTAGCCGTTGAACACGCCGACGCTGTCCGAGGTCGCCACGATCTTCGACACCGTCGCGAGCGGCGTCCCGACCATCTCGACGCCGCGCACCAGCGTCTCGGCGCCGGTCTGGGCGTCGACGCGATAGACCAGGCGCGGCTGCCCCTTGAAGGCCTGGTAGCCGTAGTTGGTGGTGTTCGTCGAGCCACCAGTGATGTCGCGGATGATGAGGCCGAAGGGCTTGCCCTGCTTGCGCACCTCGTCGAGCAGCATCTTCTTGAGGTCGCCGATCGGCACCCGCTTCGTCGAGCGCACGAACAGGTTGCCCATGCGCCCCATCGGATCGGCGCTCCCCTCGGCGCGCCCGTGGCCGTTCGATCGCAGCGACCCGGCGATCGGCGTCCGCGACTTGATGTAGTCGCGCAGCACGCCGCCGTCGACCAGCGTCACCGGCCGCGCCGCCACCCCCTCGTCGTCGAGCGCGTAGGTGCCGTTCAGCGACTGCGGTCCCGTCGGCGTGGTCGCCTGCGCGACAGTCGGATCGTCGATGATAGACAGAAATGGCGGCAGCACGCGCTTGCCGACCTGGCCCTTGAAGGTGCGCCCCTCCTTCTCGTCGTTCTGGCGCTCGCCCTCGAGGCGGTGGCCGACGGTCTCGTGGAAGAAGACGCCCGCCGCCTCCTCCATGAGGAGCGCCGGCCCGGTGTAGGGATCGATGACCGGCGCCGCGCGCAGCGCCTTCAGCTCGTCGAGGAGGCGGCGCACCTGGCGCATCGACTCCTCCTCCGACGGGAGCTCCTCGACGCGGCGGCCGTAGAAGTCCTTCTCGTGGACCAGCAGCATGCCGTCGGGCGCGCGCGTCGTCGCCTCGAGGTGCATGGCGTAGATGGCGCGCTCGGTGATGACGCGCGTCCCCTCGCTCGAGGCGAAGTGGCGGCGCGCGCGGTCGGCGGAGATCTTCACGGTGCCGTCGACGATGAGCGGATCCTCGCGGAAGAGCTGCGACAGCCGGCGGGCGCGCGCGGCCAGCGCCTCCTCGTCGAAGGCGAGCGGGCGCGGCGGGTCGACGTGCGTGGCGGGCGCCTCGCGCGAGAAGCTCGGCAGCGACTCGTCCTCGACGAGCGTGGTGGCGCGGCGGCCGCGCTTCTTGGCGTACGCGGCCAGCGCGCGCTTGTACTTCACGTCGGTGAGGAGCCACAGGGTGGCGCGCAGCGAGTCGGGGTTGTCGTCGAGCGGCGCCTCCGTCGGCGGCTCCCACGAGTCGACGCTGTCGGGATCGAAGGCGTGATCGCGGTCGGAGGTGGTGTTGTCGAGCTGGTAGTCGCCGACGCGCACCTCGACGTAGGCGGTGCGGTTGCGGCCGTGCCCGCTCGAGATCAGCGCGCCGAAGCGGCCGGTCACCTCGCGCGAGTCGCTGTCGCGCACGGCGTAGGCGATGAAGTAGGGCGCCTCGTACTTCTTGAGGCGCAGCTTCTGCATCGCGCGGTGGAGCTCGGCGTCCATCGCCTCGAGGACCGGCGACCTCTCGTCGGCGTGGGCGATCGGCGCGATCGTCAGCGCGAGCGTCAGTGCAATCGTGCGCCTCATCATCGGGGCCTCCGCGCGGGCGCGGGCGCGGCCGGGCGCTCGTCGCTGAACAGCGCCTCGAGCGCGCGGCGCGCGTCGTCGAGCCCGGTGCGCTGGTTGCGCTCCTGGCGGAGGAAGCGCTCGACGGCCCCCACGCGGGCGAGCGCGTCGTCGGTGGCCGGATCGCTGCCGGGGCGATAGGCGCCGAGCAGCACGAGGTCGCGCTGCCGCTCGTAGGTCGCCAGCACCTCGCGCACGCGCCCCGCGAGGCGGCGGTGCTCGCCGTCGACGAGCTCGTCCATCACGCGCGAGAGGCTGCGCACGACGTCGATCGCCGGCCAGTGGTTGCGCGCGGCCAGCTCGCGCGAGAGCACAATGTGTCCATCAAGAATGGCTCGCACCTCATCGGCGATGGGGTCGTCGGTGGCGTCGCTGGAGGTCAGGATGGCGTAGACCGCGGTGATGCTCCCCTCGGCGCTCTGCCCGGTGCGCTCGAGGAGGCGCGGCAGCATCGCGAACACCGACGGCGGGTAGCCCTGGCGCGCGGGCGGCTCCCCGGCGGCGAGGCCGACCTCGCGCTGCGCGCGCGCGACGCGGGTGAGCGAGTCGACGAGGAGCAGCACGCGCCGCCCGAGCGCGCGGAAGTGCTCGGCCACCGCCGTCGCCACGAAGGCGCTCTTCAGGCGCAGGAGCGGCGGCGCGTCGCTCGTCGCCACGACGCAGACCGCGCGCTTGCGCGTCGCCTCGTCGAGCTGCCCGTCGAGGAAGTCGCGCACCTCGCGCCCGCGCTCTCCGACGAGGCCGATGACGATCACCTCGGCGTCGGAGTGGCGCGCGAAGTGGCCGAGGAGGGTGGTCTTGCCGAGCCCGGGGCCGGCGAACAGCCCCAACCGCTGCCCCTCGCCGACGGTGAGGAGGCCATCGATGGCGCGCACGCCGAGCGACAGCGGCCTGGTCACGCGCTTGCGCGCCAGCGGATCGGGCGCCGCGCGCTCCACCGGCCACCATTCGAGCGGCGGCAGCGGCTGCCCGTCGAGCGGCTCGCCCAGCGCGTCGATCACGCGGCCGAGCAGCGCCGGCCCGCAGCGCACCGCGAAGGTCCGCCCCGTCGGGCGCACCACCGAGTCGGGGCCCACCCCCTCGGCCGGCCCGAGCGGGAGCAGCACCACCTCCTCCTGTCGGAACCCGACCACCTCGGCCACGAGCGGCGGCCCCCCGGCGCGCTCGACGATGACCGTCTCGCCGACGCGCGCCCCCGGCGCCGTCGCCCGCAGGACGAGCCCCGTCAGCGCCGTCACCCGCCCCGCCACCCGCGGCGCCGTCACCGACGACAGGACCGTCAGCGCGTCGTCGAGCTTCATTCGTCGCCTCGGCGTAGGTCCGCGACGCTTCCTGATTTCACAGGAGAAGAGGAGGCGAGGAGGTCAGAATGTTTTTGGTCCAACAAAAAATTCGTCCGACCTCCTCGGCTCCCATCCTCCTGTGAACCACAGGAAGCGCGGCGAATCCCCACCACCGTCACGGTGCCTCGCCTCGCAAAGCGCGCTCGATGGCCTCCAACTGCGTCGACAGCCGGGCATCGACGACGCCGAGCTCGCTCTCGACGATGCAGCCGCCGCGGCCGATGCGGTCGTCGGCGCGGATGACCAGCGCCGCCGAGGTGCGCAGCCGCTCGAGCAGCCGCGGTCGCCCGCGCTCCAGCGCCTCGACGTCGTCGGGGTGCGCCCGCAGCGTCACCGCCTGCGGCTCGCCCACGAGGCGAATCGCCTCGCGCGCGACGTCGACGACGACCTCGGGCGCGAGCTCGAGCTCCCGCCCCAGGATCTTCTCGGCGATGCGCACCGCCAGCGCGCGCAGATCGCCCTCCGCGCTCTGCCGCGCCCGCGCCGCCACCGCCCTCGCCCCGACGAGGAGCTCGCTCACCGCCGCCAGCCCGCGCTCGCGCCCCTCGTGCACCGCGATCGCGTGCGCGCGCTCCGTCTCCGCCTCGGCGTCGGCGACGATCCGCTGCGCCTCCGCGCGCGCCTCGGCGACGATGCGCTCGGCCTCGAGCCGCGCGTCGTACAGCGACGTCACCTTCTCGACGCGCTCGCTCCCCGCCTTCAGGATCCGCGACGACGACACGCGCGCGCGCCCTACTTGGCGTACATCTCGTCGGTCGTGATCTCGTTGTCGAGCTCGTTCTTGTCGTCGGCGGTGCGCGGGAAGCGCTTGCCGAGCTGCTGCCCGAGCGTCTGGATCGCACCGACGACGCCGTCGCCGAACGCGCCGCGCCGGAAGGCGAACGTCAGCCGCTGCTTGGCCTCGTCCCAGAACTTCGACGCCGGCTCCTCGCCGATGCCGACGTCGCCGTGGATGGCGAAGCGGCGATCGCGCGTGGCCACGTAGATGAGGACGGCGTTGCGATCGCGCGTGCGCGTGAGGCCCAGCTTCGGGAACAGCTCGCCCGCGCGCTTCTGCGGGTCGGGCGTCGGGCAGCGCCCCTCGACATGGACGGCGATCTCGCCGCCGCACATCCGTTCGGCCGCCGCGATCGCGGCGACGATGCGCTTCTGATCAATCGGGTGGATCACCTTGTCGAGCGGACCGGCCATCTTCTCTCCCTCGGCCGCGATTATACGCCGGGGAGCATCATCGCCGCAGCCGCGATCGCCTGCGCCACCTCGCTCTCGGTGGCCGGCCGCGCGCCCCCCTCGAGCAGCACCTCCCCGACGTCGCGCGGCAGTCGCTGCGCCACCCGCCGCAGCCGATCCCCGCCCCGCTGCGCCAGCGCCGGCCCGATCCAGCCCGCGCCCGCGCGCACGAACAGCGCCCGCGCCGCGTCGGCTCCCGCCAGATCGGCGAGCCCGAGCTGGAAGAGCGCGCGCTGCGAGGCGCGCACCTCGTCGCTGGCGATCTGCGACGCCACCTGCCGCACGAGCTGCAGCAGCTCCGACGCCATCGGCTCGCCGAGCCGCGCGCAGAGCTGCGCCAGCGCCGCCCGCGGCGCGCCCGAGAAGGCGATGGCGACGCGCCGCCGTCCGAGCGCCGTCAGGAGCGTCACCAGCGTCAGCGGATCCTCGCGCTCCAGTCGATCGAGGAGCCCCGTCCCCTCGCTCTTGTCCTCGAAGTCCCACATCGCGACGAGGTGCCCGTAGGCGCGCCGATCGAGGTGCGCCGCCGCGGTCGGGTTGCGCGACGCGGGGGTCGGCTCCTCGCCCGCGCGCTCGTACCACGAGGGGTGGATGGCGCCGATCCCCGTCGGCACCGGCGAGTCGAGCCGCGCCGCCTCGCGCTCGCGCAGCGCCGGCTCGCGCACGAGGCGCGCCGCGTACTTCCGCAGCTCGGGCCCGCGCCGCCCGCACAGCACCTCCGCCCGCGATGGCAGGAGCCGCGCCGCCGCGACGGCGTACGCCCGATCGCGCGTGGTCAGCGTCGCCGTCATCGCGGATCGCGCAGGAGCCGCCAGCGCTGCACGACCCCGCGCTCGTCCTTGGGCAGCTCGCCGACGAACTCGACGGCGCGCGGGTACTTCCAGGGGGCGATTTCGCGCTTGACGAAATTCATGAGCTGCTCGGCCAGCGCGGCGCTCGCGGTGTGCCCGACGTTCGGCACCACGAACGCCACCGGCAGCGGCAGCCCGTCGTCGTCGTGCCCCTCGACGACGGCGCACTCCCACACCGCCGGGTGCGCGCGCAGCGTGCGCTCCACCTCGTCGGGCGAGACCCAGCGCCCGCTCACCTTGAACAGATCGTCGGCGCGCCCGCAGTGAAAGTAGTACCCGTCATCGTCGACGAAGAAGCGATCGCCGACGCGCAGCCAAGCGGCGCCGTCACGCTCGGCCACCGTCGGCCCGCGCACCTCGAGCGCGCCGATCTCGAGGTGCGGCAGCGGCGCCCCATCGTCGCCGACCACGCGCGCCTCGATCCCGTCGACGGGCCGCCCCGAGCTCCCCTCCTTGCGCGCGTCGGCGCGGTTGGTGAGCACGAACGACAGCGCCTCGGTCACGCCGAAGCCGTGCACCAGCGACACCCCGAGCTCGTCGCGCAGGCGCCGCTCCAGCGTCGGCGGCAGCGGCTCGGCCCCCGACACCGCCACGCGCACCGTCGAGAACGGCCGCGGGCGCGGCGAGCTCAGCCCGCGCCAGTCGTGCAGCAGCTGGCCATACAGCGACGGGGCGGCGGCGAACACCGTCGGGCGGAACGCCGCCATCACGTCGAGGAGCACGCGCGGCCGCGGCCGCCCCGGCAGGAGGAACGTCGACGCCCCCGCGGCCAGCGGAAAGAGCAGCCCGAGGCACAGCCCGTACGCCGACGCCAGCGACGAGGTGGTGAAGACCCGATCGGTCGCCGCCAGGCCCAGCACCGCCTCGCCATAGGCGCGGTGCGCGTGCAGCGCGGCGGCGTGCCCGTGGGCCACGCGCTTGGGCGTCCCGGTCGGCCCCGCGCTATACAAAAAAAACGCCGGCTCGCCGTTGCGCGGGGCGTAGGGCGCGACCTGCGCGTCGGCGTGCGCGGTGAGCGCGTGCAGATCGAGCTGCCCCGGCCGCGCGCCGCCCACCGCCAGCACGTGGCGCAGCGACGGGAGCTCGCCGCGGATCTCCTCCAGCCCGGGCAAGAGATCGCTCGACGCGACGACCGCCACCGGCGCCGCGTCGGCGAACAGCGACCGCACCTCGAGCGGCCGGAGGAGCACCGAGATCGCCGCCGGCACCGCCCCGAGGCGCACCGCCCCGAGGAACGACGCCGCCAGCTCGGCCGAGTCGTGCAACAGGAGTCCCACGCGATCGCCGGGGCGCACCCCCAGCTCGGCGAGGACGCTGGCGACGCGGCCGCTCTCCTCGGCGAGGCGCGCGTAGCTCCAGGCGCGCTTCGGCTCGCGGATGGCGGTCTGGTCGCCCAGGCCGCGCGCGAGCGCGCCATCGAGCAGGGCCGCCGCCAGATTCTCCGACGACATTACGTCGATAGTACCAGAACTGTGCTAAGACGGGCCGCGACGCGTCATGAACGGCTCCGCGCCATGACTCGCATCGTTGGTGGACGGCTCGGCGGGCGCGTGTTGCGCGCGCCCAAAGGCCAGGCCACCCGACCAACCGCCGATCGGGTGCGCGAGGCGATCTTCAACATCCTCGCCGCGCGCGGGCCCGCTCCCTCGTCGGTGCTCGACCTCTTCGCCGGCACCGGCGCGCTCGGGCTCGAGTCGCTCTCGCGCGGCGCCGAGCGCGCGACGCTCGTCGAGGAGCACGCCCCGACGGCGCGCCTCATCCGCGACAACGCCGAGGCGCTGGGCCTCGGCGCCGCCGTCACCGTCGCCGTCGGCCGTGTGCGCGACTGGCTGCGCCGCGCGCCCGCCTCGGCCTTCGGCTGGGTCTTCCTCGATCCGCCCTACGCCGCCACCGACGAACTCGACGGCGCGCTCGCGCTCCTCGCCGAGCGCCCGCTCCTCGCCGACGAGGCCATCGTCGTCGCCGAGCACGACGCCCGCCACACGCCCGCCGCCCCCGCGCCGCTCGTCGCCAGCGACACGCGACGCTACGGCCAGACCGCCGTCACGTTCTTCACCCGAGGAGCATCTCCATGATGCGCATCGCGATCTACCCCGGCAGCTTCGATCCGCTGACCAACGGGCACCTCGACATGATCCGCCGCGCGCTCACGATGTTCGATCGCGTCGTGGTCGCGATCGCCAACAACGTGCGCAAGGCGCCGCTCTTCAGCGTCGACGAGCGCAAGCAGCAGATCGTCGAGGCGCTGCAGCACGACGCCCGCGTCGAGGTCGACGCCTTCGAGGGGCTGCTCGTCGAGTACGTCAAGCGGCGTGGCGCCAACATCGTCGTCCGCGGCCTGCGCGCGCTCGCCGACTTCGAGTACGAGTTCCAGCTCGCGCACATGAACCGACGCCTCGGCGTCGACATCGACACCATCTTCCTCATGACGTCGGAGAAGGACTTCTACGTCTCCTCGTCGCTGGTGAAGGAGGTCGCGCAGTTCGGCGGCGACGTCACCGGCCTCGTCCCCAAGAACGTCCAGGAGGCGCTCGAGCGGCGCTTCCCGAAGAAGCACTCCCCACAGTAACGGCATCACATGCATCGAACGGAGAGGTGAAACAGAAATGGTCCGTATCGCGAAGAGGGTCCAGCGCATCCAGCCGTCGATCACGCTCGCCGTCTCGGCGAAGGCCGCCAAGCTGAAGGCCAGCGGCGTCGACGTCATCGCGTTCGGCGTCGGCGAGCCCGACTTCGACACGCCCGCGCACATCAAGGAGGCGGTCATCGCAGCGCTCGGCAAAGGCGGCACCGGCAAATACACGCCGGTCTCCGGCACGCCCGATCTGCGCAAGGCCGCCGCCGAGGACCTCAACCGCGCCCACGGCACCAAGCTCGCCGCCGAGAACGTCATCGTCTCCGTCGGGGCGAAGCACACGCTGTTCAACCTCTTCATGGCGCTCCTCGACGAGGGCGATGAGGTGATCATCCCCTCGCCCTGCTGGGTGAGCTACCCCGAGATCGTGCAGATGGCCGACGGCAAGCCGGTGCTCCTGCCGACGACCGCCGACTGTGACTACCAGATCGACGGCGACGCGCTCGCCAAGCTGGTCACGCCGAAGACGCGCGCCATCTGCATCAACTCGCCGACGAACCCGACTGGCGCGGTCTACAACCGCGCCAGCCTCGAGGCGATCGCGAACGTGATGGACAAAAATCCGCACGTCCTCCTGATCACCGACGACATCTACCGCCGCCTCGTCTACGGCGTCGAGTGGCAGTCGCTGGCGCGGCTGCGCCCGGATCTCGCGCCGCGCATCCTCTTCGTCGACGGCGTCTCGAAGACCTACGCGATGACCGGCTGGCGCATCGGCTTCTTCGGCGGGCCGAAGGAGCTCGTGCAGGCGATGGACACGCTGCAGGGGCAGTCGACGACGAACGCGACCCACATCGCGCAGATCGCGGCGCTGGCCGCGCTCACCGGCCCCGACGCGCCGATCGAGGCGATGCGCGTCGAGTTCGACCGTCGCCGCCAGCGCATGGTCGAGCTCCTGCGCGCGATCCCCGGCGTGAAGCTCGCCGAGCCGAAGGGCGCCTTCTACGCCTTCCCCGACGTGAGCCACTACGTCCGCGGCGCCATCAAGGACGACGTCGCCCTCGCCGAGCACATCCTCGAGAAGGGGCGCGTCGCCGTCGTCCCCGGCACCGGCTTCCTCGCGCCGGGCTTCCTCCGCCTCAGCTACGCCACCTCGATGCAGAACATCGAGGCCGGCGTCGGCCGCATGGCCGAGGCCCTCGCGCTCCTCGCCTGACGAACCTGCCTAGCGAACCTGTCTAGCGAAAATCCGCCTTGGGGGCGCGCAGCGTGAAGAGCGCGACCTCCGAGGGGGCGCCCGCGCGGATCGGGATGCTCGAGCTGCCGATGCCGCAGTTCACGTACAGCAGCGAGCCACCGACGGGGTACCAGCCCTTCAGGTAGCGCGCGCCCATGCGGCGCGCGATGTTGTCGGTGACCTTCGGGATGTGGACGTGGCCGCCGTGCGTGTGGCCGGCGAGGATGAGGCCGGCGCCCTCGGCGGCGGCGCGATCGGCCATGTTCGGCGCGTGCGTCAGCACGATGCGCGACCCGCGCTTGCGCACGCCGCGGAAGGCGCGGTGCGTGTCGGCGTGCCCGGTGATCACGTCGTCGATGCCGACGAGCGTGAGCGGCGCGTGGCGCGGACGGATCTCACTGTGGCCGTTGCGCAGGACCGCGACGCCGTTCTTCTCGAGCGCGAGGCGCACGCCCTCGCCGTCGGTCCAGTAGTCGTGGTTGCCGAGGACGGCGTAGACGGGCGTGTGAAGGTTCTTGGTGATCTCGCCCAGCTTGCCGACGAACTTCGGGCTGTAGCAGACGAAGTCGCCGGTCAGCAGCATGACGTCGGGGCGCCACTCTTCGGCGAGCTCGAGGGCGCCGCGGATCTTGCCGTGCGGCGTGAGCATCCCGACGTGGAGGTCGGTGAGGTGCGCGATCTTGAGACCGTCGTGCGCGGGGTCGAGCCCCGGCACGACGACGTCGTAGTGGTGAACGCGCGGGAGGCGGCGCGTCTTGCGGAGCGGCTCGGAGTCGTCTTCCGTGGGGATCCGCGCCGCCAAGCCTCGCAATCTGGCCATCGTCCTCAGTATAACGATGGTTCGGCGGCGCGCACGAGTTGCCGTCGCTGCTCACTCGCCTTCCGGGCGAGCGCTCTGTCGCGCAGCGGAGCCGGCTTTGCCGGTCCGCGGAGCGGGAGGTTCGGAACCCTCTCAGGGTTCCGAGGTTATTTGAACGCGGCCATGACGTCTTGCAGGAGCTTGACCGCCTCGTCGTGCGGACGCTGGAAGGCGTTGCGGCCCATGATCGAGCCGAACGCGCCACCGGCGGCGAGCTCCTTCACCTCGGCGAGCACCGACGGCGTGTCCTTCGCCTCACCGCCCGAGAAGATGACGATGCGCTTGCCGTTGAAGCAGCTCTGCACGACGTGACGGACGCGGTCCGCCAGCGTCTTCGTCGGAATGTTGTACTTCTCGAAGACCTTCTTGGCCTCTTCCTGATAGACAACATCCTTCGGCGGCTTGACCTTCACGATGTGCGCGCCGAGCTGGCAGGCGATCTGCGCGCCGTACGCCGTCACGTCGACCGCCTGCTCGCCCTCCTTGGCGAGGTTGGCGCCGCGCGGGTAGGCCCAGATCACCGTCGGGATGCCGACCGACTTGGCCTCCTCGATCATCTCGCGGATCTCTTCGTACATCGTGTTGCGCGCCGACGAGCCCGGGTAGATCGTGAAGCCGATCGCCGAGCAGCCGAGGCGGAGCGCGTCCTTCACCGAGCCCGTCACCGCCGAGCAGGGCTCGAGCTTGGCGAGCGTGTCGGAGTTGTTGAGCTTGAGGATGAGCGGCATCTGCCCGGCGAACTTGCCGGCGACGGCCTCGAGGAAGCCGAGCGGCGCCGCGTAGGCGTTGCAGCCCGAGTCGATGGCGAGCTGGACGTGATAGTCGGGGTCGTACGCGGGCGGGTTCGGCGCGAACGAGCGCGCCGGGCCGTGCTCGAAGCCCTGGTCGACGGGGAGAATGACCATCTTCCCGGTGCCGGCGAGCGTGCCGCTGTTCATGAGGCGCGCGAGGTTCGTGAGCGTCCCGGGGTTGTCGGAGGGATACCAGGACAGGATCTGACGGACCCGCTCGGTCGTCTTCATCACCACTGCTCCGTTGGTCGAGGTTTGGGCCGCATCATACGCAGATGCGACCGTCGTGCAACAGCGTAACTCAGATTGGAGTTACGTCGAGCCTTTTCTGAGGCGCGCGCGCACCGCCATGTGCGCCGAGCGGTAGCCGGCGAGGACGCCGTCCTCGTAGTTCCACTCGGCGTTGTCGGCGAGCTCCGGGAAGTCCTGCGGCTGCGCGAGATCGTCGTCGGTGAGCCGCGGGTTGATGCGCTCGCCGAGCGCTTTGACCTTCTTCCACTGGTAGTCGATGAGCTCGGTGAAGAGCGTCTCGAGATCGGCTTCGAGGGTCGTGTTGCTCATGGTTGTCTCGCTTCGCGTCGTGCGACGCCGCGCGAACGTGTGGAAGGACGAGCCTCCGCGGGCGCGCGGCGTCGCACCGCTTCGCTGTTCATGGCGACGGGAGGCTACCACCGCCGAGGAGGAAACGGCGACCCGGGTCGACGCGCGCGCGGCCGGCGAGCGCGGTGCGCCCGACGAGCATCGGGAAGCTCATGTCGCCGCGGTCGGTGAGCGACACGCGCACCCGCGCCTCGAGCGGGCCGAGCCGCAAGGTGGTCTCGATCACCGGGCGGCGCGCGGCGTGCCCCGACGAGTCGCGCACCCAGGTGTACTCGGCGATCGGCGCGCGCGC
>Ga0272446_1000430_pt1 | contig 66411 bp, 53 predicted proteins | sample YNPCB0061_FD_194587 | JGI IMG/M metagenome (GOLD analysis project Ga0272446, IMG submission 194587) | Hot spring microbial mat communities from Yellowstone National Park, WY, United States - YNP-CB-006-1 | ecosystem: Environmental > Aquatic > Thermal springs > Hot (42-90C) > Sediment | place...
TTATTGGCTAAGTTCTCTAACAATAGTTCTAACACCAATTTGCTTTCCGATTCTGACTTATCTTTATTCATATACTCGTGCAGTAAAATGCTTAAACCTGTTTTTTGACAATATAAACTTACCATAACTATAACGCTGACCTTGAAGTCTGCGGCTATCTTTCGTTTGTGCGATAAATTGACTAAATTCCATAATAATAATTCAACTTTATTACGTTAATACAACCACAAATATACAAATTTACATAGAACTTAACATTACTGGGCTTTGCCCCCGCCCTCGCAAAAACACGCATATACAATTGCGTTAGGCATGCGGAGGGCATGCGTGCTTGCACGCATGGTGCAACGCACCGAAGCGATAGCGTAGCCCGTAGCACGCCGACTGCGTAGCGAAGCAAGCAGGAACGCCCAAAAATCATTTTACTCGATATGTTAAGAAAGAAAAAATTATATTTATCAAAAAAATTGTATGTTTATCGTATTTTATGTATCTTTGCAAGATAATATGCGCTACGTGTGTCAGGTTTTTTTTATTGTCTTTTTTATTTTCTTTGCACGCACCATTTTTGCCCAAAGTGAATATCCAACAGGATTGGAAACAGGAGTTATTGCTCCAGATTTTGAAAGCACAGACATTCATGGAAAAAAAATACATTTGTATGAACTCCTGAAAGAAAAACCTGTGATATTATTTTTTTTCAGGGGAGAATATTGTACGGGATGCCTGAAAAAAAGCAGTGAACTACAAGATTCCATAGAAAATGCTTTTTTGAATACCTATTCTTGTTATATGATAGGCGTTTCTCCTGAAACACCGGAAAATATAAAAAAATATCATAACACACACCATTATCCCATCATTGCTGATTTAAACCACAAAATCATGGACTCCTACAAAACCACCTACAAATTAGATGAAGCTACCAAACATGTTCTCGATTTATATGGCACCAAAGTAGGCAATCCCAATGCTGACGGTACATACGATATGCCTATGCCTGCAACCTACCTCATTGGTCAGGACAGGCATATTAAAGTGGTTTCTTTTAACAAGAATGAAAATATAACTTCAAAAATACAGTATATCAAAACGTTACTCAGTGCCGAAAAATAGGATTGATTATATGGCTGAACTTTTATTAAAATATGTTTAAAATAATTCTATATTTGCACCCTTATGTTTTATAGAAATAAATACGTTTATTATCTGGGTTTATTTTTTGTGCTTACTACTATCAGTGCCTGTGGACTATTCTCTAAAAAAGAAAGAACTACAACTATAAATCTAGATACCATTACAGTTGACGGGAACAAAACCAAACTAGGAAAAGTAGAAAAAAATAAAGATAAAGAGCCTCCCCCTGCATGGTATCTGGGAGAATTTCCCTATCAACCTACCAAAACAAAATATTTTGACTTAATTCATACCAAACTTGAAATTAAACCCGATTTCAATACGGAAACTATGCCTGGTGTGGCTACCATTACTCTAAAACCACATTTCTACGACCAAAATACGCTTGTGCTTGATGCCAAATACATGAAAATAAACAGCATTAAAGCAAATGGCAAAAACCTTACCTACAAGTACGACAGCGCAAAAGTAACCATCAATCTTGATAAAACCTATACTTCTGATGAACAATTGGTTGTCATTATAGATTATGTTTCACAACCTAATATCATTCCTATAAAAGGCAGCGCTGCCATTACTTCCGATAAAGGACTATACTTTATCAATGCTCAAGGTAAAGAACCGAATAAACCTACCCAACTTTGGACACAAGGAGAAACAGAAGCCGCTTCGTGCTGGTTTCCTACCATAGACAGCCCCAATCAGCGTTCTTCCCATGATATTTACCTTACTGTGGATAAAAAATATACTACTCTTTCTAATGGCTTGCTCATAGAACAAAAAGAAGACGGTAACTGGCGTACAGACCATTGGCAACAAAAATTACCTATTGCACCTTACTTGTTTATGATTGCCGTAGGAGAATTTTATATCACCAAAGATAAGTGGCAAGACAAAGAAGTGAACTATTATCTGGAAAAAGATTTCCACCATTATGCCAAAGCAATATTTGGAGATACTCCTGAAATGATAGAATTTTTCTCTAACAGACTTGGTGTACCTTATCCATGGGATAAATATCATCAAATTGTGGTAAGAGATTATGTTTCAGGTGCTATGGAAAATGTAGGTGCGGTAATTCATGGTGAATTTGTACAAAAAGATGACCGTGCTTTATTAGATGACCATCCTTTTGATATTATTTCACACGAATTGTTTCACCACTGGTTTGGAGATTTGGTAACTTGTGAAAGTTGGTCTAACCTCCCTTTAAATGAAAGTTTTGCTACTTATGGAGAATACTTGTGGAGAGAATACAAACATGGAAAAATGTCTGCCGACATGCATCTTGAAGAAGATTTGATGCAATATCTGCAGGAAGCACAAGGTAAAAGAGAACCGCTTATCCGTTATCATTATGGGTATCGTGAAGATATGTTTGATGCACACTCTTACCAAAAAGGAGGTTTAGTATTACACATGCTTCGTAATATGGTCGGAGATAAAGCGTTCTTTAAGGCATTGAATGTGTATCTCACTAAAAATCGCTTAAAAAGTGCAGAAATTCATGACTTACGTATGGCATTTGAAGAAGTTACGGGAGAAGACCTGAACTGGTTCTTTGACCAGTGGTTTATGCAACGCGGACACCCGGAAGTTTCTGTTCAATACGGATATGACGGTACAAAAAAAGTAGCTATGGTACGCTTAAATCAGGTGCAGGACGAAAATTACTCCCCCAAAGCCTATCGTTTGAAAACTTTTGTAGATTTGTATTATGAAGAAGGAAAAGTGAAAAACCGTATTCCTGTGGAGGTATTTACCCGTGATACCATTCTGGAAATCCCTTGCGAGAAAAAACCTGAATACATCACTTTTGACCCTGAAAATGCGCTCCTTGTGAATATCCGTGAAGATTATACCAATGAAGATTATCGGTATATTCTTCGTCATGACCCTACATTCAGAAACAGATTGAATGCTTTCCGCTATTTGGATTTATCTGAATACGAAAATGCTGAACCTGAAATTTTCATGACCTTGTCAGATACCACCTCAGAAGAATTACGCTATCAGGCGATACATGAATATGCTTTTGAAAAAAACAAGAAAACCTTTGTCTATAAAGGCAAAAATAAAGATAATGTGATAGCTAAATTAAAAGAATTGGCAAAAAAAGACAAGTCTGCCAAAGTGAGAAATGCCGCATTGGAAGTACTTTCCATGTATGCAGATAAAGAAATGTTACCTTTCTTTGAAAGTTGTTTAGACGACCGTTCATACAGTGTTTTCAGTTCTGCTTTGGAAACGATTGTTCAGTTAGACCCTGAAAAAGGATATGCCATTGCCAACAAATACCGCAATGAAAAAAGTCCTGATATTACTATTGCTGTTGCCAATGCCATTGCCGAAAATGGCAATATTGCCGATTTTGAGTGGATGGATACCCAAACCCGAAGAATAACCACAATGGGTGATGAAAACTGTTATACTATGAGTGAAGCCTATTCCAATTATATTGATAAAATCAAGGTTGAAAATAAAGCCCGAGTAGTAGAAACCCTAAAATACATTATCGACAACAAGAAAACATGGTGGGCAAAAATTGCGGCTATAAGCACTCTGACAAAGTTCAAAAAAGAACCGGGTGTACAAGATTATATCAATGAACTGAAAAAAAAGGAAGCCAATATTTATATCCAAATGATTTTGTCCCAGTAATTGAACAAATATAGATTTTATGCAAAAAAAAGCGCTGTTTATTTCGCAGCGCTTTTTTTATTTGATGCTATAACGGCAATTAAAAGAAGTCGCTCTATTCTACTTTTAGGGTGATGCATCAAGACATTATTTATCAATGTTTTATTTGGGCGTTCCTGCTGCGCAGTCGGCGTGCTACGGGCTACGCTATCGCTTCGGTGCTGTTCGCACCATGCGTGCAAGCACGCATGCCCTCCGCATGCCTAACGCGTATGCATGTACGTATATGTATGCGCACATATCCGCGTGAGGGATAGCAGCGGAAAGCCCGCAATGAGCGTAGCGAATGAAGTACAGGCGTGGCATGCCACGTCTCTATCAGCGGATAGCCCGACCTGAACGCAGTGAAGGACACGCCCACAAAATTTTTGATACAGAACATCAGTTAAAAATTTCTCCTTAAAACTCAATAAGAGCGAAAGAAGTTATAATGCTGTGTTAATGGTCATGTCCATGCGGACCGTGTACATGTCCGTGTTCAAGTTCTTCTTTGGTAGCGGGTCTTACTTCTACAATTTGACCCTTGAAATGAAGTGTAACTCCTGCCAACGGGTGATTAAAGTCCATAGTAACGGCGTCATCAGTGATGTCTACAATTTCACCATAACGTTCATTGCCCTCGCTGTCCATCATAGGCAGTACAGCACCTACAGCCAGTTCCAAGGCTACGCCGTCAATCATAAATATACTTCTTGGTAAATCTATCACGTCTTCTATATAGTAATCTCCGTACCCGTCTTGTGGAGGGAGTGTAAAATCAAATTTATCTCCTGTCTTTAGCGTGGAGATGTTTTCTTCAAATTTTGGCAATAGCGCCCCAATACCATAGATAAAGTAAAGCGGGTCTTCTAAGGTAGCTTCATCAATGATTTCATTTTCTTCTTCAGGAGAAGTAAGCGTGTAAGTCAAACCTACTACATTGTTTTTGGTTATCATAATTCAATAAATTGATACAATATGTTTTGCAAAGGTAGTTTTTTTATATGAACATGTATACGCTGTCTGCACATTTTTTTTGTCATGTCTGTATTCTACCGATAATCATGGAATATACCTTGTTCATTTTTCGTAAAAGACCTGACATAATGTAAGATGCTTGACAAATTTTCTTGATAGTATGCCATTATGTCGTTAATGAAAAGTTAATAAATGATTATGTTAATAATTATTTGATAGCGTAAATTTTTTTTTGGGCACAAAAAATCATGTCATTTTTTTTATAATGTGTTCATTTTAAGTGATTTGTAGATTTAATTTTATATATTTTCCGTATATTACGATAAATTGTGGCATATTCTGGCATACTATATGCCAATTAGCGAGCAACTAAACAATACTAATAATTTACAAATATGAAAACAGCAAAATTCGCTACCCCTATTGCCGTAGCTACTGAGTACCTGAACAATGCCAACAAACAATTCAACGAATTGGCTAAAGGAGAAAAAAGTGTGTTTGACTTCAAAGAATTTGTAACTTCTTACAAAGTTGAAGCTCAAGTTCCTACTTTCGCAGAAATCACTGAACCTTCTAATTACCCTACTTACGAACAAGTTATGAATGAAGTAAATCAATTCAATCAAGTTCTAGTAGATACTGTTCAAAACTACAATCAATACTTACTAAAACAAAACACTCAGTTCGTTGAGAACTTCAAAAACATGAAAAATCCTTTTGCTGAGGCTTTCAAAGCTCAAAACTAAGTTTTTCAAAATCCTTGATTACGTTCGGTGGCATCTTGTGTGCCACCTTTTTTATTTGGTTTATTTTCCTGTATATTAAATTTATACTAGAAGTTGCACTTTGAAACCTATTTTTGTGTTTAGAAAATACATTATGACAGATGCACAATCCTTTCATCATTCTGCTTTGACCAAATATGAACGCAGAAAATCAAAAGTGGTCTATATTGGAGATTTACCTCTCGGCGGAGAATATCCTATACGGGTTCAATCTATGACCACCACAGACACTATGGACACCATAGCTACCGTAGAACAGTCTATCCGTATGATTGAAGCAGGTTGCGAATATGTACGTATTACTGCACCCAGCATTAAAGAAGCGGAAAATCTTAAAAATATCAAAACAGAACTCAAAAAACGCGGCTATAATACACCCCTCATTGCAGATATTCACTTTACCCCAAATGCCGCTGAACTTGCCGCAAGAATTGTAGAAAAAGTGCGCATTAACCCAGGTAACTACGCAGATAAGAAAAAATTTCAAGTATTAGAATACACAGAAAGCGAATATCAGGCAGAAATAGAACGCATTTATGCACGCTTTTCTCCTTTGGTCAAGATATGCAAAGAATATGGTACCGCCATGCGTATAGGTACAAATCACGGTTCTTTGTCAGACAGAATATTAAGCCGTTACGGAGATACTCCCGAAGGCATGGTAGAATCTGCTATGGAATTTTTGCAAGTTTGTGTCGACCATAATTATCACAACGTAGTGCTTTCCATGAAAGCCAGCAATACATGGGTAATGATACAAGCCTATCGTTTGTTGGTTAAACGCATTGATGCACTGGGCTGGAATTACCCTCTGCACCTTGGTGTTACCGAAGCAGGTGATGGAGATGATGGACGTATTAAATCTGCCGTAGGAATAGGTACACTTCTTGCAGAAGGTATCGGAGATACTATACGCGTATCCCTCACCGAAGACCCTGAATTTGAAATGCCCGTAGCAAAAAAATTAGTTCAATATGCTGAGATGCTGCAAAATAATCCTCCGCAAAAAACTATTCCTCAATATCCTGATGTGTATCTTATTACTCCTTACTCTTACAATCGCAGAAAAACAAATGAATTAGAGAACATAGGTAACACCAATGTCCCTTGTGTTATTGCAGATGCTGCTGAAAATCCTCTCAATTATGCGTTTATGCAAGAACTTGGGTATACCTATAACGAAAATTCTGACAAATGGAACACTGCTGACATGGCAGTAGATTATATTTATCTGGGAACTAAACCTATCACTTTTACGCCCCCAACTTCCGTCAGATTTATTTACGATTACCCAGTATGGCGCAAACTGAAACAGGAAAACAGTTATCCTTTGCTTACATGGAATGAATTTTTATCTCTCAATACATCTCTGCCTTTTATTTCCAAAGAAGAACATGTAATCCCTATACCTCCATTAGCTAACCCTGTATTATTTTTGAGTATAGAAGACTGTAATATATTCTGGAACAACGGGTATGTTGAACTGTTACAAAAATACCCTAATGCCGTCCTGATATTGCAGGATACTTCCAACTATTATGCGAGATACTACCATCGTGTCGTCCATAAATTGATGGAATTAACACTTAAAAATCCTGTTGTTTTCAGCTATGCACATGAAATATATTCAGATACAGAAGCGTATCAGGTAAAAATTGGAAGTGAACTCGGTGCTTTGCTTGCTGACGGTTTATGTGATGGGGTTTATATAACCAAAACCGTAAATAAAAATACCGTAAAAACCACTTTTAATGTGTTACAGGCGGCACGCACACGTATTACAAAAACGGAATATATTTCCTGTCCGTCCTGTGGCAGAACTTTATTCAACTTACAGGAAGTAACCGCAAAAATCCGTGCCAAAACCGAACATCTCAAAGGCGTAAAAATTGCGGTTATGGGTTGTATTGTCAATGGTCCTGGCGAAATGGCAGACGCTGACTATGGATATGTAGGTACGGGTATAGGCGTTGTTTCTTTGTGGAGAGGTAAAGAGATGATAAAAAAAGGAGTCTTTGAACACGAAGCCCTTGATGAACTTATCAACCTCATCAAAGAAGATGGAAAGTGGCAGGAAGCAGATTTGCATAGTTAAAAAAATATTCCTAATTTTGCCGTTCTTACAGTAAAAAAATGGAAACAACTGTTAATCCCATAGAGCAAAAACTCATTCATTTAGCTTATTTGCAAGCCATAGATACTAAAATTGATGAAATTCAAAAAATTCGCGGAGATTTACCTAATGAAGTAAAAGATTTGGAAGACGAATTGATTGGCTTGGAAAACCGTTTCAGAAAAATTGAAGAAGGTCTTCACAAATTACAAAGTGATGTAAAAAACTATGAAATTACCATAAAAGAAGCTAAAGCTAAAATAGAAAAATACACTAAACAACAATCCAACGTTAAAAACAACCGTGAATATGATGCGTTAAGTAAAGAAATAGATTTGCAAAAATTAGAAATAGAAGTTTGTGAAAAACATATTAAAGACAGTAAAACGCCCATTGAAGAAAACAAAAAACTCCTTGATGAAACTAAAAAACTGATTTCCGCTAAAAAATCAGAACTTAACGCAAAAAAAGCTGAATTAAGTCAGATTTTAGAAAGTACCCGAAAAGAAGAAGAACACTATTTTGAAATCAGAAAAAAAGCAGAAACCAAAGTAGACCCCCGCTTGCTGAATGGTTACAAACGTATTCGTGAAAACATGCGCAATGGTTTAGTAGTTGTATCTATACAACGTGACTCTTGTGGTGGGTGCTTTAATGCTGTGCCTCCTCAGCGCAGAAGCGAAGTACGCCTGATGAAACAAATTATATTCTGCGAACATTGCGGAAGAATTCTGGTAGATGAAAGTTTAATTGAGAGTATTGTAGTTCAGTAAATTTTTATTTATTTCGCAGCATGGGTAACCTCAAAGAAATTCGTAACAGGATTAAAGCGGTAAAAAACACACAACAAATTACCAAAGCCATGAAAATGGTTGCCGCATCTAAATTTAAAAAAGCACAGGATAATATCACAAAAATTCGCCCCTATGTGAGCAAATTACAGGAAATTCTTGCCAACCTGTCCCAAAATGCAGATGCCATAGAAGGAAGTCCTTATCTTGCTCAACGCCCCGTAAACAATGTACTGTTGATAGTAGTTACTGCAGATAGAGGTTTGTGCGGTGCTTTTAACTCGGCTATTATTAAACTCACCCTGCAAACTATTCAGGAAAAATATAAAACCCAATACGAAAAAGGTAATCTCCACCTGATATGTGTAGGTAAAAAAGGAGTGGATTATTTTACACGCAGAAATTACAAAGTAATAGCCCAGTATCCGGGTATTTTTCAAAAACTCTCTTTTGACAGTACGGTAAATATTGCAGAAGAAATTATGAACCACTTTACCTCTGAAAAATATGATGTGGTAGATGTTATATACAATCAGTTCAAGAATGTAGTTACTCAAGTCCGTGTGGTAGAACCCTTTTTACCTATCAAGGCGGAGCAAGTAATGGTGCAAAACACAAACAAACAAAACGCTAATACAGATTATATTTTTGAACCTTCCCCCGAAGTGATTATCAAAGATTTAATTCCTAAATCTCTTAAAATCAAGTTTTACAAAGCACTATTGGATTCCAATGCCGCAGAACAAGGTTCCCGTATGACCGCTATGGATACCGCTACGGAAAATGCTTCTGAATTGCTTAACCAATTGAACCTTAACTATAACCGTGCAAGACAAGCCGCAATTACCACAGAACTTACTGAAATTGTAAGCGGTGCAGAAGCCCTTAATAATTAAATCGGTAGCTATTTATCTTGTGAGAATGCATCATTTTTAGGGCGTTCCTGCTGCGCAGTCGGCGTGCTACGGGCTACGCTTCGCTTCGGTGCGTTGCACCATGCGTGCAAGCACGCATGCCCTCCGCATGCCTAACGCAATTAAAAAAATGGGTTTTTACGAGGGCTTCGCCCCCGCCCTCATAGTTCATGGTTTATTCCTTTGAAAAAGAACGTATTACAAGGTAAAACAACGTTTTTTACCTTGTTTTCCGCGTGAGGGATAGCAGCGGAAAGCCCGCAATGAGCGCAGCGAATGAAGTACAGGCGTGGCATGCCACGTCTCTACCAGCGCATAGCCCGACCCGAAGCGATAGCGTAGGGACACGCCCAAAATTTTATATCCTTATCTTGAAAAAATGCTTCTATTTTTTTATTTCTACCACTCTTACGGGCATAGTTGCAGGCACTAATCCTGCTTTTTGAATAACTTTTTGCCCCCTATGGCTAGCTATAAAAGCCCCCAGACCTGTTCCTAAACCTCTATGCGGTTCGGTGGAAATAAAATACACTTCGCGGGTATATGGATAATTGTTATCTGCAATATAGGATTGATAGGGTTGGTAGGCTACTTTGTCCTTATCGGAAATAATCCCAACCACATGAAATTTCTTTCTGAATTTTTGTATTTGGGTATCATCAATATCGCTTATCCAGTTTACGCCAATAACGCCAATAGCATTTTTATGTTGTTCTGTGTAATTCATAACTTCCTCGTTAGTATTTACAGCAAAGCAGTTTTTGGGTAAGTCTTTATTGTCATTAAATTTTTCTTTTACATATCGGGCAGTGCTGGAATTAGGATTATCAAATACAATACGAATGCTATCAGAAGGATTTTTAGGGTTAATTTGTTTCCATTTTGTTGTTTTCCCGCTCATAATTTCCTGAATTTGGGCAGGCGTAAACTCAGAATCAGGGTTTTCTTTATGCACAATAAAGGCAATAGCATCTGTGGCAATTTTTGTTTCTTTGGGAATAAGACTTTTTTGAGTAAAAAAATCTTTTTCTTCTTTATTTAGACTTCGGGCTAAAATAACAGAATGTACGCTATCCGCTATTAAACGTTTTATTACTTCTGTTTCTCCTTTAAAAATAGGTTGAATGTGGGCTTCTAAATACGTAGCTAAAAAAACCTCTAATTCTGCCTTCACGACAGGGGCAAGACTTTCATCTGCCGCAATTTTTATAAAACCTGAGGTAGGGGTGTCTTTTTGAACTTTGGAATTGCTTTTGTTCCCACAACTTGTTAAAAATAAAGCAAAACAAAGTAAAACAATAGATTTAATTGCGTTCATATCTTGTTTTGACAAATCTGTAAATACCATAAATAATCAAAATAAAAGCAAGAATGTTTTGATACATGGAAGGTAAATCTGTACGTTGTGAAGGTAAAAATATCAGTATTATACCACACGTTGCATACAAGACGGACATGAAGTAATTGAAAATGAGTTTGGCATTCATGCTTGTTGTATTCTGTTTATTCCACAAAGATAAATCTCTTTTTACAGACAAACAAAAATAACCCGCTTACTTGGCTAATCGGTGCGTAAACCCTATCCAGTATATTTTTCTGTGCGTAAAAATCTGATTTCCTGATTGCTGTAACCAATACATAAAACCAACGTTGGTTGTCAGGCTTTTGGTGGTATTGATACTCAAACCTGTATACAAACGGTTATGGTTAAATCCATTATTCGGAAATTTGCTCAGCATATTCAGATGTAGTTCATCAAAAATTCGGAAATGGACTTTTCTATTTTCATCTATGCGAAAAACAGGGTGGCTTAATAATACTTTGCACCGAAAACGTACATTATGATAATAAAAAGACTTCTGTGGAGGCACATTAAGAATGTTGTTGTCATCAAAAAAACGTAGTTCCAAACGGTAATTATACGTAATGGAGAGATTATTTACTTTTTCTCTGTGTTCAATTTCTGCATGTGGAAATACGCCTTGCAAAATATCATTTTTGAAAGTATTATGGGCTAAATAGGTTACTCCCGCACAAATCGCAAAGTTATGACCTAATTCCTTATACAGAGCGTATCTTGCTACAAACTGATGCTGTATTATGGGTTCCAACAGATGCCTTTCATGTACTTCTGCCTGCCAGTACCATTTTTTATGGGATACCACAGAGATAAAACTGTACCACATTAAATTATCTAATTTTGCGGTATTTTGTGCTATGACAGAAGTATGTATCATCACAAAAAGCATTATTCCTATCCACTTTCTTTTATGCATAACTTTGAGTACAAAAATATCAGGTAAATACCATTTCAAAAGTAAATAAGGTTACAGAAAACAAAAAAACGCCATACTGACCTGTATGACGCTTCTGAAAGAGTAAAAACGGTTTTATTTTTTGATATAATCTTCAATGATAGCATCACTGATGCCTACCATACTAAAACCACCATCATGATAGAGGTTTTGCATAGTAACCTTACGGGTAAAATCACTGAAAAGCATTACACAAAAATCAGCACAATCTTCTGCACTAGCATTTCCGAGAGGGGACATTTTGTCCGCATAGTTAAACATTTCTTCAAATCCTGCAATTCCTGAACCCGCTGTAGTTTTGGTAGGAGATTGAGAAACGGTATTTATTCTTGCTCCAAGGCTGTTACCCAATCTGTACCCATAACTGCGTGTAATGGATTCCAACAAGGCTTTGGCATCTGCCATGTCTGAATATTTGGAAAATATACGCTGTGCGGCAATATAACTAAGTGCCACTATACTTGCTCCACGATTGAGAACTTCTGTTTTTTCTGCTACGTGAAGCATTTTATGCAAGGAAATAGCAGAAATATCAAGGGTTTTGTTGTAAAAGTCGTAATCTAAATCATTATAGGGTTTGTTTTTGCGAATATTGGGGGACATGCCAATAGAATGAAGCATAAAATCAATTTTACCAAATTTTGATTTAGCTGTTTCCATAAGATTTTTAAGGTCATCTAAATTGGTAGCGTCTGCAGATACAACTTCTGTGTTGCATTTTTCTGCAAGTTTTTTAATGCTTCCCAAGCGCATTGCCACAGGTGCATTGGTAAGTAAAATTTCTGCACCTTCTTCGTAGGCTTTTTCTGCTACTTTCCATGCAATAGAACTTTCGTCTAATGCACCGAAAATAATTCCTTTTTTGCCTTTTAATAGTCCGTATGCCATATTTGATAGGTTATTATACCACAAAGGTAGAAAAAATATTCACTATTCAATTATTTCGTAACTATTTATCTTGCAAGAACAAGTATAGAAAAACAATTTTTTGGGCGTTCCTGCTTGCGCAGGTCGGCGTGCTGCGGGCTACGCTATCGCTTCGGAGACGCCGCATGCGGCGTCTCTACTACGTACCCTCCGCATGCCTAACGCGTGTGCGTATCGTATATGTACGCGCGTATCCGCGTGAGGGATAGCAGCGAAAAGCCCGCAACAGGCGAAGCCTGTGGAGTACAGACGTGGCATGCCACGTCTCTGCCAGCGAATAGCCCGACCCCGAAGCGATAGCGAAGGGGGCACGCCCAAGTAAAGAACCAATCACATAGATAATGACATTATTCTTTTATTTTTCTCCTACTTGTTTCACATCCAAAACCATACTCAGATTATTTTTTCAAACTTCCCTTTTTTGTTTAACTTATAGTATCTGATGTATTCATGTTTGTTGTCTGTAATCGTTACATCTTTGTATTCTATTAAAACATAGCCATTTTGGATATAACTTTTCTGATATTCTGTATAGGAATTTACTTTGGCATTTGTGTCGTATTTACTATGCACAAGAATTTTGTCCAATACGGTAAGTTTTTTGTCTAAACAATAAATATAAGTATAGGTATATCCTGCTTCATTGGGATTTTGTTGAAAAAAACTGATTTTGAGTAACCAAAAATTCTGATAGGCTAAATACCGCCATTGTGGAAGAACCGAAGTGTTTTGCTCAATTTTAGTATCTGTAATAAGTAACTCAAATTCATTGGATAGCATGTTCACGGGAGAGAAATCCAAGTCTGCGGTTAAGGTTAAAATAAGCGGGATTTTTTCTAAAACAATTTGATTTGATTTTTGTAGTGATTTTTGAGTATAGCAAGCTATTTTTGAGGCATTTGATGAAACAATAATAAGAATAATGAGAAAAAGACCTGATAGAATAGCGTATTGCAGTAAATTTTTGCGCATTTTATTGTCAAGAAAATGTAGTGTTACAAAAGTATGAACAAAAGTTACAGCGAAACTTGACAATTTTGCTGAACCCACCTTATTAGTATACAAACCCTATTTTATATTTTACGGAGTATATGTCTAAAAAAGTTATTTTTGCATCATGGCATCTGTTAACTCTCCTTTCAGGCGTTTTATTAAACCTATTTTATTTAAACTACTCGGCAAGAGGTTCTACAAGCATTTTCAATATCTTGGCAAACTTAAAGATATTAAAAACCGTTTAGTGGAAGAACCAGAAATTGAGTTGCTTCCTCATTTTATCCGCACCAAAGATGAGGTTTTAGATATTGGTGCAAACTATGCATACTATACCGAAAGAATGGCAAATTTATGCAAAGAAGGTAGAGTATATGCATTTGAACCTATTCCTTTTACTGCCGAGGTAGCAAAAAAAATTATTAAAAAGTTACAACTCAACAATGTGGTTTTTTATCAAAAAGGTGTAGGCATTAAAACAGAAGTATTACAGTTCAGTGTTCCTAAATTAGATTTTGGAGCTATCAGTGCAGGGCAGGCACACATAGGTACGCGTAATAATGAATTAGTTAAAGGTTCAAACCTACATATCTCTGACAAGTATGAAAACTTTGATTGTGAAGTGATAGACATAGATACCTTTTTGCTCCCAACCCTTAAAAATCTTACGTTTATTAAAATAGATATAGAAGGAGCAGAATACTTCGCATTTCAAGGTATGAAGCAAACCCTTTTACAGTTCAAACCTGTGGTTTTGATAGAAATTGTACCTTTGTTTTTAAAAAGTTTTAATGTAAAAGTTGAAGATTTTCAGAACTTTATAGAACAGGAACTAGGATACATCATTTTTGAATATGACAAACCTCGTCAAAAACTATATCAAGTTACAGGAAATACGGTTGAGAAAGAAAAAAATTATATTTTAATTCATACAGAGAAAGTAAATTCCTTTGCCCACTTAATCGGATAAATCTATGAAAACAGCTAATGTTTATCTTCAAAAAATAGCGGATACTTTCAAAAATACACAAGACAGGTACGCGGCACACAAAGCTATTCAGCGTGTGATGTCAGAAATGGTTCAGGATAAAGAAGTTCTGTATGACATCATTCGCAAAAACCTTTCTGATGATAGTTTTATCTATAAAATCAGGCATTATCCTACACTCTCCATGCAGGTTTACAAGGACGAAAATATAGATGTCAATGCCCACATTTTTATGCCTTTGCCTGATGGAAATACAGATATTACCTTTCAAAGCATACATCATCATGGAAATTTATTGCTTACCACATCCGCCGCATTTGGAGTAGGATATGAAAGCATACTGTTCAAAAAAGGTTTTATTTTTGACAAAAACACACAAATTGCCCAAATGGAAATAGAAAAAATATATCAGTTTCATCAGGGTAGCGTGGATTTTGTAGATGTTTTTCAGCCGCACGTAGTATTTTTTCCAAAAGATGTTTCCATTACCTATGTGGTATGGTCTAATAAAACCGTAGAAAGCAGTGCCAAAAAATCCCTTAAACAGAGTCTATTGCTCAGAAAATTCAAAAAACCTATCAAAGCTGTATTGCATGCTTTGGGTTTGTCCAAAAAAATGGGCTTGAATGTGGTGGAAAATTACGATTTCTATCCCGAAGGAAAAACCATTAAATCCCTAAAAAACCGTATAGAATTTGAACACGGAGATAACGAAAACTTTCTGACCAATTTTTTTCACGTTATGCAAAAAACAGGTTTTCAGGATATTCAGTTTTTATCTGAACTTTCAAAAAAATACCCTCAACATTCTGTACTACAAAAGTTAATTCAAGATTTTATCGCACAAAAACCCATTCCTGCACCTTTTTATGAAGCACACAGAACCGTACAGTATGTAAATCTGCACAGAAAAGACATTATGAATGTATTTGCGTAATGAATACACAAAAAGGTCGTCTTATTTGTATTTTGGGACCTACCGCAGTGGGTAAAACAGCTCTTGCCATTCAATTGGCTGAATATTTTCAAACTGAAATTCTCTCTTTTGATTCCCGTCAGATTTATAAGGAAATCAGCATAGGAACAGCCAAGCCCACTATGGAAGAACGCAAAGGCATTCCACATCATTTTATAGATGAAATTTCTGTCTTAACCCCATTTTCCGCAGGAGATTTTGAAAAACAAGCCTTACAAAGATTAGAACAGTTATTCCAAATGCATAAAACCGTTATTGCCACTGGCGGTACAGGTTTGTATCTCAAAGCACTGACCGAAGGTCTGAATACTTTTCCTGAAACAGATACAGCTTTACGACAGTCTTTACAACAACAATATGAGGTAAATGGCTTAAAACCCCTGTTGGAAAAATTACAGGAATTGGACACTATTACTTTTGAAAAAATAGACAAATACAATCCACAACGTGTACTGCGTGCATTGGAAGTATGTATACAGACAGGAAAACCTTATTCCTCTTTTTTGTCTAATCACAAAGCAGAACGAAATTTTGAAGTACTTAAAATAGGGTTAAATCTCCCGCGTGCAGATTTGTATGCACGTATCAATACACGGGTTTTACAGATGATAGAGCAAGGTCTGGTACAGGAGGTACAACAACTTATACAACAGAATTTTGATTTTTCGCTCAACGCGCTCAACACCGTAGGATACAAAGAAATATATGCTTATCTGCACGGAGAATATGATTTGAACACTGCTATTTCGCTTATTCAGCAAAATACCCGCCGATATGCCAAAAGACAATTGACATGGTTCAGGGCAGATACAGAAATACAATGGTTTGAACCACAACAGTACTCACAGATATTGGAATATATACATAAAACTGTGGCTATTTAGGGCATTTTTGGACGTGTCCCTGCGCTTCGGGTCGGTGCATTCCGTAGTACAGACGTAGCATGCTGCGTCTTTACGCTATCGCTTCAGTGCACCCCTACTTACGTAGGTTGCTCTATGCCCCCTCACGCAGAAACAAGCAAAGATGTTTATTTGACTTTCGTAAGTATAGCGTAATGTCAAATTTTCAAGTAATACATCAGGTTAAATATTTTTATTTAATTTGCGAATAAATAAGCCACTACACGTGATACCATTTTTGCGTAAATAGCCCAATAAAATGGAGTTTTTAAAAAAACAAAAAGTAGATACTATTATTACAGGTGATAGTTTAACAGTTTTGCAAGGGGTGCAAAGCGAAAGCATTGATTTGGTCATTACCTCACCACCTTATTTTCAGCAAAGAGATTACGGAAATGGAAGTTCAGGTATAGGTAATGAAAGTACCGAAGAAGAGTATTTGGAAAATGTTTTCGCTGTTTTTTCTGAATGTGTACGAGTATTGAAACCAACAGGTAGCATTGTTTTCAATTTGGGCGACAAATACATAGACGGTGGTTTATCTTTATTACCCTATAAGTTTGCCATCAAGGCGATTGAAAGCAAACAAGTTTTTTTGATTAACCAAATCACTTGGTCAAAGTTAAACCCGACACCGCGACAAGATAAACGCAAATTGATACAAGCCACAGAACCATTTTTTATTTTCGCTAAATCTAAAAATTATTACTTTGATTTGGAAAACTACTTAAAGCATTTGGATAACCTCAATAAAACAAATAAAAGCAAACCTACCGAAAAATTAGGAAAACAATACTTTGAACTTATAGAAACATCAGATTTGAGCGAAGAGCAGAAAACAAATGCCCGAAAAGCCTTACAAGAAGCTATTTTAGCCGTTCAGAATGGAGAAATAGATAGTTTCCGAATGAAAATAAAAGGTATTCACAAGGAAGCCTACGGCGGAATGGAAGGCGGTAGAAATAACCAAATCCGCAATAATGGTTTTACGATAATTAAAATTTTAGGCAACCGATTAAAAAAAGATATTATAGAAAGTCCTGTGGAAATAACCAAAAATAACACCCATCCTGCTGTTTACCCTTTATACATTGTACAAGAGTTAATAAAGTTGCTTAGCAAAGAGAATGATTTAGTTTTAGACCCTTTTTGCGGAAGCGGTACTACTTGCCTTGCCGCTAAAAACCTTAATCGCAAATACTTAGGCATTGAAATTAACCCTGAATATGTAAAATTGGCAAATGAAAGGCTGAAACAAGCAAATTTTATACAAGAACTATTCTTATGACAGAAAAAGAAATTTTAACAGAAGCCTATATATCAGCTCAAAATTTAGATTTGAGTACAATTTCAGATACAATAAAACAAGATGTTAATGTACTGATAAATTGAAATATACACAATGGATAATCAACCTTTTGAAATTGTAGAAATTAAGCATAATATCCCGATAGACAAGTATTTAATTTTTGATATTGCTAAGAAAACCCAAAACGTTAAGATTGATAGGTACTATATTTTAACCACTTTTTCCAATGGTTTTGAAAGCTCAGAAAGCGAGAAAAAAGTTACAGACTACATTTTAGAAATCAAAAAAACACAAGGTATTGACATTATAGCTAATGGCATTACCACCACACTGAAATACTATTTGCGGTTTATTGATAATTATGAAGAGTTTATCCATGTTTATACTCAAAACTTAATTAAAGACGCTAAAAACTCTGCTGAAGTCAAAAGTTTTCACTTAGAAGAGTGGATAGCAATACTCAAAAAGTATGCGTTGGCTGTATGACAATTATTCTTCCCAAATTTAACACTCAAACTACTTCTTACAGCACATACATGAATGTACATAAATACGTCCTGCGGGGCATAATATACCCTCTAATTATTTCATACTGCGTGTTTAATGCATTATTTATTTCTGTTTTCAATTGAAATACATGTTTTTGATAGCGTAATCTACACGTTGCGGACATATCCAATATATGATAGGGTGGCAGATAGCTCATTTTATCGTTTTGCAGACTGCTGAACCTGAACCCATTATACTGATATGAAGCCTGAAATATATATATTCCTCTGATTGAATACTGAATCTGTGATTTTATCATTTCTACGGGGGTATAGGGTAAAATTTCATTTGTAAGCGCATCACGTGCATCTGTACGGGTATAGCCGTAGTGCAGGGAAATGTTTTGATGTGGTTGATATTGTATATCTACTTCAAAACCCTTGCTGATAACTTTTCCCACAGAATACGTACTCCAAATTACGGGATTTTGCGGCACACTGACTATTTTATTGTATATTACATGATAAAAAACCTCTCCTTTGTATAAAACTCTACCCAAAAAATCTACCGCACTGCTGTAACCGAATTGTGTATTTTGGGTACGTTCAGGTAAAATATCAGGATTGCCATACCCAAAGTAGTACATTTCATTAAAAGAAGGAATACGCGTGGTATATGTCAAATTTGCATAGAGATAATGCTTTTTATAGATAAAAATATTGGAGTACGCAGAAACATTGTGATTGGGACTGAAATCTGACGTGATATTCGCTCTGTATGCCCCCTGAATAGTGCCATAATAGAAATATGACGAATTTCTGTGCCAACTCCATACATCAGCCAGACTTACATTAAATTGTTTTCTTTCCACAAAAGGGATTTTTTGCAAGCGTATAGCCAGATTATCCCCGCTTAAATGGGCATACATACCTTGAATATTCGCTTTGAAATAATGTTTTTTGTAAGATACCCCCGTTTGATACTGCAAAATCGCATCATGATTAAAGTATTCAAAATTTGCCAAAGGTGTGTAATACTCTAAAAAATTCGTATGCCAGGCAATATTTGCTTCTTGAACCCATTTTTGATGAACATACTGCGTTTTGAACATTGTCCATGTATCCCATTCCCGTAGTTTTTTTTGTGTTGAAACAGGATTGTTGAATACTATCGCATCAGGAACACCATTATCATTTGCATAATATTTGGTAAATAATGTATGTTTCCATTGCTTGACTTCTTTGTGCCACACGGCATTTGCCTGATGCTGTTTGAATTGGGCATTTTCACGGTAAAAAGTTTTGTTTTGAAATCTGTAAGGGTAATTGTCTTTTGCTTGTTCATAACGGGCATTGACCCGTAAAAAACTGCTTTCTTTTTTATACAAAGGCAAAGAAATATGTGTAAAATAGTTTTGAAAACTTCCCAAACCTGTTTTTAATCGGCATTTGTATTTGGGAGGTGTAAAATCTAATTGTAAGTTTCCGCTAAGAGTATTCGTATTTACATCACTACTGCCTTGGGTGAGCGTAATTACATCAAAATCATCTAAGGAAAAATTAGCTAAATTAAAACTGCCTTGTTGCGCAGATTGTACGGAAATGCCTGCAATAATCAAATTTGTTTGATTAGAAGCCAAACCTCGTAAAGAAAATGTTTTGATACCGCTGTGCGCTCCATAATTCCGAATATACACGCTGTTAATATGAATAAGTGCATCTTGCAATTGCAAGCCATTGTTTTGATAATTTCCAAGACTATCTGCTATTAAGGTAATTGTAGTTCCTTCATGTTTCTGATAAGGATTGTCAATAATGTGAATAACAGGCGTAGTGAGAGCGGTATCCGTTTGTGCGGGCGTATTAGCGATAAAAATAAAGCAAAAAATAAAAATAGAAGCCTGTCGTATATGCTTTTTTATATCATAAACTGATGTTACACAAGATAATTTTCTTGGGCGTTCCCTGCTTGCGCAGGTCGGCGTGCTACGGGCTACGCTATCGCTTCGGTGCTGACGCACCATGCTAACGCATGCCCTTCGCATGCCTAACGCGTGTGCGCAGCGCTGATGTACGCGCGCAAATGCGTGAGGGATAGCAGCGAAAAGCCCGCAATGAGCGTTAGCGAATGAGGTACAGACTTGGCATGCCAAGTCTCTGCAGCGTATAGCCCGACCTGAACGTAGTGAAGGACACGCCCTAAATTTTTTTATGATGTCTAACATCAGCTATAAAAACTCAAATATCTGTTTAAGATGTGAAATTTGTATATCTGCAAGAGTGTTTTTTTCTGTTTCCTGAGGCGAGTACCATATACTTTTGATATTTGACCGCCTTGCACCCAGAATATCCGTTTCTAAATTATCGCCAATCATTACGCACTGCGCGGGAGATACGGCATATTTTTTACATACATGCTCAAAAATAAGCGTACTCGGTTTGTGCGCCCCTGCGTTTTCGGAAGTTGTAACCTGTTCGGAATTAAAATAATGTTTAAGGTTAGAGTATTCTATTTTTGCCCATTGTGAGTCATTAAAACCGTTGGTTATGATGTGATATTCGTATTTACCTTGCAAATACTGTAAGAGTTGTTCTGCACCTTCAATCAGATGTCCCGTGCGTGTGCATCTATGCACGTATTGATGAGAAAGCGTTGCATTGTTTTCGGGAGATATTTCCCTGTTCAGTGCCTCAAAAACACGGATAAATCTTGTATTTCTTAATTCCTGTTGTGTGATGGAGTTTGTATTGTAGGCTTTCCAAAGTTGTGCATTGATGGTTTTGTACATTTCAAAAAACATATCAAAAGAGATGTCTGTTTTTTTATGTAAGTCCAGTTCTGCATATAAGTTTTGCAAAGTAATATACGAATTTCTGTCAAAGTCCCACAAAGTATGGTCTAAATCTAAAAATACGTGAGTGATGTTTTCCATTTTTACTTTAATTGATAAATTTTTTCTTTGGGAGAAAGCAGATTGTAGCGTTCTGCGGCTTTACACCAGATAATACTTTCTTTTGAACCTATTACCAGATAACTTTTAGGTTTAGTGCAGTTTGCCAGTTTAGACACCACTTTATCTTGTAATTGTTGATTGAAATAAATAAGCACATTTCTGCAAAAGATAATGTCGTACTGTTCAGTGTGTATATCACTTACGAGGTCAAATTTTTCGTAGGTTACATTTTTAGTAAGGTTTTTATGAAAGAAAAATTTATCACTATGTTTAACACAATATCTTTCAATAGGAAAATTAGGTTGATAGGCATTATAGTTTTCCATCAATAAATCCCAGTTTCGGATATGATATTCTGCTTTTTTAGCTTGTTCTAATACATTTTCGTTAATATCAGTGGCATAAAAAGTAGCTTTATCCAAAATATTAGCTTCGGATAGCAGAATAGCCATAGTAATTACTTCTTCCCCCGTAGAACACGCTGTATGCCATATATTGATATTGGGTTTATGTATCAAATGAGGTAAAACCTCACTACGAATAAACTGCCATGCGGTTGGGTCGCGAAAAAATTCAGTGGTATTTACCGTAATCTGACGGACTACTTCATGAATATCCAGTTTATTTTTTTGTATTTGTTCCAAAAGTTTTTCTATACCCTGCAAATGATATAAACTGAGAATACGAACCAATCGCCTTTTGAGAGAAGAAATAGCATAATTTTCAAAATCGTATCCATAATTTTGTTTAACATGATGGGCAAAATATTTGACCTCGTTGTCTTGTAAGTCTTCTATCATAATTTGTCTAATAATTTTTTGGCATTAAAGAAATAAGAGTGGGAATTATTTTATCGGGAGGTAAAATATGTTGTAAAGGTATATTTTTTATGGCAGAACTTGTCATAGTTTCTACGGTGCATGTGGTAGGGTCTTGAACTATGGTTTTGCCTCCTTTTTTATGAACGGCATACATGCCGTCTGTACCGTCTGTATTTGCTCCTGAAAGCAGAATAGCGGTAACTTTATCGCCAAAAACAGCCGCTGCACTCATAAATAAAACATCAATGGAAGGTCGGGAATAGCGCACAGGTTCACTGGCACTGAAAGCAAAAGTATAATCATAGTCTATTAAAAGATGATAATTAGCAGGTGCAAGATAAATATGATTGGGTTTAATGACTTCTTTGTCCTGCGGTTCTATTACACGGATATTGGTTCTTAAATTGAGGGCTTCCGCAAAACCATGCCGAACATTTTTTAACCTGTGCAGACACAAAATGACCGGAGGATAAAAATCTTTTGGTATTTGACTTAGAAGAACGTTCATAATGGGAAAACTACCCGCAGAACCACCCACAACAACTATATTTTCCAACGTCATGTTTTATTTTTTTGTGTATATTTTGTCTTCAAAAGATACGAGTTCAAAATTGCTTACAATAGGGTAAATATCCAAATTTTCGGTATAACCTAATATCAGATATCCTCCTTTTTTTAAGTTTTGTGTAATTTGTGTAAGATGTTTCTCTGCAGTTTTCTGTTCCCAATAGATAAGCTGGTTTCTGTACCAAATTATATCATATTCTGTGGAATGAGGAAGGATATTTTCAATACTTTGGACAGAAAAAAAACAATTTGCAGTAAGATAGGGTTTAAGTGTAGCTACATTCCCTGATACATCAAAATACTCTAATAGTGGTTGTGAAAATCCAATTTCTTGATATATTTTATGAGAGTTTTCAAGCGTTTTTAAAGCATAAGTGGCTCTTTTAGCTTGTTCTAAAACATAACTACATATTTCTGTGGCATGTATGGTTGTTTTTTCAAGTAGATGATGTTCTTGTAAAAAAATAAGTAAAGAATAAAGTTCTTCTCCTGTTGCAATCCGCGGAAAAAGAATATTGATATTATCTTTTGCAGACAGTTTTTTTGTAATAGTTTTAAGTTGTATCCACAAGGAAATATCTCTGAAAAATTCTCCTGTGGTCATACACAGCATTTCTCTGCATGTTTGTATTAAGTCAGGGTTAGTATTTAACCGCTCAAATAAAGTTTCTGTATTATGAAATTTATAGTGATGCAAGAGTTTTTGAATAAGGTTAAATACATGGATGTCTCGCAAACCCTTTATATTCAAATTATGATGGATTAAAATACTTGTAAAAGTTTGTAAATCAGAGTACTGTATTTCAAAAAGTATCATGGAAAAGATACAAATATATGAGAAAAAATTTTTACCATCAGCATTTTTTTGCAATTTAGCAAAAACATTTATCTAACACTATGAATTATTTGCGTAAAAAGAGCATAGCATCATTTTATGAGAAAAAAGATGAAAAGGGACTCGCAAAACATCTTACGGTTTGGGACATTACCGCATTTGGCATTGCGGCAATTATCGGAGCAGGAATTTTCAGCACTATTGGTAAAGCCAGTGCAGACGGCGGTCCTGCGATTACGTTTTTATTTGTTTTTACTGCTATTGCCTGTAGTTTTTCTGCCTTTTGTTATGCAGAATTTGCTTCTATGGTGCCTGTTTCAGGAAGCGCTTACACGTATTCTTATGTTGCTTTTGGAGAAATTATTGCCTGGATTATTGGCTGGGACTTAATCATGGAATATGCCATTGGGAATATTGTAGTAGCTATTTCTTGGTCGGAGTATTTTGTTTCTTTATGGAATAACTTGTCGGACAATGTTTTTCATTGGGGGCATTTTCCAAAATGGTTAAGTACGGATTATTACACAGGGTATAAAAACGAAGTTTACAAGACCGCCCCCACTGTTGCGGGCATTCCCGTTATGTGTAATTTGCCTGCCGCATTGATTACTTTGGGTATTACATGGCTTACTTTCAAAGGGATTAAAGAAAGCCGTACGGGAAGCAATATCTTTGTTATTATTAAATTAGCGATTATTTTTATGGTCATTGTGTTGGGAAGTTACTATGTAAAACCTGAAAACTGGACACCTTTTACGCCTGAGGGTGTTTCGGGTGTATTAAAAGGGATTTCTGCTATTTTCTTTGCTTACATTGGTTTTGATGCTATTTCTACCACAGCCGAAGAATGCAAAAATCCTCAAAGGGATTTACCCAAAGCAATCATCTGGTCATTGATTATTTGCACTGTTCTGTATGTGTTGATTACGTTGGTTATTACAGGTATGGTCAATTACAAAGAATTGCGTGTGGCAGACCCATTAGCTTACGTATTTGATAAAATTCATGCTCCTGCCTGGATTTCTATGGTTATCAGTATCAGTGCTGTGGTTGCTATGGCATCTGTGTTGTTGGTTTTTCAATTAGGACAACCCCGTATCTGGTTGGCTATGAGTAGAGATGGACTTTTACCCAAATCTTTTGGAAAAATACACCCCCGATTTCAAACCCCCAGTTTTTCTACTATTCTTACAGGGTTGATTGTAGGTGTACCTTCTATGTTATTCATAGATGCAGATTTGATTACAGACCTCACCAGTATCGGAACATTGTTCGCTTTTGTACTGGTAAGTGGTGGGGTAGCTGTATTGCAGGTTACTCAACCGAATGTGGAAAGAAAATTTAAAATACCTTATATTTCTGCCAAATACTTCCTTCCACTCATACTTATTGTGATACTTATTGCCACGTTGATTTTTCATAATGGTAATGTTCAACAATGTTTACAAACCCTGTTTGTCAATGAAAAAGGAAACATTATCACAGGCAGGATTATGTTTTTACTATCATGGTTGATACTGATTGCACTTTCTTTCAAATACAATTTCAGTTTAATTCCGCTTATGGGTGTTTTAACTTCTGGTTTTATGATGCTGGAATTAAGCGCTACTACATGGTATGGGTTTTTTATATGGTTAGCCATAGGGATAATCATTTATTTTACATACAGCGCAAAAAACAGCAAATTGAATACAAAAACAGGTTCTACTGAATAGCTCTTTTTATGATAAATTTCGTAGATTGTTTTATACTGTAACTTCTTATGAATTCTCATGGAGCTATCCGTTTTGTGTTAAAACGAATTTTTATCAGAAAACTATCCATTTTTTTTGCTGTTTTTGTATTTTTAACCCAAGTGCTTTCAGGTTGTATGCAACTCCGTATGAGTCATAAAAAAATGAATCGCTTTTTAGCTTCTTCCACACCTCCATTACAATCTCATACCTATCTTGCAGAAGGTAGAAAAATGCATTATGTAACCATGCCTGAGAGTGATAAAAGCCCGTTGCTTTTTGTACATGGTTCGCCAGGAGCTTGGGATGCATTCAAAAACTACTTCAAGCGGGATAGTCTTGTCCAAAACTATAAACTCATTTCTGTGGACAGACCAGGATTTGGATATTCTGATTTTGGCAGACATGAACCTTCACTTGAAAAGCAAGCCGCTTGTATTGCACCTATCCTTAAAGAGCAAAAAAAGCCTGTTATTTTAGTAGGGCATTCTTTGGGAGGACCTGTCATTGCCCGTTTGGCTATGGATTATCCTGAGCATGTGAAGGGATTGGTCTTTATAGCACCTTCCATAGACCCAAGTTTGGAAAAAACAAAATGGATTCAATATCCTGCTCATTGGAAAGCAACACGCTGGTTAGTGCCACGTGTATTACGCGCGTGTAATGAAGAAATTTTACCCCTTAAAGGAGAATTGGAAAAAATGCTCCCTTTATGGAAAAATATTACTGTTCCTGTGGTATTTGTGCAGGGTGGAAAAGATAATCTTGTTCCGAAGGAAAACTTAGATTTTGCTAAAAAAGTACTGACAGGTACACAAATAAAAGAATTTTTTTACCCTGAATACAATCATTTTATTCCTTTTACACACCCCGATATAGTAGAAAAAGCCATTTTACAATTACCTTGATGATGAAAAACTATGTTATTATTGTGGCGGGCGGTACAGGTACACGCATGGGTGCAGATAAGCCCAAACAGTTTTTGGAAATTTCACAGAAACCTGTTCTTGTGCATACACTATCCCGTTTTGCGGAAGCCATACCTGATGCAGAGTTTATAATAGTGGTTCACTCCAAATGGAAAAAACATGCACAAAACATAATACAGGAACATCTACCTCATGTCGTAGAAAAAATGCTTTTGGTAAATGGAGGAGAAACGCGTTTTCAGTCTGTAAAAAATGGGATAAAAACACTTAAAAATGCCCCTGATGGGTATGTAGCAGTTCATGATGCCGCAAGATGTTGTATAAAACCCACAGATATTGTGAAATCCTTTGAAATAGCAAAAGAAAAAGGAAATTGTTTAGTCTGTACAACGTTAAAGGAAAGTATCCGAAAAGTGAATGGAACGATTACTCAGGCAGTACCCCGCCATGAATATCTGATTGTTCAAACGCCTCAGATTTTTACCTTGAAGGATATGAAAAACGTATATTTACAACATCAGGAAACTGAACCCAACAGCATCACAGATGATGCGTCTTTAATGGAAAAGTATGGACATACTATCCATACCTTTCTTATTGAGGACTATAACATCAAAATTACTACTCCGCAGGACTTGATACTGGCGGAATATCTTCTTGAAAAACCGTAATTTTATTTTATATTGTTCAATTTGCTGTTTTTGTAGCTGTACAGGAAGTAAATCAAAAGTCCGATAGCTACCCAAACGATAAGGCGAACCCAGGTAGCCTCTTTCAGACTTACCATCATAGCCACATTAAATAATACCCCCAAAGAAGCAACTACGGGTAATGCAGGTACTTTGAAGGGTCTGTGTAAATTGGGTTCTTTTAGACGAAGCATCCATACTGCGGCAGAAATCATAGCAAAAGCAAGCAATGTACCTATACTGGTCATCTCTGCAAGATTATTGATAGGTGTAAGCGCAGAAACCACAGAAACAATAGCCCCTACCAAAACTGTACTCCGTGCTGGCGTTTTGAATTTGGGGTGTATATATCCAAACATTCTGTGAGGTAACAAACCATCTTTTGCCATACCCAAAAATATACGGGTTTGAGAAAGTAACATTACCAAAAGCACAGAGGTCAGTCCTGCAACCGCAGCAATAGTAATGATATACACAGCATAGCTCAATCCTTTATCTCCAAAGGCACTGGCAATAGGTGCTTTGATGTCAATATCTTTGTAATTTACCATACCTGTCAAAACCAATACTACCAGAATATACAAAACAGTACAGATAAACAAAGAAGCGATAATAGCAAAAGGAATATCTTTGGTAGGATTTTTGGCTTCTCCTGCCTGTGTGGAAACGGCATCAAAACCGATATAGGCAAAAAATACAATTCCTGCCGCTGTCATAATCCCTTGCCAGCCATAATGCCCTACTCCTTTCGCATCTATAACACGGTCTGGGATAAAAGGTGTCCAGTTTTCTGTATTGATATACGCTGCACCTGCAATAATGACAAAAAACACTGCTCCCAATTTAATGGCTACCATGATGTTGTTTGTTTTGGCTGATTCGCTAATACCTCTTATCAATACCCCTGTGATAATCCATATAATAAGAAAAGCAGGTAAATTGAACGCTATAGGAATGTTTCCAATAAAAGAAAAGTTTTCTGCTTTCATTTTTCCTTCTTTAATCTGTGCCAATACACTGCCTGGGTCATTACACAGCCATTCAGGTATATGCAAGTTCCATAAATGAAGTAATTTGTTAAGATATGCAGACCAACCCACCGCTACCGTGGCAGAACCCATAGCATATTCCAAAATAAGATTCCAGCCAATTAACCAAGCAAAAAGTTCTCCTACTGTACCATACGAATACGCATACGCAGAACCTTCCACAGGAAGAATAGAAGCAAATTCACTGTAAGATAAAGCGGCAAACAAACAGCCCAATCCAGCAATAATAAATGAAATAGTGAGTGCAGGACCTGCGTGTTCATGCGCGGCTACACCTGTCAGTACAAATATTCCTGTACCAATAATAGCTCCTATGCCCAGAGAAGTTAATGCCCATTTACCAAGCACGCGCTTGAGTTCACTTTTTTGCATATCTTGTTCAAAAGCACTTATGGGCTTTTTTCGCATTATGTTCATGGTTTTTTGTGGTTTTTGATTTATTGAACCCAAATTAAACATATTTTAATGAAATACAGTCAAAAATTCGTATAAAAAAAGTTGTAAACAAGATATGAATTTGTTGTAAAAACTTGATATTTAGTAAAATATGTCCTTAATTGAAAACTCTCTCAATGAATAAAAGCGTATATTTTTTTCGTTTTCAGATGAAAAATACCCAACACTTATGATGACGAACTACACGGAATTAAACAAAAGTATTTATATTTGCTCGTATGATGTTAATTGCGGTTCACCCCCACTTATTGTTTAATCATTTCCCTATCGTAGGGTGCTTGATAGCTGTTTTTCTATGGATATATACCATCATAAAAAATTCCCGTGAGCTTTTGTTGTTGAGTTATATTTTTTCTGCGATAGTAGGTGTATCAGGCATCATTGCTGCTATGACAGGAGAACAGGCAGAAGACAGTATAAAAACCTATAATCAAGCGGAAATGAGTGGAAAACCAATGGAAAGTCTCGACAAGGAAAAAATAGTATTTTCTCCGCAAAGTTTGGAACTGATGGAAAAACATGAACATGCGGGAGAATTTTTCAGAAATCTTATGGTGCTTTTGTTGCTTGCCAGCAGTGTGGGTATTATTGCACCAAAATACAGAACGCGTATGCTGATGTATGTATGTATTGCCATATTAGCCGCAAGTTTATATTTCGCTTTTGATGCAGGGCATACGGGAGGCATGATACGCCACCCCGAAATCCGTTAAAACAAAAGATTTTGAAATAGCTCATGTTTATTTTTTCATGGGCGTGTCCCTGCGCTGGCGCTTCGGGTCGGGCTATCCGCTGATAGAGACGTGGCATGCCACGCCTGTACTTCATTCGCTACGCAAGTTGCGGGCTTTCCGCTACTATCCCTCACGCGGAAAACAAGGTAAAAAAGTTTGTTTAATATTTTTGATGTAGTACTGCTTTTGAACAATTTACGAATAGATGCGAGGGTGGGGCGAAGCCCCGCCCTCGCAAAAACACGCATGAAAACTCATAAAACGTACATATACAATTGCGTTAGGCATGCGGAGGGCATGCGTGCTTGCACGCATGGTACGCCAAGCACCGAAGCGATAGCGTAGCCCATAGCACGCCGACTGCGCCGCGCAGCAAGCAGGAACGCCCAAAATAACTACAAATTTTATGAAGAAGGTAAAGGATTTTCATGATATGATTTGCTATGGCTTCCCAAAAAGAGTTTGGCATAGATGCGCACTACGGTTATACCTTCTATGATGTAGTAAGCAGAAATTAAAACAGCCAAGCCAGGTTGGTCAGCGTGAATGTGATTAAAAATCAAATCTTCTCCGATAAAGGTAGGGGTAATCGGAAAACCTATCAACCCTAACACACAAAACAGAAATCCATAATTAAGAACAGGGTATTCCTGATAATGACCATGATAAAAATATAAATCAACATGGTTTTTCTCTTTTTTCTTTAAAAACAAGAGTATCCCTAATCCTATGCTTCCTGCTAAAAAAATACCTGATAAATACCACACTAATTCCAATACATAAAAGTTTTCATTATAAACAACCACAAGTATAATCCATAAATGGGCAAACAAAATAAGTATCCATGAAAAAACAGGGTTTTTTCTCTCAACAAAAGCTCTGATAATTAAGCATACAGCAATCATTCCTGCTATATTGGAAACATAAAAATGCAGTGCATTTATGTATGAATATCCATACATATATGTAAACCATGTTACTCCATACAAAACAATGAGTATAACCGCCCATAGTTTTTTATTTAATCGGGTCAAGTAAGTTCCTGTTTTTTTGATAATTCTGAAAGATATTAAATAGATAAAACGGTCTAAATAAAACTCTCTTAAACTAAGTATATACAGAGAATAACTTATTCTTTTAGAGATATATTGAGTAAGGTCAGGGTATAGCCTTCTGCTTTCACGATATAGTTGTTCTCTAATCCAGTACGCTACCACAGAAGGGGACACCAAAAGTTGATAGGTGCGTACAAAAGCATTGCCTACAAAATGCAGTATAGCAATGGTTTTTAATCCCAAAGCCAATTCAACAAACATCAAGCCTATTTGAGAAATAGAAATGTAGGCAATCTGGGCTTTTACCGTAGATTGGGTTTTTGCTATAAAATACCCCATTATTGCGGTCATAAGACCAATAATAACAATTAAAACTCTTACTACCCATAAAGATTCCCAAAAAGGCATAGTCCTGATAAGCAAAAATAAACCTATATGAATAGCCAATCCTCCGTAAAATATCGCGCTGGAAGGAGTAGGACCTTCCATAGCTCTCGGTACCCAATATGAAAAAGGTACCTGCCCTGATTTGGCAGATGCCGCAATCAACAAACCTACGGCTATTCCAATAGCTGTGGGATAATCATGAGTGATAAATGGATCAGTAAAGATTTTGTCCGTCAATTTAGCAAATGTAATGTTTTGGTGCCATAAATGATGGCTTGCCCACATGCTGACTAAAATGCCAATATCTCCAATTCTATATACAGAAAAAACTTTAACTGCATTACGTACAGGTAAATATCTATCATGATAAAAAGCAATTAAAAGAAAAGAACAAATTCCTAAAAATTCCCAACCCACAAAAAGTGTTTCAAAATTCCCTGCCAAAATCACAAAATTGTAGGCAAAATAAAACAGCAAAAGTGTTACAAAAAAACGCTTATAACCATATTCTAAATGCAAATAATAAATACAGTATTTTATGATAATTAACGTTATAAGATTGCCAACCCATATAAAAACAGTACTAGTGGTATCCCAATAAAAATCAATTAAAAATACATAATCCTTTTGTTGATATAAAACGATTTCTTTGAAATGATATACAAAATTTAACTTGTATACTTGAAATGCTGTGAATAAGAATAAAATTACAGTATTGGCTATAATACTCCCATTCACAATAGTTGCTATTTTGTTTTCTTTACTCGCACCACTAAACAAGACGAGCAAAACGCCTAATAGGGGTATGAAAATTACGCTTAAAATAAAATAATGAGAGTATTCCATATTATTTTTGTATAAGATACACAGGTAAGGTTTGAGAATAATTTTCTATTATAGGTTCTATGCGCTGAGTAACGGGTAAATTTTTAGTAAAAGGGATATACGATATCCAACTACCTTTGTCGTATCTGTATAATGAATATGTTTCAGGTTCAATAGCAACAAGATGTATCCAATTATTATGATACCACTGATAGGTTTTATTATCATTATTTATAGCTTTATGAATAATATCAGGATAATGTTCTATCGCCATAAGAAGGCGAATACTTTCGTGTATATTAAGCATTTGAGAGGGTAATCCTGTTCTTAAATCACCTTCTGTGCCATTACCTACACCAATAAGTGCAATAACATTATGAGGTAGTTTAGAACCTGCACCTAGTTTGTGGTTATCCATTTTTGAGAAATAGTACTCTAAATTGATGCCCCCGCAAACAGGTGTAATGGCTTTTATTAGATTTGTTAAAAGTTCTCCATTCAAGTCATTACGATAGTCATAAGAGTTGAGAAATGCACGCCTATCTAAGAATAAATGTTCATGTATTTCGCGTCTTCCCACAATACATAATGCATTAGTGGCATGATTCCATTCAGGGCGAGGTTCAAATAAGGCATAAGAACGCATTTTTATTTTTTCATGCACTTTATCTTTAGATGCTTTATTCCCTTGGTTGATAAATCTTCTTGCTCTTTCTTTTGCATTCCTGTCTAATGCATCATTAAAAATAGCCATGTTTTTTTTATGTTTTTCTTGTAAAGTACTTGGAATAGTCTCTTCATCATAAAAATATATTTCATCTCGGGTGGTATCATGTAAAGCGGAAACAAAATGGGTGGTTTCTGGAATTTTAATTCCTCTTTCATGCAAAATAGCTCTAACTTCTTTAAGATTAGCAGCATAAGCGGCAACTCGTGCATTTACAGAACCTGGTCTGCCTGAGCAAGCTCCACAATCATAACCTGCATAATAGGTGTTATTCACGCTACTTGACCCATGTCCAATAATATAAATCAAATCCGCAAAATTTTTAGTTAAACCTATGCTTTTGAGAAGTTCTTCTAATCTATCCGCCATTTCCAAGTGTGTAAAACCAATTTGTAAACCGTCTTTATGCTCTCCTGTATACTCAAAAGTAAGCGTACTATCCTGATGCATGTGTGTAGATGCAGATACAGCTATTGACGTTTCTGAGGGCTTGAATATATTTTTTACTAACTTTAATGCGGCAAATAGTCCCGTAAATTGTGCAGTTACTCCCCCCAAAACTAATCCTCTGTTGTATTTACCTAAGTGAATATCTGTATTGTGGTGATGTTTTGAAGCTTCTTTCTCTTGAATGAGATATTTAGGCTGTATAGGCATAGGACAGGATTTGCTATAAAACTTACTGTTTTGTGCCTGATAATAGAACTCAAAATTAAAAAAACCTGCTGTTCCAAATGTTTGAGCATTAGCCAATTTTTCTAAATACCTTCGGATTGAACAACTCCTATCATCAATACAATGTATAGTCTGAAGGTCGGGGATTTTTTCTGCGAAAGTTTTTTTAGCAAATTCTAAACCTTTCAGAAATTGGTCATAATAAGACCACTCATACGATTCCTGCCATATCGCATATACCTTGAAAATTTCTTTGTTTTCTATGGGAGAAAAAAGTGGTGTATAAGAGCTATCTATAATTTCTTTTAGGGGCTTCCATTGATTTACACCATGTTTGCTATCCAATTTATCTATTTCTAAAAGGAGTTCAACTAACAGAACTTCTTCCAACGTGATTTTTCTTGGTTGAAGTAATCTTTCAGGGTGCTTTTCTAAAACACATACCATTCCCGCCCAACCTGGGTGGCTGAATGCAATATCAAAAAGATAATCCTCATACCATTTGCTATCTCCGACAAGAATATCCAATAATTGCGTTAAAGATAACGAAGGGTCAAACAATAAAGATTTTACACGCTTAGTTTTGAAAAAATCAATGGCTGTATGGGTTTCCAACTCCCGAATACTATCTAAAAAACCCGATTTTTGTGTAGGAAAAGACCACATGCTTACCCCTTGGTCTATATAACTACTAAGCAAACGGAATATTTTGTTATGTACTTTCTTTAAGAGATTGATGTGATATTTATCTGACCATATTTCATGTAGTTTTCCTGTGCGCCCCTGCCATGTATCTTGATAAAACCCTTCTATTACTTTTGTTTTCCATGCTTCTGCTTCTTTTTCAGGTACACTTTTTTGAATAACCCAATCCAATATGCTCGGGTTTATTCGACCTTCTTTATATAATGACCTGTACTGAGATATGTTCTGATAGGTTTTGTACCCAAAAAGACAACTTGCTTCCATGCATGCGGTATGAAAGTCTTTATCTTGAAAAGCCCCTAAGGTATTGTGATGAATAAAATCCTTTAATGGGTTTTGATGCGGTAAATAATGATGTAGTTTTTCTAAAACAGAATGTTTGTCAAAAGGCATAATGAGATGTTTTGCATATAGTTTGTATTAAAATAAACAAGAAGTCTGGTACTTACGCAAGACTTTTGGAGGAAAAAGAACCAACTATATGTTAATTACTCATAAAACAACAATCTGCAATAAAAGATGTACTTTTGTTTTGTGTCAAAACTGGCAGAACAAATACGTGAAGCAGAAACGAGATACTTGTAGGAATGAAGCAAAGTTTTGGTTGCGACAATTGTGTAAGGTAGAAAATCTTTACTATTTTTCAATACCTCAAAAAGAAACTTAAAGTCCTTAGTGTTTTCTATTTGTTCTTTTTCTGTTTCTTTTTCTTTTTCTATGTTCTTTTCAACAAAACGGTCAGGGTTACCAAAACTTTGAAAAGAAAATAATGATAAAAACAACATCAATCCCAGAATAAGAGAACTTATTCTCAATATTTTAAGATTGAATTTTCTTTTGCTTCGCATTGTGCAAAAGTATTAAAATAAAACAGAAAAAGAAAAGGGTTATTTGAATTGAGCAACGGCAGAACTTTATACATCAACAGGGCATTAGGTCATTTATGGCAGGTTAGATTTAATGTAAGACCCGAAATAACCCTATTTGAATTACAAAAAGGGTAAAATTTATACCAATTCTCAAATTATCATATCACTCAATCATCACAAAAGCACCCCAGTAATAGGGGTGAGGGTATTTTTCACGAAGTTTATTTTGGGCATCAGTAAAAGCTTCTTTTTTATCCTGTTTTTTAACTAATATATTTTGGTAAAAAAAACGCATAAATTCTTGTGTGGAATGGTCATCTGTTTTCCACAAACTCATGATAACAGCATTTGCACCCGCTACCTTAAAGGCACGTGGTAAACCATGGATGCCTTCTTTGCTCACTTCTCCTGTACCTGTTTCGCAGTTAGAAAGTATTACCCACCTGGTACTGTCCAATTCCATATTCATGATTTCAAAAGCAGTAAGTTTACCGTCATCTTTGTTATATGGGCGTATGTACATTTTGTCAATATCCAATACTCCTGAGAGTAAAATTCCTGCATGTAGCGTGGCTTGTTCTGCACTTTGGTATTTACCCCGTTTGAAATAGCCATGCGTGGCTATATGTAAAATATGAGGATTCTTTAAAGACTTCAATAATTCTTCTGTGGCTTGTTCCTGAATATACAAAAAAGCAGGATTATTAGTTGTTTTAATCAGACTGTCTATGGTTTTTACTTCCTTTTCTGCACCAGGTAGCTGTGAAATACCCGAGCTAAAATCTCTGTATTTTGATTCTTTCAGGTTCTCTTTTGGAATATCTTTTTCTATCTCATATTTTGGATTACCAATCAAATAAATGTTTTTTTGTGTTTCTTTTTTCAGTTTTACCTCATTTTTAGATTCAAGAATATCCTTACTGCTGGTAATTTGAACAACATCTATTTCCTCAAAGACATATTTTTTTGTTTTTGGATTTTGTAAAGTATTGATGTTGATTTGAAGATATACGCCGTCAGGACAAAAATAAACAGTTTTTATTCCTTCAAGACGTTCTTGTACAGGTTTCCATAAAGCATTATAACTAAAATCATCACTTGTTTTAGTGATTATTGCATTGCGGTAGGCAACCATAGCCGCTTCTGTTTCATTACCATTTTGAAACAACACAATTTCTGGATATGGACTGTCTTTTTTGATAATATAAGCCATGTACTCTACACTGTCTTTGTTTATTTCGTATCTGACAATTTCTACACTGGCTGCTGTGTTTTCCAATTTATTTTGAATATCTTTCCATGTAACATGCTTGGGTGTGAATGCTTTGGCAAAATCTTCACTCTTTGCAACCAGTTGTTTTTCGTATTTATCAGCTACTTTTTGCAAACTGTCAAGATTGAGTCTTTTTTCTTTTCTTTGTTCTACAGTCAGATTAAGAACTTTGTTATATCTGTCTTTGATAGTTTTCCAGTCTGAATATAGCTTTTTCACTTCTTTGCCATTACTACGCAGAATATGATTTTTAACTTTATCACAGTTGTTGAGAACAAGCCCTTTGGTTGCCAACGAAAGTTCATAACCATAAACAGATACTTCCGGTTTTTGACTGTAATATCTTGACACAAAACGTTGAAAACGATTAAGGTAATATTTACCCACATTAGCTCTGATATACTGTTCTTTTTCAATCTCACCAAGGTGGGTAAAATTGGATTCAATTTCTTTTTGCTTTTTGGTGACAACTTCTATAAATAAAGGTTCTGCTTTGACAAATTTGTTTTGTGCCTGATACAGAAATGCAAGACTGTTACATGAACTGGTATAGTAAGGGTGGGTTTTACCAAAAACTCTGGAATAGATGTTTTTTGCCTCAAAGTACAAGGACTCTGCTTCTGAATACCTTTTGGTTACCTCATATAAACTTGCCAGATTATTACAGGAAATGGCATAAGTTGGATGCATTTTCCCAAAAATTTTTGCCCTGATGGTTTTTGCTTCAATGTATAAAGGTTCTGCTTCGGAATATCTACCTTGAGCTTGATATAATAATGCCATATTGTTACAGCAAGCCGCATAATAAGCATGTTTTTTTCCATACAGTTTGGCGTATATTTCTTTTGCTTCTTTATACAAGGGTTCTGCTTCAGAATATCTGCTCTGATAATAATACAAACCAGCCAAATCATGACAGGAAGTAGCATAGCTGGAATGTTCTTTACCCAGAACTTTTGCCCTGATGGTTTTTGCTTCAATGTATAAAGGTTCTGCTTCAGAATATCTGCCTTGTGTTTTATATAAAGATGCCAGTTTGTTGCATGAAGCAGCATAATCAGGGTGTTCTTTCCCAAGAGTTTTTGCCCTGATATTCCTTGCTTCAATGTACAGAGGTTCTGCTTCAGAATATTTACCTTGTTTTTCATACAAATTTGCGAGATAGTTACATGACAACGCATGAGAATTATGCTCTTTTCCAAAAATTTTTGCCGTGATGTTTTTACTTTCTATGTACAAAGACTCCGCTTCAGAATATCTGTCTGATATTTCATACAAAACCGCAAGATTAACGCAAGACTCCACATAGTCAGGATGTTCTTTTCCGAGAACTTTGGCACGAATAATTACGGCTTCTGAATATAGTGACTCTGCTTTGGAATATTTCTTTTGTTCTTCATACAACACCCCCAAGTTATTAACTATATCCGCGTATTTTGCAGTTTCTGTTTTATTTATACTTTTACAAACCCGTATAGCTTGCTGATATAAACTGTCTGCTGTGAAAAAATCATTTTTATTCATGTATGCTACAGCTACATGATGTAAACATACCGCAAACTCTAAACTGTTTTTGCCTTTTTCTCTTATACAGCCTTCTATAGATTTTGTGCCAACCAATATGCCACTATCAGGTTTTGTAACCCCGTACTTGTAACATAAACTGTCTAAAACCTGCCAGTTTTGTGCAAAACAAAACGAGATACAAAAAAGTGATATGAACAAAGCTAAACAAAGTTTATTCATATAACAAAAATACAAAAAGTATGAAAAATAGTTCTCCTTTTATTTTCTCAGTAAAATTTTGTACTTTTGTCTATTCATGATATCAAGAGTTGTTTTTATTCTCACTGCTTGCTTAGGATTTTATATAGGAATTTATGGACAAACATTCAATTTTCCTGCGGGAAGCATCAATAACAACACTACTTTGTGCGTACAAACCAATGTAACGGGACTATCTGCACCCAATCCTGCTTTTGGCTTGGAAAAAGTTACCTTAAACATCAATCACAGTGCTGTACAGGAACTAAAAATTACCCTTAAAAATCCCAAAGGAGATGTAATACATTTACTTCGCTACAACGAAGCCACAGGGTCTAATTTAACCAATACCGTTTTTCAAAAAGGTATCCCTGGCACCCCGACCATAAATACAGGTATAGCTCCTTATACCGCAAATTTCCGTATTATGCCCCCGGACAGTCTGGGAACTATGAATATCACCCCAGACCTAAACGGAACATGGGAATTATGTATTAAAGATACAACATTTGCAGGTAATGTAAATGGGTTTTTAGTTAGTGCATCACTTACTTTTGGAAATCAACCTGCTATACCGCCTAAATGTAAAGCTGATTTTTCCGCTCTTCCTTTAAGCGGTTGTGCCCCGCTTGCGGTACAATTTCAGGATTTATCCCAATATGCCACCACTGTAAAATATGATTTTGGTGATGCTTCTTTCAGTACATTGCGCAATCCCTCACATACATATACAAGTACGGGAACATACACAGTCATACAAACGCTCACCCAAAATGGTTTTAGTGTAGATACCTTAAAAAAAGTAAATTATATCGTTGTAGATGAACCTACACCCAAAGCAAACTTTGAAGTAGATACCCTTGTTTGCACTCCTGCTTCTGTAACGGTTAATAATGTTTCATTGGGAGGTACTGCTTTTCAATGGGATTTCGGAAATGGGGATATAAGCGTTTTATCCAATCCTGCACCTGTGCTGTATAACACTCCCGGTGAATATGATATTCGCTTAATTGCCTTTAACAATGCGGGTTGCAGTGATACGGCTACCAAACGCATCAGAATAGTAGCCAAGCCAAAGGCATCTTTTACTTTGAATCATCGCAAGGGGTGCGTGCCTTTTACTATTCAATTGACCAATAGTAGTTTACAAGGTCAGGTTTATGAATGGGATTTTGGTGATGGAAATACCAGCACAGCCAATAATCCTTCACATACCTACAACACCGCAGGAAAATACAAAATTACGCTTACTGCAAAAAATGATATATGTACAGATGTTTTTACAGATAGCGTAGAAGTCTTTTTGCCGCCAACAGCAGATTTTACTGCCAACCCAACGTATGTGAATATCTCCGCAGGTGCGAGCGGGGAAGTCAGTTTTACTTCGCAGTTGAGTGGTTCAGGAACAGTTTTATGGAATTTTGGGGACGGAAATACCTCCTCTCAACTTAATCCAATACATATTTACACAAACGGTGGCAGGTATGATGTATCCTTAACCTATACAGACAGTATAAGTTCGTGTTCCGTAACAACCACTAAAAAACAGTATATTTTTATAGATATGCAGGAGAATATATTTGTTCCTACGGCTTTTACGCCTAATAATGACGGAAACAATGATGTATTTGAAATCAAAACCAGCGGAGTATATGCGGTAAAAGTAATGGTATTTAATCGTTGGGGAGAAAAAGTGTTTGAAAATGAAGGTAATACCACATTTTGGAACGGAGAAAATGCTCCCGAAGGAGTATACTCGTATATTGTTACTTGCAAAGGTCTTATTACAAATAGGCATCTTGAAAAGGTAGGAACGGTTACACTTATCCGATAATATTCTTTTTTGTTTTGGCTATCATATATTTGCATAGAATAATTATACGCAAATTTGCATAGATAAAAATAAATTTTTTACCTTTGCTTACCTCAACTTTATACGGATTAGATGTTTAGATACATACTCAAACGAATTTTGTTTTTCGTACCTACTCTTATTGTCATCTCTTTAATTTCATTTGTCATCAGTCTTAATGCACCTGGCGACCCTGTGGAAGTGATGATGCAAGGAAGTGCCGATGTACAGAATGCCAATCAGGAAGTTGGGGAAAAACAGTATTTGCAAAAAAGACACGAACTGGGGTTAGACTTACCTGTATTTTACTTTTCTTTGGCAAGTATGGCTAAACCCGATACACTCTATCGTATTCATAAACCGTCAGAACGTAAAATGCTTAAAAAAATGATAGCGGAGTATGGAAACTGGCAAACTATTCAACAGTATTTTTTAGCCCTGAAAAAATTGGAAAAAACTTTCTACAACCTAAAACCCTCTGATGAAAAAAGTCAGGATTTGTATATCAAGACTCAAATTAAATTTTCAGAGTTGAAAAGCAATTATGAGTATAAATACATTAAAATCAACATAGATACTTTGGAAAATGTATTTCGGAAACATGCTGATTTTTCAACCTGTATACAAAAATTGGAAGAAGTCAAAACTTGTATTCAGGAAGTAAAAACACACTCCCAAAGATGGAAGAATTATATACCAAGCATTCATTTTTATGGTTTTAAAAATCAGTATCACAGATGGCTTTCCCGTTTTATATCAGGGGATTTTGGGTATTCTTATCAGGATAAAAGACCTGTTCGTGAAAAAATACCCGAAGCTGTACGGTGGTCGCTTATCATCAGTTTGATTTCTGTTTCATTGGCATATACTATTTCTATTCCATTAGGGGTGCATTCTGCCACACATAGAAACTCTTTATCTGACAGAATTACTACAGTTGTTGTTTTTACTTTGTATTCTTTACCCCCTTTTTGGATAGCTACTATGCTGATTATGTTTTTTGCAGGGGGAGATTACCTGCATTGGTTTCCTGCCAGTGGAGTGCAAGATACCATGCACAACAAAGACTGGTCGTTTATGAGAAGATTGAATGATTGGATATGGCACTTGTGTTTGCCCGTATTTTGTATTACCTACACTTCTTTTGCCTTTATCAGCAGGCAGATGCGCGTAGGTATGTTAGAAAACATCCGTCAGGATTATGTGCGTACTGCCCGTGCCAAAGGATTGTCCGAAAAAACTGTAGTCTGGAAGCATGCTTTCAGAAATTCTATCATTCCTATCATTACTTTACTCGGCAATGTGCTTCCTGCCCTTATCAGTGGTTCTGTTATTATTGAAACTATTTTCTCTATACCCGGTATGGGTAAATTAAGTTTTAATGCTATTCATGCCCGCGATTATCCTACCATTATAGCGGTATTTACGTTAAGTGGTTTTTTGACCTTACTAGGCATGCTTCTATCCGATATTTTATATGCTTTGGTAGACCCGCGTATTTCTTTCTCCAAAAAATAGGTTGTAAATCATACTTCATACTGCAAGGATTTAGGTCTATTTAATTTTTTGGGCGTGTCCTTCACTGCGTTCAGGTCGGGCTATGCGCTGGTAGAGACGTGGCATGCCACGCCTGTACTTCATTCGCTACGCTCATTGCGGGCTTTTCGCTACTATCCCTCACGCAGACACGCGCGTACATATACGCACACATACGTACTGCGTTAGGCATGCGGAGGGCATGCGTCAGCATGGTGCGAACAGCACCGAAGCGATAGCGTAGCCCGTAGCACGCCGACTGCGTAGCAGGAACGCCCAAAAAATGATACATTCGCATAAGGTAAATGGTTGCCCCTTATTTTGGAATCCATAAAAGGTGATATTCTTTTTCAGGCATAGATAACACTTTTCCTGCACAGATATATCCGTCAGGGAAGGATATAGGAATATCTTTCAAGATTTTTTGCACAGGTATATTTTCGTTTGTGAGCAGTATAGATTTTTTGAATTGATGGGCAGGTATAGTTTTGAGAATACTGTTAGCAAAGTGATAATAGGTATCTGTTCTGCCCCACACAATCCACGATTGTCCGAGATATTTTTTATTCAAAATCAAATTAGCCCCAGATTTGCCGCTTATATCCACGAGATAGTCGTATTTATCTATATCAGGATTAAGTTTTTTCATTTCTTCTATTTGACGGGCATATTCAAAATGATGAGTATCCACGTATATACCCCCCAGAATATTTAACTTGTTTTTATGTTGATACATTTTGGCTTCGCTCCTGTAAGGACGCATAAAAAACTGTCCTAACGTACTCAAACTGAATATACATACCAGCATTGCGGATAACAATGTAGGTACAATGCTTTTTGTAAACTGCTGAATGAAAAATCCTACTCCCGTCAGTGCAATACCTATAACAATATAAATTCCCGCCAAAGCAATATTAAAAGGATTGTTTGTTCCAAAAACATAGCTTGCGCTTATCAGTAAAAGCAACAGTATAAAAACAAATATGTTTTTCATGTTTTTTTGTCTCCGAACCCAGTAAAAAATGGCATAAGCAAGCACAGCATATAAAATTGCCATGTATCCCCATGCCCATTTCCAGGAGATACCCTTATGGCTGAAAAAACCGGCAAAAACAATCAAAAAGGAAACACTATAAAAATATGCTTTATCTGTTATATTAAAAGGTATGATATTGTTTTTTTGTATTTTTTGATACATCAGAAAAGCAATAACAATCAATGAATAGGGAACAAGAAAGTAGAACTTTGATACTTCTTCCAATACAGAATTGATAATATTACCTTTCAAAACAGTAGAAGAGTAACCTACCTGCGATAAAAGTTCCTGTGTCTTTTTAACATGGCTTAAATAATGGCTGATACCCCCATAAACATACAGAATGTAGATAAAAAATAAAAAAAAGAAGGTAGCACCTGCCCAAAGCAGGGATACAATCAAAGTGCGAACTTGTATTACTCTAAACAGGTGGGCTGCACTTATCCAAATTCCGATAGAAAACACAAAAAAAACAGCAGAAGTAGGTTTACCTATATACAGTATCACTGTACCCACAGCCAATAAAATAACAGAAAAAATTTTTATTTTTTGAGCATTAAGGATGCTCATAAACCCTGTACTTGCAATCAGAATGCCTACAAGTGCATAAAAATTGTAAGAAGGGGTTGTCATACCCCAAAAATAATATCCTGTGGAAGCTGTCATGCCTGTCAGTATCCATACATAGCGATACGATAGGTCTAATTTTGCCTGTATGTTTTTTTCAAGCCATAGCAGACTTTGGTACACTATTCCAAAACTGCTGGCAAGCAGGATAAAAAGTCCTGATACACGTAAGGCATACAAGTTTTTCCCTGTTATGCTCATTATTAAAGCATTCAGGTATCCAAAATCTGAAAAACGTGTGGTAAAATCCCCGGGATACAAAGAACTTAATATATAAAAAGACTCATCTGTGAAATCTAAATGTCTGTTACATGCCCATAACACAAAAATTATTTCAGCAATAAATACCAAAAACAAAACTGTTGAAAATAATCGTAGAAGTATATGTTTATCCATATCTGTATAATTATCAAAAATGTACTTGCAAATATATCTCAAAAGTACTGATATATCAATGCTGTAAAAAAACTAAATTTTGTTTTACTTTGTATATTCATGTTCAATATGAAAAATTACTTAGAAACTATTTTTGCTTTTCAACCTCCTTACACAATAGAAAGCCTTAATCTTGACTTCAATTATATTGCTGATGAAACAGAGGATAAATTTTATCAGATAGAAGGTTTGGAAGACTGTTTTGCCTTACAAAAATTGATTCTTTCTCATCATGAAATCAGTACTATCGAAGGATTACAGGAAAATATACATTTGAATTATTTGGATTTAAGCCACAACTATATACGTAGTATTGAAAATATTGAGCATTTGGAAAAACTAACCTATCTCAATGTATCTTTTAATGATATTCGTAATATAGAAGGATTAGATACCTTATATTTACTGACATGTTTGGATTTGGGGCATAACAGAATTAAAAAAATTGAAAGATTAAACCATCTCAAACAACTGAAAACCCTTATCTTGTCAGGAAACAAAAATATTTCTTCGTTGCAAGGCTTGGAAAATCAGGTTGTTTTGGAACAACTGTATGTAAAGCAATGTAAAATAACGGACTGGTCGGGGTTAATGTACCTTAAAAATTTACAGGAACTGTATGCTTCTCCTGTACAAATCAGTGATATGTACATCGCATTAAAGAATACCTCCCTGCATACTTTACATTTTTCCAACAAAGAATTGCAGAGAATAGATAAAATACCCCATATTTCTTCTCTCAAAAAATTGAGCATTACAGGGTGCGCATTTGTACAGTTTGTTACAGGGCTGGAAGAAAACCCACAATTACAGGAATTGGATTTGTCCAACAATACGTTATTGGAACTTAACGGCATAAAACATCTTACAGCTTTGGAAATATTAGATGTAAGAAACAATAACATCAGAACGTTACATTTAGACCTTATCCCTCAACAATTAAAAAAATTACGCATCAGTGGCAATCCGCTTACGCCCGAAACTCTTGCAAACTTGCAGGAATGGGCAAAACAAAATAACATTACATTGGAATTATGAAACACACAGAAGCCGAATCGGAGTATCAAAATTTAGAGAACCTAACTGCACAGGAACTCATTTCCGGAATTTTAGAGGAAAACAAAAAAGTTATTGCCGCTATTGAACAGGCTGAAACCATGATTGAAAAAGTAACAGAAAACTGTTTTACCCGAATTACACAAGGGGGCAGGTTGTTTTACATAGGTGCAGGAACAAGTGGCAGACTGGGTATAGTTGACGCTTCTGAATGTCTGCCTACTTTTGGGTTAGATGGTGTTATCATAGGTATTATTGCAGGGGGAGATACAGCTATTCGTAAAGCAGTAGAATTTGCGGAAGATGATACAGAACAAGGCTGGAGAGATGTACAAAGCTATCATATTTGTGAAAAAGATTGCATACTCGGTATTTCTGCATCAGGCAGAACGCCTTATGTGTTGGGTACATTAAAAAAAGCAAAAGAACAAGGTATTTACACCGCAGGATTGGTTTGCAATGCCCAAAGTGCCATCAGTCAGGTAGCACAGGATACGATAGAAATCCTTACGGGGGCAGAGTTTATCACGGGTTCTACGCGTATGAAAGCAGGTACTGCCCAAAAAATTGTGTTAAACATGATAAGCACCACAATTATGATAAAACTTGGCAGGGTGCAGGGAAACAAAATGGTTCACATGCAATTGACCAATCAAAAACTGATAGAAAGAGGGTCAAATATGCTGGTTGAATTATTGAATGTACCTTATGAGGAAGCAAAAGTACTGCTTTTAAAACACGGGGGTGTCAAAAAGGTATTGGAAATATATAAACAGTGAGATATTATTTATCGTTTAAAGATAATTCATTATCACATCATTCGATCATCACAAAAGCACCCCAATAATAGGGTTCTTTGTACTGTTTTCGGAGGTTTTTCTGAGCAGTTTCAAAGGCTTTACGTTTATCCATACCTTTTTTCTGCCAATTTTCGTAAAATTTAGTCATCAGCAGTTGGGTAGCTTCATCATTTACCTTCCATAAACTCATGATAATCGTTTGCGCCCCTGCTACCTTAAAAGCACGCTGTAAGCCATACACTCCTTCTTTGCTTGCCTGACCCAGACCTGTTTCACAGGCAGAAAGTACTACAAGTTCCGTACTGTCCAATTCCATGTTCATTACTTCAAAAGCGGTCAATTTACCATCATCTTTCTCGTAAGGGCGGATGTTCATACGGTCATAATCCACTACCCCTGCAAATAGCAAACCCGCGTTGAGCATGGCTTGTGTAGGTGTTTGGTACTGACCTTTTTTGAAATACCCATGAGTGGCAATATGTAAAATACGAGGGTTTTTAATGTTTTTGATATATTCCTCTGTGGCTTCCTGTCCAATGATGGCAGTGCTGTTTTTAAGAATAGCAGAAACTTCTTTTACCTCTTTTTCTGCTCCCTCTAACTGGATAATATTGTCAATACTGCGGTTTTGTTCAGGTTTTTCATTGCCTTTTATATCTAAATTAAGGTTGTATTTGGGATTTCCGATTAAATAAACAGCTTTATTATTGTAATTTCGTTTATTTTCCAATATATCTTTGGTATTCGTTACAGGGATAACTTGCATTTCATCAAGCACATATTTTTTGGTTTCAGGGTTTTGTAAAGTTGCCAGATTGATTTGATGAAACACACCATCAGGGGAAAAATAAACCGTGCTTATTCCTGACAAAGCCTCTTTTATAGGTTTCCAAAATGCCTCATAATTATAAGGGTCATAAATTTTATGTCTTATGCTTCTTTGGTAATTTATTAGATATTCTTTTTCTAATTGGTTTCCATTGGCAAATTGAATAATTTGAGGATATTGACTGTTTTTTTTGAGTATCAATGCCATGTAGACAATAGAGTCTTTTGCATTTGGCATACTTTCTTTTAGATTTAGTCGTATAATTTCAATACTAGCTTCATTTTTTTTAAGTATAGCTTGAATATCTTGCCAAGAAGCAGGTTTTGGAGTGAATACATGAGCAAAATCTTCGCTTTTGAGAGCAAGTTGTTTTTCTAATTCGTTGGCACGTTTTTCCAAACTGTCCAAATTCAGTTTTTTTTGTTTCCTTTGTTCTATTGTAAGACTTAAAGTTTTATTGTATTTGTCTCTTGTGTTTTTCCATTCTATAAATAAATGTTTGATTTCTAAATTATTACTTTTGAATATCCGTTGTTTGATTTTTTCTGTACTATTCAATATCAACCCTTTCGTAGAAATGGCAATCTGATATGCATAACTTGTCAAAGAGGGGTTTTGGGAACAATATTTCCAGATAAAGTCAAGAAAATTATGATTGTAATTTTCTATATTTGCCTCAACGTACTTTTCTTTCTCTATTTCGGACAAATTCTTGAAGTTGTTTTCTATTTCTTTTTGTCTTATGACAAAGGATTTGACAAAAAGAGTTTCAGCTTCGCTATACTTACCCTGAATTGCATATAATAGTGCCAGATTATTACAGGAATTTCCATACATAGTATGATTTTTCCCAAATACTTTAAGATTTATATTTTTAGCTTCAATATATAAAGATTCAGATTTACTATATCTTTTTTGTGTTTTGTATAAATCAGCCAGATTACTACAAATTAGTGCATAGGCAGGATGACTTATGCCAAATACTTTTTCCCTTATTTTTTTAGACACTACATATAAAGACTCTGCTTTACTTGAGTATCCCTGAAGTTTATATATGCCAGCTATGTTATTGCAAGAATTAGCATAAAAAATATGTTCTTTCCCATATACTTTTTCTATGATACCTATGGCTTCATTTAAAAGTAAAATAGCCTCATTATAGCGATTTTGAGTTATATAAACAGTAGCTAAATTATTGCATGCTGTGGCATAAAAAGTATGCCCCTTGCCTAAGGCGGCAGCATAGATATTCTTAGCTTCTGTATACAATGATTCTGCTTCTTCGTATAATCCTTGACGCCTGTATAAACCAGCCAGATTACTACAAGCATCAGCATAATCAGGGTGTTTATTACCTAATTTCTTTTTTCTTATGTTTTTTACTTCTATATATAGAGGCTCTGCGTCTGAATATCTGCCTTGGTCTGTAAATAAACCACCCAAATTATAGCAAGCAGTAGCATATTCAGGATGCTCTGAGCCTAACAACTTTGCGTCAATAACTTTGACTTTTGTAAATAATCGTTCAGATAAGTCATAAAATCCCAAATACTGGTATAAAAGTCCTAAATTATTACACGAATTAGCAAAATGATAATTGTATTCACCATAATTTTCGAAAGTAATTGCACTATCTTTTTTTGCATATTCCAACCCAATCTCATAAAACCCAATATAATAACAATTTTCAGTTTGAGAACTTAAAATAGAACTATAATTGGTATCCTTTTTAGCTACCTGCTTTTCATACAATTCAAGGGCTTTGTCTCCCCATTCTAACGATTTTTTATATTGCTGTGCCTGTTGATATACCAAACAACTATCATACGCATCTTTCCAACTTTGGGCAGAGCAAAGTATGGCGAATAGAATAAAAAATAGAGTAAATAAAGGTTTCATAAATCAAATATACACATTTTAGGGTATATTCTTGTAACTTCTATAAAAAATTGGTAATTATTTACGTGATTTATTCTTTACTTGGGCGTGTCCCTTCGCTAGCGCTTCGGGTCGGGCTATGCGCTGCAAGTCCTCATTCGCTACGCTCATTGCGGGCTTTTCGCTCCTATCCCTCACGCAGAAAACAAGGTAAAAAACTTGATTTAGCTTATTAAAGGTCGTATTGTGTTGTGATAATTTGCGAATAGTTGCGACTCTCAAAAACGCCCACAAACAATAAGAAAGAAGTGTTTTTTACCTCATTTTCCTCGGGGGCGGGTGGGCAGTGATGTTTAATTCTACATAAATTTGTATGTTTGCGGTTTTTTTAGCAAATAAAACTTGATTATTGATGTCTTATTTAGTGAATTTATTGAACATTGCGCGCAGCACCCTACTCAGCATGTTGTTCTGATTTTGAAAAAACATACTTCAAAAAAGAACTTAACATTACTGGGCGGGTGGGTGGGTAAACCCGAAAAACCCCATAAAAAACACTTCTTTTGCGTTAGGCATGCGGAGGGCATGCGTGCTTGCACGCATGGTGCGAATAGCACCGAAGCGATAGCGTAGCCCGTAGCACGCCGACTGCGCAGCAGGAACGCCCAAAAAATTATTTTTCTATACTTGCTCTTGCAAGGTAAATAAATTACAATAGTTCAAAAAAATTGGTTTTCAATCTCTGAATTGACAAACATAATGTTATACCTCTTATTTTTGTACCATTATGCCATTATCTTTACAAATTTACAATACCTATACGCACCAAAAAGAAAAGTTTGAACCCCTTGTACCTGGTTTTTTGGGCATGTATGTGTGCGGACCTACCGTGTACGGAGATACACATCTGGGACATTTACGTTCTGCTATTACCTTTGATATTATTTACCGTTATTTTCTGCATAAAGGCTACAAAGTCAGATATGTCAAAAACATCACTGATGTAGGACATCTCACTGACGAACTCAACGAAACAGGAGAAGACAAACTGCAAAAAAAAGCACGTTTGGAACAATTAGAACCTATGGAAATTGCCCAGAAATATACCTATCAGTATGAGCGTATCATGGAGGTAATGAATGTACTTCCTCCTTCTATTGCACCGCGTGCCACAGGACACATCATTGAACAGATTGAGTTTATCCAAAAAATTATAGATGCGGGTTTTGCTTATGTAGTTAATGGTTCGGTATATTTTGATGTAGCTAAATATGCAGATACAGGTAATTATGGCATTTTATCAGGCAGAAAGTTAGAAGAAATGCTCGCAGGGGCAGGAGAAGAACGCAGAGAATTGAAAGAACAAGACGAAAAACGTAATCCCGCAGATTTTGCGTTGTGGAAAAAAGCCCCTGAAGAACACATCATGAAATGGAACTCTCCATGGGGAGTTGGTTTTCCCGGTTGGCATATTGAATGTTCTGCCATGAGCAGTAAATACTTGGGACAAACTTTTGACATTCACGGCGGAGGTATGGATTTAGTCTTTCCGCACCACGAAGCTGAAATAGCACAATCCCATGCAGGTCATAACTGTATTCCTGCAAGATACTGGATACATAACAACATGCTTACTATCAACGGGCAAAAAATGGCGAAATCACTCGGAAATTTTATTACGGTTGACGAATTTATTACAGGTAAACATCTCTTGTTGGAAAAAGCCTATTCTCCTATGACTATGCGTTTTTTTATGTTACAAGCACACTATCGTAGTACTCTGGATTTTTCCAACCAAGCTTTGCAAGCCGCAGAAAAAGGTCTTGAAAGATTACTAGAAGGATATTTATTTTTTATGAGCGTAATCCCCTCAGAAAGCAATAATGCTGTTTCTATGGAGGAAATAAAAGAATTGGAAAAGAAATGTTACCAAGCCATAGAGGACGATTTTAATACTCCTGTACTTATTGCACATCTGTACAGCGGTCTGGATTTAAGAACAGCCCTTACCCATCACAATAAAACCATAGATGAAAGCACACTTTCTGCATTGCAGAATCTCTATAAATCGTTTCTCATAGATATTTTGGGTATCAAGATGGAAGAAAAGATAAATACCGCACAAACTGAACTGTTGCATCAACTTATAGACGAAATCCTGAACCTTCGTTACGAGGTAAGACTACAAAAAAACTTTGCTAAATCTGATGAAATACGCGACAGAATGTTGAAACTCGGCATTGAAATAAAAGATACCAAAGATGGTTCTACGTGGAAATGGAAAGGATAATCTGCCATGATTTTGTATACTTTTGTTCTTCTTGTTCTTGGATTGTATGCGGTACAAATTTTCGTTTATACCTTAATTCTGCTTTTTGACAGGCGAAAAATATCTGAAAACAACATTGTAAGTAAAAAAACAGCTATTCTTGTTGCTTGCCGAAATGAAGAAAAGAACATTTTAGCTTGTCTGCAATCTTTGCATGCACAGGATTATCCCATGACACACCTTGAAATCTGGATAGGTGATGATGATTCTTCTGATAATACTGCACAAATTATACAGTATTTTATCCACGATAAACCTCATTTTCACTATGTAAAGATTACCCAAAAATTAGCGCATCTCAAAGCAAAACAGAATGTGCTTGCACAGCTCGCCCATAAAACCAATGCAGAAATTTTACTCATCACAGACGCGGATATTATTACACCCAAAACGTGGGTAAAAACTATGGTATCTGCTTTTGATAACGAAAAAACAGGGATTGTGTGCGGTACAACGTATATTCTGCCAAAGGGATTTTTCAGTACATTACAAAGTATAGATTGGTTGTTTTACATGGGAATAGCCAAATCTAATATGAACATAGGTTTTCCAATCACAGCCGTAGGTAACAACATGGCTATACGTACAGACGCGTATAAGAAAATCGGTGGCTATGAAAGTATAGCATTCAGCATTACAGAAGATTACAAACTGTTCAAAGAAATCCTCAAGCAAACAAAATACAATGCCAAATGGATATATTGCTCCCAAAACACTAATATTACCTACTCCACTTCTTCGTTGCTGGAATGGTTACATCAGCGTAAAAGATGGTTGAAAGGGGGTTTGGAACTCCCTTTATCGGTATGGATATTGATGTTGTTTAATGTATGTGTAGAGTTGTTTTTATATGCAAGTATGGCAGTAAATATGTCATTTTTTTTGAGTGTACTGTTTGCAAAAACAATCGTTAACAGTATTTTTTTATGTGTCATTTTTGCAAAACTTAATTTGTGGAAAAAAGCATGGATATGGTCAATTGGATTATATGCCTTGTATCAGATGTGGCTTATTCCTGTGTTGTTTATCTATTTTTTACTTCCGTTCAAAATAAAATGGAAAGAAAGAACGTATTGAAATTGGAATAACTCTAATTATTGATGTACATGTAAGATAGAGAAAATTGATTTGTGCGCAGTCGGCATGCGTCTTTGAAAGTATTTTTGTTTGGCTTTTAAATCGTGTGCCAGCATTTTACTTCTATCCTTTACGCTAAAATACCCAGTTGGTTTAGAAGCAAATGAACACATTCTTACAAGCAGATTTTTGTGCATAGCATTGAACCGAAAATATTTTTTAACTTTGCAACCTTGAATCGTATGAAACATTTTTTGATACTGATAAGTATCTGTATAAGTCATTTTTTAATAGCACAAATCGGGCTTTCAAATAAGTTTAAAGTAGAAAAAAAAACAGAAACAACGGAACTTGTACCAGGCAAATACAAAGTAATGGGTATAGCTGTTGAGGGAACGCAATTGGCAAACAAAGAAGAATTGATTAGATTAGCTAAAATTGAGGTTGGTGATGAAATTACTATTCCCAATGGGTTGGAACTCATTGACGCTATGCGTGCTATGTGGAAAGCAGAACTTTTTTCTGACATCAAAATTGAAGCTGAACAATTTACACCCGCTACATTCAATAAATCAGGTACTATTTATTTGACGTACAAAGTAAAAGAGCAAACTCGACTTTCCCGTTATACTTTCAAAGGTATAAGAAAATCTGACCAGGACGACCTCAAAGAAAAACTAGGGCTATCCCGCGGAACGGTCATTACTCCTGCCAAATTGGACATGATTTATCGTAAAGTTGAAAAATTTTATCACGACAAAGGTTTTATGAATGTGCAAACAAAAATCACCTTGCAACCCGATTCTATCCTTAAAAACAGTGAAAAAATGATTATCAATATCAAAAAAGGCAATCGCATCCATGTAAAAGAAGTTCTTTTTGCAGGTGCGGATTCTATCAAACATTCAAAAATCAGAAGAAAAATCAAAAATAAATCCCAACAATCGTTTTTCTCGTTTTTGAGCAATACCAAATTCAAACCTGATGAAGTAAAAAATGATTATGCCCGCATCGAAGATTTCTATAACAGCAAAGGCTTCAGAGATGTAAAGGTACTCAAAGATAGCATATATACCATAGACCCAAAACACGTAGGGATTAAGTTTACTTTGTATGAAGGACGCAAATACTATTTCAGGGATATTATATGGGTAGGTAATTACAAATACAATGATTCTACGCTCAACGCTATCCTCAAAATTAAAAAGGGAGATGTATATGATAAAAAGCTATTGGAAGAAAAACTAAACTATAATCCAAACGGTGCAGATATTAGCTCTTTGTATATGGATGATGGCTATTTGTTCTTCAATGTTGAACCTATTGAAGTTAAAGTAGAAGGAGACTCTATTGATATTGAAATGCGTGTTTATGAAGGCACACAGGCAGAAGTAGCTAACGTAACTATTGAGGGCAACACTAAAACGAACGATAGGGTTATTATACGCGAATTGTACACGCAACCGGGACAAAAATTCTCCCGTTCTGATTTAATCCGTAGTCAAAGGGAATTAGCTAATTTGGGCGTATTTAACCCTGAAAAAATAAACCCTATGCCCATTCCCGACCCTGAAAAAGGCACTGTGGACATTGTCTATAAAGTAGAGGAAAGACCTTCAGACCAGATTCAGTTGCAAGGAGGCTGGGGAGGTCAGTTGGGTGTAGTGGGTACGGTAGCCCTCATCTTAAACAACCTTTCTACGAAACGTTTTTTCAAAGCGGATTCATGGCAACCTATACCCGCAGGGGACTTGCAACGTTTATCTTTAAATGTACAAGCAAATGGTAGACCTTTTCAAAGTATTTCACTTTCTTTTACTGAACCTTGGTTGGGAGGTAGAAGACCTAATAACTTAACTGTTACGTCTTATTATTCTATTCAGCAGAACTTTAGAAATCAAGCTCCTTTCCATATTAAGATATGGGGTAACGCCGTAGATTTTGGACGTAGATTGAAAGTACCTGACAACTTTTTTATTTACAATGCCGCTGTCAGTTACCAGCTCTTTAATTTAAAAAATGCAGGGGGCTTTTTTGGTATCAATACAGGGCAAATCAATTTGTTGAGCTTCAAGCAAACATTAAGCAGAAACTCTATTGACCAGCCTATTTATCCGCGTTCGGGTTCTTTGATTGCATTCAGCGTAGATGTAACCCCTCCTTTTTCTTTGATTACGGGTAAAACTACCGCAGAGCAGTCTTTCAAATGGGCAGAATACCACAAATGGAAATTTGATTTTTCATGGTATCTCAAATTAGCGGGTAATTTGGTATTAGCACCCAAAGCAAGATTTGGATATTTAGGTTGGTATAATCTCAGAAATGGTATTCCAGTGGTACAGCGTTTCTTTTTGGGTGGTGATGGTCTGACAGGTTTTAACCTTGACGGAAGGGAAATTATCGGTTTGAGAGGGTATTCCAATGGTAGTATCTACGCACAAGGTTCTGACCTGAATATTCAAGGTGGCACGATTTATGATAAATTCACGTTGGAATTGCGTTATCCTATCAGTTTGCAACCTTCTGCGACTTTGTATGTGTTAGGTTTCTTGGAAGCAGGTAACAACTGGAACAGGATAAGTTCTTTCAATCCTTTTGAAGTGTATCGTTCCACAGGTGTAGGTGTAAGAGTGTTTTTACCTATGTTTGGACAGTTGGGATTAGACTGGGGTTATCGTTTTGATGATGTGTATACTTCACCGGGAATGCAGCGCAGCCAATTCCACTTTACTATTGGACAAACTTTTTAATTGTATATTTATGAAAACTATCGTAAAATCTATCTTAACTTTGGCATTCGGGTTTTTCCTGTTACTGTCAAGCCCCGTTTATGCACAAAAAATCGGCTATGTAGACGCACAAGGACTTTTAGAGCGCCTGCCCGAATACAAGGATATTCAAGGAAGTATAGACGCGCTTTCCAAACAATGGAAAACGGAATTAGAAGGCAAACGTAAAGAAATAGACAAGTTGTTTGAAGCCTACCGTACAGAAGAACCCCTTCTTACCCCTGAACTGAAAAAGAAAAAACAGGAAGAAATTGCTGCAAAGGAGAAAGAAGCTAAAGACTTTTTTGCCAAAAAATTCGGTTCCAACGGAGAACTCTTTACACAACGTCAGGAAAAAATAAAACCTTTGCAAGACAAATTGTATGATGCTATTAAAGTGGTAAGCGAAGAGAAAGGGTATGATATTATTTTAGACCTTTCAGGAAGTTCAAGTATTATTTACACGAATAATCGTCATAATATCACAGATGCGGTGGCAGCAAAATTAGGCACCAAGTAAAAGTATACACTCTTATCAAAAAAATCCTGCATGAATACTGTGCAGGATTTTTTATTTTTTGTATGTGAATACATCATTTTTGGGGCGTTCCTGCTTGCTGCGCGGCGCAGTCGGCGTGCTACGGGCTACGCTATCGCTTCGGTGCGTTGCACCATGCGTGCTTACACGCATGCCCTCCGCATGCCTAACGCGTATGTGTGTGCGTATATGTATGCGCACATATCCGCGTGAGGGATAGCAGCGGAAAGCCCGCAGCAGGCGTAGCCTGTGGAGTACAGACGTGGCATGCCACCTCTCTGCCAGCGTATAGCCCGACCTGAACGCAGTGAAGGACACGCCCATGAAAAGCCAAAATTACCTAAATAGTTACTGTTTTTCTTAAATTGTATTGTCAAGCAGGTTTTGTTGCCTTATGTATCCATAATTTTACCTGTTCTAATTGAGTGTATAAATCATGAATACCATCATTGAAAACAATGTAATGAGATTTATGTATTTTTTCATCATCAGGGAGTTGTTTTTCTATACGGGAAAGCACAGATTCGGGAGTAGTATTGTCCCGCTTGCATACACGTTGTACGCGGACAGACAAAGGTGCATAAACCATAATCATTTTGTCTGTTTGCAGGTAAGATTTGCTTTCATACATCAATGCAGCCTCTTTCAACACAAAAGGTAAATGACTGTAACTTGCTTTCCATGTTTCAAAATGTGTAAAGACAGCAGGGTGAACCAAACTGTTAAGTATAGCTAGTTTGTCTTTGTCTGCAAATACAATAGCTGCCAGTTTGGTACGGTTTAACTTATTATTATCATAAATATCTTCCCCAAAGGCAGATTTTACATTATGAACAAGCACTGAATCATGTTCCATTAACCACTTGGCTTGGTCGTCAGCATAATATACAGGCACAGACTGTTCTTCAAACCACTTACAAACCGTAGTTTTTCCTGAACCTATTCCACCTGTTATACCAACTACCCTGACCATTCTATTTCAGGTGAAAATCTTTTCTGATTTGGTTGATAATAAACTTTTTGGCGTTATTGAAATTAGCTTCACCTGAACCATCAAAAAACTGTTTTAGTTTTTGGTATTCTTCGGGGCGTTCTGCCTTGAAGGCATCAGGATTGATTTTTTTCTTTTTAAGATATTCCTCAAATGTCATAGTGATAACGGCTGTATTGTGCAAAAGTATAAAATAAAATTCTATCACAAAAATAAATTTGAAAAGAAAAAACAGACACAATTTGTGTATTATTTTATTGTAAAATCCGCATACTTCATTCAATAATTATATACCTTTGCCCACTTTAAATTTTATCCTCTATGATTTACATTATAGACAACGATTTTGAGAAGTTGAAATTAAGGTTGCATAAAATGCTTGCTTTGGTAGAAGAGCAAGTGGACTTTGCTTTCAGAGTAGTTCAGGAATTTAATCTTGAACTTGCCAATTTAGTCATTGAAAGAGATAAAACCGTAGATAAACATGATATAAAAATAGAAAAACTGTGTCAGAAAATATATTCTGCTGAAACCTTATCCGAAGAAGATAGCCGCTATTTAATGGCAGTAATGCCCATAGTTATGAATTTAGAACGTATAGGGGATATTTCAGAAAATATTTGCCGTAAATGCATACATATCCATACTTATGCTTCTTGTTGTTTTTGCGTACCAAATGCTATCCAAGAAATGTGCAGACTAATAAGTAAAATGATAAAAGGTATGGTACAAGCAGTACAAAATAAAGATGCCGACTTAGCCCATAATGTACGTTTGTATGATGTTATTATAGACAGGTTAAATGCCAAAAACTTTACACATCTTAAAAATGCTATTGTTGAGAATGTGAACAATACAGATTGTGCTATTCATTATATCCTTATTTCCAAAGATTTAGAACGTTTAGCCGACCATGTTACAGATATAGCAGAACAAGTAATATTCATTGTAGAAGCAGAAATAGTGCGACACAAATTTATTGGGGATATTCGTTAAATCTGCTAAAGCATAAACGATTACACACAAAGTAAAACAACTGATTAAATAAGTAAATATACTGCTTCACAAAGTAGAGATTTTACCAGGTACGTTTCAAACCTACTTTTGCATCATCATGAAAACGAAATCAGTATTATTCTTCTTCACGTTGTTATTAAGTGCTTCTTTCAACAGTATAGCACAAAACGTTTATTTTTGCAGCGAAGCTTTTACTGCAGGTGTAAAACCTACCAATCAATTGCTTTTTAAGGCAAAAGATGAAGGCGGCAAAAAAGTAATTAGTGTTCAACCTGCCAAAGGTATGATGAAAATGTTTTCTTTTGGAACATTCACTCAAGATGAGCAGAAAACAAAAGACCTTGGTGTAGATGCCTATACAGGTTCTTTCCAATATGCAGAAGGTAAAAGTATCAGCGGTAGCGATGTATTAGTTCAAGTGGAGAATGATGCATTTGTATTGTATACCCCAGACAAAAGTAACCCTACGGTAAAAATGGCGTTTGCCAAAGATGAAGCAAGTGCCAAGGAATGGGCTGGCGATAAAGGATTAAATAAAATCAAAGAAATTGAAAAAGCAGGAAAAGAAAAAGCGAAAGCCGCAGAAATAGCACAGTATGAAAAAGATTATGGTAACTCTACTATGCCTAAACCGGGTAAATTACACACTGCTGAAAACGCCGCAAAAGCAAAAAAAGCTATTGAAGACCGCATTTTGCGCGATGGTGGTACTATCCAGCAAGTAGTTATTGTTTCTGATGACTGGGATATAGTACGCAACAAAAAAACAGGTATTGTAGTAGGTAGACAATTTTATACCCTTATTGCAGAAACACACCCAAATCGTCCTGAGGGCTGGTGTATGAAATTCCTTTGCAATATTTATCAGGAACATGATGGTACAGACTTTTCAGGAGCTTGGAAATGCACCGGTATAGGTCAAACATTGAACTATGGTCCTATAATGATACCTGTAAGAAACTTGAACAAATAACAAGCGAACAAAACAGTAAGGTTTAAGGTTTGTTTCATAGCTTATGACAGTAGTATTTTTTACTACTGTCATTTTTTTGTAAAACAGATTACGCCGAGAGTATCCCTAAAAAATGTATTTTTGTACGCTTTTTACCCATGCAGATACTCACTGAAAACATTACTGAAAAGTTAGGCTATTACACAGTTTTGGAACATATCTACAAGAATGCTATCTGTCAGCATACCAAAAATGTAATTCAAGACCTTGTACCCCAGTCTGACTTGCTTTGGATTACACGTAATCTTAAACAAACCCATGAAATGATGCAAGTACTGCAATTTGAAGACAGTTTAGAATTGTATCACTTCTATGATGTAGACCATTTGTTAGCTCAACTGCATATAGAAAACAACTTTTTACTTGTTGAGGAATACCATAAAATATTCCTTTCCTTACAAAATATACAGCGTTTATACCGTTATTTTGAGCAACGTAAAGAAAAATATCCCGCACTTTTTGAACTCACAGAAGGCGTAAAAATCCCTAAGGAGATTATTCAAGGTATACAAGCAGTTATTGACAGCAATGGAAATCTGAAAGATGATGCCAGCCCTGAACTTAAACGCATCCGTTCAGAAATACATGATTTGCAACATAAATTGAGAAAAAAATTAGAGAGTATTCTTCGTCATGCTATCAAAGAGGAATGGATACCCGAAGATGCCCAGCTTGTTATCCGAAACGGGAAAATGGTTTTACCTGTCTACTCCGAACATAAACGCAAAATCAAAGGCTTTGTACAAGATGAATCCGCATCAGGACAAACCATTTACATAGAACCCGAGGAATCTTTGGAAATCCAGAGCGATATTCGTTTATTGGAAAATGCTGAAAAACGAGAAATTACAAGAATTTTAACCCATTTAGCCAATATTATCCGTCCTCATTTACCTCAACTTCAAAGAAATTACCAATTTCAATATGATATAGACTTTTTAAGGAGCAAAGCCCTTTTTGGCTTAAAAATCAAAGGAATTTGCGTAAAAATTACTACGGAGCGGGTTTTTTATATAGAAAATGCCCGTAATCCGATTTTGGTACTCAATAAATTAGAAAAAAAACAACCCGTTACGGAGGTAGTACCACTCACCGCAGAACTTAACCCCGAACAACGCATTATTCTTATTTCAGGACCTAACGCAGGAGGTAAGTCTGTGGCTATGAAAACCTTCGGCTTGCTTTCCCTTATGATACAGGCAGGTATACCCGTACCCGTAGGCGAAAATTCGCAGGTATGTGTGTTTCATAAGTTTATGGCAGATATTGGTGATGAGCAGTCTTTGGAAAGCGATTTAAGTACATACAGCGCTCATCTAATCAACATGAAGACATTTATAGACAAAGGTGATGAACGCACACTGTTTCTTATAGATGAATTCGGTGCAGGAACTGACCCCAAACTCGGTGGTCCTATTGCAGAAGCTATTTTACATGAAATTTTGCATAAAGAAATGTACGGTATAATTACCACCCATTACTTTAATCTCAAATCTTACGCACAGCAAGCCAATGGCATTATCAACGCCGCTATGGTTTTTGACACCCAAACCATGATGCCTACCTATCAGATTAAAATCGGACTACCCGGGAGTAGTTTTGCGCTGGAAATTGCAGAGCGTATCGGATTACCTGAACATATATTGGAATATGCTAAATCTGTTATCGGGGAACAGCAAACGCAAATTGAATACTTATTACAAACCATTACCGAAGAACGTAACCAACTTACGCAACAAAGTCATTCATTGCAGACAAAAAACAAAGAATTAGAACAATTGCTCAAAAAATATCAACAAGAACAGGAAAAGTTGGAGAAAGAAAAAAAGCAGATTATTCGTCAGGCAGAAGAAACGGCTTCTAAACTTATCAAAGAAGCCAACAAAAAAATAGAAGAAACCATACGCACCATCAAAGAAACCAATGCAGATAAAGAAATTACCAAGCAAGTACGCCATGCTCTTAAAGAAGAAGGGTTAGTATTGGAACAAAAAACAAAACAGGAAAAGGAAGCCGAAGATGCTGTCATTATTTCTCAAAACCAAGACATACAAAAAGGAAATTATATAAAAATCAGGGCAACCAATGCCATAGGTGAAGTTACAGAAGTGCAAAAGAAAAAAATACTCGTAAACGTATCAGGAATTTCTATGCTCTTAAACCTCAAAGATGTACAAAAAGTAGAGTATGTTCCGAAAGAAAACCAAAAACAAAGCAATATTTCCGAAACGCTTAAAAAGAAAACGCATTCTGTAAGTACGCAATTGGACATCAGGGGGCAACGTGCTGAACCTGCCAAACAACTGATAGAAAAATTTTTAGATGATGCTATTCTGGCAGGATTGAGTGAAGTACGTATTTTGCACGGTAAAGGCAGTGGAGCATTAAAACAACTGACCCGTGATTTACTAAAAAATTACCCGCAAATTGAAAAATATGCTGATGCCCCTGAAGAGCAAGGCGGCGCAGGAATTACCGTAGTTACCTTTACTTTGTAAACACACTTTACAAATAAGCTAATGAGTTATTTTTGGGCGTGTCCTTCACTGCGTTCAGGTCGGGCTATACGCCGCAGAGACGTGGCATGCCACGCCTGTACTTCATTCGCTACGCTCATTGCGGGCTTTCCGCTGCTATCCCTCACGCGGATGCGCGTACATACACGCTGCACACACGCGTTAGGCATGCGGAGGGCATGCGTGCTTGCACGCATGGTGCGTTGCACCGAAGCGATAGCGTAGCCCGCAGCACGCCGACTGCGAAGCAGGAACGCCCAAAAAATTATTTTTCTATACTTGTTCTTACAAGGTAAATAGTTACAAAGAAATTTATTTAATCTTCATTACAGAAAAATTTGTTTTCTCAATAAAAACACGTATATGAAGGTTAAAGTATATCACACCCAAAATGCGACATTTTATCAAAACGTGGACATCAGCTCATTATCCAAAGGTTTATACATCATAAAAGCAACTTCCGAAAAAGGAGAAATTTTATATCAGAAATTTTTCGTATATTAGCCTGATTATTGCCTGAATCGGGTATGAAGTTCTGTTATATTTTCTTTTTTGTATTCGCATTACTACACTACACATCACAAGCCCATGCACAGGGACACGGCTACTATACAGATAGTTTGTCGGGAATAAAAATCGTATGGGACGAAGTTAGTTTTCCAAATAAGTGGCTGTATAGTCCTATCAATGCATTTTATGCACCCATAGAAGAAAAAGAAAGAAAACGTTTTGTTCCAATTTTGATTAAAGCCATGCGTAAATACCCTGTATATGTTCTTAAAAAAAATTTAAAATGTATTTACATCACGGGTTACCTGAATTTTTATGGTGTACGGTATGGTGGCACAAACAGCAATGAATGCTTGTATCTTGCCAATGAAGGAGTTCAAAAAGGGTACACAGATTTTTATCTTGAACAACTTTTTCATCATGAGTTTTCAAGTATTTTACTACGCAATTATGGTAAATGGTTTGACAATAAAGAATGGCTTAATTATACGAAACATGAGTTCAAGGAAGGCACAAGCGGTGTGGATGCCATTAAAAACGGGACAAATAAATTAGATTTTGATGAAGAACTTTGCCAAAAAGGTATTTTATATCAATACGCTTTGTCCAGTTTGGAAAATGACTTTAATTCGTATGCGGAGAATTTATTTTGCCCGAAAAAAGAATTCTGGAAAGTTGCAGAACAATATCCTAACGTTAAGCAAAAACTATATCTTATTGTTGATTTTTACAACCAGATTCACAATCAGTTTAATATGGATTATTTTACAAAGTTCAAACCCAATTATTTTGATTAAGTTATAATACTCTACATCGCACCAAATTCGTTTTTAACAACTTGCTGAAAAAATTGTGTAATGTTACTTTTACCATTGAGTTTTTCTATTTCTAATGTGGTTACAATAAAAGTAGTTTTACCCGCTTGTCTTCTTCTTGCCATTACGATATTGCTTTTTGTCCAGGCGGGACCTGTATTATAGTTGATGGTTTGGGCGGCATATACGGGTTCGTCAGTGGCGCGTACTGTAAAAGGAATAGCACTGTTGATAAATCCGCTTAATTTAAGATTGGGATAACCAGCAGCATTGGGCGTGGCAACCAAACTGTCATTCTCAGTAGCTTGCAAATATAAACCTGCACCTATCATGGTGTTAGGTCCAAAAAGGGTATCCATAGGAGTAAAAGTATAATACGGTGCAAGGGGGTCAAAGGTGTTGTTTTGAGGAGTGGAAAGGAATAATCTGCCACCTTTATTGAAAAAATCATTAGATATTTTTTGAATGTAGCCTAGACTTTGTTCAGGCGTTTTACCTGAAAACCACAATACAATGTTAAACATTTGAAGCGTTTTACTGGCTACAAAATCATCAGAAGGGAGAGATAAAAACTTACTGCTTGCTCTTCTGTATAATACAAGCGTATCAAAACCTACACTTATATTGTTTAATTCTGTTTCATAAAAATTTCGGGTAGTTGTGTTGCCCGGATAGGTCGCTGTAAGGGCATAATATCCGTCTATAAGCAAAATACGGTTTGTGTTTGTAGGACTGATAGCCTTAAAATTTACCTGATGTGAGCATTTGAATCTGCTTTTTGCCCCTGCAACATCTACGGCACGTATGTATAAACTGTCTTTTTGATTGAGTATAATACCGCTCATTTTTTCTGACGCAGGAATTGTATTGTTGTTGTAATACACTTTGAGCAAAGTATTGATATTCGTTGGGTTTTCCGCTTCAATCACAATACTGTTTACTGTACTAGGTACTTTGTAATAATTAGCAGTGTTTGTGGTATCATTCCAGACTAATTCAAGGTAGTTGATGTTTTCTGTACCATCTATATCCTCTGCTTCCCATGAATAACGATACACAGGGTAAGCTGTGATGGGAGTATTTATTCCAGTACTTACAAAATTAACATCAGGCGGAGAGTTTTTTATAGGTAATCTTAACTTTGCAGGAGTAATATCTGCCTGATTTAGGTTATCCACAGCACGCACATAAAATATAAAATCTGCGGTATCTGTTCCTTGTGGAGATAAAGTAAAAGTGCTATCCTGACGGGTTACTCTTTTCCATTGAACATTATCAAATGAAATATCATATCCTTTAATGTAGCCGTCTTCGTCTTTACCCCACCAATTGAGCTTGACACGTGAAATTAGTCTATCTTCACCACTGCGGATAATGGTATCTACCATAGTATAGGTTTCAGGCGGCGTATTGGGTTTAAGTGTTCCGTTTGGTCCTGTTTTGGTACATGAGAACCAAGCTATTACACAAAAAAGCAAACTTATGGAATACAACAAGACCCTGACTTTTTTCATAGGCACAAAATTAGAAAATTACTCTGAGATAGAATATTAAAAAATTGTAATTGAAAGAGCGGATAATTTTTAGGGCGTTCCTGCTTGCTTCGCGGCGCAGTCGGCGTGCTACGGGCTACGCTATTGCTTCGGTGCTATTCGCACCATGCGTGCAAGCACGCATGCCCTCCGCATGCCTAACGCGAGAGAAGTGTTTTTTTTATGGGGTTTTAGGGTTTACCCACCCACCCGCCCACGAGGTAAAATGAGGTAAAAAACACTTCTTTTTATATTCTGTGCGTGTTTTTACGAGGGCGGGGCTTCGCCCCGCCCTCGTATCTATTCGTTAATTGTCTAAAAACTATACCACCTTTGATAAGCTAAACGTACTATTTTACCTTGTTTTCTGCGTGAGGGATAGCAGCGAAAAGCCCGCAACAGGCGTAGCCTGTGAGGATTTGTAGCGTATAGCCCGACCCGAAGCAGAAGGGCATCAGCCCTACCTGCGTAGGGACACGCCCAAATACTTTAAAATTTTATGCCATACTCAGTATATTTTCTACAAGTTTCGGCATAGCATTACTGGCAGTATCCGCAAATACCTCGTATCCGCGTAGCATGCTGTATGCAGGATTTGGGTCTATAAAATATTTGTGTTTTGTATCCTGAAAAGCGGGTAAAAGTCCTGCGGCAGGATAGACCTGTGCAGAAGTTCCTACGCCTATGAATATAAATGCCGTAGCTATCAGTTCTTGCAAGTATTCGTAGCGCATGTCGACCGCTTCGCCGAACCAAACAATATCGGGGCGCATTTGACCACCGCATTTGGCACATTTATCCTGCTTTGTAATTTCTCCTTTCCATTCTGCTTTGTAATCGCAGTAATAGTAATCAGAAACAGCGGTAGCGATATCTATATGATGTTCGCATTTTATGGTTTGGACGCTACCGTGTAAATGCCATACCTCTTTACAGCCCGCGCGTTCGAGTAAATTATCTATATTTTGGGTGATATTGACAAGATGATATTTTTCCTGTAATTGCGCAATAGCAAAATGAGCGGGATTAGGTTTTACCTCAGAAATTTTTTTATATCGTTCATTGTAAAAAGCAAGTACCAAATCAGGGTTGCGCCTCCAACCTTGCGGAGAAGCTACATCTTCTACTCTATGATTTTCCCATAAACCATCACTTGCGCGGAAGGTGGGTATACCGCTTTCTGCGGATAACCCCGCACCACTGAATACAACAACTGTTTTTTTCATTTTACACAGGTTTAATGCCGTACATTGCTATTTTAATTTCAAAAGTATCTCCTATTTTGTAATATTTAGCGTCAGAGCTGTCTGAAACATGAGTAATCTGTACAGTTCCCCAACAACCCTTGATTTCAATAAATTTTGCGTGATACAAAGTAGTGTTATCCAAACTGAACTGATAGGTTTTATCTAATTCAAGCTTAGTTTCAAACTCGTGATTTGCCATGGATACAATAACGTTTTATTTTGTTTTTTGTTTCTATAAATGCTTACCGTGTAGATGAGGTATATTTGAAATCCCCTATAATTTTGAGGTCTATGCCATAGTCACTGTATATTTTTGTGCCGTTAACGGTGTTAAGCACAATTTTGAATATTACTTTTTTGCTGTTTCGGATACGTGCCATTTTATCTTTATTTACGTATGCAGGCAGGATAGTGCGATTGGGTTCTGTGATAATTCCTGCCCCGTTGTCTTTACCTGCGGAAGCAGTGTTGGGTCCGTTGGTAAATAAAGAGTCAATAATCATATTATTAGCATCAATAAAATACGCTTGTATAGCTGTAGAAAACGGAAACTTGTTATCTATCATGAGTTTGAGTGTGCCTTCTGCTATTTCAACGCCGCCCGTACTTGCGAAACTAATATTAGAAGTATCCAATAAAGTTAAGTGGTCAGCTATCCCATTAAGCGGGATATTGATGTTTAAATCCGCTTTGACACGGCTATAATCGTAAGCATGGTTGATGTAAGACGTATTAGGTACTCCTTCATTCATTTTAGCTATACCCTCATAGGTGATTTTATTAGGCAGATTATTCAGGAATGCCTGTATGTTGGAGTTAGATTTATTTAGGCTATATGTATTTGTGATAGTTTGTCCTTTCTGAGAAAGAGTAGGTCCTGTGATGGTTACTACATTATCTATAACGGGGGAAGTAAGTGTTACCGAGTTTCCTGTACGGGTATTCAAACCTTTTATTTTACCTCCTACGTACATATTTGCATTTACGCCAATAGAGTTTTCTACGGTTAAATCCATGTTTATGCTTTGGAAATCAAAAGTACCTGCTTGAATTTTGTCAAAGAAACTAAAATCTACGCTGCCCGGTGCTATATTGATGTCTTTATTGATAAACCAGCCCTCGGCATATTCAGGGACAATGTCATACAAGCCATACGTTACTTTTACACTGTCTGATATATCAATGGTGCGTTCTATACCTGTGGAGTCAATTCGGACTTTAAATATCTGTTCAAAGGTATTTACTGTATGCCCTGGACCTCCGAATTGGTCGTATGTATAATCTATTTCATAACCTGCTATGGAAGCAACCGTACTGTCTACCCTTACACCGCCTGGGGGTGCAGGAGGAACTTTGGCTTCTGCAATCAGCGAGTCACCGTCTTTGATGGCTTTGGGAACAGAAAAAAGCACATACATTGTATCTTCCAGTGCGGATTCTACTTTTATTCTTATTTTACCTGATTTTACTTTGATTTTGGTAATATTGCTTCCACCCATATCATACACAATATAGGATTTGTCATTTTTAAGATATTGGGTTGGAAATACTGCTGTGGCTTTTTCTGCCTGTAAGTCATAGGCACGAAGAGTAATAATAATAGCTTTGTTGGTATCAATTGGGACATTATTGGTAGAAGGAACATTCATATTCAATACTTGTCCTTCCATATTGCCTTCTACGGTTTTTCCTGCGAGGTCTTCGGTATGCGTATATGTACCTGTATCAGCTTCCAGAGGCACAGGTACTACAATATTCGCAATAGTAGCTTTATCTGTTTTATTACGGATTTTAAAGCTAAGGTTTTGCAGTTCTATCGGAAAATGGTTTTCCATTTTTACTTCTAATTTTCCTTGGCTTAATGTAGCAGATTTGAATAAAGAAGTAGCATTAAATTCTTGCCATGGAGAAGTTGGACCTGCAGTGTATGAAAGTGCAGGTATATTAGGAATGGTGCTATCATGAAAGTTAAGTATAGCTGTTCCCAAAAATATGTTAGAGGGTACGCCTGTAGCAATCAAATCACGAGCAAATCTGCCTAATGTATATTTGTAGGTAATAGTTTGTGAAGCAAGTTTGAGAGAATCTAATCGAGCATAGGTTACTAATTCTGTATCAGGAATAGCCAGATAATCCGCAAGTGGAACATTAAGCAATGTTTGCTTATGCACATAAGTCAGGGAGTTGTCTGCTTCAGTTTTGAGGGTAGTATCCCCGACTACGTTTTGCATAGTCAGGCGGGTGGTTACCAGGGGTGTTAAAGCATTGCTTTCCCATCTTGGGTTTTCTAAATTTTTTGTATTGTACTTGCACCCCGTCAAGGTTGCAAGGAACACTATTAAAACAAAAGCAAGTGAAGTTAATACAGTTTTTTGTTTCATGTTTTATTTGAATAAGCAAAAATAGTTTTTTTTCTCCAAACTTACAAATTTGCTTTATATTCCATTGGATTTTATATCAAAAAAGCAGGAAAAAGATAAAATTAAACGCTCTTATTGAGTTTTAGGGAGAAATTTTTAACTGATGTTCTGTGTCAAAAATTTTGTGGGCGTGTCCCCTGCGCTTGCGCTTCGGGGTCGGGCTATACGCTGGTAGAGACGTGGCATGCCACGCCTGTACTTCATTCGCTACGCTCATTGCGGGCTTTCCGCTGCTATCCCTCACGCGG
>Ga0272446_1000431_pt1 | contig 66403 bp, 45 predicted proteins | sample YNPCB0061_FD_194587 | JGI IMG/M metagenome (GOLD analysis project Ga0272446, IMG submission 194587) | Hot spring microbial mat communities from Yellowstone National Park, WY, United States - YNP-CB-006-1 | ecosystem: Environmental > Aquatic > Thermal springs > Hot (42-90C) > Sediment | place...
ACGCCCCAGTAGTTTTCTACAAAGTGCAATCGGATTCTATACGTGCCTGCGGGCAGATTCGGATAAGCAAAAAATAGAGTAGCTAAGTTGGCATTGCTAATACAGAAAGTTTGGTACAAGATGCCGTTGCTTGTGCCTTGAATCGTTTGGGTGGTGTTTCTGTTGAGGAAAGCAGAGAACCCTTGGCTTGCCTGCCAAGTTTGTCCAGAGGTGGTAACTTGACTGCCACCTGCATTGATGCGAATGTGTAACAAGGCACGAAACACTGCTCTAAGAGTGGTATTGGCATTGAGGGCAAAGGTATAGGGATTAGCCGTGCTGATGGTTTGCCCGCTGCCGTTTACCCACTTGTCAAAAGTAAAGCCTTGATTGGCAGTAGCTTGTGCAGTTAGGCTTGTCCCTGCGGGGTAGCTTCCGCCGATGTTATTGACTGTACCTCCGTTTTCTGCACTGATTTGCAGGGTGTATTGGGGAGGAGGTGGAGGAGTAGCAGTTCCCTCTTGGATAATCTCAATGGCTGCTACCAAGGGTCTATCCACGCTGGGAATAAAACTCATATTCAACGTGCCGTCATTGACATTGACGGTGGTTTCCCTGACGATAGCCGTCAAAGGAGGAGCGATAGCACTGAAATCTATGTTTTGCAAGTTGGCTGGGGTAGTACCTTCCACATTGACGCTAAACACCCTTCTGCCTGTACCTCCTGCGACCTGCACGCCCCAGTAGTTTTCTACAAAGTGCAATCGGATTCTATACGTGCCTGCGGGCAGATTCGGATAGGTAAAAAATAGAGTAGCTAAGTTGGCATTGCTAATGCAGAAAGTTTGGTACAAGATGCCTTCGCTTGTGCCTTGAATCGTTTGGGTGGTGTTTCTGTTGAGGAAGGCGGAAAACCCTTGGCTTGCCTGCCAAGTTTGTCCAGAGGTGGTAACTTGACTGCCACCTGCATTGATGCGGATATGGAGCGGAGCGGGAGAGGGGTTTTGTGTAAACACTGCTCTAAGAACAGTATTGGCACTAAGGGTAAAGGTATAGGGATTAGCCGTGCTGATGGTTTGCCCGTTGCCGTTTACCCACTTGTCAAAAGTAAAGCCTTGATGAGGGGTAGCTTGTGCGGTTAGGCTTGTCCCTGCGGGGTAGCTTCCGCCGATGTTATTGACTGTACCTCCGTTTTCTGCACTGATTTGCAGGGTGTATTGAGGAGGAGCATCCACAAACTGAGCAGGTAAATTAGCTACATAGGTAGTTTTTGAATTATTCCCTCCTGATACATACATTTTACCATTAATGACTCCTGCAACGGGGGACATTCTTCCTGCGGGAATATCTGTAAAGCGAATCCAAGTATTAGTAGGAGGGTGATAGGCATACACATCTCTAAAAGTTCCTGCATTGTGATTGATCTGCCCACCTACTGTAAAAATATATTCCCCATAAGTAAACACAGATGCATGAATATGGTTAAAAGCACGTGGCATGTCTGTTACATGCGTCCACGTATTAGTCGCTGGGTCATACACATGTACATCATCTTGAGGAACGAGTTTTCCGTCGTGTTCTTTTTGCCCGCCAAATACATAAATTTTCCCATTATATACAGCACTTCCCAAGTGGTTTCTTGGGTTGGGCATCATGGCAAGTTGCGTCCAACTATTAGCATTAGTTGCTAAATTAAGCATATACAAATTTCCTTGGTCGGTAGTTCTTGCGGTGTTAGTACCTCCAAAATAATATAGTTTTCCATCGATATATTCAAGTTCACCTGCGGCTCTGTTAGTAGGTAGTTGAGGTAGTTCTTGGTAAGAGTTGGTAGCTACTATGTATTTATATACTCTGGTAGAGCCAAATACTTGTCCTGTACCTGAGGCATTAGCAGCATAACCTGCGGCAATGTAGAAATCTGTTCCATCGCTGGCAAAACCCATGTGCGTTGCTCCTCCATGAGTAGTATTTACGCTCATTGGAGGCATATCCGCAAGTTTTGTCCAAGTATTTGTATTTGGATTATATACATGTACTACTTTTTTGGGAGCAAAAGTAGAAGTAAATCCTCCTAATACATACAATCTATCTCCTGTAACGCCACCAGTAGCTTCGTTATGCCCGTCTGGGTGAGGAGCGGCAGTAGTCCAAGAAAGTGAATAGTTTTGGGCTATGCTTACATTCATATCTAATACATTGACAGTAACATTTGCTGTAGCAGTCAGACCGTCATTGTCCCGTACCCTCACGGTAAGTTGGATAGGACCCAACACATTAAGTAAATATTTAGGATTATTTACTCTTAACTGTCCATTGGTAGCGTGTAGGGAAAATACGTTCATGGGATTATATTCGGTGTCCGAATTAGAGTTACTTGCGGGCATGGGCGGATTGATAAGGAACTGTGCCGCTGTAATTTCATAATTAACAACGGAACCGTCGCTGTCTGTGGCGACTACTGTACCTACTAAGGTATTTGTTGGGCTACCTTCTACTATGCTAAAAGTTTGGGAGGTGATGGTAGGAGCAGAAGTAGAAAGCACATTCAAATCGTATTTTGCCTCCGTCGTTCCGCCTTGTGCATCTATGGCTTTAATATGTAGCAAGTAGTTATCTCCTAATTTGATTTGCGAGGCATCTTTGAGTTTTAGCTTTCCATCTTTGCTCAATTCAAAAATTGACTGTTCATCACCGAGTATTTTTTGTTTGTTTTTATTGATTTCAATATGGTGAAGCACATAGCTTATGGATTCATTATCGCTTTGAGCATCAGGGTCTTCAGCTTTGATTTGAGCAATGAGGCGTTGAGAAGCAAATTTTTTGGTAATATTAAACGTTTCACCTATCAAAATTGGGACTTGATTAGTAGTCGTACTCTTAATCTCCACTTTTACAGTAGCCTTGCCCTGCCAGCCCTTCTCATCGGTAGCTTGAATAAGCAAAGGATAAGTACCTATCTGAGCGTGGTGGTCTGCAATGCTCAATATTCCTGCATTATCTACGGTAAAATAGCCATACTCATCACCACTTATGATAGAAAAATTCTTGATTTTCCTACTTTTATCAGCAAGCTCAATATTCCCTATGATAACGTTCTCATCTATTTCTGATACATCAATTTCAAAACTTTTAGGCTCAGCACGCTCCTTGGTAGTAGGGTAAAAATCCAAAACTACTCTGCTTCTTTTTTTCAGATTTTCACTTTCCTTGAATCCTTCCACTATGCAGTCAAGCCGCTCATTGACAGGAATAGCCTCTTGCTCAAATTTTGCAAAAGAGCGAATCTGGTCATTATCAAACCAAATCAATGCTAAAATTAACCACTTTAACGCTAAACTTTTAGCTAAGGAAAAAGGTTGTTTCCAGTTTTTTGTTTTTAGTTGGGATACAATCATAGCTAAATAGATTTAAGTAATTTTGAAACTATTTTATTACATTGTTCTTACTTAGTCCTGTCATAGAACGACAGTGCGCTAGCAATAAGAGAAAAACCAAATTCTTATGTAAGGTTTAAATGTAAAGTATATAATTTAGTGAAGTACTATAATTTGTAAGATAAATTTAAAAATAATTTCTGAACACATAGGACTAAAAAAGCCATTTTTCCATCGTAAGCAAAAAAATCTTACTTCAGTAATATTAGTTCTTTGTTTTATACAAAAAATACTAAATATTTGCCAAATAATTTATGCTGAGTTCATTAACTTGTGAAAAAATCTTAGTAACCTTGTCGACTACATAGATGATAAAAATAATGAAGTACATCTTTATTTTCTCGATACTTTTCTGCTGGGCTTGTATGAAAGATAGTAAGCAGACTTATCCTACACCACCTCAAGGCATGGTGTATGTGCCTGCGGGAGAAAAAGTACAAGCTTTTTTTATGGACATTTCTCCTGTAACTGTGGCAGAATTTGATGAGTTTGTAAAACAAACGAACTATCAGACAGAGGCACATCGCTTTGGAAATGCAGGTGTTTTCAATATAGAAAAAGGAACTTGGGAAATGGTAGAAGGAGCAGACTATTTGTACCCCTTAGGCAAAAATTACCCTAAGGCAGAGCCTAATCACCCTGTAACTCAAGTATCTTGGTACGATGCTGCGGCTTATGCTAAGTGGGCAAAAAAACGCCTACCTACTTACCAAGAATGGAAATGGGCGGCGATGAATGCCAACGAAAATTGGGATAAAATTTATTCTTGGGGCGACGAGTTGATAGAAAATGGCAAAGTGTATAAAGCTAATGTTTGGCAAGGCAATTTTCCGCACTACTCTCAAGTAGAAGATGGGTTTCAATATACCTCCCCTGTGGGCTACTATGACAAGACTCCACTTGGGCTGACAGACGTGGGAGGGAATGTTTGGCAGTGGTGTCAGGACTGGGCAAATCCGAATGGAGATACGCTATCGCCTGAGGCAGAGAAATTGCAGTACGGTGGTTCGTTTCTATGTGATAAAAATATTTGTCATGGGTATAAAATTGGTAACACCGCACATTCTACTCCAGAAACAAGCCTTTGTCATGTGGGTTTTCGCTGTGTAAAAGATGCAAAATAATGTTATTTACCTTAGAGTTTAGCTTGCAAAGTGCCGCCGACCGACTCTAAGGCATTCTCTCTACCAATCTCTGACTGGCATGTGGGTGAGAAAGCAACTTCTCGGACAGCCTATTTTTTACTTTACTTCCTCATAATCTACATATTCTCCTTCATTAAAGTCTTTCTTGCCCTGTTTTTGCTTGTAATGAATATTAACATTGTTTTCACTGTCTTGAAAATAAGGAGCAGAGGAGCTTTGCCTTTGTTGCTTTTTAGCAATAGCATCACCTACGCCGGCAATTATGCGGGCTATTTGATAGATTTTGCGTCCAAAACGGTAAATAATATAAGCAAAAATACCTAAAAATAATAATGCTTTGAACATTGGAAAAAAGGTGTTAGTAAAACTTTTGTACAACAAAAATACAGATTTTGCATTACTTTTTTACTGCTTGTCATATTTTTTCAAGTCTGATTTGATAGTAACTTCTACCTCCTCTGCGATATTGCGTATCACTATGCTTGGAATCTTTATTTTGTGTTCAGCTACTTTAATCATAAACTTACTTTCTAAAGAAACTTTCCCATCTTTAACATAAATAGAGGCAGGAATATTGCGAGATTTAGTAACCCCGTGTATGGTCAAATCTCCTATCGTATTTACATAGTAAGTGCCATTTTTCCCTAAGTCATAAGTTCCTTCTATCCTGCCTTTGAAAGTTCCTTCTGGGAATTTGTTACTTTCCATGTAGTTTTCGTTAAAGTGTTCTTGCATCAAAGCAGAGGCAAATTTAAAAGATTTGATAGGAATTTTAATGAGAAACTCGTTTTTACTGAAATCAATAATCCCCTTAGAATCTTTATTAGTTGCCTCTATATCCTCTACAATACCGTCTGAAAAAAACCTTACAAAGGAGTTTTCTAACAAATAGCGTTCTTGGGCTTGACTTACTAAGATGTTAATAAGCATTAGCAGTATAATTAGCAAAGTATTTTTCATGGGCAAGTAATTTTTACTCCTTCTTTTTAATTACGGTAAAGTTGCGTATGAGGTTGAAACCAAAGTGAATATCTCCTGCGCCCCAAGAACCTGTTGTTTCTACTAAATAGGCTTTGTCAAACATTCCTCTTGCATTGCTCAAAGTAAGTTGGAACACATGCCCGCCTGTTTCTATATCTAAGCCAATAGAAAACGCATCTTTGTAGTTATCAAAAGCAAGTGATTTCTGCTGAGGTGGCACACGCCAAGTATATTCAGTATTAAAAGTAAGCCGTTGGGTAAGTTTAAACCTCCCTCCTACTCCTAAGGCTACCGTACTTACTGCATCATTTACTTCTGTTACTAAGTTTCTATGCACCAAAGTAGGCACAAATACCAAAGAAACCCTTGAATTGACTTTGCTTCCGATGATGAGTTGATTCACATAAGATAGTCGCCCATTGAAGTCAGGACTAATGTCTTTGATAGTATTGATGGCAACGCTGCCCATATACACAAGGCTAATAGGCATAAGGTTAGACTGCCGAAGGATAGCAACTTTGGCAAAAGCATCGTATGTTTTTTGATAAGAACTTCGCCCTATACCGATATGCACCCAATCAGAAACTCCATATTCAAAGCCCATGCGGATTTCTGCTTGGTCTAAGCCCCAAAACTGATATGCTCCACTATTGAGCCTTCCGAAACGATGACAGATGCGATATTCCAAAGCACCTTTGGCTAATCTTTCAGTGTTATGCAAATTGATGAGCCTTGTGGACTTGAAAGCCGCAGTAGTATATTCTTTCTTTGGGGGTTGGTTTTTCTCTGCATCATTGAGTATAGCCTCTAAGTCATCTTGGGAATAGCTTAGATGAAAGCTACCTAAGAATAATAAAACAAACAATAATCGTTTATTGGCTTTCATAAGAAGTAAGATACAAAATAATGACATGTAAATTAGAAATGAGACAAATTAATTTGAATTTGAGTAAGTAAAAATAAAAAATATCTTTGGCATTTACATAGTACAAGTATGTTAATTTCTTGCTCTATTTGTATAAAAATTAATTGATTAATATTAATTTCATCGCTAAAATCTTAATGTGAACATGAAAATGAAAAGCATTGTTTTTGCAAACCTGCTTTTTCTTTGCTTGCCTTTGCTTTTGCAAGGACAACAAATCCAATTAAGCAAAGAAGAACTGATAGCGCTTACTCCTGAGTGGAAAGGAGAGCGATTTGCTGATGGTCGTCCTAAGGTATCCGATGATTTGCTCAAACGCATGAAATTAGTAACCTTAGAGGAGGCATGGGCAGTACTCCGCAATGAAAACTACAAGTTTCAGTACGAAGGTGGCTGGCAATGTATCAATCCCGACAGCGTATTGGTAGGAAGAGCAGTAACAGCGATTTTTATGCCCGGCAGACCTGATGTGCACAGAGTTATTCAGAAAAAAGGAGAAAGCGAGGGCAGAATTAGAGGACAGAACGCTTGGACAATAGACATGTTAGTCAAAGGAGATGTATATGTGGTCGACCAGTTTGGAGCGTATGAGGACGGTCCTACTATCGGAGATAACTTGGGCAACTCTATTTATGCCAAAACGGGCAACGGCATTGTCTATGACGGAGCAGTTCGGGATATTAAAGGATTAAAAGAAATTGGAGGTTTTACTTCTTTTTTCCGAAGCTACCACCCCTCACACCACCTAAACAATCCCGATGGCGCACTGAACACTACCTTAGTAGGCATCAATCGCCCTACGCGCATAGGAAGGACAATGGTTATGCCCGGAGATGTGGTATTGGGCAGAGATGGAGGAGTCATTTTTATACCGCCTCATTTAGCTGAGAAAGTAGTAAAAACCTCTGAAATTGTGCGTTTAAGAGATATGTTTGGACATTTGAGATTAAGAGAGCAAAAATATACGCCCGGACAAATAGATTCTAAATGGACAGAGGAAATAGAAAGGGACTTTTCTAAATGGCTCAACGACCACATAGATAAGCTCCCCGTTCCCAAAGAGCAGATAAAGGAATTTTTGAAAGATAGGACTTGGTAAGGGCAATCAACTTGCTACCATGCCTCCGTCTATTTTATGCTCGCTGCCTGTAATGAATTTGCTCTCATCGCTGGCTAAAAATAAGACTAATTGGGCTACTTCCTCAGGTTTACCGTAGCGTTTCATGGGAACAGACTTTTCCAATTTATTCCGAGCCTCTTGGGGGGCATCGGGTTTTAATATTTTTTCCAAATTGCTCACCATTTCGGTTTCTATCCAAGCTGGGTGAATGGTGTTTACTCTAATACCTAATTTTGCTAACTCCAAAGCGGCAGTTTTGGCTAAGCCAACGCAAGCATGTTTAGTAGCAGAATAGGCAATGCCTTTGGGCATACCCAACAATCCCGCTACGGAAGAGGTAATAATAACGCTACCTCCACCATTTTGGATTAGAGGTGGAGTTGTATATTTCATCGTATAAAAAACACCTTTTAGATTCACATTTACTACTTGCTCAAAATCTTCGTCAGGATATTCCCAAAAAAAGTGATGATGCCCGCCTATCCCTGCATTGCAAAAAACAATGTCTATTTTCCCAAAAGTAATAAGCGTATGATTTACAAAATCTTGTACTTGGTCTGCCTTGCTTACATCAGCTAAAAAATAACTAATAGCAGGCGAATTTATTAATTGCTTAGCTTTGTCCAAACCTTTTTGGCTGTAATCCACCATGACTACCTTTGCACCTTCCTGCAAAAATAATTGGACGGTGGCTAAACCTATACCATAAGCTCCACCTGTAACTATGGCTACTTTGTCTTTTAATTTTTCCAAGTTTATTTGAGTGTTTTATGAGTTGTTTGTTTTATGTTTACAAAACTTCTACGAATATACATATTATTTTCTAAAAGTCTTTTTATCTTTTCACAAAAAAGAACATGAGCCGTAAAGTGTTGATTGAATGTTAAGCAACTTGGTGCAAACCTTGGAAATTAACGTTTATAAGGTTTGAAACTTTATAAACGTTTTCATGGTTCAGCAAGTAATGATTAATATTAGCACAGATAAAAGCTATGATGATGAGAGCTTATAGCCAAGAGTTTCCTCTATGTATTTCTTAGTAATCTGATGGCACTCTAAGGCAGAGCGATTTGAGCCTTTGGGAATTCCGTCCAGCTCATCTATGCACCAGCCTTCGAATTGGATTTCTTCTAAGGCATTGAAAATATCTGGTAAATTCAGCTTGCCTTGCCCTAACTCTACAAACTGATAAGTCCGCTTCTCATCGCCTACTAAGTCTGCTACATCTTTGATATGCAATACTTTCAGCTTTTCTTTATGGTAAATAATCGCCTTGGCAGGGTCGCCGCCACCTTGGAAATAATGTGCAATGTCTAACAGAAAATTGACATATTGAGGGTCGCAGTTTTCTACTATAATGTCGACCTCCTCAGGGGTTTCTCCCAACTGGTCCATGTGGTTATGGTAAACAGGCATAATACCAAATTCATTGGTGCGTTTGCCTATTTCATTCATAAGCATTGATAGTCTTTGCAGTTCTTCGGTAGTTGGTATGCGGTCTTTAGGTCTGCCTTCGGTAGTGAGTTGGAGGTATCTGCCCCCTATTTGGCTGAGAAACTTGGCATTGTTTAAGTGTGTTTCTATGGTTTCCTTTTCTTTTGCCTTATCTATGCTTACTCCACCGCTTGAGAAAACAGGTACGACTAACTGATGTTGGTCAAGCAGAGCTTTGAGTTCTGAGATTTTTTCACCATATTCTTTGACCAGATTTGACCTGAGTTGAATTCCTTTGTAGCCTAAAGAGGCTATTTCTTGGATTCCCTTTTCAGTTTCATTGCCCCAAGTAATGATGGAGCACCCCCAAGAAATTTTGGCATTTCTTATAGGTGTTTCCGCAGGAACTACCGAAGTAGTGTCTTGCTTGCTTGTATTTTCACCAGACTTTTTACCACTACAAGAAAATAAATAGTTAGAAGCTAATACGCTTGCTCCTGTTACTGCGCTTATTCTTTTGATAAATTGGCGACGAGATTTTTCAGTTTTCATCTTGCTTTGAGTTTAGAGTAGTTACGATGAGATAAAATTAGAAGAATTTTCCTTTGTAAGCAAATCAGATAGTCATTTACAAGTCAAAAATATGTTGTCATCGAAAAATAAGGCTATTTACTACATCATTCATTCCTCTCTTTTATCTTTCCCTAATTGCCTAACTCCTTTACCGCCAACCAAGCCATTAGTCCTGCGCCTATTTCTAAGGCATCTTCGTCTATGTCGAAGGTTGGCGTATGTACGCCTGAAACGATGCCTTTGGCTTCGTTGCGCGTACCTAATCGGTAGAAGCAAGCATCTATCTGTTGGGAGTAGAAAGCAAAATCCTCCCCTGCCATCCACAAATCCAAATCTACTATGTTTTCTTCTCCTACAAATTCAGTAGCTGCCTGCCGTAAGCGTTGCGTAAGTAGGGGATGATTAACCAAGTAAGGATAACCTTTTAAAATGCTAAATTCACAACTCCCTCCCATGCTTTCTGCTATCCCTTCTGCTAATTTTTTCATTCTTTGCAAGGCAATTTCTCTCCACTCCTCATTCATGGTTCGGAAAGTTCCCTCCATACTTACCTCGTTGGGAATCACATTGGTAGCTCCGTTGCCTATGATTTTCCCAATAGAAAGCACAGCAGGGATTTTAGGGGTAAAATTGCGACTAACCACTTGCTGCAAGGCAACTACGATGTGCGAGGCAATGAGAATAGGGTCTATGAGCATTTCTGGCATAGCGGCATGACCTCCCTTGCCTCTGACCGTGATGAACAACTCGTCTGTGCTTGCCATGTACATTCCCTCGCGAAAGCCTATTTTCCCCACAGGAACGAGCGGTGCAACATGCTGACCAATAATACTTTGAGGGCTTGGATTTTGCAATACACCTTCCTTAATCATGATAGATGCTCCCCCCGGTGCTTTTTCCTCTGCGGGCTGAAAAATAAGTTTGACCGTTCCTTGAAAACTATCTTTGAGTTGGCTAAGAATTTTGGCAGTACCTAATAAAGAAGCGGTGTGTGCATCATGTCCGCAAGCGTGCATGATGCCTTGGTTTTTAGATTTATAAGGGACTTCATTGGCTTCTGTAATAGGCAAAGCGTCCATATCCGCTCTCAATGCGACGGTCTTTTGTTGTGGATTTTTTCCTTCTATGAGTGCCACCAAACCCGTATTAGCTATGGTCTGTGGTGTAATGCCAAAACTTATGAGTTGTGTAGCCACAAATTGAGAGGTTTTAAACTCCTGAAAAGAAAGTTCAGGGTAAGTATGTAAGTGGCGACGGTTAGCTATGATTTCGCTGGAGTATTGCTTAGCTAAGTTTTTTATCGTATCTATCATTACTTTCTAAATTTTTAAGGAAGTTTCATGCACCTACGACTTTCTTATTGATGTTAAGAAATTGTTTACAAAGATAGATAAATCTGCCGCTATTGAAAGAATATGTCAATGAAAAAGCACTCGCTTCAAGGGAAAAGCGTAGTTTAATGCTTACTTTTGCAAAAAATTCTTTCTTATGAATACACAAACCATAACAACAACGAAGGAAATCAAAGAAGTGCTTGATATACTGCAAATTAAAGAACTTAATGCGGCATATAGCACCGGCTTAACTTGGGGAAAACTCACCTCGAGAACAACCAAAGATATTTTCTCGCCTACCGACGGAAAATTTATCGCTTCTGTGTGCATGGCTGATAGCCATGATTACCAAGAGGTAATAACAAAAGCACAAGAAGCCTTTACAATGTGGAGAAAAGTTCCCGCACCTAAGCGAGGAGAAATCGTAAGGCAAATTGGAGATAAGCTACGTACTTACAAAGCCTCTTTGGGAAAATTGGTCAGCTACGAAATGGGGAAAATTTACCAAGAGGGACTGGGCGAAGTCCAAGAAATGATAGATATATGCGACTTTGCTGTAGGACTTTCGCGACAGCTCTACGGCTTAACGATGCACTCCGAGCGTGCAGAACATCGCATGTATGAGCAATATCACCCGCTTGGTATCGTAGGTATAATTTCCGCTTTTAACTTTCCTGTAGCTGTCTGGTCTTGGAACGCTATGTTAGCGGCAGTGTGTGGAGATGTTATTGTTTGGAAACCTTCGGAAAAAACGCCTTTGTGCGCAGTCGCGTGTCAGCATATTATTGCAGAGGTACTGAAAGAGAATAACTTACCTGAGGGTATTTTTAACTTACTTATCGGCGATGCGGAAATAGGGAAACTCATGGCTCATGACAAGCGCGTGCCTTTGGTATCTGCCACAGGTTCTACGCGCATGGGCAAGCAAGTAGGACAAGCCGTAGGCGCAAGACTCGGCAGAGCGTTATTGGAGTTAGGGGGAAACAATGCGATTATCATTACTGAAAATGCCAATATCGAGATGGCAATTCGCGCAACCGTTTTTGGGGCAGTAGGTACTTGCGGACAGCGCTGCACCACTACTCGCAGGCTCATAGTCCATGAGAAAATATATGATATTATCAAGGAAAGGCTTATTAGTATTTATCAAAAACTACCTATTGGCAACCCTTTGCAAGATGGAGTATTGGTAGGTCCTCTCATTGATAAGGAAGCTGTTAGTAACTTTACTCATGCGCTTGCTAAAGTACAGCAAGAGGGAGGGAAATTGCTCATCGGGGGACAGGTACTGAGCGGAGAAAGCTATGAATCAGGTACTTATGTAACTCCTGCCATAGTAGAGGCTGAAAATCACTACGAAACTGTACAGGAGGAAACTTTCGCTCCTATTCTTTATTTGATTAGGTATAGCGGTGATGTGCAAAATGCTATAGAGATTCAAAATGCCGTCAAGCAAGGGCTTTCTTCTGCTATTTTTTCTACCAATCTTCTTGAAACAGAGCAATTTCTTTCTCACTGGGGGTCAGACTGTGGAATAGCCAATGTGAACATAGGCACTTCAGGGGCAGAAATTGGAGGGGCTTTCGGCGGAGAGAAAGAAACAGGTGGAGGCAGAGAATCCGGCTCTGATGCTTGGAAAATATACATGCGCCGACAAACTAATACCATCAATTACGGCACTACCCTACCTTTGGCACAGGGAATTAAGTTTGAAGTGTAAAAACAACTTTTTATACTAAATCCTATAAGGTTTTTTTAACCTTATAGGATTAATAAACAGATTATCAATAACTTGTAATTTTATTTTATCAAAAATCACTTTTTATTAAGTATATTTACTTGCTTATTATTTATTGGTATAAGAAAAATTGACCAAGCTTCGAATTAACTTTTTATCATTAAAAGTTTGAGCGAAGTCTTTGATTCTGTGGTCTAACTTTGCATCAGAAAGGCGGATTTTTTGCGTGAGCGTAATTCCTTCCAAAGTACGACAACGGCTGAGGGCGACATACAATTGCCCACTGGCAAATGCACCACTGCCCATATCTATCAATACTCGGTCAAAAGTCAGTCCTTGTGCTTTGTGAATAGTAATTGCCCAAGCCAATTTAAGCGGGAACTGCGTATAAACCCCAATGACTTCTTGCTCTACTCTGCGCTTTTGTTCGTTGTAAAAATAAGTAATATTTTCCCATGTAACAGGCTCTACTTCATAGATTTCTCCATTATCCATTTCTACTTTTATTGTGGTTTCTTCCAAAGAATGAATCCTCGCAATAGTTCCATTTGCCCAACGCCCATACATATCATTTCTTACAAACATTACCTGCGCTCCTTTTTTTAGTTTGAGATATAGGTCAGTAGGCAAAAATTTTTCATCAAACTCTCCCTCTATTGTACCTTCATAAATATATTCTTTGCCTGCTAATTGTTTAATTTTTTCAGTATTAATACTATCTACAATCGAATTTTTTGTAGAAAGTGTGATGGCAAAGTTGGTATTTCTTACTTGATTAGCACTAAGATAGCGTTGATTGAGCAAGTCTATATCTGATTGTTGGACTTCATTCTTTCTTATTTTTTCTAAAAGGGCAATAAAGTCTTCCTGCTTTTGGCGATAAATTTTTTTCATCTCTAAGCTAATCAGAGGCGTTCCCATTTGGGCTAAGGTTTTCAAGCAATAAGCAGAGAAAAAGAAAGGACTCCCATACACCCGCTCTAAGAAATCATACTCGCCCGTTTGTCGCTGAACTACAGGCTCTAACTGAAAAATATCCCCAATAAAGATGACTTGTTTCCCTCCAAAAGGCAGTTGAGGGTCGCCCCCGTTTCGCCGCAGAGAAGCATCTATACCGTCTAAGACATCAGCCCGCACCATAGAAATTTCGTCTATGATGAGCGTATCCATTTTTTGAATGATTTTTCGCTTGTCGGCGCCCTTATGAAAAATTTTAACATCCTCATCGTCAGGAAGTAAAGGGCGACGAGGCAGATTAAAAAAAGAGTGAATAGTAACACCTTCTACGTTGATGGCGGCAATACCCGTAGGGGCAAGCGTAACAAAATTTTTTTTTATGTTTTCTCTGATGTATCGCAAAAAAGTAGATTTACCTGTTCCTGCACTACCCGTCAGGAAAACACAATAGTTGGTCTTTTCTATAAGTTGAAATGCTAACTGAAAAATTGGATTATTTATATCTATGCTTTTTATGTCTATTTTTGAAGGCATGGAAAATTTTTTATTTCTTTTATTAAGTAAAAAAAGTGTTTCAAAACTAATAAAAATTGAAAAATATGTTTGCTATAATTTTATTTTTTTAAGTTCCAGATTTCCCTGCCTATCCTCCAATTAGGAAAATTTCTTTTCGCCTCAAAGCAACCTTTGAAGTCTTGCTTATATCTTTGATTTAAACTTAAACTTTTTTACTCAAATTAAATATGCTACCCAAAATGAAAATAAAAAACTTATTTTTCTTGTTTTGTATCCTTATTTTTAATTTTTCTAACATACTTGCCCAAAATGTAGAAGAAAGAAATATAGAAGACTTTGACCGCATAGATGCCAGTGGTTATTTTGATATTTACCTCAGCAAAGGAGATAAGCCATCGCTCAAAGTAGAGTCAAAGCATCTTGGTTTAGATGAAATCATTACACGTGTTTCTGGAACGACCTTGCGTATAGAAAGTACACGCCATCGTTTCAGAAATGAAGAAAGAAGTACTATCTATATTACTTATACAAATATTAAAGAAATCTATGCAAGTGTAGCAGGAAATATCATTGGCGAATCCCCTATACAAGGAGAAAAACTCAGAATAGAAATGAGTGGGGCAGGCAATGTAGAATTAGAGGTAGAAGTGCAACAGCTCGATTTGAGGCTTTCAGGCGTAGGAAATTTGGAGATAACGGGAAAAACCAAAGACTTGGAAGTAGATATGAGCGGCACAGGTGCATTTCGAGGTTTTAAACTCAAAGCCGAAAATGCGGAGGTATTCATGAGTGGAGTAGGTAAGGCACAAGTATATGCTACAGAAAGTCTAACGGCCGAAACCACAGGCATCGGTAGTATTCGCTATCGAGGCTCGCCCAAGCAAATAAGAGCAAGAGCCAACTTTTTAGGCTCAGTAAAACCAGATTAGTCTTAGTACTATATAGATTTCAGTCCAAGCTGCACATCTGAGCGGAGCGAGTAACATGCAGGTTTAATACCAAAGATACCCCCAGTAGGGTTCATATAGGTTTTATCTTATTTATTCCTACTGGGGTTTAAAACACAACCTTGTAATAAATTAGGAAAATAAAGGCTTTAAAATCATGCTCAAAGCTACCAAACCCAAAATGATATTATTTAACTTATCATATTGGCTGTCAGGAATTTTTGCCATGAGCTTGCGTCCAAGCCAAGTTCCCAAAAGAGTTACAAGAGCCAAATAGATAAGTAAATCGCTGTAATGAGCAAAGTCAAAGTCTATTACTGAGGCAAACATGAGCATCTTGGCTACTTGGGTAATGGCTTGGCAGACCGATTTGGTAGAAACCATCTCTTCCTTAGTAATACCATTGACCACAAAAAAAGCAGAAACCAAAGGACCCGTTACAGCAACTATCATTCCCAGAAAACTTGAAAGAAACCCAAGTAAAATAATCATGCTTTTACTAAGGGCTTTTTCTCCTTTCTTAGGTAAGAAAATAGTAAGCAAAACAAACAGACCTACAAATACTTCCAATGTTTCTGCATGAAAGTATTGAAAACAAAGACTGCCCAAATATGCTCCCAAGAGTGAAAGCATAGCAAAATAGCCCACGATTTCCCAGCGAATAGTATCCCAAAAAGCAAGTACTCGCGTAGCATTACTCATAAGTTGGGTAAGGCTGTGTAAAGGAATTGCCTCCTTTGCACTGAGTACCCATGTAGCCATCGCAAAAAAAATAGAACCACCTGCTAAACCAAACACTGCTGTTATTGCGGCACTGAGCAAGGCGGCAATAACTACGACAACTGCTGCCATTTTTCTTTGATAAGCGTATGGGCTTCTATGATTTCCGCATTGAGCTGATGACCTATCAGCACCAATTTCTCATAATTATTTTCCAAATGCTTTATCAACTCTTTGGGTTTGGATTTGTAAAGCGTTTTGCGATGCGCTCTACCCAATTGGGTTGCTACAGAGTACACCATGTCGACCTGCTCCAACTCGTCGAGAGTTTCTTTGATTTTCGCTCCTTTAGATGGAATTTCTCTGCCCCAATACTGCTGCCCTTGAAAGGTAGTATAGCCCATGCGAAGCTCTATATTGGGAGCATAGATTTGTGAGGCTTTTATCATTCTCAATCCATGATGCTTGAAAGGATTGAAGTAAAAAGCATTATCGGGGTCTTGATAAACTGTTTTCAAATCCAAAAAAATACTATCTGAGTACTTGGATAGCTTTTTTGGAGAAAGTACCACTAAGTAGCGTTTATTACCAAAAGTTCCTTCACTTATGCCTGCCTCGCTAATCTTAAACTCTTTCAGTAATTTAGTTTCATGCCGACTTTTCAGATACCCCATCAAGACAGCTCTCATCGTTTTATCTTTCACATCTATAGGGTTTTTACGCATTTTCCTTGCCCACTTGATATTGGCTTCTAAGTATTCATTAGTGCTTGAAAACCAGACTTTTCTGTCTGCTTTATCACTTGCTATTCCGATTTTTTTAAAGTGTAAATTCGGATTGTAAAAACTACGTAAATACCCTTCCAAAAAGTACTCTAATACGAAGTTAGGAAGGAAATAATCGCTACTTGCTACACTTTGATACAGTAGATTTTTATCTGCTTTTTCCTCATTTTTTACCTCTTTTTTTATCGCTACTGAGGAAAGAAAGCGCACTATATCCCATGCATACGCACCAATGCGAGCGCGGTCAAAGTCAGTTACTGCCCCGCCGTTTTCGGTAATGAGATAATTCTCAACATGAGGATTGCCATGCAAAAATACACGAGGCATCGCCTTATGCTCAATAAGTTCTATGAAACGGGCTTGCATAGCCATAGACATACTGCGGAAAAAGAAAAATACGCCACGCTTCTCATCTAAAAAATCCTTATTGATGCTTGGTTTTTGAGTAAATGAATTGTTTTCCAAGGCTAATGTAGTTTGTGAAAAGCTACTTTTTAAAATCAGTCCAATGTGTTCCAACTTGCATAAAAAATTTAAAATGGTTTAAAATAATATTCTCTTAACTTAGCTACGCAACATTAAGTTCACAAAAGTACTAAAAAATTAACAAAAAATTAATTTTAAATTAATATTAACAAATTTTAGTTTTTGCCATTTTAAGTTTATACAACGAAATATTTAAGCAATTGCTACAAATTTGACTTATATGAGAAACTGAAATCAATTTTTTATCTAATTTTGAAACTCTTAATTTGCTTAATCCAAATCAATGAATACGCATGGAATGGTTAAATGCCTTGTTAGCTTGGCTGATGAAACGCAGGTTTAATCAGATAGAGCGCTTTATGTGCTATCCACATGATGTTCAGCACGAACTTTTTAAATACCTAATTTCTAATGCAAAAAATACAGAATGGGGAAAAAAATATGCCTATAAAGACCTGCAAAATGTAACTCAGTTCAAGGAAAGAGTACCTATTTCTTCTTATGAGCAGTTGTATCCTTACATAGAACGCATGATGAAAGGAGAACAAAACCTACTTTGGTCTTCTGAAATTAAATGCTTCTCAAAGTCCTCCGGCACTACCAATGCTCGGAGCAAGTTTATTCCCGTTTCTGAGGAAGCCTTAGAAGAGTGTCATTACAAGGGAGGAAAGGATATGCTTTGTCTTTACGTAAATAATTACCCTGAAACTAAGATTTTTCAAGGCAAAATGCTGGGCATCGGAGGAAGTTATCAACCTAATCACCTCAACCCTAATACCTATTACGGTGATGTTTCCGCATTGATTATGAAAAATCTACCTATCTGGGCGGAATTTCTTAGAACTCCGAGTTTAGAAATTGCCCTTATGAGCAAATGGGAGGAGAAGATAGAAAAAATTGCTCAAACTACTATCAAAGAAAAAGTAACCGCCCTTTCTGGCGTTCCTACATGGACAGTAGTAATTCTACAACGTATTTTGGAAATCACAGGAAAGTCCAATATTTGTGAAGTTTGGGAAAATATAGAAGCCTTTTTCCATGGAGCAGTAGCTTTTGCTCCTTACAAATCTCTGTTCAGAAGTTTGATTCCCTCAGAAAGCATGAATTATATGGAAACTTACAATGCTTCGGAAGGCTTTTTTGGAATCCAAGACCAAAAAAACTCAGATGAATTATTACTCATGCTTGACTATGGAGTATATTATGAGTTTATCCCTATAGAGCATGCAGAGGAAGAAAATCCTAAAACACTGGGCTTAGACGAGGTAGAAACAGGGAAAAACTATGCTTTAGTTATCTCTACCAATGCAGGACTTTGGCGATACAAAATTGGGGATACGATACGTTTTACTTCTTTGGCACCGTACAGAATCAAAATCACTGGACGTACTAAGCACTTTATCAATGCCTTTGGAGAGGAGTTAGTCATTGAAAATGCAGATACTGCCATAGAAAAAGCCTGCCAGCAGACGGGGGCTATGGTCAATGACTATACCGCCGCCCCTATCTTCTTAGAAATTGGTAATAAAGGAGGGCATGAGTGGATTATAGAGTTTGAGAAAGCGCCAGATAACTTAGAAAAGTTTGTATATACCTTAGACCAAACCCTGCGACGAGTCAATTCTGACTATGATGCCAAGCGATACATGGATATTGCCTTAATTATGCCCAAAGTCCACGCTGTACCCAAAGGGACTTTCTATGAATGGATGCGAAAAAGAGGGAAATTAGGTGGACAAAATAAAGTTCCAAGACTTTCTAATTCAAGAATTTATGTAGAAGATATACTTATAAGTATCTAACTTGGCTGTAGCTTTCCAATGCTCTGGTTATATTTGGTCTGCTGTTCTATTTTACGTACTTTTTTAATTTTCTTAGCTAATTCTACTTCTTGGCTATCCAAATACAAGTTAGTAATTTGGCTCTTTTCCATATTTAGAGAAAGCAAACAAGGCAACTGCGAGATAGACAAGTTAGATATTCTTTGTGAGGTAAAGCTAATTTCTTGCAAAACAGGAAGTTGGCTAAATACTACATTGGTAGCGTAGCTTGAATCTAAGTCTAAAACCTCCAAATTCTTACACTCTTTCAGATGTAAGTTGCTTATTCTTTTTGCCTTCAAGTAAAACTGTTTTACTTCGGAAATTTGCAAAAAAGTAATATTTGTCAAGTAATTAGCACAAAGGTAAAACTCTTTTAATTGACTTAGCTGGCAAAACTTAGCTTGACTAAGATGGTCAGTAGAAATAATCAGGGTATTAAGTTGTGGCAGATTTTCTAAATTAATATTCGTTAAGTCATTAGCTATCAAGACTAAAATCTTTAACTTAGGTAAATTGGATATAGTCAGGTTAGTGATTCTGTTCACAGTTAGAAATAGGATTTCTAACTGTTTGAGAGGTTCTAAGTTCAAGTTTGAAATTTGGTGAGGGCTTTGATTTTGCTCTTGCAGGCTGGTCAGGTTACTCAAATTTATGTTAGCAATCTTACTCTCACAAAGATAAATTTCTTTGAGGTTAGTAAGATACTGAATAAATTTAAGATTGAAAAAATGATTATGAGATAATTTTAGAGGACTTTGAGTCCATTGTTGCTTATCTATATACCACTGACCTAAATTTAGTTTTTCTAAATATGGTGCGGACTCGGTAATTTGTTTAGGAAGCGTTTGCAAGGCGCAGTTGCCCAAATCCAAAAATTTTTGTGAATTTTTGATAGCCCCACTGAGGAGGTGCGATAATGTTTCAGACATAGTTAATAAAGGGTAAATTATGTACTCACAAATACAGTCTATCTATAAATTACAGTAATAGATAGCAAAAATCTTTCCATTAGCCAAAAAATACTACATTTACAGAAATTTAATATCCATACAAAATTCGTATATTTAGCCTGTTCTTTTACTAAAAATTCATACAAAAATGATAAAATTGTTAAAAAAATACAATTTATTTTATTTTCTGTCCCCTCATACAAAAATCTTTTTTGGGCTTTTATGCTTTTTTCCTTTCTCCATTCTACAAGCTCAAGAGGAAGCAAGTCTGGAGTTTCCCGCCGAGAGCAACGGAATTTTTGCTGAGGGCAAGCCCATAGAAGTAATTTTTTACCTTAAAAATCCTACGCAAAGAAAAATTAGTGGGCAGTTGATATGCCAATTTTCTACTCTTCACCAACAAAACCTATCCAACGAGGTAAAACCTATAGAAGTCTATCCTAAAGATTTACAAGCAGTAGTATTTAGTTTCCAACCCTCTAAGGCAGGATTCTATAAAATAACTGTCAAATTAGAAAGTCCGCAAAGCAAACTTAACGTGAATAGCTTAGTAGCTGGGTATGCCATAGAACAAATGCAGGTGAGTAAAAGTGGAAAGCCAGACTTTGATACCTTTTGGCAAAATACACTACAAGAATTGGAACGAACTCCACCTAACTTTAAACTGACCAAAAAATCAGAACTTTCTACTTTACAATATGATATTTACTTAGTAGAGATGCAAAGTCTTGATAATATGACTATTAGGGGTATCTATCGCACTCCTAAAAATAAAAGGAATGTTCCTGCTATTTTACAGCTACCTTCCTTAGGTGGTGGATTTACTAATCCTAAATCATTGGAAGAGCAACCCCTTTACGGCGTACCGCTGGATTTTGCCGTACTTTCTCTCAATATACGAGGGCATGGCAATAGCAAAGACCAACTCAACGTAGGAAAAGATATTTTCACTTATATTACTCATAACCTTTACGATAAAAATAAGTATGTTTATCGAGGGGCAGTAGCAGATGCTATCCGCGGTTTAGATTTTCTTTCACAACGCCTTGAAATAGACAAGGGAAAAATTGCCATAGAGGGAGCAAGCCAAGGTGGTGGTCTGAGCCTGATTGTATCTGCCTTAGATAGTAGAGTGCGACTTTGCGCAGTAGATGTACCTTTCCTTTGTGATATAGAAAATTTAACTACACAAACGGGCTGGGTAAAAAATGAAATAGAAAAATACATTAAGAAAAATAAAAATCTTTCTTATCAGCAAGCCCTTAGCAACCTAAGCTACTTCGATACCAAAAATTTTGCCTCCATGATAAAAATTCCTGTATTGATGAGTACAGGTTTACAAGACAATACCTGCCCTCCTGCCACTAATTTTGCTACTTTTAACCAAATCAAATCTACTTTTAAGCAGTACTGTGTCTATCCTTATGGCAAGCACGGTGGAGGCGGGAGCGAGCATCGCAAACTCAAATTTAATTGGATAAGAAGTTGGTTTGGTATGCAGTAGCTGAATATATATTTTTTTTATTGACAATTAATTCCTACTTTTGCATGCCATAAGATAACTTTCTAAAAGTTTTACACTTTTGTAAAACTGAAAGAGGTAGAAAAATCACTTTTTGGTGAGTATATAACTGACCTAAAATGATTGTGTTATCTTATTAACTACTCAAAGTAGCGTTTTTATTAAACTTATTTTTTCTTCATGGATTGGTTCAAAACAACGCTAATTGCGTTTTTTGCAGTTAGTATTGTCGTACAGTTATACTATATTTTATTTGTTTTTGCTCGACTTGCTTTTTTCAAAAATAGACCTTCTAAGCCCCTTACAAACGAGTTAAAGCCTGTTTCAGTGATTGTAGCAGCGCATAACGAAGAGAAGAATCTTAGAAAGTTGCTTCCTATGTTGCTTAGCCAAGTGTATCCTTGTTTTGAGGTAGTAGTAGTAAACGATAGGTCATCTGATGGCACGTATGATTACTTATTGGAGTTGAAAAAAAAGTTTTCTCATCTAAAAATAGTAACCGTAGAGCGAAAGCCTGAGCATATTAACGGGAAAAAATTTGCCTTGACAATGGGAATTAAAGCGTCTAAAAATGAATATCTACTCTTTACAGATGCAGACTGTATTCCTACTAATGAGCATTGGATAACTTCTGTAAGCCAGCAGTTCAGCGAGAAAAAGCACTTAGTCTTAGGCTACTCGCAGTATGAAAAAAGAAAAGGTAGCTTACTCAATATGTTGATTAGATTTGAAACTTTCTACACTGCCGTCCAATACTTATCTATGGCACTGCTGGGTAAGCCGTATATGGGAGTAGGACGCAATCTGGCATATAGAAAAAGATTATTTTTTGAACAAAATGGATTCTTTAAGCATTTAGTAATTACAGGGGGGGACGATGACTTATTCGTGAATCATGCGGCTACGGCAGAGAACACAGCCATTGCCATTGGCAAAAATAGTCAAATCCTTTCTCTACCTAAAACCAACTGGCGGGCATGGTTTAAGCAGAAAAAAAGGCATTTATCTGTTGGAAAATTTTATAAAACATCTGACAAATGGAGGTTAGGGTTATTGAGTGCCTCTCATATCTTATGTTGGATAAGCGGTATTCTGATTACTTATCTTTGTTATTGTGAACAGGAGATAATGATTGTATGGAGTATTATTGGATTAATGACGTTCCGATGGATAGCTTTGTGGGTGATAATGTACCATATAAAAAAGAGGCTATCCGATGAGCTATCACTAATTTTTTTACCTTTTTTAGATTTTCTATATTCAATCTATTATCTTGTCGTTGGATTTGCAACTATCAGCACTAAAAACGTGAAATGGTCATAGAAGACGAAAATAATAAAGTGGAAAACAAGGACTTAGACGAAAGTTTAGAAAAAAAAAATATCATAAACGATTCAGATAATCAACTCAAAGATGAATCTGAAGAGGAATTAGAGGAAAGAGAATTTTCATCAAGAGCATTATCCGATTTCAAATTGATAGACCAAGCTACCGCTGGCGATGAAAAGGCTTATGCAGAATTGATGCGTCGCTACAGGAAGCCCGTGCATCATACGCTAATGAAAATGGTCAGAAATGCTGATGACGCAGAAGATTTGATGATAGAAGCATTTGCTAAGGCATTTAAGAACCTACCCAAATTTAAGAAAGATTATACTTTTAGTACATGGTTGTTTCGCATTGCTACTAATAATTGTATCGACTTTATTAGAAAGAAGAAATTAGAAACCATGAGTATTAATACCTCTTATACTGACGATAGCGGAGAGCCTGTAGATTGGGAAATCAGAGATGAAAACCTGAACCCACAAGAAAGCGCTATCAGCAAGCAAAAGATAGAATTTGTGCGTAGTTTTGTGAACTTACTTCCTGAAAAGTACCAAAGATTAGTAGAAATGCGTTATTTTGACGAACTTTCATACGAAGAAATTGCCGAGCATTTACAAGCGCCCTTAGGGACAGTCAAAGCCCAATTACATCGGGCGCGGGAGTTGTTATACGATTTGGTCAAAGAGAAAAGAGATGTCATATAATTTTTCTTATCAACTATTTGCAAATTACGATTTTATGTTTTAATATTGCATTACTAATCTCTTAAAAGCAGTTCATTACCCCCTTGGGGGCTTCCGAACACCTTTCTATACGACATTTTTAAGTTGATTATTTCAATATAATTTTTGAAAAAAATCCATTTATCTTTTGTTTATTAACCTTAAATAATCTTGCTAAATTGGCAATCAACAAATATTAAATATTCATCTGCATTTTATTATAATGTTTTTTTAACTTATCACATCAACACAACACATTTAATTTCGTATGTACACGATTGATGATTTGAATGTACGGCTTTTGTCCGAACTACGACAAATAGCCGATGATTTAGGGGTCAAAAATACCAATAAGTTGGCAAAAAAGGATTTGATTTACAAGATTTTAGACCAACAAGCCGTACTCCCTGAATCTGAACTTCCTCTCCCCTCTAAAATGAAAACTACCTCTGATGATTCTATGGACTTCATTGCTAAGGAAGATAAACCTGAAAATAAAAAACGTCCAAGAGTAAAACGCGAAAGTGTTAAGCTCGATATGGAAGAGGAATCTCCTACCTTAAATTTTGATTTTGATGACGACCTCATCATTACAGATATTCCTACTTTGGAAGAGGAAATAATAGACAACAATATTCCCTTCGTAGAACCAGAGATAGAGCTACCTGCTCATACAGAAAAAAAAGAAGCTAAATCTCAGTATAAAGAGCAAAATAATATTGAGAATAAAAGTAAAAAGCATGGCAAAGACTTCGACGGAGTCATAGAAAACGAGGGTGTACTCGAGATTATGCAAGATGGCTACGGTTTTTTAAGGTCTTCTGACTACAACTACTTGGCAAGTCCTGACGATATTTATGTTTCTCCTTCTCAAATCAAACTGTTTGGCTTAAAAACAGGAGATACTGTAAGGGGACAAATCAGACCTCCCAAAGAAGGAGAAAAGTATTTTGCCTTGCTTAGAGTAGAGTCTGTAAATGGTAAGACTACCGAAGAGATACGCGACAGAGTACCTTTTGAATATCTTACCCCTTTATTCCCCGAAGAGAAATTACATCTTAGCACCAAATCCGACCTTTACTCTACCCGATTATTAGACCTGTTCGCTCCTATTGGAAAAGGGCAAAGAGGTATGATTGTAGCCCAACCCAAAACAGGAAAAACGACTTTGTTAAAAGAAATAGCCAATGCCATAGCCTATAATCACCCAGAAGTGTACTTGATTGTATTACTCATAGATGAAAGACCAGAGGAAGTAACTGACATGGCGCGTAGCGTAAAAGCAGAAGTAATAGCTTCTACTTTTGACGAACAAGCAGAACGCCATGTGAAAGTTGCCAGCATCGTCTTAGAAAAAGCTAAACGCATGGTAGAATGTGGACACGATGTAGTGATTTTATTAGACTCTATCACCAGATTAGCAAGGGCTTATAATACAGTAGTTCCCTCCTCAGGCAAAATCCTCTCTGGCGGCGTCGATGCCAATGCCCTTCACAAGCCCAAGCGATTCTTCGGAGCGGCAAGAAACGTAGAAAATGGAGGCTCTTTGACTATCATCGCTACCGCTTTGATAGAAACAGGCTCTAAGATGGACGATGTGATTTTTGAAGAATTTAAAGGTACAGGCAATATGGAACTACAACTGGATAGAAAACTCTCCAACAAACGCATCTATCCTGCTATCGATATACCTGCGTCAGGTACGCGAAAGGAGGACTTACTCTTAGACAAGGATACGCTCCAAAGAGTTTGGATTCTCCGCAAGTACATGTCTGACATGAACTCTAACGAAGCCATAGAGTTCTTGCTTAACAACATGCGAGGAACAAAAGATAATGAAGAGTTTTTAATCTCTATGAACAATTAACAAAAAAGAGTGGTTGATGACCACTCTTTTTTGTTGTAATCTATGCTACTATTCAACTCAAAAATCAATAAAATCAGATTACACATTGTTTTCTTATCATAATATAGTAGTTTTGTAGGTAAACTTAAACAGTCATTAGATAAGTGCTATGAAAACTTTTTACCTACATACAGTAAGCAAAAAACTTTTAGCAGATACTTTTACTCCTGTGAGTATCTACCTCAAACTCAGAGATAAATACATCAATACCTTACTTTTAGAAAGTTCTGATTACCACGGCAACGAAAATGCCTTTACGTATATTTGTTGTGAACCTATTGCTAAGTTTGAGGTACAAAATCAGCAAGTCAGTATGCAATTTCCCGATGGGAGCGTAGAAAACATAGCTATTACTGATAAAAAAATAGTAGTAAACCTGCTCGCCCAATTTGCTCACTCCTTTCAGTCCGATTACCAAACCACCAAGTTTATCAATAATGGTCTTTTTGGCTATATGGCGTATGAAGCAGTGCAGTATTACGAAGATGTACATCTGAAAGATAATCATGCACACGATACCATTCCCATAGTTTTGTATCAGGCTTTTCGCTTTGTCATTGCTATTAATCATTTTAACAATGAACTCTATATTTTTGAGCATACCTTGGCTGATAGGCAAGAAGAAAGCAAAATCCACCAAATAGAAACTTTGATACGCAATAAAAATTTTTCTGCTTATCACTTTGCTCTTATTGGAGAAGAAAGCTCAAATATGAGCGATGAGGAGTATATGGCAATGGTAAGCAAGGGTAAGCATCATTGCCAAATTGGCGATGTATTCCAAATCGTACTCTCACGGCGTTTTCAGCACCATTTCAAAGGCGACGATTTCAATGTATATCGAGCCTTGCGTTCTATCAATCCCTCGCCTTATTTGTTCTATTTTGATTATGGCAACTTTAAGATTTTTGGTTCTTCACCTGAAACCCAATTAGCCATTAAAAACAACCAAGCCGCTATCTATCCAATCGCTGGTACTTTCAAACGAACAGGACACGATGCCCAAGATGCTGAGATGGCTCAAAAACTTTTGCAAGACCCCAAAGAAAATGCTGAGCATATTATGTTGGTCGACCTTGCTCGCAATGACCTTAGCAAACACTGCGACAACGTCAGAGTTACGACCTTCAAAGAAATACAGTATTTTTCTCATGTCATTCATTTAGTTTCTACCATTCAAGGCGATTTGAAAAATCAGGCAAGTGCAGTGCAAGTTGTAGCAGATACCTTTCCTGCGGGTACGCTCTCGGGTGCGCCTAAGCACAAGGCAATGCAACTCATCGACCTATATGAACCTACCCCGCGTTCTTACTACGGAGGCTGTATTGGTTTTATGGGTTTCAATGGAGATTTTAACCAAGCAATAATGATTCGTTCTTTTTTAAGTAAAGCCAATACGCTCTACTACCAAGCAGGCGCAGGTATAGTAGCTAAATCCAACGAAAAAAGTGAATTAGAAGAAGTAAATAATAAATTGCGCGCACTAAGAAAGGCATTGCAATTAGCAGAGGAAGAGTCTGCTCACTGGTAAAGAAACAAATGCTAATTATTATCTCCTTCTATTTTTATTTCTGTATCTAACTTAGGTTGGTCATCGGCTTTCTGACCACTCAGGCTCTCTATTTCTGCCATTGCGGCATACTTATACCCCGCAAAGTCTGCCTTTTTGAAGGCATTTTCTGCTATTTTGGCATCTTTCCCGCTACGGCTATATATTATCCCCAAGGCAAAATTGTACTGTGCTCTTGCCTCTTGGTCTAAAGCTGTTTGTTTGGTAAGGATATTTAGTATGTTAATCGCCTCGTCTATTTTCTTTGACTTATATAAAGCCATAGCTTTTAAAAAAGCAATCTGCGTATTCTGAGGCTGAATAGCCAAACAAGCATTAGCAGAATTGACGGCATCTTGGTACTTGCCTGCATTGAACTGTAACTCACACAAATTAGCATATCCCGTAGCCTTTTTCTGAGGTTCTTTTTCGTATTCTACTGCCCTTTTCATGGACTCTATCATAGCAGTTTTATCTGCTTTCATTGCTACTATTTTGAGTAACAAGTCATGAGCTTGCGAAAAATCAGGCTTCATTTTTAGGGCTGTTTCCAAGTAACGCTTGCTGTCCTCTATATCATAAATTTTAAAATACGCCAATGCCATGCCATAAAAGTAAGGTGGAGTCATCTTGAAAACCAACTGCTTAAAAGGACCGTAATTCGCTTTATCTAATGCCATGCGTGCTTCATTGAACTTTTCCAGATGATAGTAAGCATAGCCCAACTCATAATAGTACTTAGCAAATTCCTTCGGGTCATCGCTCCTAAGGATGCTGGTTGCTTTAAGCATATCATTTTTCGCCTCTTCATACTTACCAAGTGTATTATTCAGTAAAGCACTGTAATAGAGTAAGCTAAGATTATTAGGTTCTATTTTCAAAGCATCGGCGATATGGATTTCTGCCTCTTTGAAGCGATTAAGGCGATACAAAATCTTGACAATATTCATTTTGTATTCTACCTTCTTTGCTTTGTCCTCCTCGTACTTAAAAGCACTCTCAAAGGCTTTCACTGCATTTTCATTATTAGATTTCAGTGTGTAAAGACGTGCCAACCCTAAATGAGCATTCAAATAGTCTTGCCTCAGGCTAATGGTTTTTTCAAAATATTGAATAGCATTTTCTGCATCTTTTTTGATGTAATAGACCTGACCTTTACGGAAGGTATATTCAGGATTTTGTGGGTCAGCCTTGATGGCTTTGTCATACTCTGCCAAAGCCGCATCATAATTTTTACTCCTTTTAAACTCCTCTGCTTTCAGCACAAAATCTAAACCCACTTGTGCAAATACATCAACACAAGACCAAAAACAAAAAAATAACAAATAGATAAAAGTTTTTTTCATATATAATATTTTTATTCGTAAGACAGATGTAATAAATATTCAAATATCTTCCTTTGGGCTGAGGTTTTCCAGAATACTAAGCCGTTGCTATTTCAAAGTTCAAAAAGTATGCAAAATTTTAATATAAAAATAGGTATTTAATTGCTAAAATTCAAATTATTCTTAGATAAGTGCTAAATTTTCTTAAAAATGAGTAATTCTATTCTGTCAAATGAGGATACATACTTTGTTGTGTTTGGCATATAACTTTATTTTCCTGTTCCCTTTTAAAATATAAGATGAAAGCATTACCTAAGTCCCCAACTAAAATTTTTCTTTACTAAGGTTTTTATTGAAAAGTCATCTTACTTTTGGTAAGTATTAGTAATAATTATATATTTTTGTTTGTCAACTTTAAAGGTAGTATTTCAAGTTTTTACTTTTCCCCAAGTTTATGTTTGAGTCTGGCACGGTTGTTCTTATCAAGGCGGCAAACTCCCCCAAGCCTATCAAAGTCCATGTAGGTATTAACTGGGGAGCAATCGCCCAGAAAAAATTATTAGGTGTATTTCCAAAATGGGAAAATGTAAACTTAGATATTTGCGTAGCAATTTTTAACGATAAAAAAGACATGATAGACCTGATATATCCTGCCAAAACGCACTCTTCTGACGGGGCGGTCTATCATAGCGGGGACGATACTACGGGGGACAAGTCCAAAAATGAGGATAATACAGACAATGAGGTTATTAGCATAGATTTTGACAAGCTTAGCCCTAATGTTGTACAGTTAGTTTTTTTCTTGGTAAGTGCTAATCGTCAAGACTTTGCCCACATTCCCTACTCCAAAGTTAGGATTTACAGTGGGGAGATTCAGCATATAGATAATATCTTTGGAGAGTACAACATCTCTGCTCAGCGGCAGTTTGCAGGGAAAGTAGCGATGGTGCTGGGCAAACTCTACAAAGAAGCAAACCATTGGCAATTTAAAGCCATTGGAGAAGGGCTAACTTCTGAAAAGTTGCTTAGTACGGTTTCAGTAATAAAAGAAAAGTTTTTGATATAATTGGTTAAATTTTTAAAAAACCTCAAATATGAATTTCAAAAAATTACTCAAACAAATAGGAGCTGGGGCAGGTTTGACTGTTGCTTCCGCTCTTATCATAGACATGTTTAGGTTTGATTTTCAAGCCCACTTCATAGAAGCCTATTTTTTTCTTGCTGCTTCTTTGGGTATAGGACTGAGAAGTACCCAACTCCTCTTACAAGATGCTAAAAAAGAGAAAGCGCAAAAAGAGTTAGAACTTTCCAAGAAAATTGTCCACTTGATAAGCGAAAAATATGGAAAAACTACGCTGGCAGAACTAATGATGCGTATGGATATGCCCTTGCCCGAACTCAAAGCCAAGTTAGATGAGCTACAAAAAGAAGGCATTTTAGGCATGGAAGTTTCCAATTCAGGCGAAGTGCTTTACACCGTTTCCAATTTATCTTCTCTCGAAGATAGAATATATACACATAAGTTGATATAAGGATATTTATTGATAAAATCTAAAATATGCTGATAATTTTGTAAATTTGTCAATGATTAAAGGGTAATTAAGCCATGATAGAAGTAAAAAATGTAAGCAAAAAATTCGGAGACAAAGACGTATTGAAAAATATCAGCGGGGTATTCAGACGTGGTATGACCAATATGATTATTGGGGCAAGTGGCACAGGAAAAAGCGTTTTATTAAAAAATATAGTCGGATTGATTATACCAGATGAGGGAAAAATACTTTATGACGGACGCGATTTTATCAAAGCCAGCAAAGAAGAGAAAAAAGACATTCGCCAAGAAATAGGAATGTTGTTTCAAGGTTCTGCCCTTTTTGATTCTAAGACAGTAGAGGAAAATGTACGCTTCCCCTTAGATATGCTTACGCAAATGCCCTTAGATGCTAAGTTGGACAGGGTGCATTTCTGCCTCAAAAGAGTTGGCTTAGAAAATGCGGCAAAGAAAACTCCCTCAGAAATCAGCGGAGGCATGAAAAAAAGAGTAGGTATTGCCAGAGCCATCGCCTTAGAAACTACGCGCTATCTCTTTTGCGACGAGCCAAACTCAGGGCTTGACCCCCTTACCTCCATCAAAATAGACAACTTGATACAAGAGATTACTCAAGAGTACGACATTACTACCATTATCGTTTCGCATGATATGAACTCAGTCATGGAAATAGGCGAGTACATCATGTTTTTGCACCAAGGCGAAAAAAAGTGGGAAGGGAGCAACGAAACCCTGTTCGATTCTAATGTACCCGAACTTAATGAATTCCTGTTTTCTAATAAGTTAATGAGAAGGTTTAAAAATGAACCTCATTCTGCCTAAGCTATTGGCTTTTACCAGTCAGTACACTAAAAACTCGTCCTTTATGAGTACAGTCTTGAAGGTGATTAGATACCATGCCCATTATCAGGAAGTTTGGAATAATTTTATCAATACAGCCCAAAATGCTACTTTCCTCTTTCACCGCAATTTCATGGACTATCACGCTGAGCGATTCCAAGACCACTCTGTGATGGTTTTTGCCGAAGATACACTGCTCGCCGTTTTTCCTGCTAATGAAAAAGGAAATTTTATTTATTCGCATGGAGGACTGACCTACGGAGGTGTAGCTGTTGCATCATCAGAGGAAAACCATGCTCGTATTTTTCAAATAATTTTTCAATACTATCAGCAGCAAGGATTTCAAAAAATTATTTACAAAGAAATCCCTTTTTTTTATCAGAATCCTAAACCAGCCAAATCTAACTTTTACCCCATTTCATTAACAAGTCATGTATTGCCTTATCCTATCAGCCTATATCATCAAGATATTGGAGCGGTGATAGATTTGCAAAGCCCAATTCATTTTTGGCATGGAAGACGGCAAGGGATAAAAAAGGCTTCTCAATTAAAACCTCCCTTAGAAATCATAGAGGGAAACCCCTCAGCCCAACTTGCTCTTTTTTGGAATGAACTGCTCATTCCCCAATTACAAAATAAGTATGGATTAAGTCCTACACATACACTTGCAGAGATTTACTTATTAGCAAGTCGCTTTCCTGAAAATATTAAGCAGTATAATGTTTATGCCCAAAATAAAATTTTAGCAGGAACATTAATTTTCGAGGATAGACAAGTAGCGCATTGCCAATATATCGCTTCTAATAGTTTAGGAAAAAAATTATGTGTAGCAGATTTTCTTTTTCAATACCTCATCAAAGAAAAATACAAAAATTTTCGCTATTTTAGCTTTGGGATTTCTAACGAACATGGAAGCGATAAAATAAATCAAGGATTACTTAATTGGAAAATTAGCTGGGGCGCAAAGATTTGTAAGCACTTGCATTTTCAAATAGATTTAACGTAATTAGGCAATAACTTCGCATTTTATACTCTTAGACCATACAAAAATATAAGTGATGGCATTGCAACTTGACCATGTAGTAATTTTAGTAAAAGACCTTGAGGAAGCCATCAAGCAATATCAAAAAGAAGGCTTCAAAGTCAGCAAAGGTGGGAGGCACGATAACGGCATTACCGAAAATGCACTGATTCACTTCAAAGATGGAACTTTCTTGGAATTGCTTGCTTTGCGGAAACGCTGGAAAACTCACTTTATCAAACTGCTTTTTCAAATAGGATATTTCAAAATAAATAGCCAATCTCCCCGTTTTGGCTTTCAGCAAAGATTTGTAGGAAAAGCCTTGTACAGTTTAGAGGGTATCATGGACTTTTGCCTCTTGGCTACCACAGGAGAGCAGGACTTTTTGGCAATCAAACAGCGAAATATCAATACTACTCATCTTACTCCAATGCAGAGATTAAAACCTGATGGACAACTACTTAGATGGAAAATCTTTGCTCCTTTTTCTTCTTATCTGCCTTTTGTGATGACCCCTTACGAGCCTCCTTTTTCTCCGCTACCCGCTAATTTGGAACATAGCAATGGCATTCAAGGGATAGAGAAAATAAGTGTTTGCGTGCCTGAAAATGAATTTGAGGGTGCTGTTCGGGCATACATACAACTGTTAGGGAAAAATCCACAAAACCTGACCAAAGCAAAAGCACTTTTCCGATTGGAAAGAGGACGGATAGAAATTATCAAAAAGCAAGAAACACATTCCTCAAACTTTTCTATTTCTTATCTTTTGTAGTGCTTTTTTACTCAGCAATACTATCCAAAGCAAAAAGATAACAATCAAACAAAAAAAGTAAGCTACTATTAATTTTTCATCAATATTGCCTCTCTCGGCAAAGTTAAAGTAGATTATCAAAGAAAAAAAGACAAAAAGCACTAACTCAGGGAGCAGATTGACAGCCAAAGAGAACCATTTGTTCTCCTCGACCAATCTTCTCACTAACAATTTATGATACAGATACACTTTTTCCCCCACCCATAACACGAACCAAAAAAAGAAATATAGCGCTATCCCCCATGCAAAAAGGTCTAACCGGTCAGGCACAGCATACTGGGTAAGAAACCATGCTAAGTAACTATAGCCAAAGAATAACAAGCCAATGGTGTTGATATATTTTTTCTGGTAAAACGAGGCTTCTGATAAGTGTATAGTCCATAAAACCACAGCATTAAGTATATAAAATATCGGCAGAAAAATATAAAAGTATCCTTTTTCAACAAACATAGTATATTCTTGCAGATTACCATAGACAAAAAGTTGGTAAATAGCATAAATATTAATAATCATTATAATCAGCTCTGGTGCCGAGTACAAAGCCAGAGAAGCCCACTTCTTTTCTTGCATATAGCTTCGGATTTCTTCTTTCTGCTCAAATAAAATTACACATAAATAGAAAAATGCCAAAATGATAAAGTTATCAGCCAACTTATTAATGATATTCTCTTCTATTTCAGTAAAAAACTCGCGATAAATCGCCGCAATCAAAAAAACAAAAGTTGCCAAGCCGTACATGAATATTTTGTAATACCTTTTTTCTCTGTATAGATGAATAGCTATTGGAATGTAACGGATAAGGAGAAGCAGAATAGTCATAAAAGAAACGACTTGGGCTAAAATAAACTTCTGCGCATCGTACTGCTGCCACTTTTCTTTGAAAGAAGCAATATCATATTTTATTTTTTGCTCTACGGTAAGTGGTGGCGCAGTAGTACGCTCTATCCAAGTCCTCAAATGGTAAATAGGGAAACGCAATATAATTTTATTTTCCTGTAAATCAATCAAATAAGTACCATCATCAGAAAAGGAAAAATTTTTAGTTTCCAAAGCGGTATATAAAATGTCTTCAAGATGCCCCGTAAAGTCATAAATTCGTACTTGATTAGCACTTTTTGTTTGTCCCGAATATGTGTTCTGACCTACTATCCTTACAAGGATACGATTGGTGTTATCTTGAGCTATTTGCACTTTCACGATTTGAGTATCGTTCAGCCTAATACTACGATTGAAAATCTCATTGAGAACAACTTTGTCTTTCTTGATTTGTAGGCGATACAAACTAAAATTATTATCCCTATTTTTGATTGCCACATATTGAAGGTCTTTGGAAAAACTAATATTATCCATTAACTCATAATTATAAGTATAGGGAGCGGCAAGGAAGTTTTCTATGGGTAACTGCCGATATGCACTATCTTGACTATTTTTATAAAGCAAAACAGCGGTATTACTTGTGTAGGCTACTATTTTGCTAAAGTCCTGACTAACAGCTATTCCTGCTGAGTTGAGAGTAAGCCAATAGAAGCCATATTCAAAAGTATTACTATCCGTAGAAGCAGGATGGTTGTCTGTAATTTTTGCTAAGGTGTCCACCTTTGCATTTTCCCAATTAGGAATGCTACTGCCTGACTTTTTAGGACTTATCTTTAAAAGTTTATTGGCAAACCAAACAAATAAAGCATTATTTTGATAGGTAAGAAATTGAAATTTATATGCCTCCCCTGCTATAGAATCTGTAGGGAAAGTCAGCATAGGGCTACGTAAGCCGGTCTTTGGATTAAAGTATTTCAAATGATGTGCTGTATCTATTACAAACCAATTTGTACTATCTACCGCCAAAAAGTCAGTCCAACTGCTATCCGCCTTAAAAAGTTTGGTTGCTTCGCCTCTTCTGTAAGGATACACTCGGAAAGAGTGGTTTTTAACCCATATGACTAATTGCTGATTATCAAGGGTATTTTTATAAGCTATACTTTTTCTATAATCTAAGATTTCCAAAGGGAAATCAGGCAGGTCTTCTGCTGCCTCTCCAAACTCTGCACTACTTCTGCGGAAAGCTAAAAAAGAGGCATCGCTCATTTTATTTTGGCTAAATCGGGAGTCAAAGGGCTTTTCTCTGTAACGGATTTCTTGGTAAGGGGGAAGCCAAAACCTGCCTTCTGCCTTGTGAATACGATAGTTTTCACTAACTTTTCTAAAATTATCAAAGACCTCACTTTTCTCTTTATTAACTGCCTGTTCCGCAAAAATTGTCGCCTGCTCTGCCAAGCGTATCGCTAAGTCTTTTACAGTATCTACTTCTGAGTTTACATTTTGAGCGGAGAGGAGCATCAACTCTTTCATTTTTGCAGAATCCGCACTTTTTACAGACCGATTCCATTGGTACAAAGAAAACAAAGCCGTAATCAAAATAATAGAAAGTGCTGCAATCGCATACTGTCTGCGTCTGCGTCTTGCTTTCTCTTTTTCTAAGCGAGCATTTTGGCTTGCTCTTACAAATTTTTCTTCATTTTCCGTCCATGCCCTCATGCCTTCCTTGCCTTTCTCCACGATTTCTACTTCCAACTCGTCTAAGACATGCTTGTTATTCATCATAAAATCATTGAGTTGATTTTCTAACATTCGACTTGCTCTTTGTCCTGCCCTTTCTGATTTTCTAAATTCATTTTTTACCAAAGGAGCAAGCGTATCATGCGTCAGGTTAGTCCGATTTTCTCCTGCTTCTACTAAGAGGTACAGTTCTTTGAGTTTATAAAGTAAGAGTTCGGCTTTTTCAGGAATATGAGCATACTGTTTTCTGATTTCTTCTAATTGCCTGCTTCCCGCCGTACCTAAGTGAGTCGTATGGAAAAATAAGATGTCCAAAGGTAAACCTGAACTCTCCAACTCTGGATTCCACTCTGTCAACTTTTTGGTTTGCTGCCGAAAAAAATCATCTAATAAAAAGCCTTCCCGCTTTAAGTTCTGATATAGTTCCACTGTAAACGTGGGATTATGAGCATCTTTTACCTTATCCCACATCTTAGTAAGCAATATCTGCAACACTGGGGCAACAGGAGAATCTTTGTCCTCGAGCAGGTCATCTGCAATAATAACGGGTAAATTACTGTCCACTCGTAGGTTATATCTTTTTTTTAGTGTAGGGGTTTCGGTGAGTCCTTTGAAAATATCTAAAATATCTTTGCGGGAAAGAGGCTCTAAAAAAACCTTAGCACGAGGGATAGCGTATTCTTTAAATCTTTCCTCAAATTCAGGGTGGTATTCCTTGCGATAGCCCAAAATCAACTTACCTTGTGGTGCGAAAATAGGAAGATTGAAAATAACTGTCAGGCATTGGGCTAACTCGTCTAATTCATTATTTATCTGCCTATTAGGTCTGGTAAAAAGTTCTTCTGCTTGGTCTAAAATCACTACTAAGGGTTTTTGGAAATAATTTTCTGCTTCGTGCCATGCTTTGAGCAAGGATAGAAAAGGTGTTTCGCCTACTTGGGCAAGGAATCTCTGCTCCATCATAGCATCAAACTTTCTTGAAGCATCAAAATTGCTATTGGGCTGATATTGAGAAGACTGCGAAGAAAGTTCTTTTTCCAAAGTTTCAATCGTAGCAGAAAGATTGATTTGCTCACTTTCTACCAACATAAGTAATTGGTTTTTAAGGCTTTTTAATAAATGAAGTCGCTTATCCTCCTCTCCTCCCCTCCCCTTTTCTGCTAAATGTTTTTCTTGCTTAGCCCAAGTTTGCTCTTGATTTTGTGCGGCTAAACCCTCAGCCAGTGTACCTACTAAGCCCAAATTTTGATTTCGGCGGAGATAAACGACGCGATGCGAATTTTCTAAGCGTGGATTTAGCCCTGCATCAAACAAGGAAGACTTGCCCGTTCCTGACTGCCCATAAAGCAATATGACGGGCGGAGCCTGCGTATCCACAATTTTATTATATAAATCTCTGACATAGAAAGACCTACCAAAAAATAGTTCTGCATGAGGACGTTCGTAGCGTTTTAAGAACAAAAAGGGAGACTCGGGCAGAGCAAAAGTAGGCGGGATAGGTGGCAACCCAAAGAGCGGATTGTCCACCTCCTCAGGTAAGTTCCATTCTTTGACTTTTTCTGCGCCTTCGCGAAAATAAATTTCCCAAGGGAAGCGGTCGGGTGCGGTTTCAGCCTGACTCTTGCGGTATAGCCCCCGCAAGTTCGCTGTGCCTTCCCTCATTTTTACCTCATCAGTTGCCTCGAGCCATGCTTTTTCTAAACTTGCGCCCTTAGCAAGCCCCGTATAAAAACGAATAGACAGGGTAGTAGCAATGTCATCAGCTATGGTATTACTCGTCCCAATGACAGCAGGAATCCCCGCTTTGACCAGTTCCAAAGATTGCTGTTGCGTACTGCACCCATTAAAAAACACCAATTTCAACCCTTTCTGCCTTGCAAAAAAAGAAACTAACCCCTCGCCATGTGCTACCTTATTTGCCTCTGCGGTGTCTTTAAATTGAGAAAGATTCTCTAACAGGAGTTGGTAGCCGTCCGCATGCCCTCCATAATGAAAAATAGCTATTCTTTCTTTGTAGGTTTGAAAAATATCAAAAATCTGCTCTATGCTTGTGTTGGCTCTTTCTATGACCTCACAAAGCCCTTCTTTGATAGCAGGTTGGAGTGCTTTTCGAATACCGTCCAGTTCCAAAGGTAAGTTCCTCAGATAACGCGCACTGTCGACCTTATCGTTAGCGAAAGCAAGAAAGATAATTGGTTTCATTTTATTGTTACTTATTCTCCACCCCCAAAGGAATAACTCAGCAATATACATTATTTTGTAAAACATTGATTAGCTTTCATATAAATTTTTGTTATTTTTACCTTATGAAAGAAAACTAATTCCTTAGAAAAGAAAATTAACCACAAGTATTTAAAAATGAAAATCTTAGCACTTCGCTTTAAAAATCTGAACTCTCTCCGCAAAGACAAACCCAATGACTTTTTTGAAATTGACTTTCAAGTCTCTCCTTTGAAGGAAGCGGGGCTTTTCGCTATTACAGGAGCAACTGGGGCTGGGAAAAGTACTATTTTAGATGCAATTACCTTAGCACTTTACGGGGTAGCACCACGATTTGGAAAAGGCAGTGCAAATGAAATAATGAGCAGAGGCGCCAGTGATTGCTTTGCAGAAGTGGATTTTGAAGTGCAAAATAAGATTTATAGGTCTAAGTGGCAACTTCTTAGAAAAGTAAAAAAAGATGGAGAAATAGACTATACAGAAAAGATAGAACTGGCAGAGAAAGATGGGACTATCTTGGAGGCAAATAAGAAAAAAGAATTTAAAGAAAAAGTAGAACTACTCACCGGGCTGGACTATCAGCGTTTCCTGCGTTCTGTTATGCTCGCACAGGGCGATTTCTCTGCCTTTTTGAAAGCAGAACCCAGAAGCAGAGGCGAACTCTTAGAAAAAATCACAGGTACGGAAATCTACTCTATACTTTCCGAAAAAGCAGATAAAAAACGCTTTGAGGAAAAGAAAAAATTAGAGATTTTGGAAAGCCAAATAGATGAAAGCAGACTGCTCACCGAGGAGCAGAAATTAGAAATTAACGCCCAACTTATTGATTTTCAAAGGGTAAAAACTGATTTAGAAAAACAAATAGAAACGACTAATGAGCAAATCAAAAAAGCCCAAGAAGTCCAACAGCTAAGCAGGCAATTAAATGATTTTCAGCAGACTTATCAGCAACTTACGCTACAACAAGCAAATGCAAAAGGTGATTTTGAAAAATTGGCAAAGCACGAAAAGGCTACACACTTCAAAGGCGAACTTAGCCAAATAGAAACGCTCTCTTATTTGGTGCAAACCGAGCAGGCGAAATTAAGCAAAGAACAAGCACAAATCCCTCTAAAAGAAGCAGAAAGTCAAAAAAAACAGCAGGAAGTAAACTTAGCCAAAGAAAATTTAGCCAAAGTAGAGCAAGAACAGCACACACTGCTACCCAAGATAGAACAGGCAGAAAAGTTAGATTTTCAGATAAGCCAAACCAATAAAAACTTAGATGCTATCCGCAAGCAGATAGGAGAAAAAGCCAAAGAAATTGACCTTTCCCATCAAAAACAGCAACAAATAGCAAAGACAATAGAAACTGAAAAAGAAAAATTAGCCAACACGCAGAAGTATATTAAAGAAAATCAACAAGATAAGTTACTTTCCCAAGATTTAGGTGTTATTCGTCAAAAGTTAGACTATCTCTTTGAATTGAAGCAGCAGATAGATGAAAATACGAAAAAGAAAAAAGAAAATGAGGATAATATAAATAGAGCAGACGAAGAGCGGAAAAAACAAAAAGAAACCTTAGAAAAATACCAAAAAGAAGTTGCTCAAATAGCTCAAAAAAGGGCAGAATTACAAGCAGAAAGAGAGGCAATCTTAGAAGGCAAAGAAGAGCAAGAGATAGAGGAGGTTTACAAGCAACTTTTGCTTAATATAAGTAGATATAAGCAACTTGCCGATATTTCCCAGTCTTTCAAAAAAATAGAACAGGACATAAGATGGTTGAGGGAAAGTATTTTTAAAAATAATAATGAGGAAAAAAGAATAGCTACTTTTTTAGATATGCTCCGTAATGACAAAAAAGACCTACAAGAAAAACTGGATTTGGCAAGAGAACTATATGAAAAAGAACAACTTATACAAAGTTATGAGCAAGTACGGCAAACGCTCACAGCAGGCGAACCCTGTCCGCTTTGTGGAGCGACACATCACCCTTTTGCTCACTATAAAGCAAATACTAAGGCAAAAGAGCAGATTTGGAAGACCTATCAAAAAGAACTCGACAGCATCAATGAGAAAATAAAGAAAATGGAAGTAGAGGCAAAGGGTTTGGAGATAACTTTGGACAGACAAACACAAGAATTAGCAGATAATCAGGTAAAAAGCCAAGAACTGCAAAATCAATTTACTCAAATTTCTGCTTTACTCTCGTCCAATATTTCTATCCGAGAGAGTGAAATGCTCCATAGCCAGTCGGAAGAGAAAGAAAAACAAAAACAAACGCTTGAAAAGCAAAACACGCTTTTAAAAGAAAACCAAAAGGGAATAGACCACTTAGGCAAAGAAGAAGAAACTTGGAAAAATAAAATACAAAAACTTGAAATAGCACTAACTAAAATAAGCACAGACTTAATAAACTATGAAAAAGAAAGCCAAAGAATAGAGCAAGAAGGGATACAGATTTTAGATAAAGGGAAAAAAGAAAAAGAGGCACTCTTAGACCTCTTAAAAAAGTACAATGAAACTATCCCTCTGACAAAGGAAAAAGAAAATTGGCTAAGAAAACTGGAAGCCAAAGTAAGTAATTATCAGCAAAGCATTGATAATGAAAAAGTTATTTTAGATAAGCTCAATAAACTACAGCACGAAGAAGGGCAAACCATAGCCACCATAGCAGAAATGACAAAACAGTTGGAACACCTGCGAAAAGAACAAGAAAAAATACAAATTGAATTAAAAACCTTACAAGATAATCGCAAGGCAATTTTAGGAGAGAAAAATACCCAAGAGGAAAAAATGAGAATTACACAAGTACTTAAAAATGAGCAGGATAGATTAGAAAAATTTAAAAATATACTTACTAATATTACTCAGGAAATAGAAATCTTAAAAAATCAGATTGCCCAAGCCAAAAGTCGTCTTCGGGAAAATCAACAAGATTTAGATTACAAGATAAAACAACTTCAAGAAAAAATATTGCCTGATTTTGAGAATATTGAACATCTAAAAAAAGCGATACTTCCTAATGAAATAGCCATTCAAATCCGTAAGCAGAAAGAGGAACTCAATAAAAAACTGGTAGAGTGCGAAGCCAATATCAAGATGACAAAAGAAAATCTGCAAAAATTACTTGCCGAGCAGGGAACAGGTGATGAGCCTTTGGAAGGGTTAATGGGTAAGTTAGAAAAATACAAGAATGAATCAGAGATTTTAAATAAAAATATCAACGAGTATAGTTTTAGACTGCGAGAAAATGAAACTTTGGAAAAACAATTTAGCGAAAAACGCAAAGAAATTGATAAACAACGCAAAGAATTCCAACGTTGGCAAATTTTGGTGGACATCATAGGCTCAAAAAACACTAACGAACTGCGTGCTTTTGCTCAAAGTCTTACCCTAACTCATTTGATAGCCTTGGCAAACAAACACTTAGATAAAATCAATCCACGTTATCACCTAAGAAAAAAAGATAAAGTAGCATTAGATATGGAGATAGTAGATAAAGACCAAGCAGATAATATCCGCTCTATCAATACTTTGTCAGGAGGAGAAACTTTCTTGGTGAGTTTAGCTTTGGCATTAGGACTTTCTGACTTGGCTACGGCAGGTAGGCAGACGCAAATACGCTCTTTGTTCATAGACGAAGGTTTTGGAACGCTTGACCCCGATACCTTAGCTGATACGATTAATACCTTGGAAAACTTACAGTTAGGAGGAAAACAAATTGGCGTTATTTCTCATGTGGAGGAATTGAAAAATAGGATTACCACGCAAATCCAAGTACACCCAAAAGGCAACGGCATAAGTGAGATAAAAATAGTAGGTTAAGTATGATAAATAATTACGCAGAATGCCTTTTAGAACTTACAGGTTTTAAAAACATGTACGTTCTGGTGTAACATCAAATTTTCAGTTCAATATAATTTTACAAAGTTGCTTAATTTGATAAATTTCTCCTATCTTTAAACTTGCAATTAGCTAATCTTTGCCAATTTAATCTTATACAAGGCGAAACCAGTATATTTGTTTTCAAATTTACCACTTATCAATTCTTAAGGTCATTATGAGAAAGCTAATTTTTTCTTGTATTTTTCTATGTATCCTATGCTCAAGTAATAGTTTTGCTCAACAACCCAAAGCACATGCAAAAACAAAATATGTAGATGAGCAAGGTCGCTACTTCCAACACGTTTCTTTACCTGTTTATCTTTTTTTAAGTACCTCCACCGAAGGAGAGGAGCGAGTCCGCCTACAAACAACTACTAAAAACCCTCATCAGGCAGCTTTTTATTTAGATGGTCATGGAAAGCATTTTATTCGACATCCGATGACCAAAGGAAAAGAAGCAGGTAGTGAGATTCGCTTTGTGATTTATGCTGATGGTATGGCTCCAATGTCTTCTATCAAATTTGAGCATGCCCTTGCTTATTATCACCCTGAAAAAAAAATACAATTTTTTGGAAAGGGCTTGACGGCTTCTTTGAATGCTACTGACGAAATGTCTGGGGTACAACAAATATATAGTTCTTTGGATAAATCTGATTACCAAGAATATCAAGGCACTGTGCGTTTTGAGAAAGAAAAGGAATACCTGTATCAATTTTATGCTGTAGATAGGGTTGGCAATGCAGAAAAGCCACAGGCTCGTAGATTTATTGTTGATTTGACCCCCCCTATTTCAGTACCAAATCTCAAGATAGATTTGCTCGGAGATATTATCTCACCACGTACGCAAATTGCTCTTTCCGCCACAGACGAAGGAGCGGGTGTAAAAAAAATAGAATATAAAATAGACGATGAGACTTCTTTTCGCACTTATACTTCTCCTTTTGATTTGCGAACACTATCGGACAACGAGCATGTGATTACTTATCGTGCCGTAGATAATGTAGGAAATGTAGAGCAAGAAAAGACTTTGCCTATTTATTTAGACAAAGACCCTCCCATAGTGAATTCAGAAATTTTGGGAGACCGTTTTGTAGTAGGAGGAAGGACGTATTTCTCAGGAAGAACAAAACTCAAATTACAAGCCTTAGACAATAAGTCAGGCGTACAGGACATCTACTATTCCATAGATGGTGGGAAATATGAGAAATACGAAGATGCTTTTTACTTACCAACTAAAACAGGCAATCACCTTGTGAACTACTATGCTATTGACAAGGTAGGCAATAAAGGCAGTGGAAGATTTGAAAGAGATGTTACAGCTATGTATATGGACTTGACTGGTCCTAAACTTAGTTTTAGCTTTTTGGGCAACACCTTTACCATGCGAGATACAGTGTACATCAGCGACCGCACTCGGATTAGCCTCTCTGCTTTTGATGCCGAATCTGGTGTTCAGCAAATCAGCTATAATCTTCAGGGGCAGGACGATAATAATGAGATGGACTATTTAGGAACTCCTTTGACCATAAGTAAAGAAGGTTTGCATGAAATCATGTTTTTTGGGTATGACAATGTAAATAACCGCAACAGACAAAAGTTTCACTTTATAGTAGATAAGACCGGACCGCAAATCTTTGCTCATTTTAGCGTTAAGCCAACCGAACAGCGTATTTTAAGTGCAGTTAGTCCTAATGCTCCCATAGCGGCAAATAGTGGCATCATCAATGTATATCCTAAGCATGTAGCTGTTTTTTTGGCGGCTACAGATGAAAAAGTAGGTTATGATAGGATTTATTACAAACTAAACAATGGTATGGAGCAACTTTATACCGTACCTATTACTAATTTTCCTACAGGAAAGCTCAATATACTCACAATTAGGGCTATAGATAAGTTAGGAAATGAAAGTATAGAAGAAATGCAATTCCAAACAGAAAAATAAACATTATTTTATAACACAAGGAGGCTTGTTTAGAAAGCCTCCTTGTATATTTTATCCTTAATTCATAAATTGGTCAAAAGTCAGTGAAACATAGTACATAGCACCTACGGTTGGATTACCCCAAGCAGTAGTATAGGCTTTGTTAAGTATGTTTGTGCCTCCTACTTTGACTAAGGTTTTCATAGAAGGAATTTTATAAGTAACCTGCGCATCTAAGGTAGCAAAAGCAGGGACTACGCTTTGCTGTAAAGTAGCCAATCCTTGATTTACAAAAGAAGACTGCCAAACAAATTCTTGTTGCCAGCGATAGGTAAGCCCAAACCCTAAATTTTTCACGACATTTCTATTGCCAAAGTTAATGTTATATCTCCACTTCGGGGTATTGAAAGAGGATTGTAAACCTTCTCTTTTGAAATCATCTTCATTGAGCAGTTCGTTGTAGGCGGTATTGAAGCCTGCTGTCCAACTTTTACCAAAAGCGTAATCTACGCCTAATGCTGCTCCGTGTGCTTTTACGTCAAAGGCTGTATTTTCTGGGAAAGAGAAGGTATTTGCTCCGCTAATACCTGCAGAGGGATTTTTTACTACTGCCCTGCCTCCGTCAAAGTTTTTATAGACGTTGTTATAGTAGTACACATCTATAAGTAACTTATTATTAATTAGCCCTTTATATCCTACTTCCCAAGCAATTACTCGCTCCGGTTGGAATTCTCTTGGCTGGTATCGTTGTGGATTATCTGCTAATAAAGAACTTAGGGTAAATACATCTGGCTCGTTAAGTCTGTATCTATCTCTAAAGAAAGGCAAGCCACCAATTAGGCGCGCACTTGGTGTGGCTAAGTCTATATACTGATTTTGGGTAGTAGGAATACGGAAGCCTGTTTGGATAGAGGCTCTAAAATTATGCGTTTTTGCCGCAGTCGCTACCAAAGACAAACGAGGGCTAATCTGCCCTTTGAAGTTTTGGTTCTTGTCGTAGCGAGTAGAAGCAGTAACTTTTAATACTTCTCCAAATTTCTTAGCAATTTGTCCATAAAAGCCGTATTCATTAATATTGTACTCTTTGCCGTTATCATCTCTGGCAAATAAAGTACCTTCGGAATTCAAAGCATAAACGCGATAGTTACCTCCTACTATAATCTCAGCCCATTTTATTTGTTCGCTGAAGTTATACATACCCTCAAAGTGGTAGAGTGCGGTTTTGTCTAAGAATTTTGCTCCTACTCTACCGGGAGTAGTTAAATCGCCGGGAATAGCTCTGTCTTTTACTTGATTAGCTATCCTGTCAAACTCTGCTGTACCCGGAACTACTCTTCCTTGGTCTGCTGCTGCCCGAGCCGCATTGTGAAATCCATTTACTCCGTTGTTTACCGCTGCTAAAGCCGCTTGATAGGCTTGAGCAGGGGACTGACCTTGCGCCAAAGCCGATTGTAAAGTAGTGGCAAATGTTCCTATGGTTGCTGTGGCATAAGTTTGGAAGTATTGAGGAAACCACTGCACACTTGGCTTCCAACCCTCATTGATACCAGAGCCTAAAATACCCGCCGCATAAGACTGTCCTGAGTTTTCACCTGTGGTATAAGCCCTTACAAAGAAGTTAGAGCCTCTCAACTCTAATTTACCTTGGTAAAGATAAAAGTTAGACAAGGCATAGCGGTCTGCCCCTGTATAAACTGTCGTTCCAGAGCCATAGTTTCCCTGGGCTATCAACTCTACTTTATCGCTTAACCTTACATGCAAAGCAGCATTGAGTTTTAAACTTTTGGTGGTATAATCTGCCAAATCTTTTTCGGCATAACCCGTTCTGGAAATACTAACATTTGGGATTAACTGCTCAAATAAAGTATTCAAAGGTACACCCGTCAGCTGAGAAATACCAAAAAGGGGGTTAGCGGCAACTGGCGCAGTCAAGTTAGGACGTAGGCTGTTGCGCAAGTTTACGTTAGTTTCATCACCATAAATATTTACCCCGTTGTATCCTAAGTTGTTCTGCCTTGTACCTGTGGCTAATGTACTCCCGTTAAGCAGTCCTTGGTCTCTAAAATCGTTAGCTTGCCAGTCGTTAGCTTGCAAGTAAGCGGCGTTGAGTTTGAAGGCGACTTTGTCATTAAAAGCCTTAGCATAGCGAATAGCCCCATCAAAGAAGCCCGTCGTAGGAGTAGAACGCATTTTTTCATTCATAATTCCTGTACGAACATTAGCACTTAACCCTTGATACTGGAATGGATTTTTGCTATTCATTAGGATAATACCGTTGATGGCATTAGGACCGTAAAGAGCAGAAGCGGCTCCCGGCAGGACTTCTACACTTTCTAAGTCTAACTCTGACATACCCACAATGTTACCCACGGGGAAGTTTAGCCCCGGTGCTTGGTTGTCCATGCCATCTATAAGCTGAACGGTTCGCGTATTTCCGTTGGCATTGAAGCCACGCATATTGACGGAACGAAAGGTCAGACTTTGCGTATTCATGTCTATACCTTTCATGTTTTGCAAAGCATCATAAAAACTTGCCTGAGGAGTTTCTCTGATAGCACGAATATCCATTTTTTCTACCGAAACAGGAGATTGGAGTACACTCTCCTCTACGCGAGAGGCTGATACAACTACTTCCTGACCTAACAACACCTGAGAAGCAAGTTCTATGCTTAGGTTAGCATTAGCACCCGTAATTTCTATTTCCTTAGTCTGGTAGCCAATAATAGATACACTAAGCGTTACGGGAAGCGCGCGAGTAATTTTCAAAGAAAACTTCCCACTCACATCAGTAACTGTACCTTGTACTGTTCCTTTCACTGCAATATTTACTCCTATCAAAGGTTCTTTGGTTTCTGCATCTGTTACTATTCCTGAAACTATGGTAGGTTCTTGAGCAAAAGCATTCGTAAAAAATACTGCACAAAAGAGCATGAGCAGTAAAAATGAAGTAATTAATTTTTTCATATTTACTTTATTGATTTAAATGGTTATTGGTTTTTATGTTTAAAAAAGAAAAAATAGACGCAACATCTACTCTTAAAAATAAGAATTTTTAAAATAAATAATTATGTTATCAAACAGTATTTTGAAATAATTGTTTGGCTAAAATTTACTGAAAATTAATAAACTTATTAAGCAAAGTAAATAAATCAATTTGTATTTTTCTACTATTTTATTGCTTATTTTATCATTTAAAACTGTTTCTTGTTTCAGTCAAGAAGTTAGCAAAGGACTTCTTAAACTCCATCGAGATTGGTTTTGATTGAAAATTAACATTTGTAAGGTTTGAAACCTTATAAACGTTTGCAAACCATTTTGTTTTAATTTAAAAGACAGTAGTTGTTTTTTGGAAAATAAGAAAAAAGTAGTACTTTTGTTACGATTTTTATCAAAATAAATAATTTGAAAAGAGTAGCACCATATCATTCTATTGCGATTTTCCCTGAGGCAAAAGTTTTTTTTGCTTTGCTCTTTTCTATTATGTTTACTTTGCTATCCAGTCCTAATACAGCCTCCAACAAAAATACCTTATTCAAAGAAGCCTCAGAATCCGAAAAACAGGAATGTAAAGTAGAGAATGAAGGTAGTAGTGAGTTTCATAACCTATTTGGGTTAAAAAAGTCAAAGTTAAAAAAGAAATCTCCACCACCTGATGTTTTTCCTATCTATGCCGCTCTGCCCCCTAAGCACAGTTTTGAGCCTTTCTTCTCTTGGAGTGCTTGTATTGCTAAGATGGATACAACTATCACTTGGCAGCATGATGTTTTTGGTAATACGCCTCGTTATATAGCTTTCCACGCGCTTATTTTCTACGAAGTTTATGCTATATACCCTTTGCCAAGCCGTGTACAGCGGCAAAGCTATCCCATCTATAAACTAAAATCACAAGTCCATCTATGTGGCAAGTAGAACAGAGGTTGTCTATTTATTTTCAAAAAATTCAGTTAATATTTACATTTATGAAACAAATTTTATTTATCTGCATAGGGTTGCTTTCTTTGCTACTCTACACAAGTTGCGAACATCATTCGCACCATGCAGAAGAAGCCACCTATTTAGTTACACAGCCTATTAGAAAAGATACTTCTATTTTTAAAGAATACGTTTGTCAAATTCGTTCTTTTCAACACATCGAGTTAAGAGCCTTAGAAAAAGGCTATTTGCAAAATATCTATATAGATGAAGGGCAGTTTGTTAAAAAAGGGCAATTGATGTTTAGAATTATGCCCCTCATCTACCAAGCCGAGGTAGAAAAAGCCGAAGCCGAAGCCAAATTTGTAGAGGTAGAATACCTCAATACCAAGCAATTAGCAGATAAAAATATTGTATCACAAAGCGAGTTGGCATTAGCAAAAGCAAAGTTTGACAAGGCACAAGCAGAATTAGCCTTAGCCCGCACTCACCTCAGTTTTACCGAAGTCAAAGCCCCTTTTGATGGCATCATGGGCAGATTTAATGTGCGTCTGGGAAGTTTGGTAGATGAAGGCGAATTACTTACTACGCTCTCCGACAATAGTAAAGTATGGGTATATTTTAACGTTCCCGAAGCAGAATACTTAGGCTTCGCTACCAGTCACAAAAAGGAAAATCTTATGAAAGTCAAACTACAAATGGCGAATGGGAAACTTTTTGACCAAGAGGGAATAGTAGAAACGATAGAAGCTGATTTTAATAACGAAACAGGTAATATTGCTTTTAGGGCTACTTTTGCCAATCCTAAAAGTATCTTACGACATGGAGAAACAGGCAACATCTTGATGCCCGTGCGTTTGGAAAATGTATTACTCATTCCCCAAAAAGCTACTTTTGAGATTTTAGGTAAAAAGTATGTCTTTGTCATAGACCAAAACGGTATAGCCAATATGCGTGAACTTATTACAGGTATAGAAATGCCACATCTGTTCGAGGTCAAGAAAGGACTTAGTGATAAGGAGAATATCTTGATAGAAGGTTTGAGAAAAGTCAAACACGGAGACGAAATCAAATGCGACCTTGTAACTATGGAAAAAGTGCTTGCAGAACTTAATCATTTACACGCCGAATAAACCCTTTTAAAAATATGTTTGCTAAATTTATTCAAAGACCTGTATTAGCGATTTCACTTTCTATTGCCATCGTCTTCTTAGGGCTATTGGCAATGAATAGACTTCCTATCTCCCAATTTCCCGAAATAGCACCACCAAGAGTCAATGTTTTTATAGATTACCCTGGTGCGAGTGCTGATGTGTTGGTGCAATCTACGCTCATTCCGCTGGAAAGAGCCATCAATGGTGTGCAAAATATGCAATATATTATCTCTGATGCTACAAGTGCGGGAGAGGCTACGATTCAAGTAGTTTTTGAGCCGGGGACTGACCCCAACGCCGCCGTAGTAAACGTCAAAACGCGCGTCGACCAAGTCATGAACAACTTGCCTCCTTTGGTACAGCGAGAAGGTGTCATTATTACTCCCATTCAGCCAAGTATGCTGATGTATGTAAACCTGTATAGCACTGACAAAAATGCTGACGAGAAGTTTTTGTTTAATTATGCTTATGTGAATGTATTGCCCGAAATACAAAGAATCAAAGGTATGGGACGCGCCCAAATCTTGGGTAGCCGTCAGTTTGCGATGCGTATTTGGCTCAAACCCGACCGCATGAGAGCCTACAATGTTTCTACTGATGAGGTAATGAAAGCCTTAGAAGAACAAAGCGTCATAGGTCGTCCAGGACGCTTAGGGCAGAGTTCGGGTAAAACCCCCCAATCCTTAGAATATGTGTTGGTTTACAAAGGGAGGTTTAACAAACCCGAAGAGTATAAGGAGATTATTATTAGAGCGACTCCTGAGGGAGAAATCCTCAAACTCAAAGATGTAGCCGATGCTGAATTAGGTAGTGAGTTTGTGAATATTTATTCCAATAAAGATGGGCTTCCCTCTGCCTCTATTGTCCTGAAACAAAACATCGGTAGTAATGCCCAAGAGGTTATCGCTCAGGTAAAAGCCAAATTAGAGGAACTCAAAAGAGATTTCCCGCCCGGTATGCAATACGAAATTAGCTACGATGTTTCTAAGTTTGTGAATGCTTCTATTGACAAAGTGTTGCATACCTTAGTAGAAGCCTTCGTGCTGGTGGCTTTGGTAGTGTTTTTGTTCTTAGGCGATTTACGTTCCACACTCATTCCAATTATAGCCGTGCCTGTGTCTTTGGTAGGAGCATTTCTATTCATGCAAACTTTTGGACTGACTATCAACTTAATTACACTTTTTGCTTTGGTGTTGGCAATTGGGATTGTGGTAGATGATGCGATTGTGGTTGTAGAGGCGGTTCATGAGAAAATGGAATCTCAGCATCTTTCGCCCTACAATGCAGTAAAAAAAGTCTTAGGCGAAATCAGTGGGGCAATCATCGCTATTACCTTAGTCATGGTATCTGTATTCGTACCTATTGCCTTTATGCCAGGTCCCGTAGGCGTATTTTACCGCCAATTCTCTATTACTATGGCGAGTTCCATAGTGATTTCAGGGATAGTAGCGCTTACACTAACCCCTGTGCTTTCAGCAATGATACTGAAAAATACGCATGGTAAGTTCAAGAAAAAAAGTCCTGTGGCTTGGTTTTTAGACTGGTTTAACCGCAATTTTGAAAGAATCACAGGGAAATACGTCAATTTTCTTTCGCTTATTGTCAATCGCAGGTTGGTTACTTTTGGGGTGCTATTGGCTTTTTGCGCAGGTATTTATTCAGTAAACGAAGAGTTGCCGGCAGGTTTTATTCCGAGCGAAGACCAAGGAATGATTTATGCTATTATTCAAACTCCTCCCGGTTCTACACTGGAACGCACTAACGAAGTTTCTCAACAACTTCAAAAAATAGCAGAGGAAGTAGAAGGTATCCAATCCGTTACTTCTTTGGCGGGTTATGAAGTCCTTACCGAAGGACGTGGCTCTAATGCAGGCACCTGTCTTATCAACCTTAAAGATTGGGAGCATCGCAAGCATACGGTCAAAGAAATCATAGAAGAATTGGAAGAAAAAACTCATAATTTAGGGGCAGTGATTGAGTATTTTGAACCTCCTGCCGTACCGGGTTATGGTTCTTCTGACGGTTTTTCTTTGCGCATGATAGATAAAAACCCGACAGTAAATTACCAAGAGTTTGACGCAGTAAATATTCAATTCATGGAAGCACTCCGAAAAAGAAAAGAACTCACTGGGCTATTTACTTTCTACGCCGCTAACTATCCTCAGTTCGAGCTTTTGATAGACAACCAAGCCGCCATGCAAAAAGGCGTGTCCATAGGGAAGGCAATGGAAAATCTGGATATTATGATAGGAAGTACGTATGAGCAGGGTTTTACTCGCTTCAACAACTTTTTTAAGGTCTATACGCAGTCAGCCCCCGAATACAGGCGCATGCCCTCAGACATACTCAACTTGTTTATTAAAAGCGAGCATGGTGAGATGGTGCCTTATTCTTCTTTTATGAAACTAAGAAAAACCCAAGGACCCAACGAAATTACCCGTTTTAATCTTTATACCTCCTCTTCTATCAGAGGCGTACCCGCTCCCGGTTACACAAGTGGCGATGCTATTAAAGCTATTCAAGAAGTAGCCAAAGAAACCCTGCCACAAGGCTATGATATTGCTTGGGAAGGCTTATCGTATGACGAAGCTCGTCGCGGAAACGAAGCCATTTACATCTTTGCAGTGGTGTTGATTTTTGTGTATTTGGTGCTTTCTGCTCAGTATGAGAGTTTTGTCATTCCTTTGGCAGTACTCCTCTCTCTACCGCCGGGTATTTTTGGCTCTTTCTTGCTACTTAAAGGCATGGGGTTGGCTAACGATATTTATGCGCAAATTGGTTTGATTATGTTAGTAGGGTTATTGGGTAAAAACGCAGTACTGATAGTAGAGTTTGCTGTGCAAAGACATAATCAGGGATTAAGTGTTTTTGAAGCAGCAATTGAGGGAGCAAAAATGCGTTTTAGACCTATCCTAATGACTTCTTTCGCCTTTATTGCGGGGCTAATCCCTTTGGTAAGAGCCACAGGAGCAGGGGCAGTTGGCAACCAAACTATTGGGGCTTCTGCCATGGGGGGAATGTTGCTAGGGACTATTTTCGGGGTAATTATCGTACCCGGTTTGTATTATGTATTTGGTAAACTGACCGAAGGCAAAAAACTCATACGCGATGAGGAAGAGAATCCGCTGACAGAAGACTTTGTAGAAAGTCATACCGAAGTTGCTATACCTATCAATGGCAAGTTTAGAAACTTACTTAAACAAATACTTGGCAAAAATGAAAAACAAGATAATTAATAGCTATATCATCGGAGCATTTTTACTGCTCTCGGCTTGCGTACCTATGCTTAAAAATAGTCAAAGACAAGTCGCTTCTTTACCTCAAAATTTTGGCAATGAAGCCCTAACAGATACTTCTTCTCAGACAGCTCGTATCCAATGGAAAAACTATTTCAATGATGCCAACTTAAATTTACTTATCGAGGAAGCCTTAAAAAACAACCAAGAACTCAATATTGTATTACAAGAAATACAAATGAGTCAGAATGAAATTATGGCTCGTAAAGGGGAATATCTACCCTTTGTAGGTTTGCGGGCTGGGGCGGGTTTAGACAAAGTGGGAGAATATACTCGACAAGGGGCAGTAGAGGAAAACTTGAAAATTATGGAAGACAAGTCTTTTCCTAAACCTTTTACTGACTACATGATAGGCGCATTCGCCGCTTGGGAGTTGGACGTTTGGAAAAAACTTCGCAACGCCAAAAAAGTGGCTACTTTGAAGTATCTTTCTACGGTTGAAGGAAGAAATTTTTTAGTAACAAACCTTGTCGCTGAGATAGCTTATAGTTACTATGAATTATTAGCCTTAGATAATCTGATGGAGATTATCCAGCAAAACGTGGAAATTCAGAATACAGCCTATCAAATTGTTAAGCAAGAAAAGGAAAACGCAAAGGTTACGCAGTTAGCCGTGAATCGTTTTGAAGCCCAGCTACTTAATACACAAAACTTGCAGTATGAAGTAAAACAGCGAATTGTTGAAACAGAGAACCGTATCAACTTCTTGTTAGGACGTTATCCGCAACCTATTCCAAGAAGTTCCAGGTCTTTTTTTGATATTTCTTTGGAAAACGTAAAAACGGGTATTCCCTCCCAACTCTTAGCAAATCGCCCTGACATCAGGCAGGCAGAGTTAGATTTGCAAGCAGCGCGTTTAGATGTGCAAGTAGCAAAAGCTAATTTCTATCCTTCGTTTAGGATAACCGCAGGAGCAGGTTTTCAGGCTTTTAATCCTTCTTACTTGTTCAGTCCACAGTCTGCTTTGTACTCCTTAGCAGGCGATATGATTGCGCCTTTGGTAAACCGAAACGCTATCAAAGCTACGTACTTCAACGCCAATGCTAAGCAAATTCAGATGCTCTACCAGTATGAACGGACTATACTCAATAGCTATGTAGAAGTAGTCAATCAGTTAGCCAAAGCCCAAAACTACCAACAGAGCTATGAAACTAAGCGACAAGAAGTAGATATACTTAACCAATCGGTGGACATCTCTAATAATCTTTATCGCAATGCTCGCGCTGACTATATGGAGGTGCTGCTTACCCAACGCGAAGCCCTTAACGAAAAATTGGCATTGGTAGAAATAAAAAGCAAGGTTTTAGAAGCCAAAGTAGGCATTTACCGAGCCTTAGGAGGAGGGTGGAAATAGATGAAAATAAAAATTTTTTGATGAATTTTGCATAAGTATAAGGTGCTTTTGTTCACACCTTATACTTTCTACTATCCACTATAAAACAATTTTACATGAATCTCAGCACAGCTTCCGCCAATGTCCATTTGCTTAGTAATCAATTTTTTATGCCTCAACTCAATCGCTATCGCCGCATTTGGATATACCTTCCTTTGGAATACTCTCATACTAACAGAAGATACCCTGTCCTCTACATGCAAGACGGACAAAATCTTTTTGATGCGGCAACCTCTTCCTTTGGAGAGTGGGGTATAGATAAGACCTTAAATAAGTTGCAAAATGAAGGCAATCAAGGAATTATCGTAGTGGGGATAGATAATGGAGGCGAACATCGCACCAACGAATACGCCCCTTGGGAAAGACCTAAATGGGGCGGAGGGGAGGGTTTGCACTATGCCCAATTTATTACACATACGCTAAAACCTTATATAGACGAGCATTTTCGCACCCAAGCTGAAAGAGAGTTTACTGGTATCGGCGGTAGCTCAATGGGAGGTTTAATTTCTTTTTATACAGGACTTCGCTATCCTGAGATTTTTTCTAAGTTAGCGATTCTATCTCCTTCTTTTTGGTTTAATAGGCAGATTTTTGAGTGGGTAGCCCAACACCCTAAAAAGTTTCCAATGAAAATTTGCATGGTAGGGAGCAGGACTGAAAGTAGCACTATGGAACGGGACATGACGAATATGTATTGGACTTTGCGAAATGTGGGATACAGCGAGCAGGAACTCCTCTTTGAGATTCGCAACAGAGGTAAGCACAACGAGAAGTTTTGGGGAAAAGAATTTGGTTTTATTTATAAAGAACTATTTATGAAACAGGAATAAGCTAAAATCTGCATAGCCTTTTAGTATAATAAGTTTTCTAACTCATTTATAGTCAGCGTTTTGAATATTTTTCTCCCGTCTGGGGCATAATTAGGGTTTGAGCAGGCAAAAAGTTGGTCAATCAAGGCACTAATTTCTATTTCTGATAAAGGCGTAGAAAGGCTCATCGACAAGCGTTTAGACATAGTATAAGCTATCTTTTCTGCTTTGCTTAGGTGCAGAAGGGCTTGATACTTGGATTGCTCTATGAGTTCTTCTATGAATCGGGCTTCTATACGTACAGGAAGATTAGCAGGAACGCCACTGATAAAGAGTTGATTTTCTCTGAGGGCATAGTCAAAGCCCAAGTTTTTCAGTTCCCATTCTATGTCGCTCAGCAAAGCAATATCCGCAGGCTGCAAAGATAGGGTTTCAGGAAAAAGCAAGCGTTGTACAGTACCTTTGCCGCCTTGTATGTTTTGTAAAAATTTTTCATACAAAATGCGTTCGTGAGCGGCTTGTTGGTCTATAAGCAAAATTCCTGATTTTATCTGACTGATAATAAAGCGATTATGTAACTGAAAAACTTTTTTTCCTTCTGACTGCTCTTGTATTGTTGAGTTTTTTAAACCACTTTCAAAAGTTAAAGTTTCTGTTTGCTTGCTTTCTAAGACCTTACGTATTTCGTTGTCAAAATGATAGAGTTCTTCCCAGTGCTGTAAATTACTTTGTTGGAGGGCGGTATTCCCAAATCGAGCATAGTTATTAGACTGCTCGGTCAGAGGTAAATCTCCTAATTCTTTTTGCCAATCTACTTGATGCTCTTCCTCATTGTGCTGTAAACTCCCAATATCAGTGAAGTTAGTATCCAAGTCAAAATCCATCTTAGGAGCGAGATGATGCTTGCCTAAGGCTTTGCGCACCGCCGCCCTGACTAAGGCATAAGCAGTTCTTTCATCTTCAAACTTGATTTCGGTCTTAGTAGGGTGAACATTTACATCTATTTTCTGGGGGTCAGTATTTATAATAAGCACATAAAAAGGGAAGCTATCCTCGGGGAGCAGACCCTCGAAAGCGGTTACTACGGCATGGTTCAAGTAAGAATGTTTGATAAAGCGTTGATTGACAAAGAAAAACTGTTCTCCACGAGTTCGCTTTGCCGACTCTGGTCTGCCGATATAACCCTTGACTGTCATAGTAGTTAATTCTTCTTGGCAGGGAATGAGTATCTGCTTATAGCTTTTCCCAAAAAGCCCTACAATGCGGTGTGCTAACTTTCCTTTTCGCAAGTGATATACTTCTGTATCATTGTGATAAAAAGTAAACTCTATGTCTGGGTTTATCAGGGCAACTCTTTGGAATTCATCTATAATATGTTTTAATTCTATGGGATTGGATTTCAAAAAGTTACGGCGTGCAGGTACATTATAAAATAAGTTTTTCACGGCTATATTTGTTCCTTTGGCACACTGAATAGGGCTTTGCTCTATTATTTGCGAGCCAGCCAAGCTAATAAAAGTACCTAATTCTTCTTGCTCAATTTTGGTTTTCATCTCTACCTGAGCCACCGCCGCAATAGAAGCAAGTGCTTCTCCGCGAAAGCCCAAAGTGCGAATCTGAAAAAGGTCATCTACGGTTTTGATTTTAGAAGTAGCGTGTCGCTCAAAGCACATTCGCGCATCAGTTTCAGACATTCCACAGCCATCATCTATGACTTGGATTAAGGTTTTTCCTGCTTCCTTGATAATCAGTTGAACGTGAGAACTTCCTGCATCTACCGCATTCTCGAGTAATTCTTTGACCACAGAGGCAGGTCGCTGCACTACCTCCCCTGCCGCTATCTGATTTGCCAAACTATCAGGAAGTAAACGAATGATATTCATTGCTTTCTATTCCTTGTTTTGGTTCTGTTCCCACTCGCTTTTTAGCTGTTGGAAGCTTGCCTCTTTTTCTTGTAATTGAGTTTCTACCAAAGAGAGTTTATTTTGTACCGATTCCAACTTTTTGGTGCGGGCGCGTATTTCAAGGTCAAATTCTTTTTGTTTTTTATCAAAATCTGTCAAAGATTTTTTATATTCTTTTTTGATTTCTTTTAACTGTTTGTTAAGAGATTTGATTTTTTTTTGAAAGAAAAAATACACAGCTAATCCGCTTAATATAGCGCCAAGTACCGTCCAAAAAATGAGTTCTACCGTTCCTGTGGGTATCATAAATAACTTGCTATTAGATTTTGTTTTCTTAACTATTTATACTGAGTAAATAATGATTTTTGATAAAATAAAATCACAAATAGATGAAAGTCACCGTATTAGCACTGTAATGTTTTAAAAACTTTACAGGGCTGAGTATCGTAGGGCATATGATTGTAACTCTACGGAGTTTTTTCTATTGTTGAACCTACACGAGGTCATTAAGAAAGTAGTTGCAAAATATATCAATACATCGCTTTTATTCTGCTTATCTCATGAATGCGTTTCATAGCCATTTCCATAGCAACCTCTTGTGCGTTGCGACCTTGTGAAAGCGACAAATTTAATACCTCTAAGGTTTTTTCATAAATCGTTTCGGTCTGTGCCTTAGCCCATGCTTGGTTATAGCTACCACTGACTTCGGTAGCAATATTGATGACTCCTCCTGCATTAATCAAGAAGTCTGGAGCATAGACAATACCACGTCTTAGACATTCTTGCCCATGTATTTTCTCATCTTTCAACTGATTATTTGCACAACCTGCAATGATATTACATTTTAGGCGGTCAAGTGTATCATCACTGACCGTTGCCCCTAAGGCACAGGGGGAGTAAATATCTATATCTAAATCATATATTGCTTCTTTGTCCACAACTTCTACACTATATTTATTGGCTACTGCTTTAATTCTGTCCTCGTAAATATCTGTGATAAATACTTTACTACCTTCTTTGGTTAAATAATCTACCAATACTTCGCCCACATGTCCAACTCCCTGAATAGCAATGCGTTTTCCTTCCAAACTATCACTGCCATATACCTTTTTTGCAGCAGCTTTCATGCCCATATAAGTACCATAAGCAGTCATAGGAGCCGGCGCACCACTTCCTCCAAGATAATGAGGAAGCCCTGTAACATATTTCGTTTCCATACTAATATATTCCATGTCTTTCTCCGTCATACCTACATCTTCTGCTGTCAAATACTTGCCGTTTAGGTTTTTAACGAACTTTCCATAGATTCTCAGCAGTGCTTCTGACTTGTCCTTGCGTGGATTACCAATAATTACTGCTTTCCCCCCACCTAAATTAAGTCCTGCAATTGCGTTTTTAAAGGTCATGCCTCTTGATAGGCGAAGCACATCATTAAGTGCTTCCTGCTCGGTGGAATAGTTCCACATTCTTACCCCTCCTAAGGCAGGTCCTAAAATGCTACTATGTACTGCAATAATTGCTTTTAAACCAGACTGCAGGTCGTTGCAAAATACGATTTGCTCATGTCCCATCTGAGCAAGCGTATCAAAAAGAGCAGTTGTTTTTTTCTGCTCTTCTACCGCTAATATTGTTGAGTCTAACATTTTGATTTTAATAATTTTACGTTTTTTATTGGTTAAGGTAGCACAAAAGTAAATAATTTTACCCTGAAAACTGCTTTACAGGCTATCAATTTTAAAAGGGTAAAAGTTTTTTATTTCCCTTAGAATAGCATACTTTTGTGGGCAGATGCGCAACAAAACTTTTAATTATAAATATTTTGCTTACAGATTTTGGATTTATTTTATTATTTATCATTGGGGCAATAATTTTCGTTCCGACAGCGTTATTTATCTCGAGTTTATTGCGTCCCAATAATCCTAATGAGGAAAAATTAGCCACTTATGAGTGTGGAGAAGAAAGTACAAATCATGCCTCTGGACAATTTAATAGCAGATTTTATGTCATTGGACTGATATTTATGTTATTTGAGGCAGAGTTAGTTTTCCTGTTCCCTTGGGCGGTAGTTTTTGGGAAAAAAGAGTATATCAAAAGTACAAGCGGGCTGTGGGGGTGGTTTAGTTTTTCAGAAATGCTGATTTTTATTGTGATTTTGGCATTAGGTTTGGTATATATATGGAAAAAAGGCTTCTTAGATTGGGTAAAACCGATTATTTTTTTGAAAACCAATGCTTTACCAATTAAATACAAGGCATTTAATGATAAAACTGATACTTTAACCAATAAGTTAGCTGCGGAGGTGAGTGCATTAGACAAACTAACTTAAATATTTACTAAAAAAATTTTCTACGGAGGAAAATTGCAATTTACAACCTAAATTATCATGTATTCTATTATATTTTGCCTTATATCATCATTTGTTATTACTTACTTTCTTACACCAGAGATTATCCATGTGGCTCATGCCAACGAATATCATGACGAACCAGATGAAAGAAAAATACATTCTCATAAAGTCCCACGTTTTGGAGGCATTGCTATTTATTTAGGTTTTATACTGTCTATGTTAGTATGGTCATTTATCCAAGACCAATTTGTTAATATTCAATACTTTGCTGCCGCTGTTACAGGTGTTTTTATTGTAGGTTTACGAGATGATTTTATGCCTCTGAGTCCTACCGTAAAAGTTTCTATAGAAACTATTGCCGCTTTCTTGATAATGTATTTAGGAGATATTCGCCTTACTTCCTTTCACGGCTTTTTGGGCTTTTACGAAATCAATGAATTTTGGGGATATTCCGTTACCCTGCTGACTGTCATTGTAGTAACCAATGCTTTTAACCTAATAGATGGCATAGATGGTTTGGCAGGAACGATTAGTATTATCATCTTTTCTTTTTATGGGGCTTGGTTTTTTATGAACCACAACTACACCACAGCAATTATTTGCTTCAGTATGATAGGTGCGCTTATTGGCTTTTTAATTTATAATTACCGCACTCATATATTTATGGGAGATAGCGGTTCGCTGATTTTGGGTTTTACTGCCGCCACGCTTACTATTAGCTTTATTAACCAAAATGCTGTGATGAAAACTACTAATGTCTTGCATTTTCTAAGTCCTGTGAGTTTAGTATCTTGTATTTTGGTGTATCCTTTGTTTGATACTTTACGAGTCTTCTTTATCCGCATCTTAGAAAAACGTTCTCCTTTTTCCCCCGACCGCAATCACCTACACCACTTGCTTTTAGATGCTAAACTTACACATATTCAAGCTACTTTGGTAGTCAGTTTGGTTAATATTTTCTTTATTATTTTTGCAGTACTTACTGATGGGAAAGATGATAATGTGCTTGTTCCTATTGTAGTTTTTACCGCTTTCTTACTTAGTACTTTGCTCAAAGTTATAGTAAACAAAATGAACAACAAAGAAAAAGTCATGGAGGCAGAGTTGAATACTAAAATCTCTCATTTACAGATAAATAAGTAAGTAAAGTAATTACTTTTCAAAATAATAGGGAATAATTTTATAATCAATTATTTTTTTTTTCTATTTCTTTTATAATGTTTGCATTGGTTTCTGAGGAAAATCAATGACACAATATCCACAAATTACTCGTAGCAGAGTCTTAGTAACAGGCGGAGCAGGTTTTATTGGCTCTAATCTCTGTGAAGCCCTATTATCCCAAGACAATGAAGTAGTCTGCTTAGACAATTTCTACACAGGGAAATATGCCAATATTGTTCATTTACTTGACAATAAACGCTTTACTTTGGTAAAAGGAGATATTTGTCATGCCCAAGATTGCCAGAAAGCACTTACAGGAGTAGAGTATGTCTTGCATCAAGCGGCTTTGGGGTCTGTCCCTCGCTCTATCTACGACCCTGTAAGTACTACCCAAGTCAATATCGGCGGTTTTGTCAATCTACTCCATGCCTCAGTCCAAGCCAAAGTAAAGCGATTCGTTTATGCCTCAAGTTCTTCCGTCTATGGAGATTATCCTGAATTGCCCAAAGTAGAACAGCACATAGGCAAGCCACTTTCGCCTTATGCTATTTCCAAATATACCAATGAGTTATATGCCCATAATTTTTCAGAACTATATGGTATCCAGTGCATTGGCTTGCGATACTTCAATGTATATGGGAAAAATCAAAATCCAGAAGGAGAGTACAGCGCTGTCATTCCGCGTTTCATTAGTAAACTTATCCGATACGAATCGCCTGTCATTAATGGAGATGGACAACAATCTCGTGATTTCACTTACATAGAAGATGTTGTCCAAGCAAACCTATTGGCAATAGCCACACAAAATGAAAACGCTTGTAATCAAGTATATAACATTGCTTTTAATGGGCAGACTACTTTGATAGAGTTATACGATTTATTAATAGATTTGCTTACGCCTCTGGACAGTCAGATTTCTTCTATCCAACCTATTTTTAGGACAGAACGCAAAGGAGACATCAAGCACAGCTACGCTTCCATAAAGAAAGCAAAGCAACTACTTGGCTATCAGCCCAAATACAGCATCAAAGACGGACTCACAAAAACAATTCAGTGGTATTGGAAAAATCTCAAGTAAAATATGACCTTTGAAGAAACCATAGCATATCTGTATGCAAAATTGCCTATGTTTCAACGCATTGGGGAAAAGGCTTACAAAAAAGACCTATACAATACCCTTGCTCTTTGCGAATATGTGGGTAATCCTTACCTCAAATTCAAGTCAGTTCACGTCGCAGGCACCAACGGAAAGGGAAGTTCCTCTCATCTGATTGCCTCAATTTTGCAAAGTGCGGGCTATCAGACAGGACTTTATACTTCCCCCCACCTAAAAAGTTTTACGGAGCGCATCAAAGTCAATGGAAAAGAAGTCGAGCAACAGTTTATCATCAATTTTGTGGAAAAAATGCAGAAAGCCATAACAACCTTAGCGCCTTCATTTTTTGAACTTACTACGGTCATGGCATTTGAGTATTTTGCTCAAAAACAAGTAGATATAGCTGTCATAGAAACAGGTTTAGGGGGCAGATTAGACAGTACCAATATTATTATTCCAGAGGTTTCTTTAATTACTAACATTAGCTATGACCACCAAAATATTCTTGGGAATACCTTGCAAGAAATTGCTTTTGAAAAGGCTGGAATTATCAAAAACCATGTCCCTTGCATCATTAGCGAGTTGCAGGAAGAAGTCAAAGCAGTGTTTAAAACCAAAGCTACACAAACTCAAAGCCCTATTTTTTTTTCTTCAGAAGAGTATCAAATCCATTCGTATAATTTTGATAATCAACTTACAAGCTATGAAGAAGGCGACTTTTTTGATATTATAAAAAAACAAAATGATGGAAAAGAAACCGTTTTTTTATCTCACCTTACCTGCCCACTCAAAGGAAATTACCAAGAGAAAAATCTGTGCGGAGTACTAAAGACCATAGAGTTATTAGAAAATTATGAAGTAAGCAAAGAACATATCCGTAATGGAATAGAAAAAGTAATAAGCCAGACAGGACTCAAAGGGCGTTGGCAAATACTTAATAAAAAGCCTTTAACTATATGCGATACAGGACATAACGAAGCAGGAATCAGGCAGATAGTCAAACAACTTAAAAAACTTACCTATCAACAGCTATATATTGTCTTTGGTATGGTGAACGACAAAGACCTTAGCAAAGTTCTGGCTCAGCTCCCTACTGAGGCATATTATTATTTTTGTAAACCTAATATTATGAGAGGTTTAGATGCTTTTATTTTACAGCAACAAGCCGCCACTTACGGCTTACAAGGCGAAGTAATTCCCGAAGTACTAACCGCTTACCAAATCGCACAACGCAGAGCAACAGAAGACGATGTTATTTTTATCGGAGGAAGTACTTTTGTAGTCGCAGAAATTTTAGATTAAACACTTGGGGAACTTTCTGCCCAAAAGACCGATAAATCGTTTCTATTAGATATTAGAAAGGTGAAATAGTTTATCTTAGCTAAACCTATTAGCTAAGCAAGATTGAAAATTTATTAAAAAATAGCCAAAATATTTGTAATTTATCTAAACTTTTGTATGTTTGCAGTCAATAATTCATTTGTTGTTGTAACAACCTCCAAAAAACCCATATTTGGTTGCTGATTACAAAGGCAAATTTATAAAGAACGAAGCGAGAGAACAGGCTCTATGACCTTCTGGCAACCTCTCTCTATGAGAACGGTGCCAATTCCTGACCTGAAGTAATTTTTGGGAAATATAAATTTAAATAATCACCATGAACACTAAGCAATTTTTCTTACAAATCTCAAACCCTATTACCTATTCTAAGGACAATTCCTTTTTTATTTCCTCCGCTTCATCTCCTATGGTGAATCTTATTTGCTGTTGTTGTTGCTGTTGTTAAAAGTCTTTTCTTATGCTTGGGTTTTGTAAAATGCGTCGTTGGCGTGGGTTTTCCTATTGCTGAAACAAGGATTTACAAACTCTACCTCACAGATTTAGCAGTTTACCCTGCACAAATTATCACTTGTTTTTGTTCATTACTGACTAAGACAAAATTTTGACAATGAGCATTAAAAAAAAAATTACAAATTGTATATACGCATAAACAACAGCTAATAATTAGCTAGCTACAACTTATCAAACATCAAATAATTTTTAAGTTATATCAAGCAAAACTAAATAAAAAACAACTTTAAACTAAACTATATGCAAAGTTTTAGAACAGAATTAGAATTGGAAAACCCTGTCGTAGAGCAGGATATCATCAACTTAGAAAGGCAAATCAGACTTTATAGAGAAGGTAAAATTGATGAAGACAAGTTTCGCAGTTTGCGTCTGGTCAGAGGTATTTACGGTCAGAGGCAACCCGGCGTGCAGATGATTCGCATTAAGTTCCCACAAGGTAAGATTACCTCTCAAAAGCTGTTCAGAGTAGCAGATGTAGCCGATACTTATTCTCATGGAGTTTTACATCTCACCACAAGACAAGATATTCAGATTCACTACGTTAGCTTAGATGTTACTCCTCAGCTTTGGGCGGAGTTAGAGCAGGACGAAATCACCATCAGAGAAGCTTGTGGCAATACAGTTCGCAACATTACGGCTTCTGCTTTTGCTGGTATCGACTATTACGAGCCTTTTGATGTATCGCCTTACGCGCAAAAAATGTTTGAGTACTTTTTAAGAAACCCTATTTGTGGAGACATGGGGCGTAAGGTCAAGATTGCCTTTTCGTCAAGCGAGGTAGATTCAGCTTTTACTTTCATGCACGACTTTGGGTTTATTCCTAAAATCCAGATACGCAATGGTCAGAAAATCAGAGGTTTTAAGGTCTTAGTAGGTGGAGGCTTAGGGCAACAGCCTATGCACGCTTTTACTGCTTTCGAGTTTTTAGAAGAAGAAAAAATCATTCCTTTTACTGAAGCGGCGCTAAGAGTCTTTGATAGATACGGAGAAAGAAATAAACGCATGCAAGCTCGCTTGAAGTTCTTAATCAAAGAGTTAGGGCAAGAGGAGTTTCTTAGATTAGTAGAAAAGGAACAGAAATCTTTACTCAATCAAACCTTGTCAGTGGTCGTACCCACAGTGGAACTGCCCACCAATCTGTTGGCTGAGGTTGCTATTCGCATAGAAACCGTGGATAAAAACAAGCAAGACAAATATACTCTTTGGAAAATTACTAATACCTTTCGCCAAAAACAAACAGGCTACTACGCTGTGGGCATAAAAATTACACAAGGTAACATTAGTACAGCCTTAGCTCGCAAAATTGCTCACATCGCTGACATCTACACGGGCAATGATATGAGGGTTACGCAAAGTCAAAATCTGTTATTGCGTTTTGTTCCTGAGGCAAATTTACCTTTCATTTTCAACTACTTAGATGAAATTGGCTTGGCAAATATAGGTTTTGAAACAACTTTTGATGTTACCACCTGTCCCGGTACAGTAACTTGTAACTTGGGGGTAGCAAGTAGCATGGGCTTGGCAGAGGTGTTAGAGGATATATTGGTCAGAGAATATCCTGAATTAGCTACTAATCGCCAACTGAATATTAAAATTAGCGGTTGTATGAACGCTTGTGGTCAGCATGTCATTGCTAATATCGGTTTTCAAGGAATGTCCATAAATATCGGCAAAGCGGTTGCTCCTGCTTTCCAAGTAGTTTTGGGAGGCGGAACGCTTTCCAATGGACAAGGACAGTTTGCAGAAAAAACCTTGAAAATTTTGAGCCGCAGAGCACCTGACGCTTTACGAGCCTTGCTCAATGATTATCAAGCCAATAGGTTAGACAATGAGCTGTACAATGACTATTATCAGCGTCAAGGAAAAAAGTACTTCTTTACTCTTTTAGCTCCTTTTGCAGATACCTCTCATGTGGCAGAGGAAGAACTTATAGATTGGGGAAATGAAGATGCTTATCAAAAAGCCGTAGGAGTAGGTGAATGCGCAGGGGTGGTCATTGATTTAATTGCTACCTTACTGGTAGAAACAGAGGAAAAAATAGATACTGCCGAGCTTACCCTTGATGCGGGACAGCTGGCTGATGCGGCTTACCATGCTTACAATGCCATGATTTACACGGCTAAGGCATTGCTAATTAGTATAGAAGCAAAGACAAATTCTCACCAAAGCATTATTGAGGGTTTTGATAAGGAATTTGTGCAAACAGGAAAAATTGATTTGGGGAGTTCTTTTGCTGAGATAGCTTTACAAATAGCAGAGCAAGTGCCTAGTTATTCTTTTGTAAGCAATTACATAAGAAAAGCCAAAGAGTTTTTGTTCAAAGCAAAAGGATACAGAAATAGAGTGATGGGGCAAGAATCTTAAAATCTGTAATTATACTCAATAAAAAATGGTTTTTAGTAAAATAAAACTATAAATCACTGATAATCTGTTTATTAACCCTATAAGGTTTTCAAAATCTTATAGGATTTAATATAAAAGGCAAATGTTTAGCATATAGGTTTGAAGCAGTTTCAACCACAAAGCAATATCAAACCAAATCTATTTTAACAATTAAATTAAACTAACAAATAAAATCATGAAAGTAAATCCAAAATTAACACTCGTAGGAGCAGGTCCCGGCGACCCTGATTTAATCACAGTCAAAGGATTAAAAGCGATTGCAGAGGCAGATGTAGTACTATATGATGCCTTGATTAGCGAAGAGTTACTCATTTATGCTCCGCAGAGGGCTATTAAACTTTTTGTAGGGAAGCGAGCAGGCTATCAATCTTTTAAACAAGAAGAAATCAATCAGCTTATTATTTCTCATGCTTTTCAATATGGTCATGTGGTAAGGCTCAAAGGCGGCGACCCTTTTGTTTTTGGCAGGGCAAGTGAGGAGATAGAAGCCGCAGAAAGTTTCGGGATTCCCGTAGAGGTAATACCGGGGCTATCCTCTGCTACCGCTATTACCTCCCAGTTACAAATTCCTCTTACTCAACGCAATATCAGCAGAGGTTTCCGAGTAATGACTGCTACCACTGCTGATAACGAACTTAACGAAGATATCAATAACATAGCAAAATCTAATGATACCGTGATAATATTAATGGGATTACACAAATTAGAAAAAATTGTGCAGGTCTATCAAGACCATGCCAAAGGCGACTTGCCTGCGGTAATTGTACAAAATGGCACCTTGCCTGATGAGAAAGTAGTAGCAGGCAGAGTGCAAGACTTAATAAGCTTGGCAAAACAGGAAGAAATTGGCTCCCCTGCTATCATCGTGATAGGGGAATCGGTAGAGTTTTTTGTAAAGCAGAGAAAGGCGGTAGCAGACTTAGCAAAATTATAAGCAAACTTATAAGTAGTCGCAAACCTTCTAAGAGGTTAAAAAAAGTAAAATAATATATTTTTAAAGTTTTCGGCTTTAAAAAGTATATTTGAATAGGTGTTCTATCTGTTCCACTATCAAATCTTTACAATTATGTCCACTATTCAAATTGTGCTTATCATTGTTGTAGGTATTGCTTTATTAGTTTTAGGCATTTACAAGGGCTACGGATTGCTGATTTTACTTGGCTTAGGAGTAGTAATTTTTGGCTTGTATCAAAGCTATCAAAAAACTAAGGATTTTAAGGAAGAGCTTAATCAAAAATTGGTAACTCCGTACTTCACCTTGATTTCTGAAGGGAAAACAGAGGAAGCCTACCAAAGATTTACTACCGAAAACTATAAAGCTAAATACTCCTTAGCAGACTACCAAGCCAATTACCAAAGACTCCAAAAAGAGCGAGGTAAACTGCACAAATGGAAGATTTTTAATACCTCTGAAAGTACTAATATTGTAAGTGGCTTGACCTTATTACGTGTGAACGTGGACTGTTATTTTGGGGACTACTTTATTAACATATCCTTAGACCTAACAAGCGATGCCCAGAGTAATTACAAAGTAGATGGCTTTTTCATGAAAAATCTGATTGGAGGGTATCCAGGTCCTTGGTAAAATAATTCAAACTATACGATTTTCTAATTGCATTTTTTAGAGCATAAATTATGAAAAATTTATTGTATCCTATATTTTTGAAATTGGACAAAGTGCCTATTTTGGTAGTAGGTGGGGGCAGTGTAGCGCTAGAAAAAGTGTCATTTATATTCAAATCCAGCCCTAACGCCAAAGTTACTTTGATAGCTCCCGAAGTTAAAAAGGAAATCTTTGAATATCAAGAGAGTTATCATCTGAAGATTAAGAAAAGAAAATTTGATAATGCAGACTTGGACGGTTTTCAAGTATTGATAGTAGCTACGGAAGACAAACTACTTAATTACCAAATTTGGCAAGAAGCTAAAAACCGAAATATCATTGTGAATGTGGCAGATACGCCTGATTTGTGTGATTTTTATTTGGGAAGTATAGTTACCAAAGGCGATTTGAAAATAGCCATTTCTACCAACGGGAAATCTCCTACTTTTGCTAAGCGATTCCGAGAAATCATGGAAGAAGCGCTGCCAG